>OAVJ01000346.1_pt1 | contig 31438 bp, 23 predicted proteins | sample 1516901 | NCBI WGS metagenome assembly OAVJ01 (sample SAMEA2580073, study PRJEB22360) | human gut metagenome | biome: human gut; feature: human-associated habitat; material: faeces | place: Denmark | collected 2008/2010 | reverse complement strand
AACTGTTCGCCCGAAGCATAAAAATCCGTACAAGTCATGACGCGTTTCAAGTGCGTACAACCACACACCGGACAAGCATTTATACTGAGTTTCTCCATTAATCCTAAAACAAAATTAAGTGCTGCCTCAATGCAAGAAGCAACACTATACCCTAATTTGGTGCAAAGAAACAAATAAAATGTGATGGATTGGGCTTTCGTTAAGGACTTTTAATAGAAATCAGAAATATAAACCCTGCATGATTTTACTAAATCTTGAGAGATAAAATGATAAAGCAGCCTGTTGGGAGAAAGAAGTATACCAGTGAGTATCTAATCATGCTAATAGAAAAAATTACCCTGATATGGATTAGACAAATTTAAGTCAACTATATCAAGGTAAGACACGTTATTAATTACTGATCCCATTTAAAGAATCTACGTATCCTATCTTCTTTATCATAAAAACTTTCGTTATTGATCGTTCTAGATAATGAATCTGACTTCAAAATAATACCTGAATATCTATCATCATGTTGTATTCTAAATCCTGTCAGTTTTCCATTTATATTCAAAAAACAAAAGGTTGAATCTGCAAATAGCTGATACATATTCATCCAAGCCTCTTTATCCGAGAATCTCCGAAGAAAATCATATGGAGATTCGCTATCATAATTATAAACATCGAAAATCGTGAGGACTAATTCTTACCGGCAGCGAATCTCTTAAAATGAGGATCAATGTATCAATTCCATTTACTACTGCATAAGACATGTTTCCCATCGTCGGACTTTCGGACAAGATCAAAGTGGAGTCCGTTAGATTCCTTATATTAATCTTTCCACTGAATCTTTCAATATCCTGCCTGCTCACTTTTAGCTCCCGTTCACGAAGCAAGAATGTTAATGAATCGGGAATAATAACATCATGCTGAAACAATGTCATCAATGCAAATTTTCCTTGCGGGGAATCACCCGAAAAATAGGGTCAAAGCTCCGGATATTCTGTAGGATAGTAATATTGCGGTTTCTGCTTTATTAAAGTTTGTACATTTTCATGTTGCCGAAGAGCAAGCATCCAATATATTGAGCTATCACCCAAATATTCATTTTCCTGAAAATTAGAATCAGAAACGATTCCCTTTTCAAACAATTCTGTTCGTGTCATTTCCGGTTCATCCAACTCAATAAAACAGAAATATCGACCTTTATACTCAAGAACTCTTGAAGGCAACTCCGCATTCTCTGAACCTGGGGAATCCGAATTGCTAATATAATAGAAAACATTAGAATCATTAGAGAATGATTCGTAAATCTCTATGTAAGGGGCAGACAAATGTCCCTTGTCTATCAAGATCTTTACTTGATCGGCAACACGTTGATGTATCTCAGGAAGAGTAGAAGAGGGGGACATACATCCCCAAAATATCACTACCATAATAATTCTGATAAGTTTTCTCATATGTTTACTATTTTCGTATATATTGTAATAGGTCTTCTTTTGAAAATATAGGTATAGATTTTATCTGCGACTTTTTGTTATTATACTCATATAGCATTCCCTCCTTTCCACTATCTCTAATGTAAACAGCATTTTTACGTTTAGGTTTGGCCAGATTAAAATCATTCCCGGCTCCTCCTTTGGTACCTCCCGATAAATGGGAATGAATATCTATTATTCTCTCACCTTCTATCTGAAGTTGCTTTTGAGCATAGGTCCCATTCACAGAATATTCACTCTTATCTGTTACTACTGCTGTTTTAATACTGTTATCATCATATACATCTAATTTCCACTCTACCGAGGTATTGTCAGCAGCAAATTTAAATACTGCAGCAGCTGTTTCCAAATCTTGTGTACTTCCATAAGCTTTTATGTACGCATTTCCTTTTTGTGAATTATACATATTCCCAAGAAGTCCCGCTTTTACTTTAATCGACTTCGAACGGTCGCCAAAGGAAGCAAGGTTATCCGTAGAACTTCTATTCCTCATATTCTTTGGGGTTTCATTGAATAATCTTCCTGATTTGGTCACTACATAATCATCCTTTCCATCCAAATCAATCCTCAACACAGGACTATTCTTGCAATATGTATACGGACTCCAGCCATAATACTTCTCACTTGACGGATCCACCGCATGCCATCTACCTACCGCCGCATCATAATGTCTCGCACCATAATCATACCAATCCAAACCACCTTTTCTATCAAGCTCCTTACCATTATACTTATAAGGTTGAACTGAATTCGAAGAAGAAGACATCAGGCCACCGAAAGGATAATAATCATTCACCTCTTCTACATTGCCGGTTTCATCAACAACTACACGATTATTGCCCTGATGATCTTTCAGATAGTAATGGTACTTATCATCAGCCAAAGTGATATAACCGGACTCGGTCAGCAACCATGCAGCGACACCGTTTTCATAGATCAATCCGCTAACAGTTCACCCGAAAGATTGCAAGAAAGATACGACATATCATAACCTCCCCGATGATTGAGCGATTTAGTCTGTACAATACGCTCCAAGGAATCATAATAGCTCACAGAACAATTAATAGACACAGCACTATCCCCATACAAACACATATACACCGCTCCTGTGGGCAAACCACGGGGAATACAGGAGGAAATAGGTGAAAACCCTGAAACACAAGAGTCGCCTAACAGGAAAACCTTGTGGGCAGAAAAGAGTGATGTATCAAGAAAGGAATAATCATCATAATAATTAATTGCCAACAATGTCGGAGACACCAAAGAGAGACCCGTCACACTATATCCCGAACCGCCAAGCCCCACGGTATCACACAATCCTGCTGCCACTTTCGCCACATCCACAACAGAAGTGATATACGGAGAGATGTATATCGTCTCTTTCGATTTGGATGGAGACCAATATCTGACCGTGAAGTACGTCAGCAAATCAGAGAAAGAGGGTTGTATCCGACTCGTCAGCTACAACCCGCATCACGACCCCATGGACCTGCCTCTGAAATGCATTCACACGATGGCTATCGTAAAATTCTCGATCAGGAAAAACATGATGATGTAAGTTTCACCACAGTTTTCACCACAGAGGGCACAGAGGTTTTTTCCTTTTTTTTAAACCTCCGTGTCCTCTGTGTCCTCTGTAGTGAAAAATCAGATTTCTTCGCCTTTCAGCGTAGCCGAACTAGCTTCCGTGATACGTACGTTCACGAAGTCGCCGACACGATGTGTGCCCCGATCGAACACTACGACACGGTTCTGTTCCGTACGGCCGAACAGCTGGTCACGCGAGCGCTTGGAGACTCCTTCCACGAGGACTTCGTACGTCTTTCCGATACAACGCTGGTTGGACTCGGCGGACAGACGGTTCTGCAAGGCGATAATCTCGTTGAGGCGACGCACTTTCACCTCTTCGGGCACATTGTCTTCAAGATGTTTCGAGGCATACGTTCCCGGACGTTCGGAATATTTGAACATGAAAGCCGCATCGTATCCGCACTCTTCCATCAAAGAGAGCGACATGGCGTGATCTTCCTCCGTCTCGGAATGAAAACCGGAGAAGATATCCGTTGTCAGTCCGCAGTCGGGGATGATACGTTTGATAGCCGCCACCCGGTCCAGATACCATTCGCGGGTATACTTGCGGTTCATCAGCTTCAGAATGCGGGAACTACCGCTCTGCACGGGCAAGTGGATATGCTTGCACACATTGGGAACCTGCGCGATCACTTCAAGCGTTTCATCGCTCATATCCTTCGGATGGGAGGTCGTGAAACGGATACGTACACCCGGAGCCGCCTCCGCCACAGTACGCAGCAACATCGGGAAAGTGACTGTCTCGCCCGTCGGTTTCTCAAAACGGTAGGAGTTGACGTTCTGTCCCAGCAATGTCACCTCCTTATAACCTTTCGCCACCAGGTCAGCCACTTCGTTCAGGATACTCTCTACATCACGGCTACGCTCGCGCCCGCGAGTATAGGGCACGATACAGTAGGTACAGAAGTTGTTGCAACCGCGCATGATGGACACGAATCCGGAAATATGGTTGCCGCAGATACGCGACGGAATCACATCCCGATAAGTTTCGGTAGTGGAAAGTTCCACATTGATCGCCTTCTCTCCGGCTTCTACAGCGGCAATCAGATCGGGCAATGTCAGGTATGCATCCGGCCCCACCACGAGGTCTACGTGATGATTCGTTATCAGATCGTCCTTCACCCGCTCGGCCATACATCCCAGTACGCCCACAATCAAGTGTTTTTTCTTTTTCTTCAACGAATGGAAGAACTCCAGACGGTTCAGGATTTTCTGCTCCGCATTGTCACGGATAGAACAAGTGTTCATAAACACGGCATCGGCCTCCTCAAGCGTTTCCGCCACAGAGTAACCCGCCATTTGCATCACTGAGGCAATCACCTCGCTGTCGGCCACATTCATCTGGCAGCCGTAAGTCTCGATAAACAGCTTTTTGCTGTCATCAGCAGTTGCGGATTTAAAGTCCGCTCCCGTTAATTCGTTCATACTCAAATCTAAATTAAAAATTCGGCTGCAAAGATACGGCTTCGCTTTTAATAAGATACAAATTAGCGCGAAAATAACACCAAAACTTGCGATTAAGTCACATAACCTGTAATTAATGTTAAGGGAATAAACATTTTCCGGCAGTATTCTTGGCAATTTTAATTTTATTTTTCACATTTGTGCAATGAAAGAAACATTAGATTTTTTCATAGTTAAGGTTTAGGTTAAAAAAATTAAGGGGAGCTGTGAAGCTGCCCTTTTTTCATACTGAAAAGTTATCCTGAATCAGATTTAATACGTAACTTTGGCAGATAACTAAATAGCAGTGAAGCACAATGGAAGATTTCTTAAAATTTCTCTTGATAGCAGGCGTCATTCTTGTGGGAATATTTAAAGAGGTGAATAAGAATAAAAAGCCCGGCAAACGCCCCGTTTCCCCTATGCCATCGTCCGACGAAATAAAACCGGACGCAGTTCCTATGCCCGAAGCGTGGAGTAACCCCAAACGGAAAAAGAAACGGGAAGAAGTATCCGTAGCCGCCTCCATAGCGAACAGCGCCGCACAGGACAAACGCAATATCCGGCAAAACTCCCAATACAACGCTCCCGACGAGTCGTCGCCCGGCAACGAACAGGATTTCACAATCCGCTCGGCGGAAGAAGCCCGACGCGCCATTATCTGGGGAGAGATTCTTCAACGAAAATATTAAGCGATAATTAACCCTAAAATATCAACTGTATTTTAACACGAAATTGTACTATTTATGCCACTAAATCGTATCTCGGCAGCGGAAGCTGCAAGCCTGATCAAACATGGCTACAACATCGGCCTTAGCGGATTTACTCCCGCCGGAACAGCCAAGGCTGTCACAGCCGAACTCGCAAAAATCGCTGAAGCGGAACACGCGAAAGGAAACCCGTTTCAAGTAGGAATTTTTACAGGTGCATCTACCGGAGAATCTTGTGACGGCATACTATCACGTGCCAAAGCCATCCGTTACCGCGCTCCTTACACTACCAACGCCGATTTCCGCAAAGCTGTGAACAACGGAGAAATTGCCTACAACGACATACATCTTTCACAGATGGCGCAGGAGGTGCGCTACGGATTCATGGGCAAAGTGAACGTTGCCATCATCGAAGCTTGCGAGGTGACTCCGGACGGAAAAATCTACCTGACTGCCGCCGGCGGTATCGCCCCAACCATCTGCCGCCTGGCAGACCAGATTATTATCGAGCTGAACAGTGCGCACAGTAAATCCGGCATGGGACTGCACGACGTATACGAACCTCTGGATCCTCCTTATCGTCGCGAGATTCCGATCTACAAGCCGAGTGACCGCATCGGACTGCCGTACGTGCAGGTAGATCCGAAAAAAATTGTCGGTGTGGTGGAAACCAATTGGCCGGACGAAGCCCGTTCTTTCGCCGCTGCCGATCCGCTGACCGACAAAATCGGGCAGAACGTGGCCGACTTCCTTGCCGCGGATATGAAACGCGGTATCATTCCGGCTACATTCCTTCCGTTGCAGTCGGGCGTGGGAAACATCGCTAACGCCGTACTCGGTGCATTGGGACGCGACAAAACAATTCCCCCTTTCGAAATGTACACTGAAGTGATTCAGAACTCCGTGATAGGTCTGATCCGCGAAGGACGTATCAAGTTCGGCAGTGCCTGCTCACTGACTGTCACCAACGACTGCCTTGAAGGTATTTACAACGATATGGATTTCTTCCGCGACAAGCTGGTGCTCCGTCCGTCGGAAATATCAAACAGCCCCGAAGTGGTTCGCCGTCTCGGTGTAATTTCCATCAATACGGCTATCGAGGCGGATATTTACGGTAACGTGAACTCTACCCACATCGGTGGCACGAAGATGATGAACGGTATCGGCGGCTCGGGCGACTTCACCCGCAACGCTTATATCTCTATCTTCACTTGTCCGTCTGTGGCTAAGGAAGGTAAGATCAGCGCTATCGTTCCGATGGTGTCTCACCTCGACCACAGCGAGCATTCTGTAAATATCATCATCACCGAACAGGGTGTTGCCGACCTTCGTGGCAAGAGTCCGAAAGAACGTGCGCAGGCTATCATCGAGAATTGTGCGCATCCCGACTACAAACAGTTGCTTTGGGATTATCTCAAACTGGCCGGCGGCAAAGCCCAGACTCCACACGCCATCCAAGCTGCACTCGGAATGCACGCGGAACTGGCTAAGAGCGGTGATATGAAGAATACGAACTGGGCTGAATACGCAAAATAAATAGAATATAGAATTTACAGTATTCCAGGTCAAATAGATACAATTGTATTCTCTGGTAAACAAAATCCGGTTATTTTTGTTTATTAGAGAATACAATTGTATTTTTATAGAGGAATTAATAAACCACTCTTATGAAACAACTATTTGCCACATTCTATCAACTAAGAGAACGGGTCTCCTTAGACTTCGTAAGATATCTGTATCATGAGATTCGTTGAAACAACCGGTTAATAGCCATAACAGGCGCTCGTGGAACGGGGAAGACAACCCTCATGCTTCAATATATAAAAGAGCATTACCCTGGTTATGACAATGATACACTTTATGTTTCATTGGACAATATTTGGTTTACTACCCACTCTCTATTTGAGTTGGCGGATGAGTTTCAGAAAATGGGAGGGAAAGCTTTGTTTTTGGACGAAGTGCATAACCGGCTCTTCTTTGCTCGAAATACATAAAGGTGAAGCCGATCTTTCAAGAAGAGCCGTTACCTATCATTTGCACGGACTTTCTTTCCGTGAGTTCCTGCAATTTGAATATGGATATAAAATGGAAGTGCTCCCGCTTTCCGATATATTGACCAAGCATATAGAACTGGCCATGAACGTAAGCAAACAGTTGAAACCGCTTGTAGCATTCAACGAATACTTAACTTACGGTTATTTCCCTTTTTATAAAGAAGATAAAATATTGTACCACGAGAGGTTATTAGCCATCTTGAATACAATTCTAGATGTAGACTTACCTTCTACTGAAAAAATAGATTATTATTCCATTGGTAAAATAAAAAAGCTATTTTCCATCCTCGCAGGACTTGTGCCATATATTCCCAATATATCAATGCTCAGCAAAGAAATAGAAGTCAGTCGCATCAGTCTGTTGAATTATCTATCCTATCTCCAAAAGGCCCAAGCCCTCTTGCTGCTCGACAAAGAAGCTTCCGGCATCAAACAACTGACAAAACCGGAAAAGATTTATTTAGGTAATACAAACTATGCATACGCACTGGGAGGAGAAAAAACAGACATAGGAAATGTCCGCGAAACATTCTTCTTCAATCAAACAGCCGTAAAACATAAAGTTACCTATTCCTCTCAAATAGATTTCACACTGAATGAGACATACAATTTCGAGATTGGCGGTAAAAACAAAATTCAAAAACAATTAGCAGGAGTGGAGAACGGATATCTGGCTCTTGACAACATAGAAATTGGATTCAATAACGAGATTCCATTTTGGTTGTTCGGATTAATGTATTAACGGAGGGATGACATCACCATAGACCTTATAAAGAGAGGAAAGCGCAGACTTTATCCTGAAAAGCTCTTGCCTTAGCAGCCGAAAGTACATTCTGGTTCATGATGGCGAATGCCACCTCGTGCCCGTTCTTCATACGCAGATAACCCGCAAGCGTATTTATCGCTGTAAACGATCCTGTCTTGGCATGAACGTTCCGAAATACAGGCGCACTCTTCATTCTGTTTTTTAACGTACCGTCTACCCCGCCAACGGGAAGAGCCTTGTATAACTTCTGAAAAATATCCGTCCGCGAATAGGCATATTTCAAGAAATCGACCAATAGGGCGGGAGAGAGGTAATTATAATTGGACAGTCCACAGCCATCCGCAATCTTATAGTCTTTCGGGTCGTGCCCCAGCCGACGGATGAGCTTCATAATCTCGACAATCCCATCTTCGGCCGCCACCTGTTTCTTTCCCGTAGCCTGCGCGCCCAGACGGCAAAGCAAGGCTTCCGCATTCAGGTTATCACTCTCTTTCATCAACTGGTTCAACACTTTCTGCACGGAAGTATTCCAGCACGCCATCTGCTCCACTTTCACACTGTCACGGGGCAACTCGGCGAAATCATACGACGGAGGAACGGCAATTCCTTCTCCCCGAAGACGTTCAAGAAAGGTGTGCATGAAGAAACGGGGAGTGTCATAAATATTGATATCATCTTTTCTGATCGAAGTGACATTGCCCGAAACAGTCAGATTATTCCCGTTCGTCAGCCAATCCCTAGTAAAAGAGAACTTTCCGGCGGAGGAAGCGCGTGTTCTCGTCCGGTTTGTCAAAGTATAATAAGAAGATACGGGCTGGCAGGAGACGCTTGCCGTATCCCCCTGCACGGTAGAGGGAACTACCGATATCCGCACCGTTCCCTTGCAGAACATCAACGGAGAGAGATAGGGCTGATAACCTGCCGGAGTATCATCCCATGCCCATCCATGCCCCCAGTAAAGGGAATCTTTCATCGAAATATCCCCATACACTTGCCCGTTAATCACAGAAAACGGGTAACTGATTATTTTCTTAACCAACGAATCCATTGCCTGGCTGTCAAACTCCGGATCGAATCCACCCACCACATACAGGTTTCCTTGCAATGTATCATGTTCTATCACTCCATCGTGCCACACTTCCGTACGGAAAGGCTCATCGGCTTCGGGACGGGAGAGGGCGGTAATGGCAGTCAGCAGTTTCATAGTAGAGGCGGGACGGGACAGCTTCTCCGCACGATAGTCATAAAGCGGTTTCTTAGCCGTCAAGTCGTAAACGGATATGCCGACTTCGGATGATTCAGGAAGCAGTTGCTTGATAAGCGAATCTATTTGGGAGAAGTCCTTTTGTCCCCATAGGGGAAGAAAACAGAAAGAAAAAAGAACTGATAAAATAATATTCTTCATACTACACTGTTTATACTATCTTACATTTACCACATATTCTTTACCTGTCCAGTCACGCACCCCAATCTTATTAATTCGTACTACAACGTTTCCCGGAAAATTTCTCCTACCGTGGGATGTGGGAAAACAATCTTTTTCCATTGCGCTGCCGTCAGTCCGAGTTCAATGGCAGTCCCCGCAAGAGTGATAATCTCCGAAGCGGGATTTCCCAATACGTGAGCGCCAATCACCCGCTGTTGTTCATCCAACAATACTTTGCAAACTCCGTTCACGCCTTCATTTTCTGCTACAAAACGACCGGAATAGGCCATAGGAAGTTTTACTACTTTATACTGAATGCCTTTTGCAGAAGCCGATTCTTCCGTTTCGCCCACTCCGGCAATCTCCGGATTGGTATAGACAACTCCCGGAACAGCGCGGTAGCTCATAGTATCCTCTTTTCCCAAAATAGAATGTACGGCAACTTCCGCTTCACGGACAGCCGTATGCGCCAGCAAAGAGAATCCGGTCAAATCACCGCAAACGTAGACATTAGAAAGGGATGTCTGCATTCTCTCATTTACTTTGACGGCACCACGCTCTGTCTTTTCCAGAGTCAGGTTTTCAAGTCCGAAACCTTTCGTCACAGGACGACGGCCGACGCTCATCAGTAATTTCTCCGCAACAACTGTTCCGCTCCCCTCCGCATTCTCGTATGAGACAACGACGCCTTCCTCTGTCTGTGACAAAGCAACGACCTTCGTACTAAGCAAAAATTTAATTCCCCGTTTCATATAGTCAGCACGCAACAAAGCGGAGAGTTCTTTATCCATACCGCCCAAAATCTCATCCATCATCTCTATAACCGTCACCTGTACTCCAAGACTGTTGAAGAACGAGGCAAATTCCATTCCGATCACTCCACCGCCAACGATGACAAGTGAAGCGGGCAGCTCCTTATTGTCCAATGCTTCCCTATGCGTCCAATAATCTACGGAATCGACTCCCGGAATAGGAGGGATAAAGGTTTCAGATCCTGTACAAAGTATCAGATTATCCCCTTCATAGGTTTCTTCACCACAACGAACCGTATTTTTATCAATGATCTGTGCTTCTCCCGCCACTATCGTAACATTGTTGGAAGTCAGTTTGGATTTTACTCCCAATACCAGTTTACGCACTACTTTACTTTTACGGGCAATGATTTTTGCCAAGTCAAAAGATACTTCGGAGACATTCACCGCATACTTTGACGCATGGCGGGCACCATCATACGTCTTTGCCGAATACAATAATGTCTTGGTCGGAATACATCCTTCATTCAGACAAACACCACCCAGATTATTTTTCTCGATAAGCAATACGCTCAAACCGGCCTTACCGGCAGCTTCGGCAGCTGTATATCCGGCAGGACCGCCACCAATAATAATTAGTTGATACTTCATAGTATATAATCAGTTAATCTTTTTTCAAGCAATTCGACAAATTCCCGTTCCTTGACAGGCATCACAGAGACGAACTTACCCTTTCCACATTCTATCAACACATACTCCGTCACCGAAAAACGTCCGAACTTCATAGAGTGGCATTTCCTTATGGCAGTAATCTCAGAGATCGGAATTACTTTTTTACGGATAAAACGCCCGGTAGATATCTCCAGAATCCCGTCAGGAGTAACTGTATAAACAGTATGGATAATCTGCTCGATCACAACAATCAGCATAAGTATCAGCAACACTGCCGGCAAGATATACTTACACCACAATGCACCGACAACGTTCACAGTAAGTACTACCAATAAGAAATATTGGTACCAAGCAATACGTGCATGGAAAATTCGATTCATTTTGTCAGATTTTTGCCCGCAAGGTAGCAATTTTATGAATTAGTGACAACGAAAAGTACAACGAAGTAACTTATTTTGTAGCTTTGCGGTGAGAAATAACAAAACTATGGTAAGAAAATTCGATTTCCTCGTCATCGGCTCCGGAATTGCCGGTATGAGTTTTGCACTGAAAGTAGCGCACAAAGGTAAAGTTGCGCTTATCTGTAAAGCCGGATTGGAAGAGGCCAACACTTTTTTTGCACAAGGCGGTATAGCTTCCGTAACCAATCTTGCAGTAGATAATTTCGAGAAGCACATTGAAGACACAATGATTGCCGGAGATTGGATCAGCGACCGAAATGCTGTGGAGAAAGTAGTCCGCAATGCTCCCGAACAGATCAACGAACTTATTCATTGGGGAGTAAATTTCGATAAGAAAGAAGACGGAGAGTTTGATTTACATAAAGAAGGCGGACACTCGGAATTCCGTATCCTTCATCACAAAGATAATACAGGCGCCGAGATTCAGGAGAGTCTGATAGAAACAGTAAAAAAGCACCCTAATATCACAGTATTCGAGAACTTCTTTGCCGTAGAGATCATCACGCAACATCATTTGGGAATTATCGTCACCCGTTATACACCGGGTATCAAATGCTACGGCGCATACGTGCTGAATGAAGCAACAGGCGAAGTGGATACTTTCCTTTCCAAAGTAACCGTGATGGCAACAGGTGGTTGTGAAGCTGTTTACCGTAATACGACCAATCCTTTGGTAGCTACGGGAGACGGGATTGCTATGGTTTATCGTGCCAAAGGTGCAGTGAAAGACATGGAGTTTATCCAATTCCATCCTACAGCCCTCTTCAATCCGGGAGACCGCCCCGCTTTTCTTATCACGGAAGCGATGCGTGGATATGGTGCCGTACTGCGTACACAAGACGGCAAAGAGTTCATGCAAAAATATGACTCACGGCTTTCACTGGCTCCACGTGATATCGTGGCCCGCGCCATTGACAATGAAATGAAACAACGTGGGGAAGACCATGTATTCCTCGACGTGACACACAAAGACCCGGAAGAGACAAAAAAGCACTTCCCCAATATCTATAAGAAATGCCTCAGTCTCGGCATTGATATTACCAAAGATTACATCCCCGTGGCACCCGCAGCACACTATCTCTGTGGCGGTATCACGGTCGATCTGGACGGACAATCCAGTATCCGTCGCCTATATGCATTAGGAGAATGCTCCTGCACAGGTCTGCACGGAGGCAACCGTCTGGCTTCCAACTCGCTGATAGAAGCGATTGTCTATGCCGACGCTGCTGCCAAACATGCGCTCAGTGTATTGGAACGTTATGACTTTAACGAAGATATCCCCGAATGGAACGACGAAGGAACCATCTCCAATGAAGAACGTGTACTGATTACCCAAAGTATGAAGGAAGTCAACCAGATCATGGAAGCATACGTTGGCATTGTCCGCAGTAATACCCGGTTGATACGTGCATGGAACCGGCTGGACATCCTCTATGAAGAAGCCGAACGGTTGTTCAAGAGTAGCAAGGCTACCCGCGAGCTGTGCGAATTGCGCAACATGATCAATGTGGGTTATCTCATCACAAAACAGGCTATGGAACGTAAAGAGAGTCGAGGCTTGCATTACACGATTGATTATCCGCATAAGAAAGATTAACAGGAACATTCCACAACTTACAAAGTGTAAGTAGAATATTATAAAAACGCGTAAAAAGAACGATTACCTTGTTCTTTTTACGCGTTTTTAGTCTTCTATACCTATCTTATATCACATTCCTAATATACAAGTCTATAAATACAGGATTTCACAGCTATTTCCGAATATTTATTCTTTTTATTAAATTACAGACTGGATTTATTGTCTTTTAATTATTATATTGTATTTTTGTGCCATCATCCTATTTGCCACAGATATGGCAAATATAAAAACATGAAAGCATGGGAAAATTCAAACTACCAATCTTTTTGCTCATCCTTCTAGGGATATCCGTAAACAATCTCAAAGGACAAACAACAGCGTATTCAAACTGGTACAAAGTGTATAATGATACATTGCAGGGCATAAATATGGAAAAAGCCTTACACTTTCTACAAGAAAAAAAGCTAAAACCCCACCGGCAAATCATCGTGGGTATCATCGATTCGGGTATAGATACGACCTCTATCGATCTAGCACCCGCACTTTGGTGTAATCCAAAAGAAAAAATCGATGGAAAAGACAATGATAAAAACGGATACGCGGACGATTTGCACGGATGGAACTTTCTCGGAACTAAAGACGGGACATTCAACATGACCAGTGCCGGAACTGAAGAGTACCGCGAATTCAAACGGTTATATCCCAAATATAAAAATATCGATCCGGCAGATATACAAGATACTACTGAATATGCCTACTACGAAAAGATGAAAAAGAAGGCGGGTATCATGAGTTATATAAAATATGTGGGTTATACGGCCGCAAAAGACCAAGCATATCAGCTGATAGATTCTGTGCTGACTACTATTCCCGGAATAAATATAGACACACTTACAGTCAATGGATTAACTCATCTTCCTATTGAAGATCCGGCATGGGGCAACGCCTACCAAACACTTTTTGTCGATATGTTCAAGAGTGGAAAAAAATCATTATGGAAAAATGTTCATAAGCAACACCGCAACACATTTGCCTTGATGCAGAAAAGATTATATGGTATCGAGCATGATGCTGACAAAAGGTTATTAATGGGCGACGATTTAAAAAATCCTTCAGATCGTTTTTACGGAAATTCGTTATTACAAGCAAAAGGATGCGACCATGGTACTTTCGTTGCAGGAGTGATTGCCGGACAAGGAATCAATAATGCTGCCATCACCGGTGTCTGGCCTCAAGCGCGGTTGATGATCATACGTGCCGTTCCTGACGGTGACGAATACGACAAAGACATTTCAACCGCTATCCGTTATGCAGTGGATAATGGCGCTAAGGTTATAAACATGAGTTTAGGAAAATACACCTCACCCGATGCCGACATGGTAAATGAGGCTATTGAATATGCTCTCAAAAAAGACGTACTTATCATCCAAGCGGCAGGCAATGACAAACGGAATATCGATCTCATCACCTATTTTCCTTCAGCAAAGGATGCGCAAGGAAAAATATTCCCTAATTACTTGAGAGTCGGTTCTTCTGACAAAAAAGGGCAACTAAGTCAGTTTTCCAACTATGGAGCAAAAGAAGTAGATGTATTCGCCCCTGGAGAAGAAATTACCTCGGTAACGGTCGGCAACAAATACATGGTATCACAAGGAACCAGTATAGCCACCCCCATAGTAAGTGGTGTAGCAGCAATGTTACGTGCCCATTTCCCAAAGCTGACGGCCACACAAATCAAAGAGATATTAATAAAGAGCGTTCGTCCGGCTGACAATTTAAAAGATCGTTGTACAAGCGGAGGAATCATTGACGCACTACAAGCAGTCAAATTAGCAACCGAATATAAAAAGAGATGAGAAAAAATACTGTCATAAGTTTTATAGGCCTGCTGTTCTGCTTATGCATACAAGCACAAGGAACATCCACATCGGTAAACAGTACTGTAAACGATGTGGATTGGGCACGTGCTGAAAAATTTTCCTCTGATGCACTGGAGCAATATATAAAAGGCAAAAGACCTTATCCCAACTGGATTGAAGGTAGTTCTTATTTTTACTACAATGTAAAAGAAGATAATGGAGTTTCTTACTATCTGGTTAATGCCAAGAATGGTAAAAAACGCAATATGATAAAGGATAACCTGCAATTCGTGCAACAATATGCAAGAATCACGGGTGACACACTCGATGCAAGGAATATACAGCTTTACGGGTATCGATTTAAGAAGAATGACTTCAACCGCTTTTATCTTGATAAGAAAGGAAAGTCTATGGTGTATGATATGCGCACCGGAATACTGACACAGATAAAGGCAGAAAACAAAAAGAAGGAACGTCCTGTTCTCAAACCATCGTACCATAGCTCTGACTCACTCTTCACTATGTTGGGATGCGGATATGACCTCTATATACGTAACAACCGTACAGGAATCATACACCGTCTGACAAAAGACGGTAAAGAGGATGCGTCCTATACTTACCGTTGCTCTAAAGACACAATAGAGTCTAACACCAAAGGATTCTGGCTGGGACATCGTTATGTCTGCCTGATACAGGATATGAGTGAAGTAAAAGAAATCAGCCTTATCAACTCCCTTGCACGGCAACGTCCGACGACAAATACCTTCAAGATGCCTATGCCCGGTGATGCCGGAGTGCGTCAATACCGTATGTTTTGGTATGATGCCGACCATGAACAAGGAAAGATGTTACCGATTGGGAAATATCCTGACCAAGTAGTAACTTTAGACTATTTCCGTTCTCCCAAAGCTCTTTTTTTCACGCGCAGAAGCCGTAAGGGTGATAAAATAGACCTTTGCCGTATCAACGTGACAGATGGCACAGTCACTGAGCTTATCTCGGAAGAATGTGCTCCACACATCAACTTGACCCTATCGGGCTATCGCATTATAGAGAAAGGAAAATATTTCATTTGGTGGTCGGAACGCACAGGAAAAGGTAACTATTATCTGTACAATAATGACGGACGATTACTAAACCGCATCACACATGGTGATAACCTTGTAGCAGGCAGTATCGTACACATAGATACCTTACGAAGAAATATCATTTTTGCCGGATATGGTAACGAACCTGATACTAACCCTTATTATACCTTTTATTATAAGGCTGATTTTGATGGAAAAAAACAAACGCTGCTTACTCCGGGAAACGGTAACCACGAATTAACCCTGTCCGACGACCAACGATATGCCATCGATACATATTCACGTATGGACTTGGCGCCTGTAATGAATGTATTGTCTATCGACCGTCCCACACAATATTTTGAGGTAAATCGCATGGACGACAGCCTGTTGCGAAAAGCAGGATGGCAACCGCCTTTACTGTTAAAGTTGAAAGCGGCCGATGGGAAAACAGATCTTTACGGACTCATGTATCTACCGTCTCAACTGGATAAAAACAAAAAATATCCTATTATCAGCAATGTGTATCCCGGTCCCCAAGATGACCAGATTCCGCAATCATTCACACTTGACGATAATGGTAACCAATCGCTGGCTGAGCTTGGCTTTATAGTCATCAATGTGGCTCCACGTGGAAGTTCTCCTTTGCGCGGACACGATTTCTATAACTTCGGCTACGGTAATCTGCGTGATTATCCGTTGGCTGATGATAAAAGCGTAATTGAGCAGCTAGCAAAGAACTACCCGTTCATCGATCTTAACCGTGTGGGTATTTACGGACACTCCGGAGGAGCATTCCAGACAGTAGCCGCCATCCTCACTTATCCCGACTTTTATAAAGTAGCGGTAGCTGCTTCGGGCAACCATGACAACAATATCTATATCCAATGGTGGGGAGAAGCATTTCACGGACTGACCGAGAAGACTGATCCAAAGACTGGAAAAACGGTATTTTCCACCAAGATTCCGACCAATATGGAACTGGCAAAGAACTTAAAAGGCCATCTGATGCTTATCACCGGTGATGTAGATAAGAATGTCCCGCCTTCATCTACCTATCGTCTGGCAGACGCTCTGATAAAAGCCAACAAACGTTTCGATATGTTTATCCTGCCGGGAAAAGATCATGGAGTAATGTGTCCCTATTATCAGAATTTGATCCGCTACTATTTTGTGGAGAATCTCATTCAACCGGTAAAGCAACATATTGATATCATCAATCATAATTAACCCTAACTCAAAAAGCTTATGAAGTATCAGAAAACATTCAAAGCATTCGTGTTTGTCTGTCTCTGTTGCATGGCTACAATCCTGTTCGCTCAAAAGCCGCAAGGCGATGCGACCATTCTAGTGAAAGTAACCATTGTAGACGTAGACAAGAATCCCTTGCCCGGTGCAACAGTAAAAGTTACCGGTAAGGCACAGGGAGTAGTGGCTAACGACCAAGGAGAAGTTTCTCTGTGGGTAGATCGGAACACCCAGATTGAATTTAAGTACGTGGGTATGAAACCGCTATTCATGCGGGTAACCAAGCCACTGTCCGGCTATATCACATTAGAAGATGAAACCTCCGAACTGGATCAGGTAGTAGTCACCGGATACCAGCGTACGACCAAACGCCGTACTACCGGTTCATTGACAACACTGACAGCCAAAGACCTGAAAGGAGCCCCTACAGCCAATTTGGATATGTTGATGCAAGGAAAAGTTGCCGGAATGGACGTGAAAGCTGTTTCCGGTCGCCCGGGAGAATCGGCCAAAATACGTATTCGTGGTACAAACACAATTACAGGTAATGCAGAACCATTGTGGGTGGTAGACGGGGTACCTTTGCAGAAAGATATTCCAAGCATATCAAGCAGCCAAATCCGTGCAGGTGATTTCAATGAAATCTTTGCAAATGGTATCTCCGGAATTAACCCAAACGACATTGAATCTATCACAGTATTGAAGGATGCTTCAGCAACAGCCATTTATGGCTCTCGTGCAGCAGGAGGCGTTATCGTGGTAACAACCAAACGAGGAAAAGAAGGGAAAATGAGTATTAATTATTCAGCCAATGTTTCCATCGTCACAAGACCTCCGGGAAATGCTAATCTAATGAACTCCAGTGAGAAACTGGCCTGGGAGCAAGAGCTGTGGAATGAATTCTCTGCCAAAGGTTTTGCCGATGGTACTCACTATCCGGTTATTGGCGCGGTCGGCATGATTCGATCCGGATACGGGAAATACGCCAATATGACCTTAGAACAGCAAAATGCGGAAATAGCCCGTCTTGGCGAACAAACAACTGATTGGTTTGACGAATTATTTCAAAATTCAGTTTCAAACAGCCATTATCTTTCTCTCTCCGGAGGATCGGAAAAAAACTCTTATTACGTTTCTTTAGGATATGCGAAAAACAATGGACTGGTAAAAAAAACCGATTACGAACGCTACAATGTAAGTGCCAAACTTGATATGAAGCCCAACAAACGGGTGAAACTTGGCATCTCTGCTGATATGGCTATACAGGAATCCACTTCACCATCACTGAATGTTGACCCTTTCAAGTATGCCTATTTTGCCAATCCATACGAAAGAATATACAACGAAGACGGATCATATGCAGCAGACAATACATATTACAGTATAACTCATGCCAATGGTGCTTATGACAAATTATTACCGGATGGTGGATACAATATTTTCCGAGAAATCAATGAAACATCCAACGAAACCAAAAATATGTCCGCATCATTAATCGCTAATCTAAGCGTTAACATCTTAGACAATTTAAGTTTCGAAGGATTGGCTTCTTACGGATATGTGACAAATGCCTCCGATAATATCAATGGCAAAAACACATACGCCGCTTGGCAGGACCGCCCATTTGAAGGTAGTGCAAGTAGTATATCTAAACGTACATACGGTTCCATTACTCAGACCAATGCTTATAACACCAATTACAATTTACGCGGCCAGCTCCATTATTTCAACACCTTCGGTCGCGACCATTATATAAGCGCATTGTTAGGCTCGGAGATACGAGGACAATATTCCAAAAGCATCTACGAAAAACGATATGGATATGATCCCATATCCGGTAATTCTTCTATCCCCATATATCCGGAAAGTATGGATATAGGCTATAACAACCTGATTTCGTATGCAGCCATCGTCGATCAGCTATCCGGTCAAAGTATTGTAGAAGACGCCTTCGCTTCTTTTTACCTTTCATTAGACTATGTATTCAAGCAACGTTATATTCTCAGTTTGACAGGACGTACTGATGGCTCGAATAATTTCGGTAGCAATGAACAATTCAACCCTACCGGCTCTGTCGGTCTATCTTGGAATGTTGATCAGGAAGAGTTCATGAAACCTTTAAAACCTATTATCAGCACTTTATCTTTACGAGCTGCATTCGGATATACAGGAAACATTAATAAGTCTGTTTATCCACAATTGGTAATGGATTATGAAAACTCATTCCGCAAAGCCGACAATGATTATTACCGCATGGGAACATTACGGAATGCCCCGAACGCCAAATTACGCTGGGAAAAAACACGCGATATGAAAATCTCAATGGATATAGGTTTTCTGAATGACCGTCTACGCTTACAAGGTGAACTTTATGACAGACGCACACGAGATGCCGTAACCAGTGTTCCGGTTGTTTACACCACAGGATTCTCATATCAAAGTTATAATACCTCAGAATTACTGAATCAAGGAGCGGAAGTGACAATAAGTGCCAATGTATTGAAAACTAAAGACTGGAATCTTTCATTAACTGCCAATATTGCTTACAACCGTAATAAGTTGCTAAAATATTCCTCACCTAATGGAAGCATTTTCAATTCTAACTACGTAGGCTACCCATTAAGTTCTATTGTCAGTGGAAAAGTAATAGGCATTGATGAGAAATTAGGAATTTATGCTTATGCTACCCGTCCGGACGTTACAATGTCTACGGAAGCAGATCGTGGTGAAGCTAAAAACTATGCTTTCTATTTGGGAACTAGTAACGCACCTACCAACGGAGGATATTCCATCTCTTTATCATACAAGAAAATAAACCTGAGTTTAGGAGGTTCTTATTCTTTAGGAGGAAAAATACTGAACAATATCACTTGTCCGGTATCTTACACCATGCTAAATGAATCATCTGCAGCAGTCGAAAGCATTCCTACGCAAGAAAATGACCTGTATACCAACTTCCTGAACGTAACAAAAGACCGTGTGAATCGTTGGACAAAAGATAACCCGATAACCAATGGATACCCACGTATCATTGATGCGTATGGAGAATATTTGGGATTGGATAATTATATGATAACCAGCAGCCAGATCACTCGTGCCTCTATGTTGGAAAAAGTATCTTACTTCAAACTCGGATCATTACTATTGGGTTATAACTTTGAAAATGAATGGCTCAAAAGGGCACATATCAGTTCATTGGCACTATCATTCAGTGTCAGCAATTTATTCATAATAACCAATTATTCCGGTATTGACCCCGAAACCCCAGGAGCAGTTTATCCTACTCCACGTACTTTTTCTATGGGAGTTTCTATCGGATTTTAAAAACAAAACATTATGAAAAAAAAGAATATAATAAGTATCGGACTAATTGCATTATTATGCATATCGTGTAACAATTATTTAGATATAAAGCCTTATGGACGTACTATTCCTAAAACAGCAGAAGAATTTTCTGCACTTATTCATACACGACTTAACAGTATTGATGCCGGGTCAGACAGTTATTTAGTTGGAAACGCCAACCAATGGATGACGTGGGATGCAGTATGTGGTGACGATTTTGAAACCTGTCTGACAAGCTCAGGCGCACGTTCTTTGGCAACATACGTAGGCGATATTATTCGTCAAAATCAATATCCCAATTACTACCAATCTCTTTATGAATTTATCCGTGACTGTAATATTGTATTGAACGAAATGGAAGAAAGCGATACGGAAGAAGCTAATAATATTCGAGGTACAGCATATGCTATACGAGGTGTGGCATATTATCAATTATTACGAATATTCTGCGAAGTACCCCGCACTGGAGAATTCGACACTCAGCTTGGCCTACCGCTTGTAACAACATTTGACATGGAAGAAAAGCCACTCCGCAGTACCATGCAGGCCACTATCAATCAGATAGAGTCTGATTTGCAAAAGGCTGCCAGCTATCATATCAATGATAATATCTACCGTTTCACGGAAGATGTCATAAAAGGATATCAGGCTCGTATGTATTTCTGGACACGGCAATGGAGCAAAGCACTTCCGATAGCCCAAGACTTATTGAACAAATATCCCTTATTGGAAGGTGAGGCATACAAAGCTATGATGACTAATGCATACGAATTGACGGGCAACCAGCTTTTAAAATCATATCTTGCTGTCACAGCCACCGGTAGTGACGATCTATCCGGAGTAAATACCACCCTTCAATACCGTCCCGTTAGTCTGCGTTTTTTAAGTACTTTCTCTGAAGAAGAAAAAACAAGCGATATCCGCTATGCACTTTGGGTAAACACCCAACGGCAAGCAAAAAAGATTTTCTTTTGTGGTATGAGAGCAGCCGAATTCAAACTGATAGAAGCGGAATGTTATTATCACATGAAGCAAGAAGACAAAGCCTTGAAATCTATTAACGAATTACGAGCACATCGTATCAGTAATTATACCGACCTGACAGTTGACAAACTACCAACTCTTTCAGATAAAGAAGTCATAAAAACGGATGTAGAGGGTAATGCTCTAACCCCACTAATGGGATTCATTCTGCAAGAACGCAGAAAAGAGTTATTTCTGGAAGGAGACCGTTTCTTTGAACAAAAACGGAATGGCTCACCGGAATATTGGACAGCACTCAATGGCCTGAAGTATGTGACAGAGAAATATATGTATACCTTTCCAATTCCTTTGCACGATTTGGATTTAGAGAACGGATTGATACAAAATCCTGGATATAAAGAGATACAAAATAAATAAAATGGAGGATTTAAATATGAAAAAGAAAATATATAGCGGGATATTTATGATCTCCCTCGCATTATCCGGAGCAATTTACGCAGCTTGCGAAGATATAGATGAATTGCCACCGCAATCAGATACTAATTTCATAAATAAAACTTATAAATTACCCAATCCTACTGTGTTGACTACTGAAGAAGTAGCGGAATATAATGCGATAAAAGCAGAATATGAAAGCAGTATAAATCAACAGCAATAACCACATAAAATCCAAGAAATGTTATGAAGAAATTAGGGCATTATCTATGTATATTGATGAGCATGACATTTATTCTTGCTTCCTGTTCATCTGATGATAACCAGCGCCTGCCTCAAATCTATATCGACCAGCCATTCTATACATTGGCAAAAGGAAGTATAGAATTGAAAATAAAAGCTGACCAAGCTCCTCTAACGGATGTCTTTATTCCCGTTCTATTTGGTGGAACAGCTGTGGAAGGCGTAGATTTCACCGTATCAGAACCATCCATCTTATTAAAAGCAGGTGAGACAGAAGCTACTTTTACATTAACCCGTATTGAAGAAAATATCGGTGATGAAAATAAAGAATTATATGTTAATCTACAAAAAGCTCCGGAAGGTTTCTCGTTGGGATTGATGAATTATGCTTCTGTAAACTTATTAAATAATAATGGAATCATAATGTCCTTTGAGAACAGTACAGGAAAAGTTGGATTCAGCGCTGACTTCTCTATCAAACTGACTAATATGAAAGGAGGAGTATATAAGGTAAAAGTAGCGACAACCTTCGATATTGAAGTAGATGAAAGTTCTACCGCAATAGAAGGGGTACATTATGAATTCGTAAATGGAGCCCAAGTTGTTGTTCCTATCAACAAAAATAAAGGGAGTTTCTCTATCAAGTACCTGAAGAAAGAAGAAGGAAAAGATAAACTTATCCTCCGTCTGGCCAATAAAGACGGATATGCCATAGGCAGCAACGGCACACTTACTGTCACTATAAGCGGACCGGATATATTTACCGGAACTTGGGCATTTGATAAAATAACAAATCTTGATTTGTTCGAGATGTATGGAGAAGATATCAGCAAAGCACCCAAAGGGACACCTTCAGACCGAATAACATTTGAAGGTGACTCTTACTTAGAATATACATTCACTCCCGATCTATCCGGAGACCTGAAGAATTATTTCGGGACATCTCCCCGTAAAATCACTTTTAAAGAAGAAGGAGATAAATCGTTCCAAGAGAATAGTGGCGCAAACGTAAAAGTATCCATACTGGAAATACCTGATGTAAACGTCAAATTCTCTACTACCCACAAAGACATTCGCCCGGCTCTTGTCGGTTTCCGACTAATCACAGTGGATAGCAAAGAGGTATTGGAATGCACATTGGATGATTATGAACCGCAAGGAGAAGATTTTGGAGCCATGATTTATGAATTTATGAGCTCTATGGAAGATGCTCCTCTTCGTATTCACTTTAGCAAAGTAGAATAAAGTACTAGAGCCACACAATAAAAAAAGTTCCACGTCCGGAAACGAAAAGCCTCCCGACGTGGAACCAACTATCTTCTAATCAGAAATCCTCTTTTAATAGTTTTCCTTCTTTACTTCGAAGTAAGCCTGCGGGTGCAAACAAGCCGGACAAACTTCCGGAGCTTCCTTACCTACAGTGATATAACCGCAGTTACGGCATTGCCATACTACTTCACCTTCTTTAGCGAATACAGTCATATTCTCGATATTGTTCACGAAAGCAAGATATCTTTCTTCGTGACCTTTCTCAGCAATAGAAATATTACGATACATAGCGGCAATCATCGGGAAACCCTCCTGTTCTGCCACATCTGCGAAATGAGGATAATCTAGCGACCATTCTTCGTGTTCACCGGCAGCGGCAGCGCGAAGATTTTCGAGTGTAGTACCGATTACACCTGCCGGATAGCTGGCAGTGATTTCTACCATACCACCTTCCAAGAACTTAAACATACGTTTCGCATGTTCCTTTTCCTGATCGGCCGTTTCAGTAAAAATAGCCGAAATTTGTTCGTAACCTTCTTTTTTAGCCACACTTGCAAAATAGGTGTAACGCATTCTTGCCTGTGATTCTCCAGCGAATGAAGTCAGCAGATTCTTCTCTGTCTGAGTTCCTTTAATACTCTTAGCCATAATTCTTATTATATTTTAAATTGGTTGATTACCACACGTAACTTGTCGTATTATTCATAACGCAAATATAAGCTATTTGTTCATAAAACGCCCTACTTTTCTCATTAATAAAATCTATGCCCTCATTGATAAAACCTATCAAAAATCAAATAGTATGTCGAGAAACATACTTCTTTCGATTATTTTATATAATTTTGCAACCTCTACTTTACAAAAGACAAACGATCACGTAACAACTCATAGAAAATGAAACTATTTGAATTCAAACCTAAATTGGTTTCTTGCCTAAAAAATTATTCAAAAGAAACATTCATGGCAGACTTGATGGCAGGTATCATCGTTGGTATCGTTGCGTTGCCGTTAGCCATTGCCTTTGGTATTGCTTCGGGCGTATCACCCGAAAAGGGTATCATTACTGCTATTATTGCCGGATTTATCGTCTCATTGCTGGGCGGAAGCAAAGTTCAGATCGGCGGACCGACAGGCGCTTTTATCGTCATCATCTACGGAATTATCCAACAATATGGAGAGGCCGGGCTGATTGTAGCAACGCTCATGGCAGGCGTTCTCCTTATATTATTAGGAGTGTTCAAACTGGGAGCCGTCATAAAGTTCATTCCTTATCCGATTATCGTAGGTTTCACCAGCGGTATCGCTGTAACCATCTTCACCACACAGATAGCCGATATCTTCGGCCTGTCGTTTGGAGACGAGAAAGTTCCGGGTGACTTTATTGGAAAATGGTTGATTTATTTCCGCCATTTCGACACGGTGAACTGGTGGAATACCATCGTAAGTATTATCAGTATCATTATCATCGCCATCTCACCCAAATTTTCCAAGAAAATTCCCGGCTCACTGATTGCTATTGTCGTGGTGACAGTTGCCGTTTACCTGACGAAGATGTACGGCGGAATTGACTGCATCCCAACCATTGGCGACCGCTTTACAATCAATTCCGAGCTACCCGATGCCGTTGTACCCACATTGAACTGGGAAGCCATTAAAAACTTATTCCCGGTTGCCGTCACAATTGCCGTGTTGGGAGCTATCGAATCACTGTTGTCCGCCACCGTTGCCGATGGTGTGATAGGCGACCGCCACGATTCCAACACAGAACTGATTGCACAAGGTGCAGCAAATATCGTAGCTCCTTTGTTTGGCGGTATCCCCGCTACCGGAGCCATTGCCCGTACTATGACAAATATCAACAACGGGGGTAAGACACCGATAGCCGGAATCATCCATGCAGTCGTCCTGTTGCTGATTCTTCTCTTCCTAATGCCGTTTGCTCAATATATCCCGATGGCATGCCTTGCCGGAGTATTGGTCATCGTTTCTTATAATATGAGCGGATGGCGCGTATTCAAGGCTTTACTGAGAAATCCAAAATCGGATGTAACGGTACTTCTGATCACATTCTTCCTCACTGTTATCTTCGACTTGACAGTTGCCATCGAAATCGGACTTATCATCGCTTGTGTACTCTTTATGAAACGTGTTATGGAGACTACCGAAATTTCTGTTATCACGGACGAGATTGATCCGAACTCGGAACTCGATATCGCCGTACACGAAGAGAATCTGATAATCCCCAAAGGAGTGGAAGTATATGAAATCAACGGTCCTTACTTCTTTGGCATCGCCACAAAGTTCGAAGAGACAATGGCGCAATTGGGTGACCGTCCGAAAGTACGTATCATCCGTATGCGTAAAGTTCCGTTTATCGACTCTACGGGTATCCATAACCTGACCACTCTTTGTGAAATGTCGCAGAAGGAGAAGATTACCGTTATCCTTTCCGGAGTCAACGAGAAAGTTCATAAAGTATTGGAGAAATCCGGATTCTATGAACTATTGGGAGAGGAAAATATCTGTCCGAATATCAATGTAGCATTGGACAGAGCGAAAGAAATTGTAGAGTAATAATCTTATCTAATAAATAATAACATGGTAACTATCGTGATCGTATCCGCTTTATCACCGTACCAAGAATTAAAGACATTCAAAAGCGGACAGAGTTCGAAGGAAAAAATGGGAAGTATCTTCACTGGAAACAACATATCGGCAATGAGTTCTGTATCCATCCTTCCCCTAAAGAACCGGTAGGTCTCCGCCTTGCTACTCTTGCATTAACTCAAACTTACGGAGTACGCAAACTGCCATCCACCGGACCTATGATGACTAATGTGGAATATACTGACGGCAAAGCAATAGTAGCATTCGACAATGCTCGTGCCGGACTATTCCCCACGTTCGAACAACTGGAAGGATTCGACATTCAGAACAGATACATGGGATGATGTGAAATAAAGAACAGAAAAGTTATGTGAAACAAGGAGGATAAACCATCCGCCACATTTTTGTTCTTATTTTAAGTATTATAGGGGGAAAACAAAAATGTCACAGAGTTAATAATCAATTACTTAACCTTAAAAAGGCCCTTATTTTAAGAAAAGTTTACAGAAAACAATAGGTTGTTTTTGCTTTTTTCCATGAGAAAACTGCATTTTTTGCAATATGTTATTTACTGGCATATTGCTCCCTATATTTATATCTTTGTTTGCACTTGTGCATTCTCCCGAACAGACTTGAGCAGCCGCCTTGTTGCACTTATGTAACAAGACTGCTGCTCAAGTGCATTCAACAAATACATATAGAAGAATTGATTAACTGATGGGGAGAAGTTATTAATCTATGCAGAAGAAATTATGAATGCTACCATATGAATAAGCAAGAATAAGCTATAAACAACATAAGTTAATATAAGAGACCAAACAACCAAAGAGGTTTCATTTCTATTCTATTATCCTATATGCCTTTCCTGAGGAAGTAGGGAATGAGATCATATCATCTGCTATGACCTTCGCAGAAGTACCGGAAACTTTTAAATTCTTTGCATCCGGGCACTTGACAATACATTCCTTACCCGAATAAGAGGTAATAATAACAGACGTTATTTTTCCATTGCTCCATTCAGCATCCACTTCAAAATTACCTCTGGCTTTCATACCTTTGAAAGAACCTTCTTTCCATACGTCAGGCAATGACGGGAGCAGTTCTATGTAACCTCCGTGACTCTGCATCAGCATTTCCGCCACACCTGCCGTCACCCCGAAGTTACCGTCAATCTGGAAAGGCGGATGTGCATCGAACAAGTTAGTATATACTCCCCCAAAATTAGCACCGGGTTTTGTTAGTTTCAAGGCGCTTTCCAATAGCTTATGCGAACGGTTACCGTCATGTAAACGTGCCCAGAAGTTCAGTTTCCATGCCTTGCTCCATCCGGTACCCGCATCTCCACGCGTATTCAATGTCACTTTCATGGCTTCCGCATATTTATTATCCCATTCACTTCTGCCCGCAACGATGGCAGATCCCGGATGCAGCCAGAATAAATGATTGGTATGCCGATGTCCACCGTCTCCATTGATATCTTTCGTCACTTCATCTTTCCACTCCATGAACTGCCCGCCCAATCCAATTTTCGGACCGGAAAGCTTGGCTAGTGATGCGCTGATTTCCTTAATCTCCGGATCATTTTCCCTGCCCAATTCCTTGCTCGCTTTAATCATGATATTGAATATCTCCCAAATCATCGCCTGCGAGGTAGAACATCCCAACGAATATTCACCGTGTTCGGGAGAGTGAGAAGGGTTAGCAACCAACATTCCGTCACGTTTGTCTGTCCATAAGTTATCTACCCAAAAGAGAGCAGCCTGCAACATAGTGTCATAGTATTCTTCCAGGAATTTCCTGTCTTGATTGAACTGATAATATTCCCAAATATCCTGACACATCCAAATAGCACCTGCCGGAAAATGATGAGGTGTATCCTTTTTGGCGGGAGCAGTATTGCCCCAGATATTATTCTCGTGATGCGTCACCCAACCCCGTACAGGTTTTCCATCCGGACGGCAATAATAATGCTGAGCAGTATATCTGCCACGAGGAACAAGACTTTTCACATATTCCACCATCGGCAAATGACACGGACTCAAGTTGGTCGGCTGTGCCGGCCAATAGTTCATCTGTACATTGATGTTAGTATGATAATCTGAATTCCATGCATTTTGGAGTCTGTCAGCCCAAACCCCTTGCAGGTTGGCAGGCAATGAACCTTCACGCGAACTGGAGATGAGCAGGTAACGCCCGAACTGATAGTACAACATTTCCAGATAAAGGTTATCGGCTTGCAAATTAGTACGTTCGTCCATCCCTTTCAGTAACTTATCGGTAGTCATGACAGGCGCTTCCTTCACATTACCCAGATTAATTTTCATACGGTCGTACAAACTGCGATAGTCTTTTTGATGGGCAATCAACAGTTTCTTATAGCTTTTTGCAGACGCCTTCTTCAGAATAGCTTTCACCTTATCCAAAGGATCTTCCTTAGAAAAGAAGTTGTAACTATCATCCATACATTGAACATAGTTAGTGGCTGCCGACATAAGGATAACGATTTCTTTCGCTCCCGCTACTTTAATCATACCGTCTACTGCTGAAATCTTACCTCCATCATTTCTGACCATTACTTGCTGTGCATATCTCAATCCATTTTTCCAATGATCGCCCACACGCTTATCTCCACCCACCGGAGTCGGATAGCCTGTCATTGTAATGGTGTTTCCTTCTGATATGATGTTTTTAGTCTTGTGCAGTGATTCAAGTGCAATAGTACGTGAAATACCGTCTTTACTATCTGATGTCAACCGGATTACCATTACGTTGTCCGGATAACTCATGAAATATTCACGCTTATAAGTTATGCCACTCTCCTTATAACTGACTGTATGGATAGAATTATCTATATCGAGTGTACGATTATAATCAGAGTAAGCACAATCCGGACACTTGGTATTGTTCGAAGTAATGACAATATTACTCAAGGTCTGATATGAACCGAAATGTTCTTTCGTACCGGCAATATTATCTATATATCTGCGTAAATCCGTTTCTTCGCCGTCACCTTCATAATCATACGTAATGAGTTTACCGTTGGCATCAAAATGTGCGGCTTTGTCGGCCATAAAGTCTATCATCTTCTGTTGCAACAAGTTTCTTGCTTTCTGAAGATTATCCTTGTTTATTTCAGGAGTCCTCAAGTGCCCTCCGTTATAACCAGGATTTTCACTCGGACCTCCTGACCACAATGTATGCTCATTCGTTTGAATAACATCAACATAAACACCACCGAAAATCATGGCACCCATGTATCCATTGCCAATGGGAAGCGCCTCACTTTCCCATATTTTAGCAGGAGTATCATAAGTAGCTCTCAAAGGGGGTGGAAAATTACGGTCTGTTGTTTTGGCATTTACCACGGACAAAAAATTAAGAATCACACAAATCGCAATTATTAAAATATAGTTCACTTTTCTCATGATATTAGTTTTATATTATACAATTATATTTGCTTTCCGATATATTGATTGCTCAAAAATAAGATTCCCGACTTAATTTTTATCGAAATAGGACATTAATAAACAATTAATAAATTGCATTTCCGGATATTTTCGGTTCAGAATGTCGAGATAAAACTTATTAACCGTATTTTAATTACTTATTAATAGCAGGAAGATTACTTTTTTAAGTATCCACTTCTATTTTCGCATTAAACAATTTATCAACTTCTAACAAAAAAAGAAACAATGAAAAAATTTAAACTGTTCTCCGGAATTTGCCTCGTTCTGCTCGGCTTCTGCACAAGCGAAACCATGGCAGACAATCACTCTTTAGAAAAAGATGGAAACAAGAAGAAACCGGAGATGTATATGCACTTCATCATGGATGGGCAGAGTCTCTCCACAGGCCATCAGTCTTATCCGACACTATCTACCGAAAATGTACCTGGAAACTATATGATCAGCAACCAAGTGTGGATTAACTACGGAAATTTGCACCGTAAGCAACTTAATCCATTAGTGGGCAATATTGCAATCCCTTTCCGCCAAGGTAAGGATGTGATGAGCAGATCAGCGGGAACATTTGCAGAATCACCGCTTGTAGGAGCAGTGAATTATGTTCGGCTCAAAAAACCGAAAATGGATAAAATCATCGCTACTTCAGTAGGATTCAGTGGCGCCAGCGTGGAAGAACTGTCAAAGGAATCGGAAACACGTACACATTACAAGGATTTTGAGACAGCCGTCTCTTTAGCCTCTCAGATTACCGAAATACAGGGAGACTTCGTACAGTGTCCGGTCATTTTCTGGATGCAGGGAGAGTTCAACTACGGCACTGCCAATCCGGAGAAAGGACTAAAAAAGAATGAACCCAACACACTTGACAGACAGGAGTATAAGAAGCTGATAATCAATCTGAAAAACAATATGCAGAACGAAGTCGTAGAGAAATATGACCAAAAGCAAAAACCGGTATGGATCACTTACCAGACAGGAGCACAATATATGCGCGATACACTTGCCATTTCGATGGCCCAACTCGAAGCTTCTAACGAATATAAGGATATCATCTGCGCAGGCCCTATCTATCCGATGACAGACAGAGGAGGACATCTTGATGCCAATGGCTACCGTTGGTTCGGCGAAATGCTAGGAAAAGTTTACTATCAAACACAAATAAAAGGAAAGAACTTCAAACCCTTACAACCTAAAGAAATTCTGCTAGACCGTGCAACGGGAAAGATTCAGATCCGATTTCATGTACCTGTACCGCCATTGGCTCTTGATGTGAATACCCTGCCCAAAATCCGCGATTACGGTTTTGAAGTATACCAGGACAAAGCACGCTCCGGCAATCGGATAAACATTACAAAAGTAGAATTGAATGGAAAAGATAAAGTGGTATTAACCTGTGATAAACCGCTGGAAGGTGATGTACTCATCATGTACGCCGGTTCCGGTTCATGCATCGAGAACCAACCTCAGGGACTAAACCATTTGCAAGGACACGGTAATCTACGTGACAGTGATTCTTCTAAAGGATTCTACAAATATATCGACCTGGATGGTAAAAATGCCGATGGCGCTTACATCTATCCGCGTGAAAAATTTGAATCCCGTCTACGGCCAGATTATGAACCGAAAGATGATTCTGGTAATATAATTTATAACCAAAATTACCCTTTATATAATTTCTGCATCGGTTTCTATTATAAACTGACAAGCGGGAAGAATAAATTGCGTATTTTATAAAGTCGATATTGGTGCCAAATATCCTTTTTTGCTTCAATTAACATCATTAATAATTGCACGGCCTATATTAGAGAATACTCATTTATACTAAAATATATTGTACGACATCCGAGGGTCAATATACCAACATCCAGATGTCGTACAATATAATTATTTTCTTAATAAGAAGCTGTTGCCGGAATACCCTCTTTTTCCAGTAAAGCCACAATACGGTCTAACTCTTCATGCGTAGCCTTTTGCAAATCGTGGTCG
>OAVJ01000326.1_pt1 | contig 33379 bp, 33 predicted proteins | sample 1516901 | NCBI WGS metagenome assembly OAVJ01 (sample SAMEA2580073, study PRJEB22360) | human gut metagenome | biome: human gut; feature: human-associated habitat; material: faeces | place: Denmark | collected 2008/2010 | reverse complement strand
GGCGGAATCGGCGGGGGGCAGAGGGCCCCGAAGGATCCGCAGCTGCCGTTCCCGGCGGGACGGCAGTCCAGTGTTCAGCTGTTCCGGATGGACGGCGTCGCAGCAGACCTCGTCACGGTACTTGCCCGGGTTGCGGTAGGCTTTGTACGAGATCCCGTCCAACGAAAACTCCGGGTACATTCCCTCTTTGGTCAGGCTGAGTTGCATCCCGCGTTCCTCTGCATACGCCTGCAGGGCTGCCGTAAACTCCTGCGGCGTGTTGATGCTGCCCTGCAGGATAAAGAAAAAGTGCTTCTGATGCTGCACCTGCGCCAGCGTGCAGTAATCCTGCACCCAGCCGGAGAAAAACGTCTGCGGCTGCGCGGGATCTTCCATCCGGGACAGGCAGGCGTCCACATCCAGCGACGCCGCAGACGGGTCCTGCCGGGCCAGTTCGGCGCAAAACCGCGCCGCCCCTTCCAGCTGCTTTGCGCGCTGTTCCAGTGCGGTCTGCTGCTCCCGCAGAATATTCCCCAGCGGTGCATCGCCCGCCAGCACGGACCGGATGACCGGAAGCGACACATCCAGCATCCGCAGCATCCGGATGAACCGGAGGGCGCGGATATCCTGTTCTGTGTAGTCGCGGTAATCGTTGCCGGGCAGCCGGGCAGGGTCCAAAAGCCCCTCTTTTTCATAGAAGCGGATATTGGGGGCGGACACCCCGCTTTGTTTCGAAGCCTGTTTGATGTTCATTTGCTTCACCTCCGCACTCACATTACACCTTAAAGACACTTGAAGGTCAAGCATTTTTTGAAAAAAGCCCCGGAATGCGCGCGGCTGCGGGCGATCCGGGGCTAAATCTTTATTCCGCGTTCTGGCAGAACAGCGAGAAGGTACGGTAGGCCATGTACAGGTCGGTCTTGTGAATGACCTCGAAGGGCGAGTGCATGGACAGCACCGGCACACCGATGTCCAGCACGGGAATCCCCCGGTTTGCCACATACTTGGCAATGGTGCCGCCGCCGCCAAGATCCAGACGGCCCAGCTCGCCGATCTGCCACGCCACATCGTTGGCGTCCAGCAGGCGGGTGATGTCCCCTACCAGCTCGGCGTTGGCATCGCTGGCAGAGCTCTTGCCGCGGCTGCCGGTATACTTGAAGAATGCCACACCGCGGCCGGCGTAGGTGCCGTTCTGCTTTTCAAAGGCACCTGCCCAGGACGGGTCGTAGGCAGCGGTCACGTCCGCAGACAGGCAGACGCTGTTGCGGAAGGCAAGGATATCGTCCTGACCGGCAGCGCGGCACAGCAGCTGCATGAAGTGGAACACATACATGCTCTGCATGCCGGTGACGCCGTCGGAGCCGATCTCTTCCTTATCGGTCAGCACGCAGACAGTGGTGTGCACCGGGTCTTTGGTCTCGATCTCTGCCATCAGTGCGGGATAGGCGTCCACCCGGTCATCGTGGCCGTAGCCGCCCACCATGGCGCGGTCAAAGCCCACGTCCCGGGCCTTGTAGGCGGGCACCACCTCGATCTCGGCACGGGTGAAGTCCCGCTCGGTGATGCCGTACTTTTCGTGCAGCAGCATCAGGGTGTTGAGCTTGACGGCTTCCTTGATGTCGGCGTCCTCCACGGCATCGGAGCCGATGAGGACGTTCAGCTCTTCTGCCTTGATGCCCTCGCTGAGCTTGCGGTCGTTCTGCTCGGCACCCAGATGGGGCAGCAGGTCGGTGATGCAGAACACGGGGTCGCTCTCATCCTCACCCACGCACACCGAAACGCTGGAGCCGTCTGCACGGGTGAACACGCCGTGGATGGCCAGCGGCATGGTGCCCCACTGATACTTGCGGATGCCGCCGTAGTAGTGGGTCTTGAAATAGCTGAAATGGTCGGCCTCGTACAGTGGATTCGGGCGCAGGTCCAGCCGGGGGCTGTCGATGTGGGCAATGACCAGCCGGAAGCCCTCTTCAAAAGATCTCTGGCCGATGGTAGCGGCCACCACCGCCTTGTGCTCCTGCACAAAGTAGATCTTCTGGCCGGGGGCATAGGTCTTTTTCGGCTCGAACTTCTCGTAGCCGGCTTCCAACAGCATTTTTTCGCTGACGGCAGCCGCTTCGCGCTCGGTTTTGGCGGCGTTCAGAAATGCCTTGTAGCCCTCGGCAAAGGCTGCGGCTTCCTTCTTGACGCCGGTGCTCCTGTCGGCAGCATACTCCGGCTTATAAAGCAGCTGTTCGGCAGCCTGCTTTGCGGTAAGTTTTTCGCTCATTTTCCTTATCTCCTCTCAGCTTCCTGCATAGATGCGCTGATATTCCGCATAGCAGAAAGTGATCTTTTTTACGTAGTGGTTCATCTGGCTGTAAGGGAAGCCCTGCAGGGTCTCGCCGTCTGCGGAGTGCTCCTCCATCTGCAAAAGAGCATCCACCGTGCCCCACCCGCTGTGATAAGCGGCAGCGGCAGTGGCAACATCGCCGTTGTAGCGCTCCATGCACAGGTGCAGGTAATAGCATCCGAACCGGATGCTGGTCTCCGGGTCATAGAGATTTGCAAAGAGCAGGCCTTCGTCCGGTGCGATCTTGCTGCGCAGCCAGATAAAGGTCTCCTCGGTCATCTGCATCAGGCCCCGGGCATCCACAGTGGAGGTGGCCTGCGGGTCAAAGCCGCTTTCGGTGCGGATGAAGGCATCCACCAGAAGCGGGTCGAGGTCGTAGGTGTCGGCCCAGCGCTCCACCAGCGCTTCGTACTTACGGGGGTATAAAAGCCGTTCTGCCCTGCCCCACAAGTTGGGCACCAGCACAAACAGCAGGATCAGCGCCATGCCCAGCAGGAACAGCCTGCGGCTGCGCATTTTTTTGCGGCGGCGTGCCTTCTGGGCGCGGAGAGCGCGGCGAATGCGGGCCGCCTCCGGGTCGTACTGCGGTGCAGGATCTTGTTCGTTATATCGTTCGTTCAAAGCTCTTTTCCCGCACCTCCTTCTGCCAGAAGCTTCCCACACAGCTCCTCAGCCGCAGCCTGCAGATGTGCAAGGTCTGCGTCATTGCGCAGAACGTAGTCTGCCTGTGCGGTGAGCACGGTTTCCGGCGTCTGTGCGTTCAAACGGCGGGCAGCCATTTCAGCCGAAATGCCGTCCCGGGCCACGATGCGGGCCACACTGGTCTCAAAAGGTGCCGTGACCACGCACAGACGGTCGCACTCGGCCTGTGCCGCAGTCCCCACGATGACCGCACCATCCAGCACGAACAGCGGTGCTCCGGCATCCAGCGCTGCCTGCTTTGCCACACGGATGCGGCGGACGATCTCCGGATGGGTCAGGCTGTCCAGCGCTGCTTTGCCCTCAGGGGTAGCAAAAGCACGGTCGGCCAGCAGGCGGCGGTTCAATGTGCCGTCCTGTTTTAAAATGTCCGCGCCGAACCGCTGCGCCAGCTTTGGCAGCAGCGGCGAGCCGGGCAGTAAAATTTCGCGGCTGATCTGGTCGGCGTCGGCCAGCGGCACGCCGTGAGCCGAAAACACCGAAGTGACCGTAGATTTTCCGCAGCCGCTGCGGCCGGTGATCCCCAAACAGATCATAGCTCGATCACCCGGAAAGCCGCAGCGCGGATCAGGCGGTTGTACACCGCCATGGAAAGGCCGTCTTTTCTGGGACAGCGGGCGTAGACCACCGCATCCCCCTGCTCATCCAGCGCACGCAGAGAGCGGAAGATGTGCTTTGCCTGATCGGCACCGTCCCCCTCGCGGCCATACTCCACGCAGGGCACACCCAGCTTTTCCGCCTCGCCGGTGAAGCACAGGCAGCTGGGATTCTGGTCAGCGTGGGCGTCCACATATGCCTTGAACTGCTCAAAGGTGCCGTCCAGCAGGGTCACATCTGCCTTGGGCGCATAGTGCTTGTACTTCATGCCGGGGCTGCGCACCACAGCACCCTCCGGCAGCTTTTCAAGGATGGCCTTGGACACTTCCACCTCTTCACCGAGGGCACGTTCCAGATCTTCCAGCGTGATGTGGCCCGGGCGGAACAGGGTGGGCTTTTCGCCTACCACCGACACCACGGTGCTTTCCACGCCCACATCGCACTCGCCGCCATCCAGAATCAGCGGCAGGCGGCCGTCCATATCGGTGAACACATCCTGCGCGTTGGTGGGGCTGGGCTTGCCGGAAAGATTGGCGCTGGGAGCGGCAAAGGCGCAGCCGCTCTTTTCAATGACGGCACGGGCCACCGGGTGGCTGGGCATCCGGATGCCCACGGTATCCAGACCTGCACAGCACTCCGCTGCCACCTCCGGGCCGCGGGGCATGATGATGGTGAGCGGGCCGGGGCAGAACGCCGCCATCAGCAGCTGGGCGCGCTCCGGCACCTCGCTGACAAGGCCGGGCAGCATTTCCGGGCCGGTGACATGGACGATGAGGGGATTGTCCTGCGGACGTCCCTTCGCCACAAAGATCTTTTTGACCGCCTCGCCGTTGCGTGCATCGGCAGCAATGCCGTAAACCGTCTCGGTGGGCAGTGCCACCAGCTCACCTTTCTGCAGCAGGGCAGCCGCTTTTTCAATGCTTTTTTCTTCTGCAGCGGATAAAACTTCAGTCTTAAATTCCATACGGATCATCGTTCTTTCTATCTGTAAAGTGTTTTTGCTTTTCAGCACATTTCAACAGGATAACGTGCTATTTTAAAATCATTTTTTCAGTGTTGTTCGTTGAGCTTCTGCAGTTTTTCGGTCTGTTCCCGGGTGGCAAGCGCGTCGATCACGTCGTCCAGATTGCCGTCCATGATCTTATCCAGATTGTGTACGGTCAGGCCGATGCGGTGGTCGGTGCAGCGGTCCTGCGGGAAGTTATAGGTACGGATCTTCTCGCTGCGGTCACCAGTGCCCACCTGCCCCTGCCGCTCCGAATTGATGGCATCCTGCTGCTGTTTCTGCTTTTGTGCCAGCAGGCGGCTGCGCAGGATCTCCAGTGCCTTATCCTTGTTCTGGAACTGGCTGCGCTCGTTCTGGCATTCTACCACCGTGCCAGTGGGGATATGTGTCACACGGATGGCACTGGAGGTTTTGTTGATGTGCTGACCGCCCGCGCCGGAGGAACGGAAGGTGTCGATGCGCAGGTCTTTCAGGTCCAGTGCAAAGTCCACTTCCTCGGCCTGAGGCATAACGGCCACCGTAGCGGTGGAGGTGTGGATGCGGCCCTGGGTCTCGGTCTCCGGCACGCGCTGCACCCGGTGCACACCGCTCTCGTACTTGAGGCGGTTGTAGGCCCCGGCACCATCCACCGAGAAGATGGCTTCCTTCACGCCGCCAAGCTCGGTCTCGTTCAGGTTGAGCATTTCCAGCTTCCATCCCCTGCTTTGCACATACATGGTGTACATGCGCAGCAGACTGTGGGCAAACAGGGCCGCTTCCTCGCCGCCTGCGCCGCTGCGGATCTCCACAATGACATTTTTGCCATCGTTCACATCTTTGGGCAGCAGCATAATTTTGAGATTATTTTCCAGTTTTTCCACATCTTGACTTTTTTCGCTGATTTCCTGCTGTATCATCTGTTTAAAGTCCGGGTCAAGAGCACCAGACTCTTCCAGCAGGGCTTTTGCCTGTTCCAGATGATCCTGTGCAGTCTGCCACTCCCGGTAGGCCTGCACAACAGGCTCTGCGTCGTGATACTCCCGCATCAGCTTGCGGAACAGCGCAGGGTCGGCAGCGGCATCCGGCTGGTTCAGGCGGACGGAAAGCTCCTCAAAGCGATGGCAGACAGCATCCATTTGGGTAAACATGTTCGGCATAATTCCGGCAGTTCTCCTAACAACTCAAATCTGCATCTGCAGCGCAGCAGGACGCCCCGGCAGGGCACGTCTCAGACCCGCACATGCAAAGGCATACGTTTCCCATGCGAGCTGTGCCGGACGCTAGACCTGCCCGGGCTTTATCACCTTTTTGATGTTCTTTTCAATTTTAGCACGCGGCAGCATCACCTCATGCCCGCAGCCCGTGCACCGGATCTTGAAATCCATGCCGACGCGCAGCACTTCAAAGCTCTGCGCACCGCAGGGGTGCTTTTTGCGGGTGAGGATGGTATCGCCTACAGCAATGTCCATAACCTTGGCTTCTCCCTTCTGCCTGCCTTTTTCAGTCGTCTGTGGGCAGGCGGCGCGTGTGCGCGCCCCCGGTGTGCCGGGCACAGCGCATACAAATATAGTATAATGCAAAGCCACATAAAATGCAAATATCCGCAATAGCAGATGCATAAGTTTTAATGAAATGGAGCTGGCTTTCCCAGACGGCACCTGTCCAGCTCCCAAAAACAACAGAAAGAGGAATGAAAGATGATGCATGCATATCGTACCGAAGGCAGCTACCGTTCTGCTGCCCGCATGACCGCCGCCGAGCTGCGTGCTGCTATGGCCAGCCGCGAGATCCTGCAATCCACCGCTCTGGCCTTTGACACCCAGCGTCAGCTGCGGTTTGAGCTGGGCGGAGTGAAGGCCGTGATGCCCTTTGCCCAGTGCGCCGACGGCGCCGAGAACGGCACCGTGCGGGACATTGCCGTACTGACCCGGGTAGGCCGCCCCACCTGCTTTGTCATTGAGTCGCTGGACACCGACGAGACCGGGCAGCCGGTGTACCGGCTTTCCCGTGCTGAGGCACAGCGGATGTGCAAGGCCGACTATCTGGACGCCCTGCAGCCCGGCGATATCCTGCCCTGCACCGTGACCCATATTGAACCCTTTGGTGCCTTTTGTGACGTAGGCTGCGGCATCAGCGCCCTGCTGCCCATCGACTGCATGTCGGTGAGCCGCATCTCCTCCCCTGCCGACCGGGTGAGCGTGGGGCAGCAGATCCTATGCGCCATCAAGAGCCGGGACCTGCAGGGCCGCTTTGTGCTGACCATCCGGGAGCTGCTGGGCACCTGGGAGGAAAACGCCGCCGGGTTCACCGTGGGCGAGACCGTGGTGGGCATCGTGCGCAGTGTGGAGGAATACGGCACCTTCATTGAGATCGCACCCAATCTGGCCGGCCTTGCGGAGAGCTGTGCCGACCTGACCCCCGGGCAGGCTGTCAGCGTCTACATCAAGAACATCCTGCCGGAAAAGATGAAGATCAAGCTGGTGATCGTGAACCATTCCCTGAACCAGCGCCACCGGTTCGAGCTGAAATACTTCATCACCGAGGGCCGTCTTGACCGGTGGGTCTACTCTACACCGGAAAGCCCGAAGCGGATCGAGACAGATTTTGCCGCTGCGGCTTGCAATCCGGCGTGAAACCCTTTATACTATAAAAGAAAAGGAATGCAAGGGGGATGTATGGAACGATGGCCGCTAATGATGCTTTTACCGCCGGTGTACGTCCCGGCGGGCTGACCAGCAGCACCGAGATCCGGCTGCTGCTGTGCTATCTGGTCAAAAATGCCGGACCCATTGCCCGGCAGGAGATTGAAAACGCCCTGATGGAAGAAGCTCTGGTGAATTATTTTGAGATCGGCTCGTGTCTGGACGATATCACCAAGCAGCAGCTCGTCACCCTGACAAAGGGCAGCTACACCATTACCGATAAGGGCCGCAAGGTGGCGCAGGAGCTTGCCTACGACCTGCCCCGCAGTGTGCGGGAACGCGCTGTGGCCGCTGTGCTGCGCTGCCAGACCTGGGCCCGCAAGGAGGCCAAGTACAGCGCCAGCATCACCGAAAAGGCAGACGGTCACTGTACCGTACGCTGCACCGTAAAGGGACTGGATGCGGAGCTGTTCTGTCTGGAGCTGGGGGCTCCCGACCGCCTTTCGGCTGACCTGATCAAAAAGCAGTTCATCCTCAAGGGCAACGAGATCTACCAAATGCTCATCAATAAGCTGACCGAAGAAGAGAAATAACGATTTGGAATGGCCGCCGCGCACACTTTAGCCATAAACAGCGGAAATTTCATGATTTTATTTGCGGTTTGGAAGTGTCTGCGGACACCTCCAAACCGTTTTTTTTCACGAGAAGCACCCAAACTATAAACGAAATCTCTCCCAACTCCTTCCGTCACCTTCGGTGCCAGCTCCCTCGGCGAGGGAGCCTTTGGCAAAACCGAAAAGTTTGACGGAACGAGTCAGACGGGAAAAGCAGCTTTCCTCCACGACCCCATTCCGTGAAAAAGGGTTCTGGAAAAATCCGCAGATTTTTCCAGAACCCTATAAAAATATTTTTCCTCTGAAGATGGCCAGAGTGAAACGGAGGCCATTCTCAATAAAAAATCAAATCAGGATGCAGATGAGCCCGGTGCAGCCCTCATTGATGACCCGTTCCAGCGTTTCCTGCAGCCGGGTGCGGGCCTCCTGCGGCATATGCAGCAGCTTGCTCTGCAGGCCCTCGTTCACCAGCTCGTGCAGGCTTTTGCCAAAGATGTTGGACTCCCACAGTTTCTCCGGGTCGTCCTCAAAACCGGCCAGCAGGCTGCGGGCAAGCTCCTCGCTTTGCTTTTCGGTGCCCACGATGGGGCTGAGTTCGGTGTGGATGGTCGCCTTCAGCATCTGGATGGATGGCGCGCAGGCTTCCAGACGGACCCCATAGCTTGCCCCCTGTCGCACGATCTGGGGCTGTTCCAGCTTCAGTTCGTTGACCGAAGGCATCACAATGCCATAGCCGGTGGCTTCCACCTGCTCAAGGGCACTGCGCACCTTCTCGTACTCGCGCTTCGCCCGTGCCAGCTCCATGATGCAGGGCATCAGGCCCGCTTCGTCGCCAATGGCAAGGCCGGTCTGCTCGCTCAGCACCTGATAAAAAATCTCCGGTTTCAGCTCCACCGTGATGCGCACGCTGCCGGCCGCAAGGTCGATGCCGCTGATGGACGACCGCTGCACCGCGTCGCATTCCAATGCCGATGTGTCGCTCCCGGCCGGAACATCCTTCATGCGGGAGACCTTCTCTGCCAGCTGCATGGCGGCTTCATACACCTGCGTCTGCAGCCAGTGGCCGTTTTCCAGCATCGTGACCCAGCGCGGCAGGGCAAAATCCAGCTCTCTCACCGGAAATTCGTACAGGACCTGCCGCAGAATGCTGCCAAGTGCCTCCGCGTCCAGATCCACGCAGCTCACCGGCAGAACGGTGTGGTCGTAGTCCCGGGCCATGCCCTCGGCCAGCTGCTTCGTCTCCGGGGCTTCCGGGTGGGTGCTGTTGAGCAGGATGATGTAGGGCTTGCCCAGAGCATCCAGTTCTTCCACGATGCGCTTCTCGGTTCTGGCATAGCCCTCCCGCGGGATGTCGCTTACCGAACCGTCGGTTGTGACCACGATGCCGATGGTGGAATGTTCGCAGATCACCTTGCGGGTGCCTGTCTCGGCGGCAAGATCGAAGGGGACCTCGTGGTCGAACCATGGGCTCTTGACCATGCGGGGCCTGTCGTTTTCCTCGTGTCCCATGGCCCCCTCCACCATATAGCCCACGCAGTCGATGAGCCGCACCCTGCACTCGCCGCCGCCCTCCAATTGCAGGGGCACGGCTGTTTCCGGGATGAATTTCGGCTCGGTGGTCATGATGGTACGGCCTGCGGCCGACTGCGGCAGCTCGTCCCGGGCACGTTCCCGGGCTGCCGCCGGGCCGATGGCCGGCAGCACCAGCTGCTCCATGAAACGCTTGATGAAGGTGGATTTGCCGCTGCGCACCGGGCCCACCACCCCAATGTAGATATCTCCGCCGGTGCGTGCGCCGATCTCACGGCAGATGCCATTCTGTTCCTGATTTGCCAAATTGCTCTCCCCTTCCCGTTTGCGCTGTGCACCGGACAGGTTTCCGGTCCGCTTGTTGTATCGTATGAAACAGGGCGGGGCATTATGCCGGAACGATTTTGGATGCCCTCCGCTTTGCTCTGGGCATATTCAGCAGAAAATTTATTTTATAATTGCAATTCAGGAAAATCTGCGGATTTTCCTGAATTGCTTTTTCACAGATGGGGTCGTAGCGGGAAACAGCATTTACAGCGCCGCTTTCTGCGAAAGCGCGGCGCTGTGGAGGGGCTACCTGTTTGCTCCGATAATCTTGCCGTTATGCCAAATGATTTGACTGAGAGGGCGAGGATGCTTTTCCTTCTCCCAAGGGGACGGCTGAACTCCCTCTGGCAAAGCCGGACACCTTCTTATTGCAATCGATACTGATGCCATGCAAAAGCCGTTTTCCGTCACAGCCCCATCTGTGAAAATGGTCTAGCGGAATGCCCGCAGGCATTCCGCTAGACCAAAATCTAAAAATAATTTTCCGCTAAGAATGGCAGAGCGAAGCGGAGCCATTTTAAATCGTCCAACAAAAAGAGAGCTGCCACGCAAAATGCACAGCAGCTCTCGGTATGGTTCCTATGAAATTACGGAGTCAGACGGTTGGGGCCGCGGAACAGGAACTCGGCGTCCTTGATGCTCAGGCCGCACAGCAGCATGGTCAGGCGGTCGATGCCCAGACCAAAACCGCCGTGGGGCGGGCAGCCGTACTGGAAGAACTCCAGATAGAACTTGACATCTTCGGCCAGACCCTTTTCCTCAGCCTGCTTCTTCAGCACCTCGTAGCGGTGCTCACGCTGGGCACCGGTGGTGATCTCAACACCACGCCAGATCAAGTCGTAGCCCTGCGGCACGCCGTTCTCATCCCGCATGTGGTAGAAGGCACGCTTCTCGGCGGAATAATCGGTGATGAAGAGGAACTCGTGACCGTAATGCTTCTTCACCCACTCATAGCTCAGGCGCTCGGCCTCAGTGGTCAGGTCGCCCTTCTCGCTCTCATCGACGGTATAGCCGAACTCTTCTTCCAAGCCCTTGTACAGGTCTGCCAGCTTGACCACCGGGAACGGAGTGGTGGGAACGATCACTTCCTGACCGAACATCTCCTTGATCTGGTCGCCATAGTTGTCCTTGACAGCCTGCAGACCGGCAGTCAGCAGCTCCTCTTCCATCTTCATCACGTCTTTATAGGAAGTGATGTAGCTGAACTCCAGATCGAAGCCGGAGAACTCGGTGGAGTGCTTGTTGGTGTAGCTCTTCTCGGCGCGGAACACGGGGCCGGTCTCGAAGATGCGCTCAAAGCCGGCAGCCATGGCCATCTGCTTGTAGAACTGGGGGCTCTGTGCCAGATAGGCATTGCGGTCGAAGTAATCCACCTTGAACACCTCAGAGCCGCTCTCGCTGGCAGCAGCGATCAGCTTGGGGGTGTGGATCTCGATGAAGTTACGGTCCAGCAGGAACTTGCGCATGGCGTTGACGAAGCAGCTCTGTGCCTTGAACATCAGCTGGTTCTCGTCGGTGCGCAGGTCGATCCAGCGGTAGTCGATGCGCTGGTCGATGCTGGAGCGCTCCACAGCCTTCTTTTTCTTGGTGGCTGCGATCTCCTTGCGGACGATGGGCAGTGCATCGGCAATGCTCTCGATCTCGATGGACTCGGGGATCATCTCCACGCCGCCCATCTTGACGTAGTCGTTTTCCATCACCTTGCCGGTGACGGTGATGACGGAATCCGGGGTGAGCTTATCGATGGTATCCACCAGATCGGGGTGATCTTCCTTTTCCACCGTGATCTGCAGCTTGCCGGTAATATCCTTCAGCACGATGAAGGCCATATACTTGCTGTTGCGCAGGTTCTCGATAAAGCCCTGCACCTTGACCGTGCCGCCGATGGCCTTCTGGGCCTCGTTGATATAGGTGCGTTCCATAATACAGGAATCCTCCTTTGACGTCTTGTGTACTGTTTTATTATACGCTTTTCCGGGGATAAATCAAGAGAAATGGTGATTTCAGCCGCTCTGCGCTATGCTTTACACAAAATTGCGGCTGTGGGCAGACCGCAGTCTACCCACAGCCTCCTGATTTTCAACACATTCCCGGCTATCGCCCGTCATGCGCCGCAGCGCACATCATTCCGGCACAGCCGGAGCATCCTTGCGCCAGCACATCATTTTGCGCAGCAAACCTCATTTTTCATCGTGCAGAGTGCCCGTGCCGCCCTCCACCACGCCGTCGTGCCTGAGCACAGCCGCAATGGTGCCGAAGAAGCATTTCACATCCAGCCCAAAGCTTAGATGCTCCACATACCAGCCGTCCAGCTTTGCTTTCTCCGCGATCTCCAGCTCATCACGGCCATGGATCTGTGCCCAGCCGGTCAGGCCCGGGCGCACATCGTTGGCATGGTACTTGTCGCGCTCGGCCAGCAGATCATACTGGTTCCACAACGCAGGCCGCGGGCCGATGACCGCCATATCCCCCACAAAGATGTTCCACAGCTGGGGCAGTTCATCCAGACTGGTCTTGCGCAGGAAATGTCCCATCCGGGTGATATACTGGTCCGGGTCGTGGAGCAGGTGGGTAGGCATATCGTGGGGCGTGTCGATGCGCATGGTGCGGAACTTTAAAATGTAAAAGTGCTTTTTGCCAATGCCCACACGTTTCTGTTTGAAGAACACCGGGCCGGGCGAATCCAGCTTGATGGCCACGGCCAGGATCAGAAAGAGCCATGACAGGCAGACCATGCCGCACAGGGACAGCACGATCGCCAGCAGGCGCTTGATACCGTTACGATACATGAGCTTCCTCCATTTTTTGCCATTGTTCTGCCAAGGTGTCCCTGAAAAGTCGAAAAGATCGTCTATTTCTTTGTTTTCAGATACACCCTGGAACAGCGTTACCAGTATACCAGCATCCCTCTCCATTTGCAATCGTATACCGGGACAGATGCCGGTATTTTGATAATCTGGCTGCATTCTGCCGGTTTTATTGCAGAAAAACGCCGGTTTTGTCTCTTGTTTTGTGCGGCAGAAGGACGTAAGATAAAGAAAATGAGAAGTCAACTCCCCCAGTCTCGCTTTCGCTCGACAGCCCCCTCGGAGATGGGGCCTTTGGCAAAACCGGAAAGTTTACCGTACTGCCAAGGCCTCTCACTTTGATAGACTTCCCCCGGCCGGGGGAAGATGTCGCGTAAGCGACAGAAAGTGGAACGAGGTGGCACGCCGAAAGGCGTGACGGAGAGGGCAAGGATACTACAAGGAGGTTCCCCTATGATCCAGCATTTCCGTTTTGGCGCTCCCCTGCCCACCGACAGTGTGGTGCAGGACATTCCCGTTTCCGCCGGGCCGGTGCCCTTTCTCACCGCTGAGAAAGGCGGCTGGGGATACCGGATGGCTCCGGATGCCATCGTGTACGGTCTGGGCGAAATGCCGCGCGGCATCAACAAGCGCGGCTGGCACTACGTGACCAACAACACCGATGAAGCCCGCCACAGCGAGGACAAGCTTTCCTACTATGGTGCGCACAATTTTCTGCTCATTGACGGCGGTGCGGGCCGTGAATGCTTTGGTGTGTTCATCGATTTCCCGGGCAAAGTGCGTTACGATATCGGCTACACCGAATACGACGCCCTGCGCTTTTCTACCGAAGAGCCGGACTACGAGCTTTACATCATTACCGGCGGCGACCTGAACGATATCAGCCGCCAGTTCCGGCAGCTCATCGGCCGCAGCTATATCCCGCCCAAGTGGGCCTTTGGTCTGGCACAGAGCCGCTTTGGCTACAAAACCGCTGAGGACGTGCGGGAGGTGGCCCGTCAGTACAAAGAGAACGATCTGCCGCTGGATATGATCTGCATGGACATCGATTATATGCAGGACTACGCGGATTTTACCGTAAACAAACAGCGCTTCCCGGACCTTGCCGCCCTGAGCGCCGAACTGAAGGCACAGGGCATCCGGCTGGTGCCCATCATCGATGCAGGTGTGCGCATCGACCCGGCAAACCCCGTCTGTGCCGAGGGCCTTGCAAACGGTTACTTCTGCACCAAAGCCGACGGCACCCCCTTCATAGCAGCGGTGTGGCCCGGCAAGGCTTACTTTGCGGACTTCCTGCGTCCGGAGGTGCGGGAGTGGTTCGGCCGGCAGTACAAGGCACTGACCGACTGCGGCATCGAGGGCTTCTGGAATGACATGAACGAGCCCGCGCTGTTTTATTCACCGGAGCGGCTCAAGGCTTTCTTTGAGAGCATGGACGAACTGAGCCGGAAGGACAACATCGTGCAGGATGAATTCTTCGGCAAGGTGGTAGGCGGCGCGCTGGGCCTGATGAACGCCCCCGCGGACTACGCCAGCTTCTACCACGACGTGGATGGCCGACGGGTGCGCCATGACAGGGTGCACAACCTCTACGGCGGCAATATGACCCGCGCGGCAGGCGAAGCCTTTGCCCGCCTGCGGCCCGGCAGACGCACTTTGCTGTACAGCCGTTCCAGCTTCATCGGCAGCCACCGCTACGGCGGCATCTGGCTGGGTGACAACGCTTCCACATGGGCACAGCTTCTGGCCAACATCCAGATGATGCCCAATGTGCAGCTCTGCGGCTTTTTGTACACCGGTGCCGACCTGTGCGGTTTTTCCTACGATACCACGCCCGATCTGGCCCTGCGCTGGCTGGAGTTCGGCCTATTCACGCCGCTGATGCGCAATCACTCCACCGATGGTTCCCGGATGCAGGAATACTACCGTTTTGCGGATATGCTGCCCGCCCTGCGGAAGATGCTCCGGCTGCGGTATGCCCTGCTGCCCTACCTTTATAGTGAGTTCATGAAGGCGGCACTGGAAAATACCAGCTACTTCCGGCCATTGGGCTTTGACTTCCCCGCCGACCCGGACGCCCGCGAGGTACAGGACCAGCTGCTGCTGGGCGAGGGTGTGATGGTAGCACCCATCTACACCCAGAACGTCAGCGGACGCCATGTCTACCTGCCCGAGCCCATGAAGCTCTACCGCATCCGCAGTGTGGACGACTACGACACCGAGCTTCTGCCCGCCGGACACCATTATGTCCGCTGTGCACTGGACGAGGTCCTGCTGTTCATCCGCCCGGGCCATGCCGTGCCGGTGGCAAGACCCGCCAGCTGCACCGCCCAGCTGGACGAGACCGGCCTGACCCTGTGGGCCTGCCCGGACGAAAGCGGCAGCGCCCGCTGCCGGATGTACACCGATGACGGCGAGACGAGCGATTTTGCTGCACCGGAGCACTGGAAGGTGCTTGGATCGAACTGAAAAGCCGTTTTCCTGTGGCATTGCCGGAAAAAGCTGTCTTTTTCAGCGGTGCCACTTGTATTTTTCTGCGCCGCGCGTTATAATATGCCTTCGGTTCCCTTTATTTACGAAATATTTACATTTCAGATGCTGTCCTCCTAAGCAGTGTGCAATGCTTAGGAAATAGCTTCTCCGCGTAAACGACAAAAAGGAGGCGCTCTTCTCATGGCTCAGACAAGCCGCTCCGCTGACCTGACCAGCGGCCCAATGCTCCAAAAGATCATCCTGTTCTCCATCCCGCTGGCAGCTTCCAGCATCCTGCAGCTGCTGTTCAACGCAGCAGACGTGGTGGTCGTGGGCCGCTTTGCGGGCAGCACCGCACTGGCGGCAGTAGGCTCCAACGGCTCCCTCATCAATCTGCTGGTGAATCTGTTCGTGGGGCTTTCGCTGGGCGCAAACGTGGTGGCCGCACGCTGTTTTGGTGCAAAGGACGAGCGCGGTGTTCAGAACACGGTGCAGACCTCGGTGACACTGGGCCTTGTCAGCGGCGTGCTGCTGGCCGTGGTGGGGTTCTTTGCGGCCCGCGGCCTGCTGGAGCTGATGAGCTGCCCGGAGGATGTGATCGATCTCTCTGCGCTGTATCTTAAAATCTATTTTATCGGAATGCCCATGACCATGCTGTACAACTTCAGCTCGGCACTGCTGCGTGCTGTGGGCGACACCAAGCGTCCCCTGTACTGTCTGGCGGCGGCAGGCATCATCAATGTGGTGCTGAATCTGGTGTTCGTCATTGGCTTTTCCATGAGCGTGGCAGGCGTGGCACTGGCTACCATCATCAGTCAGACCGTCTCTGCCTGCATGGTGACGCGGATGCTGATGAAGGAAGAGGGCGCTCTGCATCTGGATCTGCATCATCTGGGCTTCCACATGGGTACCCTGAAGCAGATTTTGCTCATCGGCCTGCCTGCCGGTCTGCAGAGCACCGTGTTCAGCCTGTCCAATGTGGTCATCCAGTCGGCCATCAACTCCTTCGGCTCCACGGTGGTGGCAGGCAGTTCGGCCTCCGCCAATCTGGAGGGCTTCGTCTATACCGCCATGAACGCCTTTTCGCAGGCAGCGGTGACCTTCACCAGCCAGAACATGGGCGCACGCAAGTACCAGAACCTGAACCGCGTTGTCCTCAACTGCCTGCTGTGCGCCATCGTCACCGGCGTGGTTCTGGGCGGCGGCGCAGTGCTGGCAGGCACCCAACTGCTGCACTTCTACTCCTCGGATGCGGCGGTCGTTGCCGCCGGATATGAGCGCCTGCGGGTGATCTGCGGCACCTACCTGCTGTGTGGCATTATGGACACGCTGGCCAGCAGCCTGCGCGGCCTTGGCTACAGCGTGCTGCCCATGGTGGTGAGCCTTGTGGGCAGCTGCCTGCTGCGTCTGGTGTGGATCGCCACCATCTTCCAGCTGAACCGCACACCGTTCATGCTGTACATCAGCTACCCCATCAGCTGGGTGCTGACCGCCGCCGTGCATCTGGCCTGTCTGCTTGTGGTGCGGCACAAGATGAAAAACAAGCTCAAACTATCCATCGACTGAAAAACAGGGCTGCATCCGTTTGGGGACGCAGCCCTGTTTTTTACAAGTCTTTTTTCAGCAGATACCGGTCGTATCCGCCATACATTTCCCGCCGGGAGACGATGGCAAAGCCCGATGCAAGGGCGTTGTTCAGGCTGTACTGGTTTTCCGGGCTGACGGTGGCCCCGATGTGGGTGATTTCTTCCGGGAAGAGCGGCAGGGCTGCTCCCAGCATGAGCCTTTGCAGGCCGTTGCCGCGAAAGTCTGCGTGGACGATGGCGCTGTCGGCATTGGCCCAGTGCTCCCACTCGGTACGCGGGACGTCCATGAAGGCCGCGTAGTTGTGCTCGCTCTGCCCGCAGAAGCGCACGATGAGGTACCCGCCCAGTCTGCTGCCCTGCCATGCACCAATGCACAGGTCCTTGCGGACATAGGCCGTGATATTTTCCAGCGTATCCGGCACGAACTGCTCGGGGTGCGGCATGGCGGCGCGCACCTCATTCTGCAAAGCGTACACTGCCGGGGCTTCCTCTGCCGTACAGCGGCGCAGCAGCATGGGCACCGGCGGCTCTGCGGTTTTACCGCATATCCTGTGCAGAAAAATTTCCATCTTGCTATCCCCTCCAAAATAAAATCGTACTTTTGGGCCGATTCCAGTATAAATGCCGCTTTTATAAATGTCAATTTATGCTATAATAAAGTAGAAAGGGGTTTTGCGGTGCATGGCCGTGGTCACAAAGCGGGGCCGTGCGCCGCAGGGCTCCAAGTCCCGGCAGTGCCCTGCGCTGCCTGTGAACGGAGGAACCAAACCATGAAGGAATCTGCACTTGCATCTTCCAGCCGGTTGGGCGGCGCTGTCATCAGCGACCGCATCGTTGCCAGTCTGCTGGAAGAGCTGCGCACCGGGCGCTATGCCCGGGCCGACCGTCTGCCTGCCGAGGTGGATCTTGCCGCCGAGCTGGGCGTGAGCCGCACCGTCATCCGTGACGCACTGAGCGAAATGGAACGCGCTGGTTACGTGGAGCGTGTGCGCGGCATTGGCACGGTGGTGAACCGTACAGTGCTGAGCCTGCGCAGCCGTCTGGACCAGAAGCTGGAATACTACCCGCTGATCCGCAGCTTTGGCAGCTATCCCCACGCTGACGGCATTCAGGTCTTTCCCATCCGTGCCGGGGAGGAGCTGGCCCACAATCTGGACATCGCACCCGGCGATGATGTGATCTGCATCAAAAAGCGCATTCTGGCCGACACCACCCCGGTGATCTATTCCATCGACTACCTGCCCAGAGCATTGTTCGGTACACGGGATTATACCCGCATCGACCTGACCGGCGGGGTGTTCGATATTCTGGAACGGGAATGCCACCAGCAGATCTCCTCCAACGTTGCCCACCTGAAGGCAAGCTGCGGCGATGACGCCATCCGCTCGGCCATGCGCCTTGCTCCCGGCGAAGCCATGCTGCTGCTGGACGAAGTGTGTTTCAATCGTTTGTGCCGCCCGGTGATGCGTTCGCTGAGCTACTACACAAACTTCTTTGATTTTTCTATCCTACGCAAACTGCTTTAAACGGAGGTATGTACCCATGCGACATCTGATCGACCCGTTGGATTTTACCCAGCAGGAAATCTCCACGCTGCTTGATCTGGCCGACCGCATCCACGACGACCCGGCAGCCTATCAGGACGCAGCCAGCCACAAAAAGCTGGCCACCCTGTTTTATGAGCCCTCCACCCGCACCCGCCTTTCCTTCGAGGCTGCCATGCTGAATCTGGGCGGCCATGTGCTGGGCTTCCCCAGTGAGAACGTATCCAGTGCAAGCAAGGGCGAGAGCGTAGCCGACACCATCCGCGTGGTGTCCTGCTATGCGGACATCGTGGCCATGCGGCACCCGAAAGAGGGCGCACCGCTGCGTGCAAGCCGCTACTCCCGCATTCCGGTGATCAACGCAGGCGACGGTGGACACCAGCACCCCACCCAGACCCTGACCGACCTGATGACCATTCGCCGCCGCATGGGACGGCTGGATGATCTGACGATCGGCTTGTGCGGCGACCTGAAGTTCGGCCGCACCGTGCACTCCCTCATCAAGACCATGGCACGCTGCAAGAACATCCGCTTCGTGCTCATCAGCCCGGAAGAGCTGCGGGTGCCGGACTACATCGTGAAGGACGTGCTGGAGGCCAACGGCATCCCCTACAAGGAGACCCGCAGTCTGGAGGAATCCATGCCGGAGCTGGATATTCTGTACATGACCCGCGTGCAGAAGGAGCGCTTCTTCAACGAGGAGGATTACATCCGCCTGAAGAACAGCTACATCCTCACCAAGGAAAAGATGAGCCTTGCAAAGCCGGATATGGCGGTGCTGCATCCCCTGCCCCGTGTTAACGAGATCGCGCTGGATGTGGACGATGACCCCCGCGCCGCTTATTTTGAGCAGGTGCAGAACGGTGTGTACGTCCGCATGGCACTGATCATGACCTTGCTGGGCCTGCGCGACCCCAAGGCATCTAAGGAGGAAAACTGATATGCTGAACATTGACGAGATCCAGAATGGCATCGTGATCGACCACATCAAGGCAGGCACTGCTGTCGGCCTGATGGACCTGCTGGGCATTGCGGGCAACCGCACCGCCAGCGTGGCACTGATCCAGAATGCACGCAGCAACAAGAGCGAGAACGGCCGCAAGGACATCCTCAAGGTGGAGGGCGATGCTTCCTGGCTGAATCTGGATGTACTGGCCTACCTTGACCCGAACATCAGTGTGACCATCATCGAAAACGGCAAGGCTGTGCGTAAGGAAAAACCCAAGCCTCCCAAGCGTCTGGTGAACATCGTGCGGTGCAAGAACCCCCGCTGCATCTCCTCCATTGAGGAAGGGTGCGATCAGATCTTTGAGCTGAGCTCCAACGGCAAATATCGCTGCATCTACTGCGAGCAGGAGCTGCAGGTAAAGCCGGAGTAAGGCCCGGCTTTTCCAACATCTCAAAACGTTAAAAAAGAGCTGCTGTACCCGGTTTTTTCGCCGTACAGCAGCTCTTTTTTGCAATAAAAAACCTGACAGAACTCTCACCGACGCAGATGCTCTGTGCAGCAGATGCTCCATTCCCACAAGCAGCATCTGCCGGACAGAAATGCGACGTACCGAGTGACTTTATCAGCAGCAAACCCCAAAGCTCGCCGTTGAAAGCCCCGCCAGATGAACCGCACGGCATCTGCCATGCGGTACAATGAGCAAAGGGAAAGCAGACAGCTTAACACGCACCGCTGTCCGAAGCACCGCACCGTATGTAAAGTGTTTCCCGAGTTGCCTCAGCCGCAATCCACTCTGCCCGTGCAGGCATCACCTTTACCGTTTTCAGTATAGCACGGTTGCGGTCCTGTTGCAGAAAACTTGTCATAAACTGTCGGTGCCCATGTCATGAATTGCACACCGGGATGGCACAGGTGAAGCGGAACCAGCGGTCGCGGCAGCTGACCGTATACTCTGCGCCGTACTTGCGCAGCACCTCCTGCACATTGGCAAAGCCCATGCCGTGGCCGCTCTCCTTTTTGGTGGTGCCGGGCAGCTTGTTGTCCTCCAGATCCAGATCATCCTGCACGCGGTTGCGCACCGAGAGCAGGTACTCCTCCGGTGTTTTGCGGATGCGCACATACACCTCCGGCGGCAGGGCCTGCGCTGCGGCACGGATGGCATTGTCCAGCAGATTGGACAGCACGATGACCATGTCCATGCCATCAAAGGGGATTTCCTTGAGGTCGCACAGGTCAAAATAGACTGTCACGCCCTTTTGGGCTGCTTCTTCGTACTTTTTGCTCAGGATGGAGTCCAGCAGCGGGTTGTGGGTGTCCATGATGGTGGTGCCTGCCGCCACCAGTTTGCTCACGCTTGCAAGGTAGGTGCGGGCTCCCTTCAGGTCGTCCTGATCCAGCAGCGCGCTGAGAGCGCTCATGTGGTTGGTAAACTCGTGGGTCAGGCGGCGCTGCTCCGTGTAGGAATCCAGCAGTGCTTCTGCACGCTGTTGCTCCAGCCGGGCACGGTAGCGGGAGTTTTCCCGCTGCACCACCTGTTCGTTGAACATCTGCACGATAGCGATATGCACCAGCACCGCCACGCTCATGCCAAAGGTCAGCAGCATGGTCACCAGGGTGGCGGGCTGCCGGGTCCCTGTGACCATCAGCACAATGTTCAGCACCACAGCCACCCCGGGAAAAAAGGACATCACCAGCGCCTGCAGCGGCTGCAAAGCACACTTCTGGTTCCAGCTGTACAGGAAATGCGCAACCGCTGCGCCCACGATGAAGTTTGCGGCGCACAGCGCGATCAGGCAGCCGGGGTGCTGCCATGCTTCGCCGGTGCGCACTCCTGTGAACCAGGAGTAGGTATAGTTGACCGTGTTCTCCACCAGCAGGCACATGGTGCCGTTGATCAGGCAGGCGGTGAGCTTATCGGCAAAGTTTCCGCCAAACAGCTGCGCCGTAACAAAAAGGTACAGCACATTGAGCAGGACGCTCTGCACATTGAAAAATGACATTTCTGTCACGAATGACAGGCAGAGCTGCCCCATACACAGCAGCTCTGCCCACAGCACCGGCCAGCGCAATTTTCCCCTGCCAAGGTAGGCCCATTCTACCATAATAAAAGCATTCGCCTGAACCAGACAGACCAGATGCCCGAGCAGCGCATCTGTGAACACCTCACTCATCGACGTACTGCCCCTTCCATTCCAGATATGCGCTGCGGATAGCGGCATAGCCCGCGCGGCTGATGCTGAGTTCCACCCCGTTTTTCAGCGTCATCTTATAACTGCGGATGCCGCACACATATTTCATGTTGACCACATCGCTGCGGCTCACCTGCAAAAAGCCGTTCTCGTACAGCATCTGCGGCAGGTCGGCGATTTTGCCGTAGTAGGTGCAGATAGGCTGGCGGGCGATATCGCCATAAACGTTGATCTGGCGCAGGTCGCTTTCCAGATAATAGATCTGATCCAGCGGGATCTCTGTGGCGGCGCGGTTGTGGTGCACCGTCAGGGTCTTGCGCTGGTCGGTCAATTCGGCCAGCAGGTCGTCCAGACAGCTGGGCAGGGTGTGCACAATGTCCCGCTTGAGCAGGTAGCGGTATGCATTGACCGTATAGCCCTCCAATGCAAATTCCAGATAGGCCGATACGTATACCAGCTTCAGCCCGGGGCATTTCTGCTTGAGCTGGCGCCCCAGCACCATACCGTTCACGTTGGGCATGTCCACATCCAGAAACGCCAGCTGGTACAGCTCCAGCTCCGGCGTTTCCAGCGCCTGCCCCGCGCTGGTGCAGACGGCAGTCTGTACCAGAATGCTGCGGGCCGCAAAGTAAGCGGCCACATATTCTGCCATGCGGGTGCCAAAGGCCGCATCGTCATCACAGATCAGAATGTGCATCCCGGAAAGCTCCTTTCTTCTGCAAAAAGCCCCTCTTATTTATGGAATAAGAGGAGCCGAAGAACTCCTTCAGTCTCGCATTCGCTCGACAGCTCCCTCGGAGAGGGAGCCTCTGGCGATGAGGGAAAGCTTTCCGGTATGCCAAAGCCTCCCTCATTGAGGGAGGTGGCATGGCGTCAGCCATGACGGAAGGAGTGTTTTATTTACGCAAAAAATTTATCGTAGATGCCAAAAGCAAAGATGAACAGCACAATGACCGGCAGCACATAGGTCAGGTAGCCGCGCATCCAGTCCTGCATTTTGAGGCCTCTGCCGGTGTTGACTTCCTTTTTATAGTTGTCCCAGCCCCAGCCGTAACGGGTAACGCAGAACAGCAGATACACCAAGCTGCCCAGCGGCAGGAACAGGTTGCTGACGAGGAAGTCCTCCAAATCCAGCACAGCGCCGCCGAACACGGCAAAGCCGTCCCATGCCCAGAGGTTGTAGCCCAGCACACAGGGCAGCGAAAGCGCCGTGATGAGCACAAGGTTCACCAGACTGGATTTTTTGCGGCTGCAGCCGGTAAGCTCCATGCCGCAGCAGATGATGTTCTCGAACACAGCCAGCACCGTAGACAGGGCCGCGAATGCCATGAAAAGGAAGAACAGGGTGCCCCACAGACGGCCCAGCGCCATATTGGCGAAGATATTGGGCAGGGTAATGAAGATCAGGCTGGGGCCGCTGGTCTGGTCCACGCCATAGGTGAAGCAGGCCGGGAAGATGATAAGACCGGCGGTGATGGCCACAAAGGTATCCAGAATGACGATGCGGACGGACTCACCCAGCAGGGAGTGCTCCTTGTCGATGTAGCTGCCAAAGATGGACATTGCGCCGATGCCAAGGCTCAGGGTGAAGAAGGCCTGATTCATGGCGGACACCAGTGTGTTGACCACGCCCACTTCTTCCATGCGCTTGAAGTCAGGCACAAGGAAGAAGCTCAGGCCCTCCTTTGCACCGGGCATGAACAGACTGTTGACGGCCAGCACCACCATGATCACCAGCAGGGCGATCATCATGACCTTGGTCACGCGCTCAAGGCCGTTCTGCAGACCCTTGGCACACACAAAAACGCCCAGCGCCACAACAAAGACCATCCAGAAGGTCATAACACCGGGGTCTGCCAGCATTTCGGTGAACTTACCGGCCACCTGATCGGCGTCCAGACCCGCCAGCTTGCCGACTGCGGTCATGTAGAAATAGTGCAGCATCCAGCCTGCAACGGTGGTGTAGAACATCATGAGCAGATAGCAGCCCACGAGGGTAAGATAGCCGTGGATGTGCCACTTCTGGCCCGGTTTTTCCAGTGCCTGATAGGCCCGCACCGGGCTCTTGCGGGAAGCACGCCCCACCGCGAACTCCATCGTCATGATGGGCAGGCCCAGAATGACCAGAAAGAGCAGGTAGAACAGCACAAATGCGCCGCCGCCGCCCTGACCGGCAATATAAGGGAACTTCCACACGTTGCCGATGCCGATGGCACAGCCTGCCGAAAGCAGAATGAAGCCCAGCCGGGACTTCAGTTTTTCTCTTTCCATGATTCCAAAACTCCTTGTTTTCCGATCTGCTCCGCCCCGCCTTCATCAGGCCGGACAAAGCGTTGCTTTTGTATTATAGCACAAATTCTGTCGATGAACAGGTCTGCTTCAGAAAGATGAACTTTTGTTGTCAAAAGTATTTTTTGTATTTCTCGCATGCACAGCCCGTCCTGCCGCAGGGTCACGCAGCAATTTTCGTTGCAGGTGCGTCTGTTTTTTGTGTATTTGCGGCGGGCTGCAATTTTTCTCACCTGAAAGGTGAAGAGCTGACAGTTATTCATCTTTCCACCCAGCAGCAAAAAAGGGAGAAGCATCTTTGGACGCTTCTCCCCTTTACAGGTGTATTTACTTCCGCTTTTTGGGGGCATTGCTCTTTCCCACCGGGCCGCGGGGGCGGCGCTCGGCAGCCTTGGACTGCACTGCGGCGCTGCGGGTCTGGGCGCGACCCTTGGCGGCAGCGGCACGCAGACCGTTGATCTCCGCCTTGGTCAGTTCGCGATAGGTGCCGGGCTTGAGCATTCCCAGCTTCACGACGCCCTCGGCGTTGCGCTTCAGACGTACCACTTCCAGCCCTACGGTCTCGCACATACGGCGGATCTCGCGATTCTTGCCCTCTTTCAGGGTCATTTCCATCACGGTGCGGCCCGGCTCATCCGTAACAACGTTGATGGCGCAGGGCATGGTCTTGGTCCCATCATCCAGCACGACGCCGCTGCTCAGCTTCAGGATCTGGCTTTCATCGGCGCGGGGCTGCACGGTGACGCGGTACAGCTTGGAGATGCCGCCGGACGGATGGGTGACAGCCTGTGCAAAAGCGCCGTCGTTGGTCATGAGCAGCAGGCCTTCGCTGTCCTTATCCAGACGGCCCACCGGGTACAGGCGGGCCGGGATATCGCTCACCAGCTCCATGACGGTCTTGCGGCCCAGCTCATCGCTGGCGGTGGTCACATAGCCGCGGGGCTTATACAGTGCCAGATAGTACATCTGCTGATCCTTGCGGATATAGATGCGCTCATCGTCCACATGCAGCACGTCACGGTTGGGGTCCATCTTGTCGCCCACCTTGACGGGATGGCCGTTGACCTTGACGCGGCCCTCGGCGATGATCTGTTCGGCGGCACGGCGGGAGCAAAGCCCCTGCTCGGCCATGATCTTCTGAATACGTTCTTCTGCCATAATTTAAACTCCTTGTGCGCCTCCCGGCGCTCAAAACGCGCACCTCTCCCCTGCTTTGGGGTGCGGGTGCGCCTGTATCAAAACTATGAGTTGGAAGCTCACAGTTACGGCGATGATAGTTGGCGGTACATTTTACTTTTCAGCAGGTGCGGCTTCCGGGGTCTTATCGTCCTTCTTCACCATGGCGGCAAGCTTGTCCACCAGCTCGGGCAGCATAGTCAGCGCACGGTCGATGGTGTTGGAGGTATCGGACAGCTGGATGGTGCGCACGCAGCCATCCTTAATGACCAGAAATGCCACGGGCTGGATGTTCACGCCCGCGCCGGAACCGCCGCCGAACAGATCCTTGTTGGCAGCATTTTTGCCGTCAAAGTCGGTGCCGCCGGAGGCAAAGCCAAAGGAAACCTTGGACACCGGCAGGATGGTGATGCCGTCCTCGGTGGTAATGGGCTTGCCGATGATGGTGTTGGAGTCCACCATCTGGTGGATCTTCTCCATGGTAACGTTCATCAGGCCCTGAATGGGATGTTCAGCCATAAAACAGTGCTCCTTTTTCATTCAATTCGGGCAGTGTGCCCGTGTCAGCACGCTTCTCTGCCTTACGGCAGACAGAGCGGAAAACTTGCATTGATATTTTTATATAGTGTACCACATTTTACAGGAAGATGTCCAACACTTTTTTGCGCCAGAATTCGTACAAAACGCGCAGAGCCGCGATCACAATGAACAATGCCTGCGCGCTCACCCGGCAGGAGACCCGGTCTTCTACCGTGGGCTGACTGCTGCCAAAGTCCGGCAGGATGCGCAGCTCGTCAAATTGCAGCCAGAGGAACCGATCCAGGACGCCCAGCACCGGATACAGCCACGCCTGCAGCTTGCCGTAATCGCGGGCCGCCGCAGCAGGGTCCTCCCCGCGCACGCCAAGGCGCACCCGTATTTTTGTAATGCGCAGGGCACCGAACACGGCCTTCATCAACCTGCCCGCACCCCGGAGCATGGTGCAGATGATCTCCAGTGTGATCTTGGCCTTTTTGCGGGGCCGGGCAGGCTTGTCGGCGGCGGCGGCTTTTTTTCGGGCCTTTTCTTCGGCTTTTTTCCGCTTGCGCTCAGCGCGCCATGCAGCAAATTTTGCCCTCACTTTGCCAAAGCCCTTGGGCGGCTCCGGGTTTTCCGGCGCGGGCGGCGTCTCCGGCTTCGGGTACTGGAACACCGGGAAGGTGATCCCCAGTGCGCCGGCTCTTACGGTGAGCACACCGTGCTCCCAGCACAGATCCGCACAGAAGGGGCACAAAAGCAGCAGCACCACAAGCGCCAGCAACACCAAAAGCAGGATGCCGACGGCTTTCAGCACAAACAGCAGCACCGCGCCCAGCGCGGCGAGGAATACTCCCATGCATTACCCCTCACTTTCCTTCGATGCCGTGTCATTCTTTGCTTCCGCGCCGTGCACCGGCGGCAGATCCGCCAGACTGGAAAGGCCGAACACCCGCAAAAAGGTATCCGTGGTGCGGAAGCTCACCGGCCTGCCCGGCAGGTCAAGACGTCCGGCTTCCTCAATGAGGCCCTTTTCCAGCAGACCGGACACACTGGACGAGGAGTCCACGCCGCGCACCTGCTCAATAAAGGCACGGGACACCGGCTGATTGTAGGCGATGACGGTCAGGGTCTCCATGGCGGCAGGCCCCAGCGGCACCGAGCGGCGGCTGTCCAGCAGGCGGCGGATGCAGTCGGCCCACTCCGTTTTCGTGGCAAGCTGCCAGCGGGTGTTCAGATGCAGCAGACACAGGCCGCTGTCCTCTCTGGTGTAATGCTCCCGCAAGGCTTCCAGCGCGGCTTCCACGCTGACCTGCGGCAGCTGTACCGCCTGAGCCAGCTTGTCTGCGCCAATGGGATCCCCACAGGCAAACAGCATAGCCTCCACGGCTGCACGGATCTGTTTCTGGTTCATTCTTTCTCCTTGTCACGTTGGATGCGGCCCCGCTGCATGGTCAGCTGGCCCTGTTCGTCCAACTTTACGCGGCCGCCGCGCACCAGCTCCAAAAGGGCCAGAAAGGTGGCCACGTTGGTGCTGCGGGTCTGCTGGCGGCTGAACAGCTGGCTCATTTTTGCCGCTGTACCGCTGATCAGGTGTCGCAAAATGTACACCACCCGGCTCGTCACCGACACCATGGGTGCCGTGACCAGCGGCTCAAACTGCTGCTGTGTGGGCTCCCTGTGCAGTTTGGTGCGGCCCGAAAGTGCAGCCCAGTAGTCTGCCAGCACCTGCGGCGCATGGTGCAGGTCATAGGCGGTATCGAACTCCATTTCTGCAGGCGGGCGCACAAACACCGGCGCGGCCTCCGCTTTTTCGCGCAGCAGCGCGGCCATACGGCGGCACTGGTCGTACTCGATGAGCTGACCGGTAAACTCCTGCTTGAGCCGCTCGCCCTCTTCGCTGCGGGGCAAAAGCAGGTAGCTCTTCATCTCCACCAGCCGCGCAGCCATTTCAATAAAAGCGCTGGCGGCTTCCGGGTCGGGGTCTGCCTGCTCCACCGTGCGGGTGTACTGATCGATCAGCTCCAGAATGGGGATGTTGTGCAGATCCATCTTATGTTTGGCCACAAGTGCCAGCAATAATTCCAGCGGGCCGTCAAAATCTTCCAGATGGAAGGTCAGTTCCTCTGCCACGCTCACACCACCGTCCCAAGGCCTGCGTAGTAGATGGAATACGCGATCTTATCGATGTATCCGGTGCCCTTGCCCAGCAGATCCCACACCATGTTGTTCAGATAGTACAGCGGCGTATCCAGCGCACCGAACCACACGGCGGCCAGCAGGGCGATCATGATGTAGCGCTCGTACCGCATCAGGCCAAAGTACATCTGCCGGGGCAGCACCACCAGCAGGATGCGGCTGCCGTCCAGCGGCGGCACCGGGATGAAGTTGAACACGGCAAGGCTCACATTCATCAGCACAAGGTACTGCAGGAACATGGCCACATACAGGGTGGCATCGTTCACCGGTGCCCAGTAGTACATGAGCTTCCACGCCACCATGCCCACATAGGCAAGGATCATGTTTGCCACAGGGCCTGCCAGCGCAGTAAGGGCCATGCCCCACTTCGGGTTTTTGAAGTTGCGGGGATCGGTGGAGACCGGCTTTGCCCAGCCCACGCCCGCAAACACCATGCACAGCGTACCCAGCAGGTCAAAGTGTACAAAAGGGTTCAGCGAAAGACGGCCCTGCCGCTTTGCGGTGTCGTCGCCCAGCAGCCACGCGGCCAGCGCATGGCCCGCTTCGTGGAAGGGGATGGCCACCAGTGCCACCAGTGCGCGGATGAGATAATAGATGCCCTGAGAGGTCATTCGATATTCCTGCCTTTTTTCATTATACCATATATAATACTATCTTTTTGCCCTGCACACAAGTCCCCGGCAAAAAACACGGATATTTTTTGAAAAAAGGCTTGCATTTTGCAGGTCAATCTGTTACAATAGTCAAGCTGATTATTTTGATTCCTTACTTCACTGCAGGAGGTGCAAGTACCATGGCTAAATGTGAATGCTGCGGCAAGGGTGTTACCTTTGGTATCAAGGTTTCTCACTCTCATCGTCGTTCCAACCGTACCTGGAAGCCGAATGTCCGTCGTGTCAAGGCGGTCGTTGAGGGTTCTCCTAAGTACGTCTACGCATGCTCCCGTTGCCTGCGCGCTGGCAAAGTTACCCGCGCTGTCTAATTTGGTGTATGTGGCCGGTCACTTTGTCGAGTGGCCGGCTTTTTTTGTTGCTGTAAGGAGGCAAAACAAATGGCTCTGCCCAATGACCCCATCATGCTGCTGAGCGTGGTGAACCTGAAGCTGCGGGATTTTTACAAAAATCTCGATGCTCTGTGCGAAGATCTGGATGCCGACAAGGCAGATCTGTGCGCAAAGCTCAAAGCTGTGGGCTACGAGTACAACGCCCAGCGCAACCAGTTTGTGTGATTTTACCAGAAAGCTTTCTTTTGATCGCTAACGATCAGTGCCGGTGCGCAGCGACTGTGCCCGGGCTGGTGAATATAGAAACAAGGAGTGCTTGATTTATGATCCAGGGTACCTATTACAAAGAGTGGAGCAGTGTGCTGAACCGCGAAATGGAGTTCAAGGTGTATGGCAGTGCCGGTGTTCCGGTGCTGGCTCTGCCCGCCCGCGGCGGCCGCTTTTACGATTGGGAGAACAACGGTATGCCAGACGCCATCGCCCAGCTGCTGAACGAAGGCAAGGTGCAGCTGTTCTGCGCTGACAGCATCGATGGTGAGGCCGTGCTGAACGGCGATGCCCCGGTGCGCCGCCGGGCCGAGATGGAAGAAAAGTATTTCGTCTACCTTACCGCCGAGCTGGCTCCCCGTGTGCTGGCCCTGAACGGTGCCGCAAAGGGCACCCGGCTGTGGTGTGTAGGCATTGATCTGGGCGCTGTACATGCAGTGAACTGCCGCCTGCGCCGCCCGCAGCAGTTTGCGGGGGCCATCGGCCTTTCCGGCATCTATGATCTGGCCCGCTTCTGGGGCAGCGAGAAGGATGATCTGGTACTGCGCTCCTCTCCTCTGCTGTATCTGGGCGAAAAGGGCATTGCCAACAAGCTGACTCTGGCAAAGGCCGAAGAAAACAGCCTGATGCTCTGTGCCGGTCAGGGTGCCTACGAGGACGATGCCAAAGCCGACACGCAGGCGCTGGCCGACCTGCTGAAGGCGGAAGGCCTGCCTGCACATCTGGAACTGTGGGGCGGTGATGTCTCCCACGAGTGGTACTGGTGGGGCAAGATGCTGGGCCTGTTCGTGCCGCGGATTCTGGAACAGTAAAATAGCATTTTAACCCTCTCAGTCATTGCTGCGCAACGTCAGCAAGACTGAGAGGGTTCTTTTTTGTTTTGCTGTATACCCCGCTACCCTATTTGTGAAAATTTCAAATCCCTACTTGATTTATCGGATATGCCGTGCTATACTCACATTGTAAGTTATATACCCCATTAGGGTAAAGGAGATTTTTATGGATAACGAAAAAAAATCCTGCTGCTGTTGCGGCACGCCCGCCCAAGCAGCCCCCGAGGCAGCTGCTGAAAGCTGCTGTCCCGCTGCAGTCGACACTGAAGGTGCAGCCTGCTGCCGCCACAAAGACCGCACCCCTGAGGAGCACAGGGCCCTGCTCAATCGGCTCAGCCGTATCGAGGGTCAGGTACGCGGCATCCGCGGAATGCTGGAAAAAGACGTCTACTGTGTGGACATCCTTGTGCAGGTGGCAGCGGCAAACTCCGCGCTGAACAGCTTTTCCAAAGAGCTGCTGGCACAGCACATCTCCACCTGCGTCGCGGACGACCTGCGCGCGGGCAGCGAGGAAAAGCTGGACGAACTGATAAAACTTCTGCCCAAGCTCATGAAATAAAAAGCTCCTTTTACAAGCATACTGAACGCAGGAGTGAGATTTTATGGAACAATTCAATGTTACCGGCATGAGCTGCGCGGCCTGCTCTGCCCGGGTGGAAAAGGCCGTGAAGAAGGTGCCCGGCGTTACCAGCTGCTCGGTGAGCCTGCTGACCAACTCCATGGGTGTGGAAGGCACAGCATCCGACGCCGCTATCATCCGGGCCGTGCAGGATGCGGGCTACGGTGCCAGCCCCAAAAAGGCGGGGACGGCTTCGGCTGCGCCCGGCACCAGTGCCGACCTTGACGCCCTGACCGACCACGAGACCCCCAAGCTCAAGCGCCGCCTGATTGCATCACTGGGCTTTCTGCTCGTGCTGATGTACTTTTCCATGGGGCACATGATGTGGGGCTGGCCCCTGCCCCACTGGTTTGATGGCAACCACATTGCCATGGGCCTTGTGCAGCTCCTGCTGGCAGGCATCGTAATGGTCATCAACCAGAAATTCTTCATCAGCGGCTTCAAAGGGCTACTCCACGGCGCTCCCAACATGGATACGCTGGTGGCCATGGGCTCCATGGCAAGCTTTGTGTGGAGCACCTACGCCCTGTTCGCTATGACCCGTGCTCAGGTGGACGGCAACAATGAGCTGGTCATGCACTATATGATGGAGTTCTACTTCGAATCGGCTGCCATGATTTTGACCCTCATCACGGTGGGCAAAATGCTGGAAGCCCGTTCCAAGGGCAAGACCACCGATGCCCTCAAGAGCCTGATGAAGCTGGCCCCCAAGACCGCCAACCTGCTGCGGGACGGTGCCGAAGTGACGGTACCCATCGAGCAGGTGCAGAAGGGAGACATCTTTGTGGTGCGCCCGGGCGAGAATGTGCCCGTGGACGGCATCGTGCTGGAAGGCAGCAGCGCCGTGAATGAGAGCGCCCTGACCGGCGAGAGCATCCCCGTGGACAAGGCCGAGGGCGATAAGGTGAGCGCCGCCACCACCAACCAGTCCGGCTTCCTCCGGTGTCAGGCCACCCGTGTGGGCGAGGACACCACCCTGTCCCAGATCATCAAGATGGTCAGCGATGCCGCTGCCACCAAGGCCCCCATTGCAAAGATCGCCGACACCGTGTCCGGTTTCTTCGTGCCTGCGGTCATTTCCATTGCAGTGATCACCACCATCGTGTGGCTGCTGCTGGGCCGTGAGCTGGGCTATGCACTGGCCCGCGGCATTTCCGTGCTGGTCATCAGCTGTCCCTGTGCGCTGGGTCTGGCTACGCCGGTGGCCATCATGGTAGGCAACGGGTTGGGTGCCAAAAATGGCATCCTGTTCAAGACCGCCGCTTCGCTGGAAGCTGCAGGCCGCACCCAGATCGTGGCTCTGGACAAGACCGGCACCATCACCAGCGGTGAACCCAAGGTCACCGACATTTTGCCCGCTGAGGGCGTTTCCGAGACCGAGCTGCTCACCCTTGCCGCCGCACTGGAACGCAAGAGCGAGCACCCGCTGGCCAAGGCTGTGCTGGCCTGCACCGAGGCACAGCAACTGAGCGCTCCCGAGGTATCCGACTTTACTGCTCTGCCGGGCAACGGTCTGGCCGCAAAAATGGACGGCGTGGAGATCTTTGGTGGAAGCGCGTCCTTTATTGGTACCAAAGTCACCGTGCCTGCACAGCTGCAGGAGAAGGCCGCAGCCCTCTCCGCACAGGGCAAAACGCCCCTCTTCTTCGGCGGGGCGGGCCGTCTGCTGGGCATCATTGCAGTGGCCGACACCCTCAAGGAGGACAGTCCCCGTGCCATCCGGGAGCTGCAGGCCATGGGCATCCGCGTGGTGATGCTCACCGGCGACAACCAGCGCACTGCCGACGCCATCGGCAGGCAGGCCGGTGTGGACGAGGTCATTGCAGGCGTGCTGCCTGACGGCAAGGAAGCGGTCATCCGCCAGCTGCAGACCTACGGCAAGGTGACGATGGTGGGCGATGGCATCAACGACGCCCCGGCTCTGACCCGTGCCGACACCGGCATTGCCATCGGCGCAGGCACCGATGTTGCCATTGACGCGGCAGACGTGGTGCTGATGAACTCCCGTCTTTCGGACGTACCTGCTGCCATCCGCCTGAGCCGCGCTGCCCTGCGCAACATTCACGAAAATCTGTTCTGGGCCTTCATCTACAACATCATCGGCATCCCGCTGGCGGCCGGTGTGTTCATCCCCTTCGGCCTGACCCTGAACCCGATGTTCGGTGCCGCCGCCATGAGCCTTTCCAGTTTCTGCGTGGTGAGCAATGCCCTGCGTCTGAATCTGTTCGATGTGCATAGCACCAAGCACGACCGTGCACCCAAAAACGTCGCTTCCCTGCCTGCTGCCCTCACGCAGCCCGCAGTGGATGAGAATAAAGAGAGTTCCATCAAGGAGGATACTGCTATGAAAAAGACCCTGAAGGTTGAAGGCATGATGTGCGGCCACTGCGAGGCCCGCGTAAAGAAGGCTCTGGAAGCCCTGCCCGAAGTGACCGAGGCCGTAGTGAGCCACGAGACTGGCACCGCCATCGTCACCCTGAACGCCGATGTCGCCGATGACGTGCTGAAAAAGGCCGTTGAGGATCAGGACTATCCTGTGACCGGCATCCAGTGACCCAAACAGCCTGACCGCAAGCGAAAGACCGCTGCACGAAACATCAACGTGCAGCGGTCTTTTTATGTTGGTCATGCAGCGCTTTGCACTGTCCGCTGCACCTCTTCTGCAGCTCTGCCACAGTAATGCAGCACACGGCAAAGGCCAGCAGCGCGCAGTCCAGCGGCACGCGGTGCATGACCGCCACCCGCCCGGACAGGGTGCTGAACGCCTGCACAGCCTGCTCTGTGCCCGGCGCCACCAGCCAGAACAGTGCCAGTGACAGGGGCAGATGCAGCACCCGCGCGGCCAGCAATGGCCCCAGTGACACCTCCGGCGGGCAGATGGTGCGCACCTGCAAAAGCACCGAGGCTCCCTGCACGCTGAGGGCTGCACAGCAAAGGGTGCTGGCCCACAGTCCGGTGTGGGACGCGCAGTCGCAGCCGGAGCAAACCTCCAGCAGCATCGCGGGCAGCACCGACCACGGTTTTGGCAGCAAAGCCTCCGCTCCCGCCGCCAGCAGCCGGAAATACAGCACAAAACCGCACAGTTTCAGGTACGTGACCGCTGCCTGCGCCACCACGGCATCCAGAGTGGGCAGCGGGATATCCTCTGCCTTTGCGGGCAGGCACTGCCCGGCACCGCCCTGCATCCGGCAGAGCAGCGCAGCCGTAAGATAACCCGCCAGCAGCTGG
>OAVJ01000325.1_pt1 | contig 33410 bp, 36 predicted proteins | sample 1516901 | NCBI WGS metagenome assembly OAVJ01 (sample SAMEA2580073, study PRJEB22360) | human gut metagenome | biome: human gut; feature: human-associated habitat; material: faeces | place: Denmark | collected 2008/2010 | reverse complement strand
GTACTTATATCATATTTATTATTATTATAAAATAACCATATATCCATAATAATAGCCAATATGCATCTTAAATTAATTCTCACCTCATATATCTACTTTTGCAATAAAAAAGCTACCCTCCTCAAATCCACTTTAAGGAAGATAGCTAATACCTTTTATAAATTTCTTTCCTGTTACATTCCCCGGAAGCGCTGATACCGCTGTTCTGCCAGTTCTTCACCGCCCATCTGCTGATATTTCACCAGAAATCCTGCAATTTTACGTTTCATATATAAAGTAACACGATTCATATTGTCACTGCTGACAACCGGAAATTCCGGCAGAATCTGTTCGATAATGCCCAGTTCCTTTAAATCCTGTGCTGTCAGTTTCATTACCTGCGCCGCTTTTTCTGCTTTGGATGCGTCCTTCCACAAAATTGATGCAAAACCCTCCGGTGAGAGAATTGAATACACCGAATTTTCCAGCATCCAGACTTCATTTCCCGCCGCAAGTGCCAGCGCACCGCCGCTTCCGCCTTCTCCAATGACAATCGAAAGCACAGGCACTTTTAAATCTGCCATTTCAAACAGATTCTTTGCAATCGCTTCACCCTGCCCGCGTTCTTCCGCACCGATACCACAGTATGCACCCGGTGTATCCACAAGGCACAATACCGGACGTTGAAACTTTTCTGCCTGTTTCATCAGACGCAGTGCTTTACGGTATCCTTCCGGGTACGGCATTCCGAAATTACGCACAATATTCTCTTTTGTCGTTGCACCTTTCTGCTGTCCGATTACAGTCACCGGCTGTTTCCCAAAAAATGCGATACCGCCCACGATTGCACCGTCATCACGGTACGCCCTGTCACCATGCAATTCATAAAAATCTTTGGTGAGATATCCGATATAGTCAAGCGCCGACGGACGTTTGCTGCTTCTTGCAATCTGCACCTTTTCCCATGCCGACAACTGCTTCTTTTCATTTTTTGCCGCCAACAGTGCTTCTTCTTTTTTAATATCAATTTTTTTTGCATATATGTCATCTAAATACTGCTGATAGCGGCTCATTGTTTCTGCCTGTGGCTTTTTATGCAGCCGCAGCAGTGTCGATAAGGTCTGCTTTAAAAATCTGCGTTCCACGATATTATCAATCAATCCATGTTCCAGTAAAAATTCCGTCCGCTGAAATCCTTCCGGCAGTTCTTCCCCTATGGTCTGTCTGATAACACGCGGTCCAGCAAATCCGACCAGCGCCTGCGGTTCTGCAAGAATAATATCACCCAGCATGGCAAAGCTTGCCGTCACGCCGCCGGTTGTCGGATTGGTAAGCACGGTAATATAAAGTCCGCCTGCCGCATCAAATTTTTTCAGCGCCGCCGCCGTCTTTTCCATTTGCATGAGTGATACAATGCCCTCCTGCATTCTCGCGCCCCCGGAACAGGTAAATATTATCAGCGGAAGCTTTTCTACCGTTGCCCGCTCAATCGCCCTTGTCAGCTTCTCACCCACGACATATCCCATGCTTCCCATAAGAAATCGTGTATCGCACACTCCGACTGCCGCTTCCATGCCGTCTATTTTTCCTTTTCCGGTAATCACTGCTTCATTTAAACCGGTGTCTCTCTGTAAATCCCCAAGTTTTTCTTCATATCCTTTAAAATGACAGGGATTGCCGCCGGTAAATTCTTCGTCCCATTCTTCAAATGTCTGTGCATCAAACACCATTTTTATCCGCTCATACGCGCCTATTTTCATATAATGTCCGCATTTCGGGCAGACATAAGCATTCTGCGTAAAATCTTCCGTCAGAATCATTTCATGACAGCTTTCGCATTTTGTATACAATCCGTCCGGGACATTCGGCGCTTCCGCCTGATTCTGATGCCGCACCGGCTGATTTTCCTTTTTAAATAATCCTTTTAAATGCACACTCTATCCCTGCCTTTTATTTTAAAATTAATCCCGTTTTAAGCGGTTTCTTCAAAATTTTTCTCAATAAAATCTGTATGAACCGCACCGCTTTCAAATTCCTTATTTTTTAAAATCTCATACTGAAAGTCCAGATTGGTCGTTACACCTTCAATAATAACTTCCCCTAAAGTACTTCTCATCTTTTTCAATGCTGATTCACGGTCTTTGTCATATACCATTACTTTCATAATCATTGAATCATAATATGGTGGTATTATATAGCCCGGATAAACTGCCGTATCAATCCGCACACCGTTTCCGCCGGGAATATGCAGTTCCTGAATCGTGCCCGGACACGGCGCAAAATTTTTATCCGGATTTTCGGCATTAATACGCACTTCCATCGCATGACCCGTCAGATGAATATCACTCTGGCGCAGTCCGAGTTTCTCTCCCGCAGCAATGCGAATCTGCTCTTTTACAAGATCAATGCCTGTGACAAGCTCTGTCACCCCATGCTCCACCTGAATTCGCGTGTTGATTTCCATAAAATAAAACTGTCTGTGGCTGTCTAAAAGAAATTCCACCGTCCCGGCATTACGGTATCCGACCGCTTTTGCCGCCCGAACCGCCATTGCTCCCATTTGTTCCCGCAAATCCTCGTCCAGCGCGATACACGGTGATTCCTCAATCATTTTCTGATGTCTGCGCTGTACCGAACAGTCGCGTTCACCCAAATGAATCGTATTGCCCTCATTATCCGCCAGTATCTGAAACTCGATATGTTTTGGATGTTCAATATATTTTTCAATATACATGGAATTGTCGCCAAAACCATTTTCGGCTTCACGCTGTGCATTTTGAAAATTTTTCTCAAATTCTTCGCTGTTTCGCACCACACGCATGCCTTTTCCACCACCGCCAAGTGCCGCTTTTATCATGACCGGATAACCGATTTCATCTGCAAATTTCCTGCCTGCTTCCGCCGTAAAAATGGGGTTTTTCGTACCCGGAATGACCGGAACACCCGCCCGCACCATTGCATTTCTGGCTTCCGATTTATTTCCGGTTTCTTCGATTGTCTTTGCAGACGGACCAATAAATGCAATGTTACATTTTTCACAAAGTTCAGCAAATTTGCTGTTTTCAGATAAAAACCCAAAACCCGGATGAATGGCATCAGCCCCCGATGCAATCGTTGCGCTTAAAATGCGTTCCATATTCAGATAACTGTCCTTTGCTTCTGCCTTTCCGATACAGATGCTTTCATCGGCAAGCTGGGTATGCAGTGCATCGGCATCCGCCTGTGAATACACGGCAACCGTTTTGATGCCCATTTCACGGCATGCCCGGATAATGCGCACCGCAATCTCCCCTCTGTTTGCAATCAATAACTTCTGAAACATTTCTTCTTTCCTTTCCGCAGACATTTTTACATGTTTAGCCAATCATAAAGGTCAATTCCGCGGTAAGTGCAGTTTCTCCATCTACGCTTGCCGTCACTTTTCCGATTCCGACAGGACCTTTGCTTTTAATAATTTCACATTCCATTTTCAGCTTGTCGCCCGGCACAACCTTTCTTTTAAAACGTGCGTTATTTACTGCGCCAAAGTATGCTGTCTTTCCTTTATTCTTTTCCAGTGACAGAATTGCCACCGCTCCGACCTGTGCGCAGGCTTCTATCTGTAAGACACCGGGCATCACCGGTTCTCCCGGAAAATGTCCCGCAAAATACGGTTCATCGTATGTCACACACTTATATCCGACTGCCCGCTGTCCCGGCTCACACTCCGTCACCGTATCCACCAGCAGAAACGGATGTCTGTGTGGAATAATCTCCATAATTTCCTTTGTTGTAAGCATATTTTTCTCCATTCCACAGATGATTTCTCATCTACTATTCGGGTTGTTTGCTTTCACCCGGAAGCAAACAACCATGTGAAAATGCTTTAATTTATGGCATTTTCACATTCCACAGATGATTTCTCAAGGCATCTTTGTGATGTCTGCATCACAAAGTGCCGTGTGAAAATGCTTTGATTTATGGCATTTTCACACTCCTACAATAAACAGCGGCTGTCCAAACTCGACCATTTCACCGTTTTCAACCAGCACTTCTTTGACAATTCCGTCACACTCGCTTTCAATTTCATTCATCAGCTTCATTGCTTCGATAACACCGAGTGTCTGTCCTTTTTTTACGGTATCGCCCACTGTAACAAATGGTTCGTCTTCCGGGGACGGCGCACTGTAGAAAATGCCGACCAGCGGCGAAGCAACAACTGTACCCTCTGTCTGCTTTTCATTTTTTTGCGTATCGGTCTGATATTCACCGCCCGCCGCCGTAAAGCTGTATCCGTCCATGGCTGCCGGATTTCCTGTCGTCATGCTCTGCGTTCTTTCCTCGGAAACACCGGACCGGTTTCCTGCCTGTGATGCCTGCATACAGCCGGACTGTATACCCGGCTCGCCTGTCTGCTGTACCTGATTGAATTCTTTTACGCGTTCTGCGGTAAGCGTAAGCTTCGTTTCTCCTTCTTCCAGTGAAAAACCTGTCAGCGCGCTTTTCGACACGGCATCTATCAGTTTTAAAATCTGCTCTAATTCCATAACTGCCTCATTTCTTTTATGAAAACTTTTTCACAAGAAGCGTTGCATTGTGTCCGCCAAATCCAAGGGAATTGGACAGCACCGTCTTCACCTCTGTTTCAATGCCTTTTCCTTTAATATACTGCAAATCCATTTCGTCTTCTGTTTCCGTAAGCCCCACGTTCGGATGCAGATACCCATCTGTTACCGACTTGATACAGGCAATCAGCTCTACCGCACCTGCCGCACCCAGAAGGTGTCCGACCATGGATTTGGTGGAGCTGACCGGTACATTTTCTGCCGCTTCGCCAAATGCCAGCTTAATTGCCCTCGTTTCAAACAAATCGTTGTGATGTGTACCGGTTCCGTGTGCATTGATATAATCCACTTCCTGCGGTAATACGCCTGCTTCCTGCATGGCATTTGTCATGGCACGTGCCGCGCCGCTTCCGTCTTCCGCCGGAGAGGTGATATGATACGCATCACTTGAACAGCCGTATCCGGCAATTTCCGCATATATATGCGCGCCGCGCTTCTTGGCATGTTCTAAGGATTCCAGTACCAGAACACCCGCACCTTCTCCCATAACAAATCCGTTTCTGTTCTTATCAAACGGCAGGGATGCCCTAAGCGGGTCTGTGCTTGTAGAAAGTGCCGTAAGTGCCGTAAATCCTCCGATTCCAATCGGTGTAATACTGCTTTCCGTACCACCGCAGACCATAACATCTGCATCACCGCACTGGATAGAGCGGTATGCCTCCCCGATAGAATTTGTTCCTGTCGCACAGGCTGTTACCACATTGATGTTTTTTCCTTTTAATCCGTATGCAATGGATACATTTCCTGCCGCCATATTGGTAATCATAAGCGGAACTAACAGTGGATTAATCCTTCCCGGTCCACGCTCCAACAGCTTTTTATGCTCACGCTCCATGGCATCTAAGCTGCCGATTCCGGAACCGATAGACGTTCCGACGCGGTATGCATCTTCCTTTGCCATATCCAGTCCGGCATCTTTAATTGCCTGTCCTGCCGCCGCTACCGCATACTGACTAAACAATTCCATACGTTTTGCCTGTTTAAAATCCATATATGCCTGTGCATCAAAGCCTTTTACTTCTGCCGCAAGCTTTACCTTAAAATCCGTTGTATCAAATTTTGTAATTGCACCGATACCGACTTTTTGTGCTTTTACGTTTTCCCAGAATTCCTCTACGGTCAAACCAATCGGTGTAATTGCACCCATTCCCGTCACAACTACTCTGCTTTTCTGCATTTCTTCCTCCAATCTGCTCATCTGCCCCTCAAAACTGCTTTGCTTTCGTTTAGAAATAATATCACCTATACCATGCCGCCGTTGACTGACAGCACCTGTCCGGTAATATACGATGCCTTATCCGAAGCCAGAAATACCGCTGCCTGTGCTATATCCTGCGCCGTTCCCATGCGTTTTAAAGGAATTGATGACTGTACGCTTTCCTTTACACTGTCAGAAAGCACAGCTGTCATATCTGTGTCAATATAACCCGGTGCAATCGCGTTGACTGTAATCTGTCTAGATGCCAGTTCTTTTGCCGCAGATTTTGTAAGCCCGATAACACCGGCTTTGGATGCCGCGTAATTTGCCTGTCCTGCATTTCCTGTCAGACCGACAACCGATGCCAGATTGATAATCCTGCCGCTTCTCTGCTTTATCATATATTTTGCCGCATGGCGGATACAGTGAAATGTTCCTCCAAGATTGACTGCAAGCACCTGTTCAAAATCCTGTTCTGACATTCTAAGAAGCAGTCCATCCTTTGTTATTCCTGCATTATTTACTAAAATGTCGATTTTTTCATATTTTTGTACGATATATTTTATCATTTCCTCGACCGCTGCGAAGTCTGATACATCACACTGATATTTTTCTGCACTGCCGCCATCCTTTAAAATACTGTCTACCGTGTCCTGTGCCGCCTGTGCATTTCCTGCATAATTTACAATCACAGTTGCACCTTCTTTGGCAAGGCTTTTCGCAATCGCACTGCCGATTCCCCTGCCTGCGCCCGTTACCAGCGCAATTTGTCCGTTCATTTCCTGCATGATGCCCTCCTGACTATTCTGTGATAAGCTGTGATAAATCTTCTTCCTTTTCAATATTGATACAGGTGATTCCTTCACACTGCATTTCCTTTGCCGTCTTTTTTACAAATCCGGTTAGTGTTCTTCCCGGTCCGATTTCTATAAATGTGTCAAAGCCGTCCGTGATTAACTTACGTAACGTCTGTTCAAAGCGTACCGGTGAATAAACCTGCTTTCTTAACAGTTCCGGAATTTCTTTGCTGTCCGTTACATATTCCGCCGTCAGATTGGCAATATAAGGTATCCTGATTTTGTTAAATGAAATCTTTTCGAGTTCTTTTTGAAGCTGTTCTCCCGCGCCGTAAAGCAACGGGGAATGAAACGGTCCGCTGACCCTTAACGGCACCACTCTTTTTGCGCCTGCCTGCTTTAAAACTTCTGCCGCCCGTTCCACTTCGCCTTTTTCGCCGGAAATGACAATCTGCCCCGGACAATTATAATTGGCAATGCCGATTTTTGCAGTGTCCAGTGATGTTTTTAATACTTCTTCCGTCTGTTTGGCACTAAGTGCCAACACTGCCGCCATACTGCCCTGACCTTCCGGTACTGCCTGTTCCATATAAATGCCGCGTCTGCGGATTACGTAACAGCCGTCCTTAAAAGACAAAGCTCCTGCTGCCGTCAGTGCCGCATATTCTCCCAGTGAAAGTCCTGCCGCCGCTTCGTACGGAATCCCTTTTTCCTGTAAAACGTTCAGTATCGCACATTCTGTTGTATACATGGCAATCTGCGTGTATTCGGTCTGATTTAAAGCTTCATTTTCTTCAAAACAAAGTGACGCAACATCAATGCCTGTCACTTCCTGTGCCGTTTTAAAATATTGTCTGACGGCATCATATTTTTCATAAAAAGAACGTCCCATTCCGACATTCTGTGCGCCCTGTCCCGGAAAGAGAAATGCTGTTTTACGCATGTTCTGCCTCATTTCCGCACGAATCTTCCGCAAAGATACTGCATTTTTTTATCGTTTCTTTTGCTTCCTGCACAATTTCCTGAATAATTTCTGCACAGGTCTGTTCTTTTTTTATCATGCCTGCAATCTGACCAGCCATGACCGTTCCCATGGCAACATCACCGTCTACAACAGCTTTGCGCAGTGCACCCAGTGTCAGGTGTTCCAATTCTTCAAAGGATACATTGTTTTTTTCCATTTCAAGATACTGGCGTGTCATTGTATTTCTAAGGGAGCGCACCGGATGTCCCGTGCTTCTTCCCGTAACAACGGAATCAATATCCTTTGCGCCAATCACACGGTCTTTGTACGCCTGACTGACGGTGGATTCCTTTGCAACGATAAAACGCGTTCCTAGCTGCACCGCTTCCGCACCCAGCATCAATGCCGCTGCCATGCCTCTGCCGTCACCAATGCCGCCTGCACCGATAACCGGAACCGATACCGCATCGACAACCTGTGGGAGCAGGGACATTGTTGTCTGCTCACCGATATGACCGCCGGACTCCATGCCCTCTGCAACAATCGCATCTGCGCCCGCACGTTCCATCATTCTTGCCATTGCAACAGAAGCAACCACAGGAATCACACGAATTCCCGCTTTTTTCCACTGTTTCATGTATTTTGCAGGATTACCGGCTCCTGTCGTTACGGCTTTTACACCTTCTTCGGCTACAACCTGTGCCACTTCGTCTACATGCTCACTTAACAGCATAACATTCACGCCGATTGGCTTATCTGTAATCTCTTTTGCCCTGCGGATTTCACTCCGTACCCATTCTGCCGGTGCATTTGCCGCCCCGATAAATCCGATGCCGCCCGCTTTTGAAACATTTGCCGCAAGCGCCGCATTTGCGACCCATGCCATACCACCCTGAATGACCGGGTATTCAATTTCAAGCAGTTTTGTAATTCTTGTCTGCATATTTTCTCATCTCCGAACATCTTTATAAACGTTGTCTGCCTTTTTACCTCACTGCTTTTTAAGCTTCTACACCGTGATTTTTTAAATAATCACAGACATCCTGTACCGTTAATAACTTTTCAAGTTCTTCTGACGGAATTTCTACGGAATATTCGTCTTCCAGTGCCATTACCAGTTCAAATAAATCCAGTGAATCTGCATTTAAGTCTTCCTTGAAGCGTGATTCCGGCTTTACATCCTCTGCGTTTACATTTAACTGTCCTGCGATAATTTCTTTCATTTTTTCTAACATCTTTTTAATCTCCATTCTACTACAATATATTTTTGATATTCTCTTGTAATCTACGCATATTCTGCCTGTCATTTGTGCCATTCCAGCAATGCACTGCCCCAGCTTAATCCGCCGCCAAAGCCAGACAGGATCAACACATCGCCCGGTATCAGGCGGTTTTGTCTGTTTAATTCGTCTAAAAGAACCGGTATGCTTGCCGCTGAAGTATTTCCGTGGGTTTCCAGATTCATCGGAAATTTTTCAACCGGTACATCCAGCCGCTTTGCAATACTTTCAATCATTCTTGCATTTGCCTGATGTAAAATAAAATATTTTACCTGTTCCTTTGCCGTTTCCGATTCTTCTAGCACTTCTTTAACAGACTCCGGTACTTTCCGAACTGCAAAAGAGAAAATTTCCCGTCCGTTCATATGCACCGCATTTTCTTTTCCCAGTGTCAAAGCCTGTGCACTACCGCTGTCGCTGTGCAGTCTGAAAATGCTTTTTCCGCTGCTGTCTTCACCTAAAACAACCGCACCTGCGCCGTCACCAAACAGCACACAGACACTTCTGTCTTTCCAGTCCACCACCTGCGACATCACTTCCGCACCGATAACCAGTACCTTTTTGTACATGCCCGCTTTAATATAGGCATCTGCCACACTCATTGCATACAAAAATCCTGTACAGGCGGCGCTTAAATCAAAACATGCCGCGCGCTCTGCCCCAATCTCCTGTTGGACAAGATTTGCCGTACTCGGAAATATGTAATCAGGCGTTGAAGTCGCAACGATAATGGCTTCTATCTGCTCTGCCGCTATCCCGGCATCTGCTATCGCCTTTTTCGCGGCTTGTGCCGCAAGCGCTGATGCAGTCTGACCTTCCTGTGCGATATGACGGCTTCGGATTCCGGTTCTGGTGCGAATCCACTCATCACTGGTATCCAAAAATGTTGAAAGTTCTGCATTGTCAAGCACCCTTGACGGAACAGCACTTCCCGTTCCTATTATTTTCGTATTCATATCTGCCTCTGTGCCGCGTTTTCTTTTTCCCGGAAAATGTCCCGCAGCTTTGACATTTTCCTTCTTTAAAATTCTGTTTCGTTTCTTCAGATTTTCGTTTTGAATATCTTACTTTTTGATAATCAAAATATTAATCTAAAAATTTAAGAGTCAAACGAAATCCGTAAAAGCTTTTTGTTTGACTCTCAAACTAGTTGTTACTATACAGGAAAACTTTTCCTTTGTCAATAGTATTTTGATATTCAAATTATTTTTTAGAAATTAAAATCAATTTTAATTCCCTTTAAGTCTTCTGCCAGCAGATTATTATCCTCAAGAATATTGCGGATATTCTGTTGTGCAGCTTCGACATTGTTTGTTGTCTTGCGCTGGAGGGATAAATCCTGCTCGGCACTGTCTGCCTCCGCCTGACCCTTGATGAGTTCTTCCTGCTCTTTCCTCTCCTGCTTTGCCTCATCAATGCGCTCCTGCTGTTCGTCACGCTTCTCTTTCTGCTCCTCGGCTTTCTTCTGCGCTTCTTCCTGCTCTTTGTCGATATGCTCTTTTCCGTCCTGAATGAGCAGCCCCATGATTTCTTTGTTGGAAGCTTCCAAAATATCATCTGCTGCACTGCCTGCTTTTAACATATCCTGTGACTTTGCCTGATCGGTCTTTGCCTTTGCGATTGTATCTGTCAGCTCAATCAGCTTATCATTCGCATTGGAAGCAGTTACTTTCATTGAACCGGCAATCTGGTTTAACCGGAGTGCCTTTTCCTGATATTCTGTACGCGGAAGATTCTGCAATTCCTTTAACCGGTCAACGTCTTCCTTTGTAAAGCTTTCATCATGTGAGCCGTTCTTATAATTCTGGAATTTTTCGAGTAATTCCAAATCCTTCTGCTCCTGTGAATCATCAGCTACACCGTATTGCTCCTGAAGCTCCTTTTTGCTCTTTTCAAAGGTTTTCTCATGCTCTTTGGCTTCCTGCATCTGCTCTACATAGTCTGCTTTCTGCTGTTCCATATCTTTTATGCTCTGGGAAGCCAATTCATCCCTGCCCCACGCATCTGTAATCAGTTTCATTGCCTGACGTCTTGCGGTCTGCTTTTTCTGCTCAATCTGATTTCCCTGTCCGAGCATTAAATCGCCAGCAAATACAGTGCTTCTCGTCTTGGTATCCTGTGTTTTGTTTCGTCCCGCTGTTGTACCGCTCATCTGGATTCCGGTATTGTCCTGATTCATCTTAATCGTTATAGACATTTTTCAACTCCTTTTACTTTCCCCTTAGCTTTTGTTTAAATGTTAAATACTGATATCGACACTCACACCTGCGAAAGCTGCTGTTTTTCCTGCCGTCTTTACCGTGCCTGTATGACCGCTGTTACCGCTGTCTGCAATCACCGTGACTGTTCCGGCTTTTGTTTTTTCCGGCTGTGCTTCTGCCGTGCTTTCGGTATCCGTACTGTCTGCCGTGTTCTGCTTTGGTGCTTCAAGTACGGTTCCGTTTGCCGCAATTGCCTGACGGATTGTTTCTAACGGATCTTCATCGTCTGTCGTTACCTCGCCCTTTGTCCTGCTGTTATCCTCTGAGGATATGGTATCGGTGCTGTTATCGGTCTTTTTGGACTTTGTATCTTCATCTTCATCCGGCAGAATTGCATACTGGGCTGATTCCACAAATTCCTGATGTTCTTCCTGTATGCCCATTACTTCCCGCAGCAGCTTTTTTAACATTGCACATTTCTGGTCTTTTGGAATATAAGGACTGGAGGCAATGCTTTTGCAAGAAGACAAAAACTCGCCCATTTTGGCTGTCTTAACACGTTCCACTTCTTCCTTTGAGCGGCAGTTTCTAAGCTGCCTTTTATAGTTTTCGCGCTCTCTTTGTTCTTCCTCGTAATCCTTTAAAGCCTGCGGATTATGCTTTTTTAAATATTCGATTTCCTCAGCGTTTAATCTGCTGCCCGAAGCCAGCTTAATGTCGATTGCCGCCGGTTTCTGACCTTCACGGATATCGTCTGCCTGCGACTGATACATCTGCAATTCACGCTGTTCAGAGGTCAGCTCGCTTGTCTTTCCGGCATTGATATCATTTTTCTTTTTCTGCCACTGGTTCTGCATTGCCGACAGCGCCACCATGCTTTGAATTGTCCCTGTTCCCATATGCCGCTCCTAACCGCAGAAGTCGATGTTCTGTCCAACCTTCTTTTCGGCTTCCGTAAGAACCGTATCGCTTTTTGCCAGCTGCATATAATCCTGTATCTTTTGCAGCAATTCTTCCACAGAAGATGCCGTAATCGTCACTGTACCGCTGTCTGTATCCGTCTTATCTGACACATCTGTTTTTTCCGTCTTTTCGCTTCTTGCTTCTTCAAGCTTTTCTTTCTGGTGCTTTTTCTCGGCTTTCTTTTCGGCAGCTTTTTTCTCTGCCTTTTTCTCTGCTGCTTTCTTTTCTATGCGTTCCCGCTGTGCCGCAGAGGATTCTTCCAATACCGCAAAATAAGTTGCCGTTCCGCCGTCATTGACCTGCATACCGAAGCCTTTGACGTTGGCACCGCTGGATTCCAGACTGCTCTTTAACCGTGAAATACCGCTTGCCGCATTTGCAATAATGGCTTCATACTGCTTGCGGTAATTCTCATCTTCTGCCATCCGCTCTACTTTGTCTTCGTCAATTAAGACAACCATTTTGCTGGCATTGGCATAACTGGAAGCCTGCGCCTTTGCCTGCTCCTTCTTGTCTTCACTGACAAGAATAAAATCCATGTTGGAATATTTTTTCTTTAAAGATTCATAATAATCCGCCGCTTTTTTACTGAGCTTCGGACTGCCTATGGTTTTTCCTGAAACACTGCCGCTCTTTTCATTTTGTGTCTGCTCTGTCTTCTTTTTTGCTTCCACTGCGGCAGCACTTGTAGATGCTGCGTTTTCTACTACGCCGGTATAACTTGATATCATATTCATTTCCTCCCTGACTACTGCTAAATACACCGGTCAAAATCCGTTTCGACCGTTTTTCCCTTTGTTTAATAGATATATCGGAAGAAATTGTAAATGATTTAATTTTTTAGTTCTCTTTTCTGTCTTCTGTCACGACTGCTCCTTCTTCCCTTTATCCCATTTTTACATCTGCCCTATCTGACTTTTTAACTTAGCAATAACTTTAATCAAATAAATATGTGATCTCATTACCATATTTATTAATGACTGCCTTTTTTTCTGCATCTGAAAATGCAGAGAGTATATTCACCCCCAGCTCCTGATGCAAAAGGGAAAAGAAATTTATAAACCGTTCTGAAGCCGTACTGCTTTCTGTTTCATTGAAAGAATCGTGTGCATTTGAAAAAACAGCCTGTAAACTGTTCCAGTAATCCGGCTGTACCTCCCGCAGCCTGCATATCAAAAGGTATAAGAAACCGTCTGAACTGTAAATACCGTTTTTTAAGGTATTACCGGCCGAATATTTTAAATATGCATCTGCTCCTTTTTCACTGCTGTCCTGAAAGGATAATCCGTTGTTCTCCATTACATAAAGCATTTTTAAATTTGCAAAAAGCTCAGAATCAAAATTCCATGTATTCCCAATGTATGAACCTTCAATCCCGTCAAATGTATGGCTCATTTCATGGATATATTTCCATATACATACACTTTTATCTGTGGACAAATCTTTTGTAAGATTGCTGCTGTTCATAAAAATCGGATTGCCTGCCAGACCATAATAATCTATTTGTTCTGTAAAATCAAAAATTGTCTTTCCGTCATACGGCTGCCGCTCACCGGTTAATTGATACAGCTGCTGTCTGTAAAGCTGTAAGTCCTCTGACCACACAGAAAGTTTGTCTGTTTCTTCTTTGGAAAAATCATCTGCTTTTATAATAAATTCAACCGTTTTATCCGGGCTTGTCACAAGCTTATATTCTTTTGACTTACTGACCGGGATGACTTTTATGGAAGAATATCCGATAAAACCGCTGACATTTTCTTTATACTGCGTTGTGACCGAAAAATGAAGCTGCCGGTTCTGCGGATACACGACCCTTTTCATTACCGAATCGTCTGCGTTATATTTTACCGCCGTCTGCGCTGTATTCATTGCCACATTCTCATCTTTAATTTCCCTGTATTCCGGCAGCTGTGAATCACGGACTGTCAATTCTATGATATAGGGTTCATCTGTAGACACCTCTGCGGTAAACGCTGTATCTATGACCGCCGTATCTGTAAATGAAACACTACATTTCTTCTTATCCTGTTCAACCGTATACGTATCCACAGAATGATTTCTGCTGTCTGCTGCTGAAACACCGGTTATTTTACATTCATTTGATGTACCATGAAAAAGGACCGGTAAAGCCATACATAAAACCGCAATTACTGCAATACCGCATACAATGAGTTTTGACCGCTTATTCATTTTCGCCCGCCTTTTTCATAAATACCAGCATCATAATTCCAAAAAAAGCAAAGAAAACAGCACCCGCTTTTGCAGTTTGTATTTTAAATTCATCTCTGACTTGGTTGGGATTTAAAGAAGAATAATAGATGGTTTTATGGCTTCCGATTTTAGGTTGAAATAAGACGTACGTTCTATATTGACATGTGTATTCCTGCTGATTGACCTGATATTGATACACTTTATATCTGATTATATCTGTCTTAGAATTATTTTGTAAACCCAAATCTATACTCCTGTCAATTGATACCAGGGTTCCATCTGCCTTGGAATAATCTGCTGTGGCACGAATTTCCGATACGCAGTCTGCGATACAGATTGCAACCGCCAGCACACAGATTGAAAATATTATTTTAAGTGTTTTTTTATCTACCGATACTGTCATGCATACTCCCTCCAATGATATTTTAAAAAACAATCAGGAAAAATGAGCCGTTACAGCCCATTTTCCCCGCAAATAACTACAAACTAGTTTGAATAGCTCATTGCATTAACCGGTGTTAATGCATCCGTTGCCGGATCATAGTCAAATACATGCCACCATGTACCACCTTCATTTGGTACATTAAAAGTAAAGTAGCATACATTTCCTGCATACACCTGAACCTTTGCGCCGGATGCAGCCATTGCCGTACTACTTGATGAATATCCGTTGGTGAAATCATGAACATAATAACTATACTTCATGGCATCATTTAATTCATAAATCGTTGTTGTTTCCGGACCATAGCTTGTTGTATCATCAACATCCAGTTTTGCAATTGCTGTTGAACCTTCATAGTAATTCTTTGCCCAGTAACAGGTATGGAATACACTTGAATCTGTCAGCTTATCTTTTCCGTATAAGTGTGAATCCAGATCCCATGGGTATTCGCCCCATGTTAATACAATTCTTAAATTGTCGGTATCAATTGAACTGTTCTCCGGTGACAATGTCACATTATATGTCTTTGTTTCATCTAAAACGACCGCAATATTAATGTGGTTTGTGATGTAGTTTTCCTTGATAATCTCTAATGTATAGTTACCAGGGTTTAAAGACAATTCGTAAGTTGAAGCATCAAATGTACCTGTTTCAAGAACTGCTCCGGTTGTATTGTTCCAGTCTTTGCGGATATTGTATGTCATATCCTGAATCGGTAAACCGGTAAGCGCATCTTTTAATTCACCGATAACTGTTCCGACACCGTCTTCACCGTTTCTGCCGATCATTAACAGGGTTTCATTGTATACCGTTGCATTTTCAGTGATTTCTACCTGCATATCATACTTCTTATAACCTGTTGCAGCAATTTCAATACTATATGTTCCTGCTGTTAAATTATCAACTGAATAATTACCTGTTTCATCCGTATAAATTGTTCTGACTAAATTCTCACCAAGTGTTTCACCGCTGTATATACGGATTCTGGCACCTGCTATCGGTTTATTTTCATCAGCTGATGCGATAAGACCTTTCAGTTCTCCTGTTCCAAATGTACATTCCGGTACAACACGGCCGTTTTCCACATGGTATTTTGCTTTAAATGGATTATTTGAATCATTGTCTAAGTGTTGGAATTCTAATGTGTAATGGCATACATCTTTTAAGAATTTACCAACGACTGTTTCCTGATCAATTCCCGATTTTGCATATGCATATAAGGTCATATCCCCACAGTATAAAGTATCTGTTGCAAGAATGTGCGGTGTAAATGAACCGTTAAAACCGATACCGGCTTCTCCTGCATATCCTGCTAAATCAATCAGGTTGAATGCACAAAGAACACCTGACAAACCAAGACCTGCTGTTCCGCTAGCCTTAATTTCCATGAAATCTAATGAATCATAAAAATCAAAGATTGCGCGGGAAGCTCCGTTCTTATACTGGTATCCCTGTGTGCTGTTAATGGTGTATGTAATGCTTGCTGTACCCTTTGCTGATACATTGCAGAAGAATACAATATCAAATGAAAGTCCTGTCGCACCGATACGGATTGGCAGACGTCCGATTTCGATTCTACCTGATTCAAAATGGGTTGCACCGTTGCTGTTGGTTAATTCATAACCCGATTCTGCAAGTGTCAGTTCTAACTGACTCGCAATCTTAATCTTTTCCGATATTGATAATGTAAATTCATCAACATCAACACCTCTCCAGCCGACATTTGCCTTTGCGATACAGGTTATGTCCGGGATTTCAACTTCAACAGAACCGGAAACCTTCAGATTATCTGTAATTTCCTTTTCTGCAATTGTAAATTCCAGTGTTCCCGGTATCTGTGTACTTCCGCCTGCATTGATAGAAAGCGGATACAAGCCGGAATCATCTGCTGTAATTGAACCATTGCTGTTATATTCGCAGGTTACGCCTTCTGCTGCCACAAAACTGTCAACTGCCGGCAAACCAAGCTCTGCAAGGTCTAATTTTGAATAAATCTCTGCCAGTTCAGGAACTGTGCAGACTAATTTTACTGAATCGCCGGACTGGCTGATTTGTGCAACTTTTAACATTAAACCGGTTGCATATTCAGTACTCTCCGGTAAACGGATGACATCATCGACTTTGATGCCGTCTGTTGTCTTCTTGTTTGGCAGTGTTACTTCGTAAACATCACCATTTTTTACAACGGAATAATCCGCTGCCTGATCTGCTGCCACATTTACAACAGAATCCAGAATTTCTGAATGGTCATAAGTCTGGTCTTTGCTCAGCTTGATGGACTCATTCAAATCATCAATTGCATAGAAAATACTCTTTACATCCGCCCCGGTAATGGTTTTCTGCGGATAGAATGTGTTATCTGTTAAGTATAAGAAGTTATTTACAAGTGCAATTTTAATTTCATCTTTATACTTCACCTGATTTGCATCAGACCAGTCATCCATTGCAATTGTATTCTCGCCGTTAAAGCCCATTGCATGAACCGCCGTGTAAGCTGCAAATTCTCTTGTACACGGTTCATCCGGGTAAAACAGAGGAATATCCTGCTCTAAATCTTCAACATCAGGAACCGGTAAAAATCCGTATGCATTCGCTGTTTCTACTGCTGTTCCTGTTGCTGAGTTTAAGCTGTCTAAATAGTAATAATCAATCTGATCTGCTGACATCAGCGGAGCATTTAATTTATCCAGAAGAAGTGTAACCCATTCACCTCTTGTATAGGTCTTGCTTTCATCAAATACAGTATTTGTGTCCTCATTAACTGCATTAAAACGAATCTGTGCATTTAATTCCAGTTCATTGCCATCAACTGTAATCGTCCGGTTAAGATTCATCGTGGATTCTGCAACGGTGTCTGCTTTGGCGTTTACCGCTGATAAATCCAGCATTGAGAATACCATGAAAAAGCAGAAGAAAACAGATAATACTTTTCTGAGCTTTTTATTCTTTACAGCACCAGCTGCCAGGACAGAACCGCTCAGTATAAATAACACCATGAATAATACATACATATGGCTGTCAAATGTATTGGCTGCTGTACCGTTATCCTGTGTCACATCTACATTTTCAACTGTTTCCGTATTCTCAGCCGGCTGGGAATTGTCCGGAGCCGGAGTCACTGTTACAACATTTGAATTCTTAATCTGACCGGTTAATTTCACCGTATCACCGCGTGCAACAGATTCAAATGTATCTTCATTTTTTGAACCGTTTGCCAGTTCATATTTTTCCGGAATATCGTATTGAATATGAACATTTTTCAAAACATTTGTTCCACTATTTGTTACTGTAACTGTTGTTGTAATGGTTTCGTCTGCTTCATAGCTGGTTTTATCCGTCACTAAATTCGCAACAACACCCTGCTGGTTCTGGCTGACCGCAAAGACAGGAATTGCAAAAAAAGAAACCAGGAATACAGACAGTAACAAAAGCCTTAATGCTTTCGCTTCTTTTAGTACCTTTTTCATCTTTCCTCCTAATAGTTTATCAATTCTATTACTATTTTATAGTATCATAATAAATTATTAATATCAATTTAAATCTATATCTATTTTTTCCGCTTATTTACTGGATTCCTGCTGTTCATTGTCACTAGCTTGTCACTAGTGGTACTCTAATCTTTTCAATGCGACATGCTCCGTTGAACTTGTCCAGCTTGTACGGAAATTATAATTTTTTATGCCTGCACTGTAAATATATTCATCTGCATACTGTCCAATAATACCGCCCCGGCATGATTCTCTTAGCCTGCGCATTGCTTTATTTTGAAGCTGGCGGAGCTGTTCCCGGCTTACTCCTATTATTGCAGCTGCCGCTTCCTGTGTCCTGCCATTCCGATACCGTTCTTTTATTGCCTGTTCCTGTTTCTGTTCCAATTCTTCAACTCTTTGCCATAATTCAGTATAAACCTGCTGCCGGAATACCTTATCAACGGTATCATCTTCTATCCCTTCCGAGCCTGTGAGCAAATCTCCTATTGTGCTGTTTTCGTCTTCACTGCATACTTTATCTATACTGCTTACACTGCACCTGTAGGCATATAATTCAAGTTCTTTGACACGTTCAACGCTTATACCCATTTGACGCGCTGTGTGCTCCTGTGGCGGCTTCTCACCGTTACAGGATACATATTCATCATATAACTTTTTATACCGCATTAAATCCGCCGCTGTCTTTTCTCCCATGCTTACAGCGCCATTACCATGAACATACCTCATCACTGCCTGTTTAATCCAGTATGAAGCGTATACCAAAAAAGAAGCCTCCCCGGCCCTGTATCCCCTGACTGCTGCCATTAGTCCGAAATAGGCTTCTTGCATCAGGTCATCAATATCTTCATATGCCGCGTATTTTTTCGCTATGCCGTATATAAAACCCGTATTCTGTATATACAGCCGTTCGCTGTTATATTGTACGTCTGTACCTGCCTGTATAAGCTTTACAATATCTTCATTTGACATATCTTTTCACCTCTTTTTCGTATCATTTTTGTGCGCATACAAAATGCAAAAAAGTGTGCACCCTTTTGGGCTGTTTTGGGGCTTATTTTGCCACCTTTTTTTATTTAGAATAGTATTTACCTTTAAGGGACAAAATGCCGTATATGCCAGCGGTGGCGGGGTCGTTTGGGGAATTTCTCCCAGTCCGTATCCCCTGACTGCTGCCATTAGTCCGAAATAGGCTTCTTGCATCAGGTCATCAATATCTTCATATGACATATCCTCTTACCTCTTTTCTGTATCGCTTTTGTATGCACACAAAAGCATAAAAAAGTATGCACCCTTTTAGAACTCTTTTAAGGCTTATTTTGCCGCCTTTTTTATTTAGAATAGTATTTTACCTTTAAGGGATAAAATGCCATGTATGCCAGCAGTAATGGGGTCGTTGGGGGATTTGTGGCAGCAGATAGAACGGACATTTTGAAAAATTTCAAACGTCCAACATTTCACCTTATCAAATCTTAACATCTGCACACTTAAAAAGGTGCGGCAGTAAACCGCACCTTTAACCTTTATTCTGCCGGCTGTTCCTGATAATAAATTGCATTCTTTTTATTATCCAGCACAAACGCATCATAGCAGATGCGCCCCTCTACAAGACTGCCGCTGATTCCCGGCGGGTCCTCGTGTACCTTGTATTCTTCCAGCTTCATAGGCGCTACCGTTGCAACCTTGTGGCAAAGCATGAAGCCGAAGTTTTCCGGTAGTCTGTTTGCCGGAATCTTTACCACTGTACAGCCGTCAAGGTTCGCAATAACACCTTTTAACCTCATATCATTACCAATATCCGTGTCCATTGTGATATCTTTGCACTGCTTCATCAGATAGTACACATCAGGAGTCACAACAAGAATCCTGCCTTCTGTCGGTACTTCCTTGTTATCTAATGCCCTGTTGGCATCAATTACCTGTAAATAAATGTTTTTCTCCGTCAGTTTCAACGCTTCCGGCTTAATGCCCGCATTGTCACACATAACACCATATGTGTACTGGTCTACTTCCGGGATAATGACCTCGCGCATCTGCCGCTCAAGTGCTGAACCTGCCTGTAATACAAGCCCTGTTTCATCACTGTCAAGCTTATCAATCGCAAATGTGAATGACCGATCTTTTTTGAGTGTAAGTTCCTGTGTAGTTGCGTCTAAGTCCTGTACCTGCCCATATCTGTTATAACCGCCGCTTCGTGCATAGTCATTCATTCCCGCCGTTGTTACCTTGTACACCTTAATGGAATGTGCGCCTGTCCATGAATAGTCATTGTTGGTAACAAGGCTTTTTTTACTCTCTGTTGTGAATTTCTCATCAACGAGTGACTGATATTGTGTAATTAAATCAATCGCCATTTTAAACCTTCTTTCTGTCTTACTTTAAGCCCATAACTGCCCTGTATGGGTCTTCTGTTCTGCTGTTTCTTCCGTCCGGTGCCGGTGCTCCGATAACAAAACCGCTGTTTGTTCCTTTTTCCGGCTTCCTGATATATTTTTCCAAAAGCTTAATAGCCGTGCTGATGCTTTTTTCATCTGTCACGGTGATAATGTCGCTAAGTTCCTTAGGGATGTCATGGTTTGCCATTTCTTCACGAAGCTGGAGTTTTAGCTCCCGCTCCTGCAACTGCGCTTCCCTGTCCGCAAGTGCGGCAGCGTTTTCTGTGGCGCTCTTTTCCTTTTCCCGTGTCAAACGGTTTTGAATAATGGTGTTCACTTCTTCCTGTGTAAACATTTTTTCCTGGCTGCCCTGTGTGCTGTTTTCTGCTCCTGTTTTGTTTTCCTCATTTTCCATGGTGACTCCTTCCACGTTTAACGTCCGGTAGACTGATACGCAAAAAAAGCGCAGAAAAACAACTAATTTAAAAATCAGTCATTTTCCCGCGCCTGCTTGCTTGATTAAACAATTTAATGGCTTACGTCACTTATTCAGTGCCGTGGTACTTTTAATTGTTAATTTTATTATAACATACAGCCGTATAAAATGCAACTACTTTCTGCGTATATTGGTAGTGATATACGCTTTTTTCGTTTTCCTGCTGCCGTCCTTGTCTTTCCTCATGGTGGCAATTATGGGGCTTATGTAGTGTAGCACTTCCAGCAGTTCCGTATCATCACCGTATGATATGCGTATCTTGACCATGTCCTACACTCCTTTGGTTAGTGTATCCATAAAACTCTATGCCTTATGATCTTTGCTTACAACGTCATTCATTTTCTGTCTTAATGTGGCGTATTGTTTGTATAATGCAAAAAATCCGTCGCCCAGAAGTTTACTATCGATGTCGGCATTTGTAAGCCCTGTCAATGCTATCTGCATAATCAGCAGCTGGCTGTTGATATAATCAAAATCATCTAACATGTCGCGAATTTCAAAATCGTGATTTTCGCACTGGTGGCAATTTTCATAACCTGCCTTATATGCTATTTCTATAATTTGCGTAATATCCGGCAACTGTTTTATTTTATTTATTTCCTCGTCTGTTAAAAAAATTGCTGTTTTAACCTGCTTTGTCTTTTTTAAAAAATATTTATCCATTTCCTTGTCCTTTCCGCCGGTAATATGCTATACTTAACCTGTTGTGTGGTTGTATAGCATATTACTGGCTATGCCCGCCCCTTGATAAGCTGGTAACTTATCGAGGGGCATTTTTGTTATCCAGTAATAAGTTTTCAAGTTCATCTTCTGTCTGGCCTGTTTCCCGCTGTTGAAAGTTGATGAATCTGTTTCTAGTTGTACCGGTGCAACTCTTTGCATTTAGATAGCCTTCGAACTTTGTACCGAAAAGCGTTTCAGGTCGTATGTATTTAGACATCTGCACATCGTTTTTCCATTCTTCAACCTTTTTATCTATTACAGTCTTGAAATCCTCCACGCTAAAGCCCTCTTTAAGCCTTGCATTGATAAGCGATTTTGTTTTTGCTGTATTGGACTTAAAGTGTGTTCCTGCTTTTTCGTTGAGATAGTCGACAATAATATATATATTGTTTTTATTATCATTGTTATTATTACCTGTTAGATTATCTAACTGTAGATTATCTAACTGTAGATTATCTTTTGTTAGATAATCTAACAATGGTGTTTTATCGTTTTGTAAATTGGGTGTCAGCGTGTAAATTGTTCTTTCAATAAGTCCACTGCTATTCCTAACAGCCTGTTTTTCAATAATACCGGCATCTATTAATAAATTCATATGCTTATAAAATCGTGCATGGCTTATATGTAATTTATTGCATATGAATTCAACCCCCGGATATGCTGTTGCTCCTGTGCCTGCATAACTACATAACATACCATATATAGCTTTAGATTCTATCGTGAGGTTATCCATTAAATACACATCTTTGTATGTCACACCCCAGCCTCCTTTACTTTCCACATTTCTATGCCTCCAGTCTGATATCCATATGCACATAAACACCGGTACTGACGTTTGATGTAACTATGTAATTTTCGTTTGTCAATTCCCTTAAATCTTCCCAGCTGCTGCCAATGCGCTTCATTATCCTGTCGGGTTCAGATACAAAGCCGTCATTGTCTGCATATATTCCAAGAACGAAATATAATACCTGTGCCGACTGCGGCATGTTTAAAAATCTTGTTGACACAACCGTGTCAGGATTAAAAGCTGTTGTTTTTCTCATGCTCATTACTCCCCGTATACTGTAGGCATCAATGCAAATGAATACATTGCACCTCTAAAATTCTGCATTGTTAAATGCCTAATATTACTTACCTTGTATCTTTCACATACTTTCGATATATCCGTATTGGTCCGGTAAGCTTCTGACATAAGTTCCTTTACTTCATTATCGCCGATGTACTCCGGGCGGGCTTCCTGCTGTTTCTTTGGCTGTGGCTTTTGTGGTTCTTCTTCCGGCTTCTGCGTGTCCGGGTCTTTGGTATCATCAATACAGAACAGTCCGTTTAATGCGTATTTTCGCGCGTAGCTGCTACACGACCCCGTCACCTGCGCCGCGTCCATTTTCTTCTTGTCTTCCGGTTCTCTTGCAAAAGCTGTATTTTCGACCTGTGAACCATCCTCAATGTCTATGAGTTTCGCTGTTGCTTTCAAGTAGTATCTGCTGCCGATAAGCTCCAAATTATCCGTAACTAAAAGCACCGCTTTATTTTGTTTTAACAGTGGTTTCACTGCTTCCTGAATATCCTCACAGGAACGATAATTATAATTGCCAAATTCATTGTGTTGTCCCTTTGGTGCTTTTAGTTCCTGCTGGATGTTCATAAGTTTTTCATATACGCTCATCTTTATCACTCCTGTTCTATTACGTCTGTGACTTCTACGCTCATAGCCTTGCACAGCTTACCTAAATACATAGGTTTTACATAACATCCTTTACGTGCCGCATATACAATATTTATGGCAACACCTGATTTTTTAGATAATGTTTTCGGTTCAAGCTCTGCGTTAGCCAGTGCAACGTTGAATTTAAAGCTGTCCACCTTTAACATGGTGTAATCTCTTTTCATTGGCATCCTGTTCGTCTCCTTTCGTAAATTATCATCATTTTTTAGATGGATTTTACCCCGGTAAGTGCCTACTGCGCCGAACGGCAGCAGATGAATACACTTTGATATTGATTAAATAGTTTTACTTACATTAATGATTCTACTGACACACCTAAACCGGTGGCGATTTTTACAGCAGTCACATCACTGCATGATTTACCGCCTACAATGCTGTTTAGTGTTGTGCGTGTCAATCCGCACTTTTTTGCAAGTTCTTTCTGATTAATCTCCTGCTTTGCCATTTCTGTAATTAATTTGATTCTGTCTAATCTCATGTTTTTACCTTCTTTCTTTGTTCTTGTTAACATAAGCGTTTGCTTATGGTAGTATCATAATATAATCATTCGCTTATGTCAATATCTTTTTTATAATCTTTTGCTTTTATTTTTTTTGATTTATGTTATACTTTCTAATGTAAAGGAGTGTAACACTATGACGATTGGAAAAAAATTAAGGCAGTGCAGATTGGAAGCCGGGTTATCTCAAAAAGAACTTGGTGAAAAATTGAATGTATCACAAGCAATGATAGCACAATACGAAAATGGTAAACGTACCCCAAAATTAAATACATTAGAAAAAATTTCTAATGCTTTAAATATTGCAACTTCTGAGCTGATTGATTTTGATACAATGCAAGATAATTATTTTGAAGAATCATGGTTCAATCTTGAAGATAGTAGACTCTCATATTTTAAATATATGGGGTATGAAATTGTTCCGCCTAAAGACGGAGATAATTTTTTTACGATATATCACAATGGATATGAATATACTATTCCGTATTGTGAACCTAGCGTTCATTATGATGTTATCTGTGAAGTTGTAGACTCTTATGTTGAATATACTCTTGATAGATTTCTTACACAATACGCTACACACAAGAAAAAAATATAAATTAACCGGCGCAACACTACGCAAAATAAAATAGGCTATCCTGAACAGGACAGCCTACGCACATTGACATTATAATATACTTACCCGGGGAGCTATCGGGGCGATATGCCAGCCGCTGGACTTTATGAAAGGGGGCTGGTGCTTATGGTTACATACAGCGATTTATTCACTTTTGTTATCATGCTTTGCGCAGTCATAACACTTGTTATAGACATCAAAAAACGCAAAAAATAGCGCCCTCGCTCTGGTAAAGTAAGGCGCTATTCAGTAATTTGCTTGCCAGCGGCTAGGCTTCATCTAGTCGATAGCTCTCTTGTTAAGTATATTATACTGTATCATTAAAAATGTGTCAACAAAAAATAAAAGACTCCTGTGTCAAGATATCCATGGAGCTGTACACTCCGACACAGAAGCCTTTAAGCGACTACACAAGAGCGGCGCTCATGATATAATCACCCTAAGCAAATATATTATATCATCTTTTACACCGCTTTTGCAAGTGGTGTATTTTTTATACCCTTTTAGCGTTGCACCGGTGCAACAGGAATGGAGATGATACACATGCCAAAAGGCAGACCAATGAGAAGAAAGAACGGTACCGGGTCCGTTGTAAAGCTTTCCGGACGGCGGAGATGTCCCTATGAAGTCCGGATAAATACCCGGCTTGATGAAAGAAACTATCCTGTATATGATGTACTGGGGCGCTTCTCTGACCGTGATGAAGCTGCTGCCGCACTGCTTGACTATACCGCCAACCCTTACGACATCAAAATTGACAAATACACCTTTGAAGATATCTATAACCTGTGGTATGACTGGAAGTATGTAAAAGGTGCAAAAAAATATTCTAAAAGCTCAATAAGCTGTACAACTGCAGCTTATAAAAAGTGTGCCGTGCTGCATGACCGCATATTTAAAGAGCTGCGTACTCCTGATATGCAGATAATCCTTGATAATTATGACCTGTCTCATGCGTACATGGAGCATATACAGAATCTATTTAAACAGATGTACAAATTTGCTCTACAGTTTGATTATATTGAAAAGGACTATGCACAGTTTACACGGATTACCAAGGAAGACGATGACGAAAGCGGCGTACCTTTTACACCGGAAGAAATTACACGCTTATGGCAGCAGTCAGAAAAGCCATGGGTTGACAGTATTTTGATTCTGATTTACAGTGGCTTCAGAATCTCCGAATTATTAAAAATGCCGGTATGTGATATTGATACCAATAACATGACATTCAAAGGCGGTGTAAAGACTGCTGCCGGTAAGAATAGGATCGTACCCATACACAGCGAAATACAGTCATTTGTATGTAAACGGCTGTCTGAAGACCATAGCACACTTTTAGGAGTATCCCAAGCAACATACCGCAAGATTTTTAATGATACGCTTCTGTCTGTCGGCATAACAGAAAAACATACACCGCATGACTGCCGGCATACATTTGCAACCCTTCTTGATAATGCCGAAGCTAATCCCATTTGTATCAAGCGGTTAATGGGACACAGCTCCGGGAATGACACCACCGAAAAAGTATACACACACAAAGACATAGAGCAACTCAGAAAAGCCATAGAAATGATTTAAGGCGGGTAATCAGATACCCGCTTTTTTACCGCTCATTTTGTCACTAGTGTGTCACTAGTAGCGTTTTTTCATGCCTTTTTCATCTGTTGCCAATTTACCAAAACTCGCATATTTGCTGGATTTCTTATCATTGCAGTTTCGCCTGTTTTATTTAAAAACTAATATCAATTTAATATATGTGCAAAATTCTATACATTGTGAAAAGTAAGCTTTTTTAACAGTTCAACAATCATCAGCAGCGTTAGAATATATACACTCATAACAGAATTGATTAACAATGCAATCATCATACTATTTCTCAAACTCACATAATCACCTGTTACATATGTATATACAAAATGTGCTGCCGTAAAGCACGCAGCAATAATAATTCTTCCAAACAGCTTTATTGTATTTGTATTTTTAGAAATAATTTCAAATAAAGCCACCAGAATCATCCCTGCCAGAACTTTAGACACCAAAGCATACGGACTTAAAAAAATAATACTGCATAAAATGATAAATATAATATCCATCCGCCCCTCCTTACATATTCACATGTTGCGTAAAACAAAACAAACGATTACAGTCACCGGGAGTATCAGATTATAAAGCACCGCTGAAAAAGCCACAATATACTTTACATTAGACGACTCATTACTGTCCGCTTTTGATGCCAAAAGACATTTAAGCACATCAGCACCATCACTATGAAAATAGATTGAAAAATTAAACAGTGTTACCAACAGATTCACACAAATAACTATTTTTAAAATGATACTCTCCCACCATAATCCATTTATTATTAATGCCACTGATAACAAAAACACATTCATCAATATGCCGCCGAAGCAGATACATATTTTATCTTTCTTTTTTTCCAGCTTTTCCAGCTGCAGCATTTTGGTATATGCCAGAAATATTCCTTCCTTTATACCAATTCCAATTTCAGACACACATACCCCTCTGGATATTGCAATCATTGTATGCCCTAATTCATGCATCATTAAACTCATTATAAAAACAGCTATACTGAAAAAAACCACAAAACCGGCATACTGCTTTGATATTCCCGGCGGATGAACAATCATTTTTTTTATTTCATCCGCATTACAATAAACACCTGCCAAAAACAACGGTACTGTCATATGTACAAGTATCCGGTCAGACACTTTTGTAAATCTTTTATTTTTAAAGAGCTTTTCTACTTCAAGAAGAGAGATTCCCCAAAATTTCTTTGATTTCACTACACATATCATCACACACCTGCTCTTTCTACTGACTCATTTTCCCGCTTTTTGTATATACAAAACAAAATACTAAAATTAACACGGCCATATTGGCAACACACACACCTGTATCTATTCCGATGTCCGTTTTCATTTCACCCATAAATGAATACACCACATCATAAATTCTTTTTGAATATAATATCTTGGACGCTTTATCTACAGAATCATTGAATATAGATGCCATCGGCAAAAGGCCTATGAACATTGATAATGGGGAAGAAATTGTTCCCACACTCATCTGGTTTTTTGACATAATGCCTATCACACTCCCCAGCAGCATGGAACATACAAATCCTAAAATTATAAAATAGAAAAACAACAGTGTCTGTTCTGTATCAAATTTTAAGATAAATAAATACGGTATTACACTGACAATCAGAATTCCCATTAATACACCTGCTACTCCCAATAAATATTCATAGCTTCTTATGCCCGAAAAAAGAAGAACTTTTATCGTATTTTTTTCCTTTTCCTCAGAAATAATGCTCGACATACATACAATCGGTGCCATAATAATATGCATGGTTATAAAAATAGGAATCACTATATTCACTGCTTCCTGCGTATCCTTGAGCAAAAAGTAAAAGATATAAGCCAGCACAGGATACATAAAAATCAGAAGCAGTAATAATTTATTTTTTAATGTATCACAAAATTGTTTATACATAACAGCCTTAATATGATGACGATTCATTTTCCAGCTCCTTTCCCGTTAATTTTACAAATATTGTCTGAAGTGTTGTTTCTACGGTATGAATACTCTTTATTTCATTATGAACCAGCATTTCCGCGGCTTTTTTCCTGCCTGATTCATTATTTTCAATGTAAATTTCTTCATCATCATTTGATATTACTCTGAATAAATTTTCAACCCGGTACCTGTAACATAATTCCTGTGGATTACCGTATTCGACAATTTTGCCTTCATACAGCATTCCCACATTATCACACAATTTTGCAGCTTCATCCATATTATGTGTTGTCAATATAATGGTTGTCCCTTTCTCTGCCAGTTTCTTTATCATGTTGTGTATATATCCGGTGGTTACTGGGTCCAGTCCTGTTGTCGGTTCATCCAAAAACAAAATCTCAGGTTTATTTAGAATCGCCTTTGCAAATGCAAGTCTTTGCTGCATTCCTTTTGACATTCTAAACACTGCTTTATCTTTATCCGCCAGTAATTCAACTTCTTTGAGCACCTCAATAATTTCATCGTCAGACAATCCGTATATAATTGACATGATTTTAAGGTTCTGATAACCGGATAATCTTGCATATAAACCACAGTTATCCAATAGCATCCCTATCCGTGTATACATCTGAGCCGTAAACTCCCTGATATTCTGTCCAAATATCAGTCCTTTTCCGGAATCCGCTTGAATCTGTCCCGTTAAAATATTTAAAAATGTCGTTTTACCGGCGCCTGACGGTCCCAGCAATCCAAATATTTCTCCCTTTTTTACCTTCAGGCTGATACTGTTTAAAACTTGTTTTTCACCAAAACTTTTGCACAGACACTCTGTGATAATTGAATGCTCCACTATTTTTTCTCCTCCAACTTTTTTTGAATATCCAGCTGGTTTATTTTACTGCTTAACTGTGCCTTCTTAAGCTTGTCCCTGATTTCACCCAACAATTTCTCTGTGTCATATTCTGTATCAGAAGCTTTTTTCTCCGGATATTGACACGCAATTATTTTTTCAGTATTTACAAACAAACGGCATACCTTTGTACTGAGTTCTTCATAAAAAAAGCTTGAAATATAATACTGAATTTCTTCTTTTTCCAAACCTGCATCTAAGCCACTCAGATAATAGTATACTGCCTTATAAAATGCAATATCCTGTTTATCCACCTGATACGTACCAGACTCATTTTCTAATTGGGAAAGTATCATTTTCATATAATCCGCTGCCTGTTTATAATTTTCTTCCACTACATAGCACATAGAAATCAGATAAATTACACCCATTCCATATTTTTCACATGGAATGGCATCTTTATTACACCAGCCATAATATGTGTCAATTGTATTTTCAAGCACACTTGGCAAAAAATATTCCAGCACAGCAATTATATATTTTACATTTTCTTTATTAATATTCTGAGGTTGTTTTAATAATTCACAAACATAGAATCTTGTATTATAAACACGGTATCTTATATCATCTGCTTCAAACATTTCTGATATCTTGGGAATGATAATATGTACTGATGGAAATCCTAAATATGAAACGTCTCTGATAAATATATCATATCCCTTTTCAATAAACTTATTACACCAGTCATTCATGATATCACGGTTTGTCATATGCTCTACAGACTGCGTTTCATGAAACTCATATGCAGGCTCCGGTGAAAAAATATGATACGGATACTTTCCTGCACCTGTTTTGTATGTATTATATATATTCATACCATCAAATACATTTTTATTGTACAAGTCAAACGGACTACGCTGTGAATATAATAAAATATCCTGTCCCTGCGCTGCTTCTGTCAGCGCTCTTTCCATTGCAATCCCATAGTCCGGATGGCATCCGAGCTTAATTCCATACCTTCCTGTGTTTTTTTCCAGAATAATGAATGCAGCAACGGGATATATTCCTCCCAATGAGCAATCCTTCAGCCAGCATTTATATTCCTGCTTCTGTTCTAACTTCCGGAACATTTCATATATATGCGGATATTTCTTTATATATTCCACAGGAATATCCGGCAGCGAAATTCTTTCTTTTATAATCTTTTTCTGTACGTACCGCTCTATAATTTCAGACATTCCTTGAACCATTGCTTCTTCAAAAGAATTCCCTGCGCTCATTCCATTACTGCCATAGGATAATCTGTAAACATTTCTAGGCAGATACACCAATCTTTTTTCCCTGCAGCTGTAATAAGGAATTGTAAGATACCTGTCATGAATTCCATAATACATTTCGTCTAATTTTTGTAATTGTTGGAAATGCTTTATTTTATTGTCTGCAGCAGCCCCATTCATTTTTCTTCCACTAAAATACATATCAATGTATGAATTGTGGTTTGTTACAAGTTCTTTCGATGATTGAAACACCTCATCATAATACAATTGAAAAGGATACTTTGACGGTAATGCAGTTACATTTAAATCTCCCAATAAATCATTCTGCAATCTTTCTATCAGTTCTGCATATGCACTTGCCTGTGCATAGATTTTATTGATTCCCTTTCCGTTCACACCTATATCCATATTTTCTATCTTTAACCGCAGTGCATAAGTTCCAATGCTGCTTTTTTTCTGCCATTTTTCAGTAACATTAATCTCCAGATTTTTAAGAATTTTCTGAATCTGTCCAACCGTTTCTTCCGGTTGTTTTTCTTTATAATGTCTGTCAGATAACTTACTCATGTTAAATATCCCCCTCATTCTTTAACAACTTTTAAAAGGTATTGCTGTACACTCCCTGCAATACCTTTTATCTTTTCTGACGTTATTTTGCGGCGGCCCCGGCTGCTCCCCCGGCCGCTGCCCCTCCTGACAAGGATTTCATTTCCTCTTTCTTTTCAAAATCTCCAGCTGCAGAATTTTTTGAAATCATGTCTATATCCTCTTGCGTAATCAGACCTTCATTTTCCATCATCATTCTTCCCTTTCTGTTTTTATGCTTTGGCTGCCGTTGCTCCCGATGCCCCTCCGGCTCCTCCGGCCGCTCCTCCAGCTCCTGCTGCCACTGCTGATGCTGAACGCATTTCGGTATCATTTTGTTCTTCAAACACTTTTTCTACGCTTTTCATATCTTCAGTTGTCATCAGACCTAAATCTAATTCATTTCTATTTTCCATGTGCATACCTCCTGCATATCTTTACTACCGGTTACTTTGATGCCGCAGCTCCTGCTGCTCCTCCGGCTCCTGCACCCGCACCTGCTGCTGCACCTCCAGCCGCTGCACTTTTACTTTCACCAGAAACACTCTTACAATCTGCTTCTTGCATCAACATTTCAACCTCTTCATCCAAAAGCAAGCCCAGTTCATGCACTTTGTTTCCCATTTTTCTCCCTCCATTCTGCATCATTGTCCAAAATATTGGCGAGTGACATTTGATTAATCGGATTTTCGACCTGTGCTTTTTTCAGACTTTCCTGCGCACGGAAATAAGCACTGTCAGCTTCCATACTCTGTATTTCACTGATAACCTTTTGAAACGCCGGATATTGTTTTACAATAACCTTTTCAGGTATTTCAAAAATATCAAAAATTTTCTCTGTCAATGCTTTGTCCATAATAAGTTCCAGATAGCACTTCACTTTTTCTGTATCATGAAATACATCCATAGCACTCAGATAGTAATAAACCCCTTTGCAAAAATGAACTGTTTCTAAATCCTCTCTGCAATCGTTATTTTCATCTTCTAAAATATTAAGAAGATTAGAAATCGTCTTTGCAGCCTCACAATAGTTTTTCTCAATTACATAACACATGGCAATCATGTATAAACTTCCCATTCCCGATTTTGCAAATGGCAGATCACCTTTGTTATACCATGGATAGTACGTTTCTATCGAATTTTCCAGAATACTCGGCATAAAATATTCCATTGTTGCAATAATGTACTTTGTGTTTTCATGCGTTATCTTTTCCGGATTCATCAACAGACCGCACACATAATGTCTGGTATTGTATGTGCGGTAATTAATATCCATTGCCTCTGTCATCTCGGATAATCCCGGAATAATAATGTGCACTGATGGAAAGCCCAGATACGATACATCCCTAATCAATATATCGTAGCCCTCCTCTAAAATTTCCGCACACCATTGTTTCATAAGTGTGGCATTGTCCAATTCAGAAACATCCCTTACAGGTGTAAAAGGATAATCCGAATCTGTCCCAAAAACCTGATACGGAAACTGTCCTTTTCCAACTTTATACGTATTGTACATATTAGTTTCTTCCTCTACACCACAATTATAAAAATCAATGATACTTCTTCCGGAGTATTGATAAATATCCTGTCCTTGTGCCGCTTCTGTAAATGTTCTTTCCATAGCAACACCAAAATCAGGATGGCAGCCCAGCTTGATTCCATACTTTCCCGTATTTTTTTCCAGAATAATCAAAGCTGCCACAGGATACTTACCGCCAAAGGAACAATCCTTTAATATGTACTCGTAGCGGTCATTTTCTTTTAGCTTAGAATACATTTCATATATATATGGGTATTTTTTTATGTAATCATCCGGTATTGTCGGCAGCACCGGTTTTTCAATAAAAAGTCTTCTCTGAATATATCTTTCAATAATTTCCGATAACCCCTGTACAACTGCTTCTTCTATCGTGTTCCCGGCACTCATGCCATTGCTTCCGTATGATAATCTGTATATATTTTTAGGCAAATAATAAACTTTTTTATTTTTTGCACTGTAAAATGGAACACACAGATAAGAATCCTCTTTTTGAAAGGCATAGTAATCTACTTTTTGAACCTTTTTAAATGCTGCTATACGTTCTTTTCTGGTACTATCCTGCATATTTCTCACTTTAAAATAGTGTTTTATATACTCACTGTTTTCATCTATAAGTTCTGCCGCACTCATAAATTTCTCATCATAATTACTAAAAAATGCATACTGTGTTTTATTTCCCATATCACTGACATTTCCTAATAAGTCATTTTGATACCGTTCAAACAGTTCTGCATAAGCACTTGCTAATGAAAATTCTTTTGATACGCCTTTTCCATTCGTTCCTATATTCGTTCCTTTTAGTACAACACGTAACGCCCATGTACCTATGCTGCTTTCCTTCTGCCACTGCTCCTCTGTTTCAATATGAATATCCGACAGAATCTTCTTTAACCTTTTTACCGTTTCCGCTGGTGTTATTTCTTTATAATGCATTTGCTGTTGTCTGCTCATTTTTCCCCCATTTATTTTGATGCTGCCGCTCCTCCGGCGGCTCCCCCTGCTGCTCCCGCTGCTCCACCTGCCGCGCCCGCGGCTGCAGATGAAAATGAC
>OAVJ01000315.1_pt1 | contig 34788 bp, 33 predicted proteins | sample 1516901 | NCBI WGS metagenome assembly OAVJ01 (sample SAMEA2580073, study PRJEB22360) | human gut metagenome | biome: human gut; feature: human-associated habitat; material: faeces | place: Denmark | collected 2008/2010 | reverse complement strand
GCCGCGGCTTCGAGGGCCTGCTGAAGCGCTACTTCAACACCGAAGTCTGATAAGGGTTCCCCAGTTATCTATGCTGCCCGCTGCAAGGACATTCTGCCCTGCAGCGGGCTTTTTGCGTTTCAATCGTGGTGACGACTTCTTTCGTAAAAATGGAGCACCGGAGCGTCCGCAGGCGCTCCGGTGCTCCGAAACAAAATGGGATCTTAAAGATACGCAAAGCGAACGCGGCGTACATTCAAAATCGTCCTACTTACAAAAAAGGCAGCTGCGCAGAAATCCACGCAACTGCCTTTTGCCTTTGCAAGGGCTGTACGTTACTGAATGCCGGTAACAGGATAATCCTGTGCTTCCACGGCCTTCTTCAGCACCTCATCCTCTACTTCGGCGTTCAGGGTAACGATAGCAGTACCGGCTTCGTGGCTGACAACAGCCTTGTCCACCTGCGGCAGAGCCTCCAGCGCTTTCTTGACGCGGGCTTCACAGTGGGGGCACATCATGCCTTCTACGGTCAGGGTCTTTTTCATAGCGGTCTCCTCCTTTTGATTGGATGCAGTTGTATCTTCCTCCGCTGCGGGCTGCACAAGGGCAGCGGGCAGGGCAGGGACGTGTTTGGGCGGGTGGTCACGCTTTGCGCTGTGCAGGTCAAACAGGTTCAGCCGCAAGGCGTTGCTCACCACGCAGAAGCTGGAAAGGCTCATGGCGGCTGCGCCGAACATGGGGTTCAGCGTCAGCCCCAAGGGAATGAACACACCGGCTGCCAGCGGGATACCGATGATGTTGTAGATAAACGCCCAGAATAGGTTTTCGTGGATGTTGCGCAGGGAAGCGCGGCTCAGCCGAATGGCGGCGGGCACGTCCGAAAGCTTGGAGTTCATCAGCACTACGTCCGCAGCGTCAATGGCTACGTCCGTGCCTGCGCCGATGGCAATGCCGGTGTCGGCGCGGGTCAGGGCAGGGGCGTCGTTGATGCCGTCGCCTACCATGGCTACCTTGCCGTACTTTTGCAGCTGCCGGATAACAGCCTCTTTGCCCTCCGGCAGCACCCCGGCAATCACCTCGTCCACACCGGCCTGCCGGCCAATGGCTTCGGCGGTGCGCTGGTTGTCACCGGTCAGCATCACCACCCGGATGCCCATATTCCGCAGCTCCCGGATGGCCTGCGGGCTGTCCTCCTTGATGGTATCTGCAACCGCGATAACGCCCAGCAGACGGTGAGCGCCGCCAAAGAAGAGGGGAGTTTTACCCTGTGCAGCCAGCGCAGCAGCCTGCGTTTGCAGTGCAGCAGGGATAGCGACCTTTGCACCGATAAAGGCAGCATTGCCGCCAAAGATCTCCTTGCCTTCCAGCTTGGCGGTAAGGCCGTTGCCCGGCAGGGCGGTAAAATCGGTAACAGAGGGCAGCTCCAGCTGCTTTTCCTCCGCATAGGCCAGCACTGCCCGCGCCAGCGGGTGCTCGCTGCGGCCCTCCAGCGCGGCAGCCAGCGTGAGCAGCTCGGTTTCGGTCACGTCCGCAGCGGGCAGAAGGTCGGTGACAGTGGGCTCGCCGCAGGTGATAGTGCCGGTCTTGTCCAGCGCTACGATGCGGGTACGGCCAGCTTCTTCCAGCGCCGCAGCGGTCTTGAACAGGATGCCGTTCTTCGCACCAAGGCCGTTGCCCACCATAATAGCCACCGGCGTTGCCAGCCCCAGCGCACAGGGGCAGCTGATGACCAGCACCGAGATGCCCCGCGCCAGCGCGTAGCCCACATCCCGCCCCAGCAGCAGCCAGACAAGGGTGGTGACCACCGCAATGCTGATGACCGCAGGCACGAAAAAGCCGGATACGGTATCGGCGATCTTTGCAATGGGGGCTTTGGTGGCGGCGGCATCGCTGACCATGCGGATGATTTGCGCCAGTGTGGTGTCCTCGCCCACGCGGGTGGCGCGGCACTGCAAATAGCCGGACTGGTTGGTGGTGGCGGCGCTTACCTTATCGCCCACGGCCTTGTCCACCGGGATGCTCTCGCCGGTCAGGGCACTCTCGTTCACGGCGCTGCTGCCCTCCAGCACAATACCGTCCACCGGGATGTTCTCGCCCGGGCGCACCACAAAGATGTCCTCCTTCTGCACCTGTTCAATGGGTACGGTCACCTCGGTACCGTCCCGCAGCAGGGTGGCAGTTTTGGGGGCAAGCTTCATCAGGCTCTTGAGCGCATCGGTGGTCTTACCCTTAGAGCGTGCTTCCAGCATCTTGCCCACGGTGATAAGGGTCAGGATCATGGCGGCAGACTCAAAATAGAACTCCATCATGTAGTGCATGACCAGTTCTTCGTTGCCGTGCAGCTGCGCATCGGTCATGGCAAACAGGGCGTAGGTGCTCCACACAAAGCTTGCCATCGAGCCCATGGCTACCAGTGTATCCATGTTGGGGGAGCGGTGCACCAGCCCTTTGAAGCCGTTGATGAAAAACTTCTGGTTGATCACCATCACGATGCCCGCCAGCAGCAACTGCACCAGCCCCATGGCAATGTGGTTGCCGTCAAACCAGCGGGGCAGCGGCCAGCCCCACATCATGTGCCCCATGGAAAAGTACATCAGCACCAGCAAAAAGCCCAGTGAGGCGATGAGCCGCCGTTTCAGCTTGGGCGTTTCGTGGTCAGCCAGCGCGTCCAGCTCTGCGCTGGTGCTGGCGGCTGCGGCAGCCTTTTTGGGGCTTGCACCGTAACCTGCCTGCTCCACGGCGCGGATAATGGCGGCATCCTCTGCGGTGCCCTCCACGCCCATGGAGTTTGTCAGCAGGCTTACCGAACAGCCGGTGACGCCCGGCACGCTCTTTACGGCCTTTTCTACCCGGGCAGAGCAGGCCGCGCAGCTCATGCCGGTAACGTTGAATTGTTCCATTGTTGTTTCTCCTTTTGGTCAGTTTGCCCGGCGGGCGGTCATTTCATCAGCTTGGGCAGCAGCCGGAGCAGTTCTTCCAGCTTTTCGTCGCTGCCGGCACGCAGGTCGTCCGCCACGCAGCTGCCGATGTGCTGCGCCAGCAATTCCCGGGAAAAGCTGTTCAGCGCCGCATTGGCTGCGGCCACCTGTACCAGAATGTCCACGCAGTAGGCTTCCTTTTCCAGCATCCCGCGGATGCCGCGTACCTGCCCTTCAATGCGGTTCAGGCGGTTGAGCAGGGCCTTGTATTCCTCCGGGCTGCGCTCTTTGTGGCGGCAGCAGCAGGGGACAGCAGCATCTGCCGCAGCGTCCGCTTCCGGCGCATCATCGCAGCAGCAACAGTGCTTTTGGTTCTCTTCCATCTCGGAATCGCTCCCTTCATAAACCCCCAAGGGGTATATTTTCTTGCAACAGCAGTATAGCACACAATATCCGACAATTCAAGTAGGGAATGAAATTTAAATAATGCAGCAGACAAAAATGGTTCAGAAACGCCGCAGGTGTTTCTGAACCATAAATTTAAAAGTAAAATTCCGCTGCACATAAGAAAACGAGGGAAGCCCCGCAGGCTTTCCCTCGTTAAAATTCTTACTTTACTTCCAGAATGCGCGGTGCAAACAAGCTCCACATCTTGCCCCACCAGTACCAGTCGTGGGAAACGTCACCGCCCCAGATTTCCAGATGTGCGGGCATTCCCTGATCCTTCAGCAGGTCGGCCAGTGCCTGCGTATCGTCCAGTGCGTCGCCCTCGTAGGCGCCCTGACCGGCGCAGAGGATCAGGCGGTTTTCTTCTGCCTTGGCCAGCGCAGGCTTGTTGGCAATGCCGTTCTCCTGCAGATAGGCAAGGGGAGAGCAGCGCAGCACCATGTCGTCGCTGTCGGTGCCCCAGAAGCGGGTCAGGTCGTAGATGCCGCCCATGCCCACAGCACCTGCAAACAGGGTGGGACGGCGCAGACGGCAGTGGACGGCGTGGTAAGCGCCCAAGTCCACACCGGCAGTCCAGATCCGGGTGCCCTTTTTGGCGTTGTTCAGGGTCAGAATGCGGGGAGCCAGCTCTGCGGTCAGGTAGACGAAATACTTTTCCTGCAGCTCGGCGCGGCGGCGCTGGGGCAGATCACCATTCAAAAGACCCTCGCCGTCCACGGCATCCGCGCAGAACAGCTGCACCTTGCCCTCGTTCAGCAGCTGGGCAATGGCATCGGGCATCCCGTTGTTCTCCCAGTCGTAAAAACGGCCGCCGCGGGCGGGCAGTGCCAGCACCGGCACACCGGCATGGCCGTACACCTTAAACTCCATCTCACGGCCAAGAACCGTGCTCCACTCTTTGTAATAGGTACCCTGGATCATAAATCAAGCACTCCTTATTTTATCATTCACCGGCCCGGGCACAGTCGCTGCGCACCGGTGCCGGATTTGGAAGCTATAATCAGACAAACTGGTTGCGCTGCGGGTCGTAATCGTAGCCCACAGCGTGCAGCTTTGCGCACAGACCGGCCTTGTCGGCCTCCAGATCCTCGCACAGCGCATCGAGATCTTTATACTGATCCCGCAGTTTCAGGTTCACCACGCTCAGCAGCATGATGGGATCAACAGGCAAAGACATTTTATTCCACTCCTTGCGGCAAATAAAAAAGCCGGCCACTCGACAAAGTGACCGGCCACATACACCAAATTAGACAGCGCGGGTAACTTTGCCAGCGCGCAGGCAACGGGAGCATGCGTAGACATACTTGGGAGAGCCCTCCACGACCGCCTTGACACGACGGACATTCGGCTTCCAGGTACGGTTGGAACGGCGATGAGAGTGAGAGACCTTGATACCAAAGGTAACACCCTTGCCGCAGCATTCACACTTAGCCATGGTAATTGCACCTCCTACAGTGAAGTATGGAATCAAAATAATCAGCTTGACTATTTTACCAGAGATGCAGAGAAAAAGCAAGCCTTTTTTTAAATTTCCTGCAGCTTTTTGTATTCCCGGCGCAGTGGGGCTTGTGCAGGGCGCAAAAAAATAGTATTATAAAGGAAGAAATTCATTTTGACAGGAGATTTACATGACCGCACAGGCAACCTATTATATCATCCGCGCACTGGTGGCGCTGGTGGCCATCCCGTTCCACGAAGCCGGCCATGCGCTGGCAGCATGGCTGCTGGGCGATGCCACCGCCAAACGCGAGGGGCGGCTTTCGCTGAATCCCTTTGCCCACTTTGACCTGCTGGGCACGCTGTGCATGGTGTTTGCGGGCGTGGGCTGGGCAAAGCCTGTGTCCACCAACCCCCGCAACTTCAAAAACCCCAAGTGGGGTATGGCGCTTACGGCGCTGGCAGGCCCTGTGGCAAACCTTGTGCTGGCTTACCTTGGCATGGTGGCATGGAAGGTGATGTACTACTGGGCACCGGTCAATAATGCCACCATCTACATTGCCATGTTTTTGCGGTATCTGGTGCTGATGAACGTGAGCCTTGCGGTGTTCAACCTGATCCCCGTGCCGCCGCTGGACGGCAGCCGCATTTTGCTGGTGGTGCTGCCGCAGCGCATCTATTTTGGCCTGATGCGGTACGAAAAATATATCATGATCGTTATGCTGGCGGCGGTTTGGGGCGGCTTTCTGGATGTGCCGCTGTACTACCTGAACAACGCGGTGTGGTCGCTTTTGGGTGCGGGCACCGGGTATATCGATAAAATCGCCTACGCCGTTTACGCCAGCAGCCTTGGGGCGGTGATCTGAGTGGCAGAGGAATTGACCTTCCATCTGGAAGATTTTGACGGCCCGCTGGAATTATTGCTGGCGCTGGTGGCCAAACATAAGATGGATCTGCACAACATCCCCATTTTGCAGCTCATCGACCAGTACACCCGTACCGTGGAGCAGGCCGACCCCGACCCCGAGACTGCCAGTGCCTTCATTGAGATGGCGGCGCATCTGGTGGAGATGAAAAGCTTTCTGCTGCTGCCCCGCAGCGAAGAGGGCGAGCGCATGAAACAGGAACTCACCGGTCAGCTCATCGAGTACGACCAGTGCCGCCGCATGGCGGCTCTGCTGCGCGCAAAAGGGGAGACTGCCCCGGTATTCGTGCGCCGTCCCATGGAGATGGAGTTGGACAACACCTACGCGCTGCACCACGCCCCGCAGATACTGGCCGACTACTGGCAGGCACTGGCAGGCCGCAATGAAGGCAGCCGGCCCGGGGCAGCCCCCCCCAAGACCCGCCGTGTGCCCACCCAGCAGCAGTTTGAGCCGCTGGTCACCGCGCCTATGGTGTCGGTCACCAGCCGGGTGGTGTATATCCTGCGCCGGATGCTGGGCGGCACAGTGGCAAAAATGGAGCAGCTGTTTTCCCGCAGCCAGAGCCGCAGCACCAACGTAGCTACCTTTCTGGCGCTGCTGGAGCTGGTGCGCGGCGGACGCATCGCGCTGGATGACCGGGGAGAACTGACCATGCGCCGCACCCGCCCGGAACGCAATAAGGAGAACCCATGAACCAGAAACAAACCCTTGCCGCCGTAGAGGCCATGCTTTTTGCCTGCGGCGATCCCATAGGGGCCGATAAGCTGGCACAGGCAGTGCAGCTGCCCCAGTCCAGCGTGGATGCTGCGCTGGAGACCCTGCACACCCGCTATCAGAGGGAGGACAGCGGCCTGTGTTTGCTGCATCTGAATACCCGGTGGCAGCTGGCCACCAAGACCCAGTGGGCAGACTGTGTGCGCCGCGTGCTGGACAGCCGCCGCGCCGTACCGCTTGGCCCTGCGGCTATGGAGACCTTGACTGTCATCGCCTACAACCAGCCGGTGTCCCGCGCTTTTATTGAGCAGGTGCGCGGCGTAGATTCCTCCTCCAGCGTGTCCGGTCTGCTGGAAAAGGGGCTGATCGAAGAAGCCGGACGTCTGGATCTGCCGGGTCGCCCGGTCAGTTTCCGCACCACCGATACATTTTTGCGTGTGTTCGGTCTGTCCAGTCTGGCAGACCTGCCGCCGGTGCACAGCGACGCACCGGCAGATGATCCGACCGAAAGTGAGGGCTGACCCATGGGCATGGTTCTTTCCGCAGTGGGCGCTTGTCTGCTGTTCATCCTCAAGGCGGTGGGCATCCTGCTGCTGATTTTGTTGGTGCTGGCGGCGCTGTTGCTGCTGTGCCCCTTCTGTGCGGATGTCTGCTGGCAAAACGATACGCTTACCGTAAAAGCCGGGGCACTGGGCATCACTTTTCCGGTGTTCCAATACCCAAAGCCGGAACCTCCCGCCCAGCCGGAGGAGCCCAAGGGCTTTACCGGCAGGCTGAAAGCAAAATTCCGCGCATGGCGTGCGGAGCGTAAGCACAAAAAGGCTGAAAAAAAGGCTGCGCAGCCCGCAAAGCCTAAAGCCGAAAAGCCGCCCCGCCAAAAGGCAAAGCTCACGCTGGATGTGATCTGCACCATGCTGCGGGGTGTGGGCACGCTGTTGCGGGCAGTGTTTGGCACCATCCGTTTTACAAAGATCTCGGTCTGCCTTGGCGTGCGCGGCGACGACCCCGCCGCATCTGCCCGCAATTACGGCAAGCTGCAGGCATGGCTGTACCCGACCCTTGGCGTGTTGGATCACTGTTTCTTTCTGGAATTTGACCAGCTGCGTGTCCTGCCGGACTTTGGCAGCGCCCAGCCCACTGTGCAGGATAGAGTGTCCTTCCGTGTCAGCGCACAGGCGCTGTTCATCATGATTACCGCCGTGCGGGTGCTGTACGAGTTCTGGTGCAAAAAAGTATTGGACATTTTTATTTGAAGATGATACACTAAATCCATATCAGAATGCTTTCCGGCGGGCTGTTGCCTGCACGGATGAATAAAGGAGAGTTGTTTTATGGCAGAGCATCCTATTCAGGGTCTGATGAACGTTACGATGGAAAAGATCCACCAGATGGTGGACTCCAACACCATTATCGGCAAGCCCATCACTACCGAGGATGGCATCACCATCCTGCCGGTGTCCAAGGTGAGCTTCGGCTTCGCTTCCGGCGGTACCGATTTTAACGGCAAGAATGCTGCCAACAAGGATCTGTTCGGCGGCGGCTCTGGTGCCGGTGTCAACATCCAGCCGGTGGCATTTCTGGTCATCAAGGATGGCTGCGTGCGCACCATCCAGCTGTCGGATAGCTCCAACAGCATCGACCGCGCCCTGACCATGCTGCCCGAGCTGGTGGAAAAGCTCACCGCTCTGGTCAAAAAGGACGATAAGGCACCCGCAGAGGAGCCCAAGGCAGAGTAACCCTTTATACAAATCAAGCCGCAGCCGCAGACCTTTTGGTCTGCGGTTTATATAGCCGCGCACCGTGCCCTGCAAAAGCAGGGGAGCGGTGCGCGTTTTGAGCGCCGTGAGGCGCACAAGGAGTAATATTATGGCAGAAGAACGTATTCAGAAGATCATGGCCGAGCAGGGTCTGTGCTCCCGCCGTGCCGCCGAGCAGATCATTGCCGAGGGCCGCGTCAAGGTGAACGGCCACCCGGTAAAGGTGGGCGACAAAATGGACCCCAACCGTGACGTGCTCCATGTGGATGACGAGCGCATCTACATCCAGAAGAACCAGCAGCTGTATTATCTGGCGCTGTACAAGCCCCGTGGCTATGTGACCACCGCCAGCGATGAACTTGGCCGCAAGACCGTGATGGACCTAGTCAGCGACATCCCCGCCCGTCTGTACCCGGTGGGACGATTGGATAAGGACAGCGAGGGTTTGCTGCTGATGACCAACGATGGTGCCTTTGCGCAGGCTGTCACCCATCCGTCCGGCGGCATCTCCAAGCTGTACCGCGTTACCGTGCAGCCCCGCGCCGATGAGGCCACCATCCTCAAGCTGAGCAGCGGCGTTGTGCTGGATGACGGCACCAAGACCATGCCCTGTGCCATCAATGTGGTCACCGACGAGCCCGGCCGCACCGTGATGGAAATGACCCTGAAAGAGGGCAAGAACCGCGAGATCCGCCGGATGTGCGAGAGCGTGGGGCTTGAGGTGGTGCGCCTGAAGCGCAACGCTGAGGGTGTGGTCAAACTGGGTATGCTCAAGCCCGGCACCTACCGCGAGCTGACCAAGGCCGAGGTGAACGGTCTGCGCGCCGCAGCTGTCAAGGGCCGTGCACAGACCCGCAGTGCTGCCCAGCAGTCCAAGGCTGCCGAGCGCCGTCCCCGCGGCCCTGTGGGTAAAAACGCACCCCGGAAGCAGAAGTAAGGAGTTATCGGATCATGGAACGAGAAACTCTGAAATCCCGTCTTGGCTTTATTTTGCTTTCCGCAGGCTGCGCCATCGGCATCGGAAATGTGTGGAAGTTCCCGTATATCGCCGGTCAGGGCGGCGGCGGTGCTTTTGTACTGTTCTACCTGATCTTTCTGGTCATTCTGGGTCTGCCCATCATGACCATGGAATTCGCCGTTGGACGTGCCTCCCGCAAAAGCCCGGTGCGGGCGTATCAGGCGCTGGAAAAGCCGGGGCAGAAGTGGCACATCCACGGCTACTTTACCCTCATCGGCTGCTACCTGCTGATGATGTTCTACACCACCGTAGCGGGCTGGATGCTGCACTATTTCTACATGACTGCCATCGGCAAGCTGGCAGGGCTCAACGCAGAGCAGGTAGCTGGTAAGTTTACCGAAATGCTGGCCAGCCCCGCCACCATGACCTTCTGGATGGTGTTCGTGGTGGTAGTGGGCATTCTGGTGTGCGCCAAGGGTCTGCAAAGTGGTCTGGAGCGCGTGACTAAGGGCATGATGATCGCCCTGCTCCTCATTATGGTGGTGCTGGCTGTCAACAGCCTGTTCATGCCCGGGGCAAAGGAAGGCCTTTCCTTCTTCCTTGTGCCGGACTTTGACCGGATGCAGGAAGTGGGCGTGGTCAACACGCTGGTCTCCGCTATGAATCAGGCGTTCTTCACCCTCAGCCTTGGCATCGGTGCCATGTCCATCTTCGGCAGCTATATCGGCAAGGAGCACTCCCTGCTGGGCGAGTCTGTCCGCATCGTGGTGCTGGATACCTTCGTAGCTATCACCGCTGGTCTGATCATTTTCCCGGCCTGCTTTACCTACCATGTGGACCAGACCAGCGGCCCCAGTCTGATCTTTATCACCCTGCCTAACATCTTTGCTAATATGTCCATGGGTCGGCTGTGGGGCAGCCTGTTCTTTTTGTTCATGGCCTTTGCAGCCATGTCCACCGTGCTGGCAGTGTTCGAAAATATCATCTGCTGCGGCATGGAACTGACCGGTTGCAGTCGCAAAAAGTCCAGTCTGGTGAACCTTGTGCTCATCATCCTGCTGTCCATGCCCTGTGTGCTGGGCTATAACCTGTGGGCATGGGATGGCTTTGCGGTGTTCGGCGGCGCTGTGCTGGATGTGGAGGATTTTCTGGTCAGCAACCTCTTCCTGCCGCTGGGCAGCTTGGTGTATCTGCTGTTCTGTGTTACCCGCTACGGCTGGGGCTGGCAGAACTACAAAAAAGAGGTCAACACCGGCAAGGGTCTCAAGGTGCAGGACTGGATGCGCGGCTACCTGACCTATGTGCTGCCGCTTATCGTAGTGTTCATCTTTGCGTTTGGACTCTACGACAAATTCCTAGCATAAGACGTCTGCTCTGTCTTTGATTGACGAACGGGCGGAACAAGTGTAATATAAAAGCATATAGGGTGCTTCTCCCGGCGGGGGACACTGCTATATGCTTTTTTGTATTCAGAAGGAGGAAATACCCTCATGCACATTCTGGTCTGTGACGATGATGCGGTCTTTGCTGCGCAGATGGACGAGTATATCTCGGAATGGTTCCGCGCCCGGGAGATCCAGGTGCAGAGCACTGTCTGCACCAGTGGCGAGCAGCTGCTGGCTACCCCGGAGCTGGAACGCTACCAGCTGGCGTTTTTGGACGTAGATCTGAAAACGACCGACGGCATTGCACTGGGGCGCAGGCTGCGGCAGGTCGCCCCGGATATCGTGCTGGTGTACATCTCGGCGTATCTGGAATTTGCCCCGCAGGGCTACACGGTCAACGCCTACCGTTACCTACTCAAGCGCGATATTGCCGCCCAGCTGCCCAGCTGTCTGGAGGATATCTTTGCCGGCATGACCGACCCTAAAAAGACGCTGGAGGTGCGCCACAACCGTACCACCAGCGAGATACCTCTCGACCAGATCTATTATCTGGAAAGTGATCTGCGGCAGATCAACGTCTACGGCGATATCCCGCACCAGCCCATCTGCACCTTTTACGGCAAAATCGCTGATCTGCCCGCCATGCTGTACGAAAACGGTTTTTTGCAGGTAGGGCGCAGCGATGTGGTCAATCTGCAATATGTGCGCTCCATCCGCAACTATAAGGTGGAACTGCGCAGCGGGGTAGAACTGAACGCAAGCCGACAGGATTTTCCGGCTATCCGCAGCGCATGGCTGGAATGGAAGGGGCAGTTCGGCGATGAATGAAGAATTCTGGCGCTGGTATATGTACGGCCACTGGGTCTGCCTGACCCAATGGCTCGGCTTTATCATGGTGGAATATGCTTACCTTGGCAAGGGCAGGGTAAAGCACCCTCTGGTGTGGTCCGGTGTTATAACCATGCTTACGATGACCCTTTCGGTCGTGCACAACTATGGTTTTTTTACGCCGATGGCAGTGGCTCTCACACTTCTTTTTCTGTTCATCACCGTCATGTTGTTTGGCGGCACGCCGGGGCAAAAGTTTACCGCCTGCCTGATCAACGGTACCATGTGCCTGTTGGTTGAAAACAGTATGCGGTATGTCATATCGTGGATCCTGAAGTGTGAACTGCAGCAGGTCATCCAACGCGCAGACTGTCTGATTATCATAGCGGTGGCAAATATGGTGGTGGGCGCAGCTGTGGCCTTTTTGGTAGGCAAGTGGCGCAGGCGCAATGCGCTGGAGCCCTTGCAGGCGCTGACCATGAGCTTTTTCCCGGGCGTGGTCGTGGTGCTGAATATCCTGCTCATGCTCACAGATAACAACAAAAGGGCCACCATGGCCACAATGGGGATGACAGTGGGGCTTACGGTGGCTGTCATGGTGCATCTGTGCATCGTGGCGATGTTCAACGATCAGGTCATGCAGCGGCGCAGCCTGCATTTTCAGGCCGAGCTGGAGCAGCAGCGGGCCTCGGCTCTGCTGGATTCCTACACCGCCCAGCGCCGTCTGACCCATGAGTTCACCAACCACATCAGTGCGCTGCGTGCCTTGCTGGAACAGGGAGATGTGGCTGGTGCACAGAATTATATTGCCGGTGTAGATAAGGCTGTGGCGGCCAGCACCACCATTATGGATACCCACAACCCGCTGCTGGATTCCATCCTGACCCGCAAATACGAGGAAGCCACCCGGCAGGGCGTAAGCGTGTATTTTGACCTTTGTGATTTGCGAAATTTTCCCTTAAGCGGAGTGGACATGGTCACCGTGCTGGCAAATCTGCTGGATAACGCCATCTGTGCCGCAGCGCAGGCGTACCCGCCGGAGGTCCTATGTACGGGTGCGCAAAACGGGGGAGGAATACCTTCTCTCGGTGCGCAATCGGGTGCAACGGGATGTGGAGCTGCCGCCGGATGGGCAGTTGCCCCGCACCACCCGCAAAGAGCCCGGCCACGGCATGGGGCTTTCCAACGTGCGGGATGTTCTGCTGCGCCATGGTGCGGAGTATACCCTGAGCTGCCGGGACAATTGGTTCCGCTTTACCTGTGCGGTGCCCACCGACAATTCATGACATCTGCACCGTCAGAATATGACAGTTTTTGTGCAACACAAGCGTAACTCTGCTATACTAAAACCAGTAAAGGAAGCCTTCCGTGCGGACATGGTCACGTTGCGGTGGGAGGGTAACACCCTTCTTTTTAAGAGCTTTGTTGCTGGATGGAAAACAGTCTGCGGTGCGTGTAAGCGGGCTGTCTGCCTTTGCTTTTTGGGTTGTGCAGGAAGGCACACCTTGCTGACGGAACTTTCTGCGGCGGGCCTTTTGGGGGTTGCAGTCGATAAAGTTACTCGATGCGTCGCAATTCCGGCTCTGCTTGCTGTATGGGAATGGCGTAGGCAGGCCGGAGTGTCGTGCGCTGCAAAGAGTTCCGTCAGCTCTCTTTTGTGCAAAAAAGGACTGCTCTACATGGGTTATGCCCAGTATAGCAGTCCTTTTTGTATACTCGACCCTCTCAGTCATCGCAGCGCTCTGCCGATTTCCTCAAAGAAAAACTTTGACTCTATAAGCCAACGGATGAAAAAGCAGCTCAGCCAAGCCCGCAGGCTTGGCTGAGCTGCAAAATTAAAATGCAATTCCTTGAACTATGCGCAGAGCGAAGCGGAGCGCATTTGAAATCGTTTTGCTTCGGGCAAAAATGCAGTTACTCCGGCTTTACCTGCAGCTCCTGCTCGCAGTAGATGCAGCGGTACTTGCCGTTGGAACTCAGCTCAAAGATCTGGTCGCACTCCTCTTCAATGCTGGAGATGCAGCGGGGGTTCTTGCACCGCACGATGTTCACCAGACGCTTGGGCGGCTTGGGCTGCTCCTTGCGGACAGCCTTGCCGTTCTCAATAATGGTCACGCTGATGTTCGGGTCCAGATAAGCCAGCACATCCAGGTTCAGCCACGAAGCATCGCCCTCCACCTTGATGATATCCTTGCGGCCGCTGGCCGTTTTTTTGCTGCGTGCGTTCTGGATCAGCGCCACGCTGGCGGTGCGGTTGCCCGCAATGCCCAGCAGATCCATCAGACCAATGGCAGTGCCTGCCTTGATGTGGTCGATGACAATACCGTTCTGAATCTCGTCAATATTCAACATATCAGTTCTCCTCCTTCGGTGCCTTGGGGTCTGCAAGCCCCAGCAGGGTCATGATCAGTGCCATGCGGACGTAAACGCCGTTCTGCACCTGTTCAAAATAAGCGGCGCGAGGGTCGTCGTCCACGTCCAGCGCGATCTCGTTCACACGGGGCAGGGGGTGCAGCACCGCCATGGTGGGTTTGGCCTGCGCCATCTTTTCGCGGGTCAGCACATAGCTGTTCTTCAGGCGGATATAGTCCTCCTCGTTGAAGAAGCGCTCCTTCTGCACGCGGGTCATATACAGGATATCCAGCTCCGGCATGGATTCCTCCAGACTGCGGGTCTCCTTGTAGGGGATGCCGTTGGCCTCCAGCACGTCGTTGATGATATAATCCGGCACCCGCAGTTCCTCCGGGCTGATCAGCACAAAGCGCACATTCTTGCAGCGCGCCATGGTCTTGAGCAGGGAGTGGACGGTGCGGCCAAATTTCAGGTCGCCGCACAGACCAATGGTCAGATCATCCAGTCTGCCCATGCGGCGGCGGATGGTCATCAGGTCGGTCAGGGTCTGGGTGGGGTGCTGGTGGCCGCCGTCACCGGCGTTGATCACCGGAATGCGGGAATAGCGGGAAGCACGCAGCGGTGCGCCCTCCTTGGGGTGGCGCATGGCAACGATGTCGGCATAGCAGGACACCACCCGGATGGTGTCGGCCACGCTCTCGCCCTTGGTGGCGCTGGACACGTTCTCGCTGGGGAAGCCCAGCACATGACCGCCTAAGTTCAGCATGGCCGCTTCAAAGGACAGCCGGGTGCGGGTGGAGGGCTCGTAGAACAAGGTAGCCAGCTTTTTGTGGTTGGCCACCTCCTGATAGGCGGCGGGGTCGGCGCAGATACGGTCGGCAAGATCAAGCAGCTGTGTGATCTCCTGCTGGGTAAGATCCAAGGGATCGATCAGATGACGCATAGATAGGATACCTCCGTTTAAAGCAGTTTGCGTAAAATGGAAAAATCAAAAAAGTTCGTGTAGTAGCTCAGCGAGCGCATCACCGGCTTGCACAAACGATTGAAACATACTTCGTCCAGCAGCAGCATGGCCTCGCCCGGGGCAAGCCGCATGGCTGCGCGGATGGCTTCATCGCCGCAGCTGGCCTTCAGGTGCGCCACGTTGGAAGAGATCTGCTGGTGGCACTCCTGCTCCAAGATCTCAAAGATGTCGCCGGTCAGGTCGATACGGGTGTAGTCCCGGTTGCCGAACAGGCTGCGGGGCAGGTAGTCGATGGAGTAGATCACCGGGGTCGTATCGGCAAGGATGCGCTTTTTGATGCAGATCACCTCGTCACCGACTTCCAGCGCCAGCGCGTGCGCCATCTCCTCGCCTGCACGAAGAAGCATCACCTGAATGCCGTCGGCATGGGGGTAGCTGCCAAAGCTGCGGATCAGCGGGTAGTACTCCAGCTTCTGGTCCAAGCGGCTGCGCAGCCCCAGCACAGCGCGGTTCACCACCGTGCCAATGCCGCGCACCCGTTCCACATAACCGGCGCGCTCCATCTCGCTCAGCGCATCACGGATCACGGTACGGCTCACCCCCAATTCGGTGGCAAGGTCTACCTCGGCGGGCAGACGGTCGGCTTGGGCATAGCGCCCGTTGGACAGCTCCTCCAGCAGGCTTGCAACAACGCGGTCGCTGATCACAGCGCCGCCCAAGCGGCTGGACGATGCCAGTGCGGGATCTTTCATGGATGGTTCCTCCGTTTCCGGGCGGCAAGCCGCCCCGAACTTCATACAAACGGGCAGGGAGGATTCCTCCACAGCCCCTTCTCTCCTATTATAGCATAATTTGACATTTAGAAAAGCGTCATTTATACTGGAATCTGCTGAAAAGTACGATTTTATTTTGGAGGGCATAGTACAGATGGACTATTTTCTGCAAAAAGTAGGCGGCAAGCCCGCCCGGCAGGCTGTTACTCTGCGGCGCTGCACCCCCGCCGAAGCACCGGCGGTGTTCGCGCTGCAAAACGAAGTGCGCGCCGCCATGCCGCACCCGGAGCAGTTCGTGCCGGATACGCTGGAAAACATTACCGCTTATCTGCGCACCGGGATATGTATCGGCGCATGGCAGCAACGGCGGCTGGGTGCGTACCTCATCCTGCGCCTGTGCGGGCAGAGCGATGAAAACTACGCCGCCTTTCTGGGCGTGCCGCAAAGCCAGTGGCAGCACTGGGCGAACGCAGACAGCGCGGTAGTGCACCCGGACTGGCGGGGCAACGGCCTGCAGCGCGCCATGCTGGAAGCAGCCCTGCCGCTGCTGCCGCCGCAGATCACCCATCTGGGCGCTACCGTCAGCCCGGATAACAGCTACAGCCTGCGCAACGCACAGGCCGGCGGCTTCGTCATCCGCTGCCGCCGGGAGATGTACGGCGGCTACGACCGCTATCTGCTGGAAAAGCAGCTGTAACTCCATGCAGTTTTGGTGTACAACCTTTTCGAAATGTGTTATACTATACGGTATGAATAACAGCGAAGGAAACAGGTGAAACCATGGCAGCATCTCTCGGGCAGGAATTCTGCACCCTGCGTGATACTTACATTGAAAAGCAATTCGGCCGCCTGAACGATATGCAGCGGCAGGCCGTGTTTACCACAGACGGCCCGCTGCTCATCCTTGCCGGTGCCGGCAGCGGTAAGACCACTGTGCTGGTCAACCGCATCGCCAACCTTATCCGGTTCGGCTCGGCGCACGGCTCCAAAGAAACGCCCCGCCCGGTGACCGAGGAGGACGTCAAAGCCCTGCGCACCGCCATCATGACCGGTACCGATGCCCCCAGCTGGCTGGACGGGATGCTGCGCCGCAACGCGGTGCGCAGCTGGAACGTGATGGCCATTACCTTTACCAACAAGGCGGCAGGGGAACTGAAGGAACGTCTGCGCCGGATGCTGGGCAGCGAGGAAGGGGACGAGGTGTTCGCCTCTACCTTCCACTCGGCCTGTGTGCGCATCCTGCGCCGCTGGGCGGAGGAGATCGGCTACCCCCGCAGCTTTACCATCTACGACACCGATGATGCCCAGCGCGTGATGAAAACGGTGTATAAAGAACTGAGCATCGATGATAAATTCCTGCCCGTCAAGGCCGCCATCAACCAGATGAGCCGCTGGAAGGATCAGCTGGTCAGCCCGGAACAGGCGCTTGCAGACCACGCCAGAGACGTGAAGAGCACCCAGACCGCCCGCATCTACGCAGCCTACGAGAAAAAGCTGAAAGAGGCCGGTGCGTTCGATTTTGACGATCTGATTTATCAGACCGTGCAGCTGCTGGCCGACCACCCGGACGTGCGGGAGTTCTACCAGAACAAGTACCGCTACCTGCTGGTGGACGAGTATCAGGACACCAGTGTGGCGCAGTTCCGTCTGGTCAGCCTGCTCACCGGGCCGGAGCGCAACATCTGCGTGGTGGGCGATGACGACCAGAGCATCTACCGTTTCCGCGGCGCTACCATTGAGAACATTCTCAATTTTGAAAAACTCTATCCCGGTACCAAGACCATCCGTCTGGAGCAGAACTACCGCTCCACCTCCAACATCCTCAACGCAGCCAACTGCGTCATCCAGCACAACACCGAGCGCAAGGGCAAGACCCTGTGGACGGACAACGGTGAGGGCGATAAGGTGCAGGTGTATACCGCCGAGAACGAGCAGGACGAGGCCAGCCATATCGCGGACGTCATTGGTCAGCACCTGAAGGCGGGCGGCCATCTGGCAGACCACGCCATCCTCTACCGCATGAACGCCCAGTCGGCTCCCATCGAAAGCTACTTCACCCGCGCAGGTATCCCGCATAAGATCGTGGGCGGGCAGCGCTTCAACGACCGCAAGGAGGTCAAGGACATCCACTCCTATATGTCCATCGTGGCCAATCCCCGGGACGATGTGCGGCTGCGCCGCATCATCAACGAGCCCGCCCGCAAGATCGGTGCCACCACCGTTGACGTCATTGCAGACCTTGCCGGGCAGCAGGGGGTCAGTATGCTGGATGTTATCAGCCATGCCGACCAGTACGCCAAGCTCTCCCGCGCGGTCATGCCGCTGCTCAAGTTCTGGCAGATCTACCAGCGCCTGCAGGATTCCCTTGCCACCCGCACGCTGGACGAGTTTGCTTCCGATGTCATTGAACTGACCGGCTACAAGGCCATGCTGGAAGCAGACGCCGCCAAGGGGCACGAGGATGCCGCCGACCGTCTGCAGAACCTTGGCCAGCTGGTAAACAACGTCAAAAACTACTGCGACCAGCACGGCGAGGAAGCCACACTGGAAGGCTATCTGGAGGATATCGCCCTCATCAGCGATATCGACAGCTACAACGAAAGCAGCGATCAGGTGGTGCTGATGACCATCCACTCTGCCAAGGGCTTGGAGTTCCCTTATGTGTTCCTCATCGGCATGGAGGAGGGCGTTTTCCCCAGCGAGATGAGCAAGTACTCCGAAGCAGATCTGGAAGAAGAGCGCCGTCTGGCTTACGTCGGTATCACCCGCGCCAAAAAGGAGCTGTACATCTCCAACAGCGTTACGCGGATGCTGTACGGCCGCACCCAGCGCAACGAACCCAGCCGCTTTCTGCGGGAGATCGAGCCGGAATATATCGAGGAGACCCGCAGCCCGGTGCTGGAACAGCGTTCCCGCATGGGCGGTTGGGGCAGTAGTTACAGCGATACTGTGCCCCGCTCTTCTTCCGCCTCCTCCGGCCCCTCCGGTTACAGCCGCAGCAGCTACGGCGGCGGTTATGGCTCGGGTTACAGCTCGGGCAACCGCAGCGGCTACCTGAACCGGGAATATAACGCCGGTGAAAGCCGTGGCTTTGGCTCCTCTTACGGCGGAAGAAGCACCACTTCTTCCGGTTTTGGCAGTCACTATGGCAACAGCTCCACTCAGCCGACTACCAGAAGCAGCGGATTTGGCTCTGCATATTCCAGCGAAAATGCGACAAAAAATACTGTAAAGCAAACAGCCTTTACAGCAAATTCTGCCGTAAAATCGGTGGCTTTCGACGCAAAGCACTATGAACCGGGCGACATCGTGGAGCACAAGGTGTTCGGCCGCGGCACGGTGCTGAAGGTAAAGCCTGCTGCCGGGGATCAGATCGTGGAGATCAACTTTGAAAAAGTGGGCATCAAGAAAACGATGGCCAATTTTGCGCCCCTGACCAAGATTACGGAGGAAGAATGACCCTATGATGACTGTTCGTTTGATCGCCCACACCCCGGAACCGGAAAAGGTGGTGGCTGCTGCTGCAAAGCTCTGTTACTCCGACGCCCATATCACCGACCTTCTGGACGGGTTGGACGAGGAAAAAACTGCAAAATTCCTGACCATGCTCAGTGACCTTGGCCATGCCAGCCCCATCGAGCACGCCAGCTTCACCTTTGGTATCGAAGGGGTCAGCCGCACCCTGCTTGCCCAGATCACCCGGCACCGCATTGCGTCCTTCAGCGTGCAGAGCCAGCGCTATGTGCGTCTGGATGATTTCCGCTATGTGACGCCCCCGGAGATCGAAGCCATCCCGGAAGCAAAAGCCGCTTTCCTTGCCAGCATGGAAGAGGACGCCCAGCGTTATCTTGACCTCGCTCATAAGCTGGAGGAGGGGCACACCGCCCGCCTGATGGCCGAGGGGATGCCGGAAAAGCAGGCTCGCGCCAAGGCTTCTAAACAGGCCAACGAGGACGCCCGCTTTGTGCTGCCCAATGCCTGCGAGACCAAAATGGTAGTCACCATGAACGCCCGCAGCCTGATGAACTTCTTCCAGCTGCGCTGCTGCAACCGCGCCCAGTGGGAGATCCGGGAATTGGCTGAAAAGATGTTCGCGCTGGTGTACCCGGTAGCACCCCATATCTTTGCTAAGGCCGGCCCTGCCTGCCTGTGCGGTGCCTGCCCGGAGGGCAAGATGTGCTGCGGCAAGACCGCTGAGGTGCGCGCAAAATATGCTGCCATTAAAGAAGGTGCCGTCGTATGAGCAAGGGAAAACTCATCGTGCTGGAAGGGCTGGACGGCAGCGGCAAGGCCACCCAGGCAAAGCTGCTGGCAGAGCATCTTGCCGCGCAGGGTGTACCGGTGCAGAAGATCACCTTCCCGGATTATGCCAGCGATTCCAGCGCACTGGTCAAGATGTATCTGGCGGGGCAGTTCGGCCAGCACCCGGACGATGTAAACGCCTACGCGGCTTCCAGCTTTTACGCGGTGGACCGCTATGCCAGCTATAAAACCAGCTGGGGCAGCTTTTATGAGCAGGGCGGTGTGATCATTGCCGACCGGTACACCACCTCCAACGCGGTGCACCAGTGCTCGAAGCTTCCGCAGAAGGAGTGGGAGGAATATCTGCACTGGCTGTTCGATTACGAGTTCCGTCTGCTGGGTCTGCCCGCACCGGACAGGGTCATCTATTTGCAGGTAGACCCGGCGGTCAGCCAGCGGCTGATGACCCAGCGCTACCACGGCGACGAGAGCAAAAAGGACCTGCACGAGAAGGATACGGCTTATCTGGCGCGCAGCCGCGCCGCTGCCGAGTTCTGTGCCCGGCATCTTGGCTGGGACACCGTGCATTGCACCAGCGGGGACGCAATGCGCAGCATTGAAGAGATCCAGCAAGAGGTACAGCAGCTTGCCCGGAAAACACTGGGCTGAACGATAAAATATGATAAGAGGGGGCATCCTGAACGATGTATCGTCTGATGCAGCCGTCCGATGAGGCGGCAGTGCTGGCTTTGTGGCAGAGCCAGCATCATGATACCGAAGATTTTGCAAAAATGGTACTGGAACGTTTTGCCGGTGTGCAGAACATTTATGTGGCCGATGAAAACGACACCATCGTGGCGGCTGCGCTGGCTGTGCCGGTCACCTTGCAGGGGCGCACGGGCAATTACCTGTGCCTGTGCGGCGAGGGCAGTCTGCTGCTGGCGGGTCTGCTGGATACCCTGTGCGCCCAGCAAAAGCTGCGGGGCGCAGGCTTTACCGTGGCAGTCCCGGCAGATGCAGCACAGGCCGCTCTGCTGCAGGATAAAGGCTTTGCAAAGGCTTTTGCCCTGCGCTGCCTGCCCCGCGAGGTGAGCCGCAACCTGTGGAGCCAAGCGGAATTTGACACGGTGACAGCCAAAAAGCTGTGCGAGCTGCGGGAACAATTCTGGAAGGACACCGTGCAGCTGAGCCCGGAGCGCATGGCGGTGGTGCTGCAGGAGCTGTACGCCCGGGGCGCTACCATCGTGTCCAACGAGCATGGCTACGGCATCTACTTCCGCAAGGAGGATACCCTGTATTTTGTGGAAATGATGGCCGACAGCGACCGCGCCGCCGAGATTCTGATGGAAGCCGCCCGCGAGAAGGAAGTCATCGTGGAAAAGGCGGTCATCACGGTAGGTGCTGCCCAGCCGCTGTTTCTGGGCGAGGGCACCCGGCAGGAATACGGCATGATCCGCTTTGACGCAGAGCCTTTTGACGTGAGCGAAAGCTATCTGCGTCTGATGCTGGAAAACTGAAAAAAGGAAGGTGCGTATGGCACACAACGATACACACGCAGCCCGCAAAAAGGGCGGCGCAGGCAAAATTCTGCTGGTGGTGCTTCTGCTGCTTTTTCTGGCAGCAGGCGCAGCGGTGCTGTTTGCCCGCAGCGAGATCCGCGGCAGCAGCAAGCCCGGCACGGCGGTCACCGTAAGCATTCAGCAGGGCAGCGGTGTAGCCACGATCGCCAACAAGCTGAAGGACGCAGGCGTCATCCGCTCTGCCTACCTGTTCCGCTGGTATGTGGGGGAAAAGGGTGCTGCCGCAAAGCTGCAGTACGGCGATTTTGAACTGACCACTGGCAGCTCCTATGATGCACTCATCAGCACCCTTTCCCAGTACGCCAAGGCAGAAACAGTGCGGGTGACTATCCCGGAGGGTACAACGGCTATTGCTATTGCTCAGAAGATGGAAGCCGCCGGTCTGTGCACCGCCGAGGAGTTTTTGAAGGAAGCCAACGAGGGCGATTTCAGCGCATATACCTTCTGGCAGTATGTCCCGGAGGATAAAGATGCCCCGAACCGCTTCATGAAGTGTGAGGGCTATCTATTCCCGGAGACCTACGAGTTTTTGAAGGGTGATACGGTGCATAACTATGTAGCTACCTTCTACGCCCAGTTCGATGCACAATTTACCAAGGAAATGTACGCAGCGCTCAAAAAGCAGGACATGACCCTGCCGGAGCTGGTCACCCTTGCCTCCTTTGTGCAGGAGGAAGCGGGCAACAGTCAGGACTCCAACGTGGCGCAGGTGTTCCGCAACCGTCTGGCGGAGGGCTCGCCATACCCCCGGCTGCAAAGCAACACCTCCAGTCATATCCAGAGCGACGCCGACAACAACTATCTCTGGAACTGGGTCGCGCCCTACTACGGCGGCTGGGACGATATCCCGGAAAATATCCTTGCGGCCTACGACACTTACAGCTGCACCGGCCTGCCCGCAGGCCCCATCTCGAACCCCGGCCTTGCCGCCATCAAGGCAGCACTGGAGCCGCAGCCCGATGAGGAAGCCAAGGACGCTTACTTCTTTGTGACCGACCTCAAGGGCAACTACTACTACGCCCACACGCTGGCAGAGCATAACGCAAACTGCAAAACTGCTGCAGCTGTGAACAAAAGCCTGAAAAACTGAGGAAAGGCCGCTGCACAAAAAACACGGTGCAGCGGCCCCTTTCCCGTTAAAAACTGTGATACATAAGAGAGGAACCTACAAATGTTACAGATCCCGGAACTGCTTGCCCCGGCGGGCGATGCAGAACGTCTGCGTTATGCCATCAACTACGGTGCCGATGCCGTTTACTGCGGCTTGCCGGAGTTTGGTATGCGCTCTGCCCCGGCCAATTTCACCCCGGAGCAGCTGACGGAAAGCGTCATCTACGCCCATGCCCGCGGCCGCAAGGTCTACCTGACCATGAACACCCTGCCCACCAACGAGGAAGCCGACCGTCTGCCGGAGGCCATCAAGGAAGCCGCCAAGGCCGGTGTGGATGCTTTTATCGTGGCAGACCTTGGTGTGCTGGATGCCTGCAAGACCTTTGCCCCGGATATTGACGTGCATCTTTCTACCCAGACCGGCATCACCAACTGGGCAGCTGCCCGCGCCGCCTACAAAATGGGCGCAAAGCGGGTGGTGCTGGCCCGGGAGATGACCTTGCAGGATATTGCCATCCTGCGCGACAAGACCCCGCCGGAGCTTGAAATTGAAGCTTTTGTGCACGGTGCGATGTGCATGAGTGTGTCCGGTCGGTGCCTGCTGTCCAACTACATGGCAGGGCGTGACGCCAACCGTGGCCAGTGCGCCCAGCCCTGCCGCTGGAAGTACTACCTGAGCGAGGAGACCCGCCCCGGTCAGCTGTACGAGATCGGCGAAAACGAGAACGGCAGCTATATCCTTAACGCCAACGATCTGTGCACCGCACCCTTTATCGACCTGATCTGCAAGGCGGGCGTGGACAGTCTGAAAATCGAAGGCCGCGCCAAGACCTTCTACTATGTTGCCAGCGTCACCGCAGCCTACCGCAAGGCGCTGGACGCCTATCTGGCCGACCCGGCAAACGATAACTTTGAACTGCCACCGGAGGTGTACGCAGAGCTTACCCGTACCAGCCACCGGCACTACTCCCCCGGCTTCTATTTTGGCCGCGAACAGGCCAAACAGGCCACCGACAGCGCTACCTACATCCGCGAGTGGGAGTTCGTGGGCACGGTGGACAGCTGGGAAAACGGCATCGCCCATTGCCAGCAGCGCGGCAAATGGAGCCTTGGGGATACGCTGGAGGCACTGTGCCCGGACGGACGCAGCATCCCGCTTACCCCGGAATGGATTGAAAACGAAGCAGGGGAGCGGGTGGAAAGCACCCCGCACGCCATGGAAAAATACACCATACCCACCCCGGAGCTGCCGCCCATGAGCCTGCTGCGCCGCAAAACGGTGTAACAGCGTGACAAAAAGGAAGGAAAACGCCGTGAAGTACAATAACACTTCTGGCCGCTACACCCTTCTGGACGAGCTGCGCGGGCTGGATTTAGTTAGCATGATGCTCTATCACGGCTGCTGGGATCTGGTCAATCTGTTCGGCATTCAGGCAGACTGGTATTATGGCCTGCCCGGGCATCTGTGGCAGCAGAGCATCTGTTGGGTGTTTATTCTGCTGTCCGGCTTTTGCGTGCAGCTGGGGCATCATACCCTATGCCGGGGCGTACAGGTGTTTGGGGCAGGGGCGCTTGTCACGGCGGTCACGCTGCTTTTTATGCCGGAGGACAGAGTTGTCTTTGGTGTGCTGACCCTGCTGGGCAGCGCTATGCTGCTGACCGGTCTGTTTGAAAAGCCACTGCGGCAGATTTCCCCGGCGGCTGGGCTTGCCGTCTCGGCAGTGCTGTTTGCCCTGACCCGCAATGTTTCGGCAGGCTATCTGGGTTTTGGCAGCCTGCGTCTCTGGCTGCCGCAGACACTGTATGCAAACTACGTTACAGCGTACTTTGGCTTTTATCCGTGGTGGTTCTATTCTACGGATTATTTTGCCCTTCTGCCGTGGCTGTTTCTGTTCTGGGCGGGGTACTTTCTCTACGGCGTTGTAGGGCGGCAGCGTATGGAGCCTTTGCACCGCTCGGTCTGCCCGCCGCTGGGTTGGCTTGGACGGCACTCGCTGCTGCTGTATCTGTTGCACCAGCCGGTTATCTACGGGGTGCTGCTGATAGCGTTCCGCGTATTGGGCAGCTGAAACGCACGCTTCGTGCACTTTTGAGCAAGGCGGCATTGTTGCACCGTGCAAACATTGCGCTAATGCCTTGACAAGCGGGGCAGGGCTGTGGTATCCTGTTGACGGTTAGAAAATACTAACTACAAAAATGCGTCATGAAATATGGACGCATTTTTACAGAGCATGAAGTTAAAGAAAACTAACTACACAGAGAAAGAGGTAGAGTTTTATGAGCAAAGTAGCAATCGTATTCTGGAGCGCCACCGGCAACACCGAGACCATGGCAAACTGCATCGCCGAGGGTGCAGGTGCCAACGGCACCATCGTACCCTGCGCCGAGATGACCCCCGCAAAGCTGGCAGAGTTTGACGTGGTGGCCTTTGGCTGCCCGGCTATGGGTGCAGAGCAGCTGGAGGAGAGCGAGTTCGAGCCTATGTTTGCTGCACTGGAAGGCTCGCTGAACGGCAAAAAGATCGCACTGTTCGGCTCCTACGGCTGGGGTGACGGTCAGTGGATGCGCGATTGGGCACAGCGCGCACAGGACGACGGCGCACAGCTGTTCAGCGAGGAAGGGCTCATCTGCAACGAAACACCTGATGATGACGTGCAGACTGCCTGCCGTAAGCTGGGCGCAGATCTGGCGGCATGGTGAGCTTTACGAGAGGGAAACTCTCTTGACAAAAATGGTTTGCTGCGCTAAACTATAACTTGCCGTGCTTCGGCATTTTTATAGAAGCGAAAGTTAGAATATACTAACTTTTAGAAGTGCAGCAGCCGTTATGCAGAGTATCGTAAAAATGCAGAATTTACGGCAGGAGAAAACGGACGAAATATCCGTCAACTCCTGCCGTTTTTGGTAAAGGCGGTGTATATGGAAATGGCTGTGGCACTTGGCGTTACAGTAGGCTTTGCGTTTTTGCGCAGTGCAGTACGCCGTGCTGCGCGCCGGTCTGCCCGTAAAAAGAGTAAGAACGATCAGGAGGAACGGACCCGATGCAGCAGACCCCCAAAAACTTGGATAAAAAGCGTGCAGATGAAAAACTGCTTGTCAGCGAGATGATCGCACTCTACTGCCGCAAACAGCATGACACTCCCAAAGGCACTTTATGCCCGGAGTGCCGGCAGCTGCACGATTATGCGCTTGCACGCATTGAAAAGTGTCCGTTTATGGAAACAAAGACCTTCTGTTCCGCCTGCAAGGTCCATTGCTATAAGCCGGAAATGCGGGAGAAAATTCGTGCGGTCATGCGCTGGGCTGGCCCGCGTATGCTGCCGGTGCATCCGGTGTTGTCTATCAGGCACGTGGCGGTCACGCTCAAGTCCAAGCGGGAAGCCAAAAAGGCAAACGGATAAAATCCATGTATAAACCCTTGCTCTATAGGGCAACCTATGGACAAAGAGGTGATAAACATGGAAAACATCGGCGTGACCTGTGATGTCTGCGCGTGCTGCCACAATGTGGACGGCTGCAAATGTGATCTGCCGCAGATCAAGGTGACGGAGCAGTGCAGCTGCACCACCCAGCAGGTGGAGAACCCGCACTACTGCCAGAGCTACGAGGAAAAGTAAGTTCCTACCAACGCAAAGCAGCCCCTGCCGGAAAGATCTTTCCGGCAGGGGCTGCTGCATTTATTGGATCAATGCTCAGCGCAGCGTCACATTGCAGGTGGCAAGGCTGCGGATCAGCGTGCCTACACTGTCTTTCATCTGGATACCGGCAAAGCCCAGCGCAAAGGCGGCCTGCACGTTTTCCAGTCTGTCATCGATAAATACGCACTCGCTGGCCTTCAGCTGATACTTCTTCAGCAAAGCTTTGTAGATCTGCGGGTCGGGCTTGTTCACCTGTACCTCACAGGAGGCTACACCGCCGTCAAACTGAGCCAGCACGCCGCGCTCGGTCAGCAATTCCAGCACATCCTGCGGGATGTTGCTCAGGTAATACACGCAATAGCCGTGGCTCTTCAGCCGCCGCACCAGTTCCAGCATCCGCAGACGCGGGCGCAGAATGTGCATCCAGTCGTCCAGAACGCCCTGCACCTCAAAGACGCAACCCTCGGCATGGGCGTGCTCCAGCATACGCTGGTTGCCGTCATAGCGGGAAAGCTTGCCCGCGTCCAGCAGCTGCCACTCCTCACTGCCAAAGGTCAAATCGTAGACCTTCTCCTCCATTTCGGCGTTGCACAGCCGGTCTACTAAGTACGCCTTAGGGTCAAAATCCACCAGCACACCGCCGATATCAAAAATAATGCTTTTATACATAACTGCTGCCTCGCTTGTATTGGATGTTTTTCTCAGATATTTTCCATAGTATACCACAACCGGGCGGGTGCTTTCCACCCCTTTGGCATAGAAAATGCCGCCCCGGCGTATGCTGTGGCAGAAAGGGGAGAGTGCCGTGACGATCCGGGAACTGTGCGAGAAAGAGGTCGTTCAGCTGGAGCAGGGGGTGTGCCTTGGCCGCGCGGATGATCTGGAGTTTGACCCCGCAACGGCGCAGCTGCAATGCCTGATCTTGCTGGGCAGACCGCGGCTGCTGGGTCTGCTGGGTCGGGACGAGAGTCTGACCATCCCTTGGAGGGAGATCGAGACCATCGGCACGGACGCCATTCTGGTGCATACCGCCGTGCCAAAAGCACCGGCAGCACCTCACGGCTTCTGGCAGCAGCTGCGTGCTAAGCTGGGTCTGTGAAAAATAGGGGAATATTTTGAAAAATAAAACTGTAATTTTTGTAAAATCATGAATGGACATTTTCAGCAAAGTGACTATAATAAGCACGAAAGGCTTGTGCAAATAGCACAGCCACTCTGGAAATAGGGTTCGGGACGTGGAAAGGGATATCGACTATGAAAACATCCAAACCGCTGTTGACCCTGCGGATGCTCTTCCCGGCGGCAGTTTCTCTTATCGTGCTGCTGCTGGGCGAGTGGATCGCGCGTGGGTCGCTGACCGCTGATACCTTTATCAGCTTTATTTTTCCCCATTTCGGGGCATACCTGCTGGCATGGCTGCTGCTGTTTCTGGTGTGGGAGCTGCTGGACTGGGTGCTGCGCATCCCGCCGCTTGCCACGCTGGGCATGGCTGTTCTGGGCTGTGCGCCCTGCGCAGTAAACTTTTACACCATGCAGTTGCGGGGCGAGCCCTTTTTGCCGTGGGATCTGATGCAGGTGTCCGAGGCTGCCGGTGTGGCCTCTGCTGCCGGGCTCAAGCTGCAGACCAGCATGGTGGTCTCCATTGTGCTGGTGCTGGCGCTTACGGTGGCAAGCTTCTTTATTTACCGTGGACGGCTGCGTCAGCGCTGGCTGCCAAGGCTTGCGGGCACCGGTGCTTCGGCGGCGGCGCTGTGTCTGATGATCTTCGGCGTTTACTTACAGCCCGCAGTCACGCAGGTTTTGGGCATCACGCCGGATGCATGGATGCAGGACCGCTACTATCGTTACTACGGTGTACTTACCGGTTTTATGACCAACCTCACCAATCTGGAGATCGACAAGCCCGAGGGCTACTCGGAGCAGGCGGTGGGCGATATTCTGGATAACGTGGCCGAGAGTGAGAAATTCTCCACCGGCCCCATGTATGCAGACAGCTATGCCGCCACCACCCCCAAGGAGGAGCAGGCAAAGCAGCCTACCATTATTTATGTGATGGACGAGTCCTACTGGGATGTTTCGGAGTTAGAGCAGTACGGCATCACCTTTGATACCGATGTATCGCAGAATCTTCATGCTCTGCAGCAGACCAGCGCCTACGGCAGAGCCTACAGCCCCAGCTTTGGCGGCGGCACCTGTGATGTGGAGTTTGAAGCCCTGACCGGCTACTCGGTGTCCTTCCTGCCCAGCGGCAGCAAGCCCTACCAGCAGCACGTCACAAAGCCCATGTTCGCCCTGCCCAATTACCTTAAACTCAAGGGCTATCAGACCGCTGCGGTGCACTGCTTCTGGGCAAAATACTGGAGCCGCGATAAGGCCTACCCTAACCTCGGCTTCAGCGATTTTATCAGTCTGGAAGATATGCACGGCGTGACCAAGGTGCGCAAGCACTACTGGACCAGCGGCCTTGTGACCGATGACTCCATGGCCGACCAGATCATTCAGCAGTACGAGAAGATGAGCACAGATTCGGATAAGCCCATCTTCCTGCACGCGGTCACCATGCAGAACCATACCAATTATAATAGAGACAACTACCCGGACGACGAGCGGGTGCACGTCGTATCCCACCCGGTGGGGCTCAAGAGCGGCACCGTGGGCGCGCTGGAAGATTTCGCTACCGGCATCCGGGATGCAGACGCGATGCTGGGTAAGCTGACGGCGTATTTTTCTCAGGTGGACGAGCCGGTTATTCTGGTGTTCTGGGGCGACCATTATAACCCCATCGATTCCAACTACGATGTCTACACCACTACCGGTTATGCAAGCGGCTCCAGCACCGACCCCCGTCTGCACCAGACCACGCTGCTGATGTGGTCGAATTACAGCCAGCAGCAGGTGGATTTTGGCACCATTGCCGCCTACGATATCTCTCCGGTGATGATGGAACTGTTCGGGCTGGAGCAGCCGCTGTACTTCCAGTTCCTCAACCGGCAGCTGCGGGTCGCCAGCCGCAGCTGCACCCGCGGCACTACCATGAACTTGGACGGCACCACCACCCAGCAGCCCACGGAGTTCCAGCAGCGCTGGACAAACGAGCACTGGATGCTGCAATACGACCTGATGTTCGGCAAGGGATATGCCCTCAACCGCATGGGTGTTGCAGGCCTGAGCGGGATGAATACGGGCAAATAAGAGAAAAAGTGAGAGTTTCTTTATACAAAACAGAGAAAACCACTTGCAACCGCATTCTTTTTGTGCTATTATAACAAAGCATTACACACGCATCACTATGCCCTTTTGTGCCCTTTTGGGTTGAGGGCAGTCCGCCGGTACCCGATGTACCGTGCAGATCATGGTGTGCGGAGGCAAAACAATATCTGGAGGTATTTTATTATGGCAGTCGTTTCTATGAAGCAGCTTCTCGAGGCAGGTGTGCACTTCGGTCACCAGACCCGCCGCTGGAACCCCAAGATGGCTAAGTACATCTTCACCGAGCGCAATGGTATCTATATCATTGACCTGCAGAAGACCGTGAAGAAGCTGGACGAGGCTTACAACTACGTGAAGGAAGTTGCAGCTGAGGGCGGCGACATCCTGTTCGTTGGCACCAAGAAGCAGGCTCAGGAGTCCATCCGTGACGAGGCTCTGCGCTGCGGCATGCACTATGTCAATGCTCGCTGGCTGGGCGGTATGCTGACCAACTTCCGCACCATCCGCAAGCGCATCGACCGTATGGATCAGCTGGCTAAGATGAAGGAGAACGGCACCTTCGAGCTGCTGCCCAAGAAGGAAGTTGCCAAGCTGGAGCTGGAGATGGAGAAGCTGGACAAGTACCTGGGCGGCGTCAAGAACATGAAGACCCTGCCGAAGGCTATGTTCATCGTTGATCCTCACAAGGAGCGCATCGCTGTTGCTGAGGCCCGCAAGCTGAACATCCCCATCGTTGCTATCGTTGATACCAACTGCAACCCCGACGAGATCGATTACGTGATCCCCGGCAACGACGACGCAATCCGTGCTGTCAAGCTGATCGCTGGCGCTATGGCTGACGCTGCGCTGGAAGGCAAGCAGGGCAACCAGGAGGCCGCTCCCGCTGAGGATGCAGCAAACGCCTGATTTCCCATCCCACAAACAACAAAATAACGTGTAAGGGAGAATACGAAAATGGCTATTTCTGCAAAGGACGTTATGGAACTGCGCAAGCAGACCGACTGCGGCATGATGGAGTGCAAGAAGGCTCTGACCGAGGCTGACGGCAACTTCGAGAAGGCAATCGAGATCCTGCGTGAGCGTGGTCTGGCTACCGCTGCCAAGAAGGCAAGCCGCACCGCTGCCGAGGGTATGGTCTACGCTGACTACTGCCCCGAGTGCAAGGTGGGTGTTGTCATCGAGGTCAACGCTGAGACCGACTTCGTTGCCAAGAACGACAAGTTCGTTGCTTTCGTCAAGGAGGCAACTCAGGTCATCATGAAGCAGAACCCTGCTGATGTTGAGGCTCTGATGGCTTGCAAGACCGAGTCCGGCGAGACCGTTGACGAGGCTCTGAAGAACCTGATCCTGGTCATCAAGGAGAACATCAAGGTTCGCCGCTTCACCCGTTACGAGGGCGTCTGCTCTGCATACGTCCACGGCGGCGGCACTCACGGCATTCTGGTCAACTTCGAGACCACCAACGACATCGATGCTAAGGACGAGTTCGTTGCTTACGGCAAGGACATCGCCATGCAGGTCGCTGCTGCTAACCCCGGCTACGTCGACGAGGCTTCTGTCCCCGCCGAGGTCGTGGCTAAGGAGAAGGAGATCATGCTGGCTCAGATGGCTCAGGATCCCAAGACCGCTAACAAGCCTGAGGCTGTGAAGGAGAAGATGATCGAGGGCAAGATCAAGAAGTTCTTCAAGGAGAACTGCCTGGTCGATCAGGAGTTCGTCAAGGACGGCGACCTGACCGTTGCTCAGTACACCGCTAAGGTCGCTAAGGATCTGGGCGGCGAGATCAAGATCGTCAAGTTCGCCCGCTTTGTCAAGGGCGAGGGTCTGGAGAAGCGTGCTGACGACTTCGCATCTGAAGTTGCAAGCATGGTGAAGTAATCTAACTTCCAAAGACAAAATGGGAGCCGCAGTACCTGTAACAGGATGCTGCGGCTCCTTTTGTTTGTGAAAAGGCAAATACCGGGCAGCCCGCAGACTGCCCGGTATTTGCTGCAAGAAGCATTTGGCTTATGCTTCGTCCAAAACCTCTTCGGGATCCTCAATGGCGTCCTCGATAGTCTCCTCAACCTCCATCGCTTCTTCAGCGTCCGGGGCGGCAAACAACTCCTGAATCTGATCCCGCAGCCAGAGCAGACGGTTATCCAAAGCCTTGTCCCGTGCCAGCAGCGGCGCAATGATCTCGGGTTTGTCAGTGATCAGGTCATCCACGCCCAGCTGCAGCAGCTTTTCGGCATCTTGCTGACGGTTGATGGTCCATGCGGAGATGGTCTTGCCGCGCAGATGGATCTGCTGCACCATACCGGCGGTGATAAAGGTGGATTCTACGCTGAAAAAGTCTGCGGCAGGCAGATCGTAGTAGGTGCCTACGCCCAGCGCCAGAATATACCCAGTGGTAATGTCCGGGTCCAGTTCCTTCACCTTGCACAGGGTCTCGTAGCTCTGGGAGGTGACCACGCAGTTTGAACCGTAGTCGTATGCGTGAATCAGCCGTACCGTTTCGGCTTCCAATGTCGGCGTAAAGGTGCTGGGCTTGATCTCGATGTTCAGTTCTGCCTTGCCCTTGCACAGCGCCAGAACCTCTTCCAGCGTGGGAATATAGGAACCCGTGAACTGCCGATGGAACCAGCGTCCGGCATCCAGCTGCTGTACCTGTGCATAGGGCAGGTCGTAGATATTGGCGCTGTAGCCGGTGCACCGGCGCAGGCTGGTGTCGTGGGTCACCACGGCCACGCCGTCGGCGGTCATCTGCACGTCCAGCTCAATGCGGGGGCTGCCGTGCTCCAGTGCGGCCTCGAAGGCAGCCATGGTGTTCTCCGGTGCACGGGAAGAATAGCCACGGTGATAGGTGATCACCGGGTCGGCAAGGCCCAGCACGCTTTGCAGCGGCTGCGTTTGCGGGAACAGCAGGTATACCGCCGCTACGCCGCAGGTAACCAGTGCGGCGCAGGCCATCATCCCGGCCAGCACCGTCTGCTCACGGTGCAGGGCAGGGAGTACATCGGAAATGGTCGGCTGCGCTGCATCGGACTGCCGGGGCGCTTCGTACAGTACCTCTGTAAGGGTGCTCTGCGCCGCCGTCATGGCACAGTCCATAAGCAGGCAAAGGAACGGTAACTCGATCAGCAGTGCCGCGCGGGAAAGTGCCAGCAGGGCAGCAGTGCTGGCAAAGCCGACACCTAGGATGACGCAATAGAACAGCGCTGCCCCGCACAGCAGCATCAGCCCGGTGCGCACGGCGGCGGTCAGCATCCAGTGCAGTGCCAGCCCAAGCAGCTGCCCGGTGCGGCTGCGCAAAATGTGCAGGCTCTCCGCAAACGCACAGCCAAAGCTTTTGCGCTCCAGCAGAAATTTTGGCAGAACCACAAGCCCGTCCAGCAGCAGTGCCAGCACAAAAAGCACCGCCAGAGCAAATAGAAAACGATTGGAGGAACGCGCCTTCAGCAGCCCCCAGAGATATTCCGGCACGGCAAACTGGGTCAGATGGTTTGCAGCCAGAAAAAAGTTCGTCAGCGGGATCAGGGCAGCGCCATACAGCAGCAGTGGGAGGTTCTGCGGCAGAAACACCCGCACAAGGCTGCAAAAGGCATCCCGGAACACCGCCCACGCCCGCAGGGGCTCGCCGTGCCGTATCCGTGTCAGCAGATGCAGCATTGTGGCGACCTCGTACAGGTTCCAGAAGGCTGCCAGCACCGCCAGCACGGCGATGCACCCGATAATGGCAGGGGAGGCAAAGATGCGGGAAGCGGTCTTATTGTTGAGGTAGCGGATGGGCGCGAACTGCAGCGTCAGTGCCCAGATCAGCTGCAACGCCGGTACGAACAAGAGGTTTGTCAGTACCTTATAAAACAGCAGAAAAAACAGAAATACCCGCCCCTTTGGCGAAAGCAGGGAACGGGCGGCATCGTGCAGAGAGCGGTAGGCCTGCTCCTGCTGCCGGAGCTTTGCGGAAAATCGCTTCAAGATAGCTTCAACCTCTTTTTTCATTTTTACCGGGCTTTTCTCGTGCACTGCATAGGTACAGTTTGGCAGACTGCCCGGCAATCTATGTTTTGTAACCATAGTGTAACATAAACAGACGGGAAAGAAAACGCAGCAGACGGGTGCAGTTTCGCCAAAAAAATCGGAAAAATTTCTACATCCGCAAAAAGGGCGTGCGATGGCAGTTGCCCAGATAAAACGCGCAAAACGATGAATCGTTAAAAATTTGGCTTTCCATAAGCGATGGATGTTGAATCACATGGATTTTTATAGAATCCCTTGCATTTTTTTGCCAGCTTCTGTATAATAAATATAATTTTGAAAGCTCACACAGACAACCAGGAGGTCTAATTATGGCTTCAAAGATCAATAAGGGAGAAATCCTCGCCAAGTTCTTCGATGACGGGGAGTATACTGCGCTGTTTGCTGATGGTGCAGTGAGCGCTGCCTGCGGTTATGCCGCAGGTCAGCAGGCTTACGCCGTTTATCAGAACGGCGAGGCTGTTACCGTAAAGGATGTTGAAAAGAACATCAAGGTTCTGGAAATGGCTGCACAGACCGGCTGCCCGGTGGTCACTTTCTACAACTCGGTAGGCGCAAAGCTGGCCGAGGGTCTGGATGTGCTGACCGCCAGCGCAAAGCTGAATGCACAGATCGCAAAGGTCTCCGGTGTTGTTCCGCAGGTGGCCGTTGTTCTGGGTGTCTGCGGCGGCACCAGCGCTCTGAGCGCTGCCAACGCAGACGTCTGCATTATGGCCGAGGGTGCAGAGCTGTTCTTCACCGCTCCGTTCACCTCCGCTGCTAAGGGCGATAAGGTCGCCGATGCAGGCAGCGCCGCCGCTGCCGCCAAGGCAGGTGTGGCTTCCATCGTGGCTACCGATGCCGCAGAGGCTGCTGAAAAGGCCGCTCACATCGTGGGTCTGCTGCCCGCCAACAACCTGACCGGCCCGGCGATCTTCGAGTTCGAGCAGCCCACCGCTGTTCTGGCTGCCGGTGCCGAGCCCGCAAAGGCTGCTGCCGCTGTGATCGATAAGGACAGCGCTGTGGAGCTGTACGCAGGCTTTGGTAAGTCTGTCTACACTGCATTTGCAACCATCGGCGGCAACGCCGTGGGCGTTGTGGCAACCGGCAAGCAGCTGTGCCACAACTGCGTAGCCAAGGCTTCCCGCTTTGTGCGCTTGTGCGATGCTTTCAGCGTGCCTGTGGTCACCATCGTGGACACCGAGGGCTTTGTGCCCAGCGTTACCGATGACGTGGCCGGCGGCATCCGTGAAGCTGCCCGTCTGGCCGCTACCTATGCCGATGCTACCACCGCAAAGGTGGCTGTGCTGGCCGGCAAGGCTGTGGGTCCTGTGTACACCGCTCTGGCTGCTGCCGACCTGCGCATCGCTGTGACCGGCTGCACCGTCAGCGCACTGGAGCCCAGCGCCGCTGTCAGCGTGCTGTACAAGGACGAGATCGATGCTTCCGACAACATCATTGCCGCCACCAAGGCCAAGGCTGCTGCCTACACCGCCGAGGTGTGCAGCGCTGCCAGCGCAGTGGCTGGCGGGGCTGGCGGTATGAGCCGCGGTGCCGCCCACGGGAGCAGC
>OAVJ01000308.1_pt1 | contig 35269 bp, 43 predicted proteins | sample 1516901 | NCBI WGS metagenome assembly OAVJ01 (sample SAMEA2580073, study PRJEB22360) | human gut metagenome | biome: human gut; feature: human-associated habitat; material: faeces | place: Denmark | collected 2008/2010 | reverse complement strand
GGTCGAGGGCTTGACCACAAGAGTCTTTTGGTCAGCTTATTAAAGTATTTACAATATTGCTTATCTCACTTTGCTTAATCTTTATTCAGTTTTCAGGGCGCTGTCTAAGCGACTGTGAAATGCACCATTAGCTCAGTTGGTAGAGCACCTGACTCTTAATCAGGGTGTCCCGGGTTCGAGCCCCTGATGGTGCACCAAAAAGGTAACAGGGGCTAATGAAAAGAAGACCATTAGCCTTTGTTACAAACAGATGGCTCGTTGGTCAAGCGGTTAAGACTCCGGCCTCTCACGCCGGCAACGCGGGTTCGATTCCCGCACGAGTCACCATGAAGATGGTATATACTTCTCAAATAAGGGAAGAATAAATACAAGAGAATAGTTGGTGTTGATGACGCTGAGGGTCCACCTGTTCCCATACCGAACACAGAAGTTAAGCTCAGTGGTGCCGAAAATACTTGGCTGGTGACGGCCCGGAAAGATAGGGAGATGCCAACACAGGCGAAACACCTAATCGGGTGTTTTGCACTATATTCCTCCATAGCTCAGTCGGTAGAGCGCATGACTGTTAATCATGATGTCACTGGTTCGAGCCCAGTTGGGGGAGCCATAACAGAGTAGTTTTTATAGCTGCTCTGTTTTTTTGTTATCTAAAAGTTTGTCTAAATTACTATTATAGTTATCGTTCACAAGATGCATTTGAGCCGCAAGGTGTATATAAATTTGAGTAATATTTATTGTTGAGTGTCCCATCAACACACGCAGCACTTCAAGATTACCGCCATTATATACAAAGTTGGTAGCGAATGTGTGCCGGAGCAGGTGAGGATAAATCCTTGAAAAACCTTTTTTCTTTTTAATTCGAGCAAAAAGCATTTTTATTGTGTTATTAGTAATAGGTGCATTACGCTGCGTTAAGAAAAGACTATCAAAAACTACTGTAATATTACTACGATAGTTATAATAAGCTGATAATTGGGCATGTAGAGAAGAGCCAAAAGGCACTACTCTTTGCTTTGAACCTTTGCCATTTACTATGATATATCTATTATTCATATCAATATCACTACATTTCAGATTTACAACTTCCGCCAGCCGCAAACCACAGTCAAGCATTAACATAATAACAGTACGATTTCTACAATTCAGAATTGTAGTATTATCATACAATGCAAGCAGATTTTTGACTTCTACATCTGTAAGAGGTAAAATAACCTCTTTATTCGCTTTCATAAGATTAAGCCTATTAATATCTATGTCTATGTATTCTTCAAAATATAGCCAACGATAAAAGACTTTAACGGCTCTTGCATATGTTCTGACTGATATTTTATTAATTTTTCTACTTTCAAATAGATGTAATTGGTATGATTTAAAAATCATAATGTCTAAATCTTCTATATCCATATCAGGTGAACAGAAGTCAAGAAACATTTTTAATGTTCGTTCATAATATTCAAGAGTGTAAACTGAATTACCCCTAAATTTTTGCTCCTGCATAAACATTTCATATGCTTTCAATATGTTCACAGTAATTCACCCGCCTTAATTCCTCATCTTCAGCTAATAACATTTTATATTTAGGATTAAGTCGAGGTTTTGCTTTTTCAACATCTTCAAGCAATGTATTAATTCCGAAAATTTTAATATACGTATAAATACCACCGCCAAAGTTATGACCATATGTATGACGAAGTTTAAATGCATTGTATTCCATTCCCGGAGCAACATATATACTTCTTGGAGCTGTTTCAGCTGAATTATAGAAATCAAACCAATGCTCGGCTATATCAAATCTCCATTTATTAGAATCAGAGCCGGAAGGTTGAACATATCGAAGATAATGATTTAAGACAGCAAAATATAATTTGTCAACTATTTCATCTTCCATAACTATTAATCTGGCAAACTCTGCAGCTCTTTCTTGTCGCAACTGTAATTCACATCTTACCCAGTGCGGGATCTCGTCAGAACGATTTCTCTCTGCAGCTTTATCATAAATTCTAATAAGAACCGAACCTTTGCGAGTGCCGTGAACTACACATCTGCCGTCTGAACTCTGAATAACTTCCCATTTTCGAGTTCTTGCTACAAAATTACCTTTTACTGTATCTTTAACTATTTCATCAAGGTTCAAATAACCTTTAAAATCATCATACGCAACATCAAGTCTTGTTATATTGCAATCACCTACATTATATACGCAGAATTGGAAAATATTTTTAAAATTGCCGTTGCCAAGTGTTTCAAACGTTCTACAACCTTGACCACTCATTTCGAGCATAACAAGACCGTCATGTCCACCGTACATTACAGAAACACCGCCGAAAAATAATCTATTTTGCCAACCGTAAAAGCCGTATGTTTCAGTAAATGGGCAGTCTGTCATTCCTAATAATTCTATAATGTCCTCAGGAGAGCAAATAGAAGTAGTAAAACTAAACCAGTCTATCATAATTTTGTTATCCATAATAATGTTCCTTTCTGAGTGTTCTGCGTGTATTGTAGGTAGAGGGGGGCTATTAGCTTGCCCCCCTAACGGAGATTTGCTCTCCGAAAAAAACTTTTGATTTTTTGGCTATGGGGACCCCGGCGGAAAAAACGCCACCCCATAGCCAATATTTAATCAACCGTTTTTAAGGCTCTTAATATAACGCTATAAGTATAATAGCCAGCTACTGCTATAAGCCACAATGAAAGCGTGTCAACAATAAAATCTAATGGAATAACCCAATTTATGTACTTTAAATATGGCTGAATGGGGGTATTATCAAGCAGCTTAAAAGGACTATCCGGTAAAAGGTCAATAATACTTTTAAGCATTTCGTATAAAGTATCACAAAGCCAATTCCAAATCTCGCCGAAAACATTCATATTATTGTGCTCCTATAATTTTTCTTGAAATCATAACAAGAGCAAGAACAAACATTGCTCCGGTGAAAAATCGTATAATTTTTATTTGTTCTTCATAATCTGAAAAATCAATTACTATTTCCTCATCAATTCCAAGTCTTGCAAATTTAAACGGCATTACAAAACGAGGTGCTTCAGCTTCAGCTTGTAACCCAGAAAACAAATTATAAATATCCCAAGGTAAACAGAACGGAAATTTCTCTTTAAATAATATTTCAGGTAAAGACAAAGACGGTATTGACGGTTTATTAGGCTTTGTGTCAGGATTATCTTTTGTATCATCTTTTGTATCATCTTTTGTATCGTCTTTCGTGTCTGTCTTATCTTTTGCTATATCGCCAGTATCAGTTAAAGTCTTATCTCTCACATCAGAAGGTGAAAGGTCTATAAGGTCGTCAACATCAAGAGGGAAAGCGATAGAACCGGAACCCGCATCAGCTATTGAATCACTCCAAGTAGTATCAGTACCAATATAATCATTACCTATAGAAATAGCAGGGTCACAAGTAAAAACCTTAGTTAAAATATCATCTGTAATTTTATTAGAATCACAAGGCATTAAATAATCAGAACCAAATATAGTACCATCATCACAAACAATATTACCAAACGAACCAGTAATAGTATATTGATGTCCTTCAATGCTCGTAACATTAAGCAGTTCAGAGCCATAATACATGAGAGTAACAGGTTGTGAAAAATCAAGTCCAGCAATTAAACTTCTATAGCCATAACCTGAATTAGAACTAGTTCTATACCCAAGATTAATTACAGAATCTTTTAATGTGAATTGATATTGATAATCATAATATTTAATATAATTTAACATATAAGGTTGTGAAGATATAAGAGAATAGAAAGAATACTGTGTACCTAATATAGATACTTTCATAATAACATTATGAGTATTAGAAGAAAAAGCAGATATAACTTCATCAGGGAAATTACCTGTGCGATCTTGTCCTACAAATTCAATCATAGTACTGCCAATTGTAAATGCAGTATAACTATCTCTTGTGACTTGATAATCAAAATCAAGTGAACCATTTTGCTGTAATAGAGAAACAAAACTATCATAATTTTTAAAAGTCGCTTGCGGTACACTAAAATCGACATAACTAGAATCAGCTATTACAGATGGATTAAAAATAAAAGCAGCAATGGAATCAAAAATCCTTTGCCATTCACTCGCTAAGCACATAATTAAACCGTTTGTTGTTATTGTATAATACTCTTTTTTTGCGTCAAACTGTTCTTGAGCTTTATCTATTATGCTTTTAGTGTCAGAGTCAAGAGAATTATAATACCGTCGAGCAGTACTCTGTGCGACATCTGCAGAAGTAAAAGTTACACCGCAAGCTACCATAATACCAATTACAAATAATATAATTTCCTCAACACCCGTTACAGCGTGAGCCTGCAACGGCTCAAGAATACCACCAAAACAAACAACAGTTAGAAGACATAATAACAATGACAATAACCTTTTGCCAATTTTATGTTTTTTCAGATACTTCAACACTCTGTTCATTGTTAAAAGCCTCCTTAATTTTCGATTTATCAAGCTTAATATTCGATTTATCAAAAAAGCTTGATTTCAAATTAGTTTTATTAGTTTTGTTTTGTACATCTGATTTCTTATCATCAGAAAATTTAAATAATGCCATTGTGTCATAGCAGTTAGCTACCCGCTGACTGAATTTTTTTAAATGTGTTGCAGTCTTGATTTTGCACGGATACCAATACTCAACAACATGATATAAACCTTTACAAGCGAGCGAAAGTAATGCAAATGCTAAATTCCAATTTTTCAATGCTCTATGTTTGTAGTCGTACTCTAATAAACCTCTTATCTGTCTATCAAGCATACGGTCTTGTTGAGCAATTAAAATAAACTCATAATTAAAATGCCGATGATTTGCGAAAAAATTAACCCATTCCATGCGATCTTTTCGCTCGAATTGTCTGGGATTGAATAATATACTTGCCTCATCAATAACAACAAGGGTTTGTGGCTTTAACCCCGGACTATGATTTGCTTTAGCAAAGTCAAGTAAGAATGAAACTGTAAGTTCAGTATTTGTCAAAAAAATAAACTTACCAAGTTTTCTTTTACTATTATATTTTTTAGCATCAACAGGAAAATTTGCAATTACATTTTTACCACGCATAAGCCATTTAATAATATCTTCAGTTGCATGATAACTTTTATATGAACCAGGTGTGCCGCTGTACAACGAAATAGCCATTTTTATGTCCCCTTTTTTGCGTGTCTGAAAAAACTTTTATAAAAAAGCCAGCAAGCTGGGTCTTGACTCTACAAAATCAAGTGATAGCTTTATGTTGCCGAGCAACTCAAAAGCTAAAACTTAAATTTAAGTCACTCGGCTATAAAATTGTATCACTTGATTTTTTCGAGTAAAGACTGCAAGCACTTTTTTATAAAACTTTTTTCAGAGGATAGTTACAAAAAATATAATATATGTCCCCGACGGACCTCACAATCTAAAAGCTAAATACAAAACAATAGGAGCAGGGCATTTTAAACCCTGCCCCTAAATTGTTGAGAGGTAAACATAATTAACGACCAATCAGACTGCGAACGAATGAAATGCCTTTCTTGATTGCGATAATTGCACCGAAAATTGCCAAACCAACAGGAATAGCAAGCATAATGTAGCCCATTACATCACTCTGAATTGAAGAAATAGCGGTAGAAAAACTACTTTGCATATCTGATGAGCTTACAGGTGTACCGTTTTCGGCAGCAAATGAAGAAATTGCAGATACTGCAGCAATCATAGAAGCAGATGCAACAGCTACAAACTTCTTGCTGTGTCGCTTAAGAAAACTTTTTACTTTACTCATGAAAAAAACTCCTTTCTTATATATCAAGCTTTGAAATTAAGAAGACCAATAGCCTTATAAATTCCAATGCTTAGTAAACTTAAACAAGTATAGATTATAAATCCTGCTCCAAAACCGTATTGAAACAAAGACATAATTTCGACTACATAATTCATTTTTACCACTTCCAAAAAGAAAATGCCTTTGCGGTTATAAGTCCGATAACAATTGCAAGTATAGCTACAACTACAATAAAACCTTGCAAAATAATATCGTTTTGATTGTTTATGCTTGTTACAAGTTCATCAATCGTTGCCATTTGTTTCTACCTCTGATATTGAGTCAATAACAACAGAATGAAACTTACAATTTGAACATACATCTTCATCACCGCATTTGAAATCTTTGTTTTTCTTGCTTTTCAGCACTTTAAGAAGATATGCAAAACCTATGCCACAGCCAAAATAAATAATACTGTTCATTACTTATCCTCCAAATTGTCAATGCTTTGTTCTGAATCGTAGAAAGCTGCTTTAATATCATCAGTTGCAGGAATTTTGTTAATCAGAACTACACGCTTTTTATCATTAAAATAAAGCTCTACATAGTCGCCGAATTTAACATCATCAAGAACATCATCAGTAGCTACCTTAAATGTTTCAACTGCAAGTCCTACTACATCATCTTTTGGAAAAGCACAGTATAAATGAATATAATGGAGCATTTCGCCGTCATCTGTTTTAAAGTCGCCAATCTTATAGCCTAATACTTTTTTTAATTCGATCATCTTGTTCACTCCTTTGTTATTTTAAGTTTTTATGGGACACTCGGAAAGACTTGACATTAAGTAACTTAAAAATCGTAGTGTTACATACTCCGTTATGCCTACCGGGAGAATTACTCTAATTTGTGTCTTTTTTATTCGACCTAAACCGAATGTTATGTAAATTAATTAAAAAATGATAATTCTTTCAGAAGGTCGAAATTAACAACATTATTGAAAACTTCTGAATTATCATATGTACGCTTGCATCTTAAAAAGATTTTACCAGCGCAAGGGAAAAGGCGGAAGCTATAAGAATTGCACTCAAAAATGAATAATGATTCACGATTTAATTTAGAATACGAAAATTCTAACATTTTCTTTCCTGAAATAAGTTCAGGACAAACAGTATTACATAATTTGAACATTTTTGATTTTGTTACATTAAATTTTAATTCTTTCTCTTTAAGCATTTTTTATGTCCCCTTTAAGCATAACAACACATATTTGTGTTGTTAAGTTGTGTATAAACACATATATGTGTTTTAATAATTATATTGTAACACATAATCGTGTTAATTGCAATACAAAATTGTGTTTTTTGTGTAAAATATTTTCAAAGGGGTGGTGAATTTAGTGAACAAAAAGCAAAGGTATTATAATAGAATCAAGGACTTACGAGAAGATAAAGATCTAACACAAGCAGAAATAGCAAAACGCTTAGGTTTATATACAACACAGTACCAACGATACGAAAGAGCGGAAACTACAATACCCGCAGATATTATAGTTGATATTGCAAAGTTCCACGAAGTAAGCACAGACTATATTTTAGGACTTACTAATGACCCAACACCAAACTACAAAGTTGGCGTAAAAAATCAGCTAAGTATATCAGGTAAAAATAAAATACATAATATTGAAATGAAATAGGAGAATAAAATGAACTGGGGAATATTAATTGTAATAGGTATTATAGTAATAATATTAGAAGTAGCATCGCAAAGCGTTAGAAATAAGAAAACTAATGAAAAGTTACAGCAAAGCAAAAACTTGAGTGTTGATAAGACAAATACTGTAGATGTTGAAGAAGAGAAAGAAGAAAACATCAGCGTTGATGATTATAAATCGTATAAGAAAAAGTATTTGTTTACAAAGAACGAATTTTATTTTTACAAGCAGTTGCAGAAGATTGCAGAAAGCAAAAATTTACTTCCTCTTGCAAAAGTCAGACTTGCAGATTTTGTAGAAGTTAATAACAAATCTGAATATATGAAATACTTTGCAAAAATCAGATGTAAGCATATTGATTTTTTATTGCTTGATAAAGAAACTTTGAAAATTGTAGTTGCAATAGAGCTTGACGATAACAGCCACAGCAACGAAAAAGACGAATTTAAAAACAAACTTTTTGAACAGATTAATATACCTCTTATAAGGTGCAAGGGAATAGGAACAGTTGAAGAGCAGTTACAAGCTATTTTAGCAAATTCAAATTAACAGTCATGCGCTCTGGCAAGTGTAGGGAAATAGCCATTCACATTAAGTTGTTATATATTAATATATTGAAAAGATTGCGGGGCACTTTTTATACCAAAGTCATTTAAATCCTTTGGTATCTCATATTCTATTATATTACAAAGCTTATAGGCGATAGCCTGAAATTTATCTTCATAATATTTATCATAAAATTTCTTATTCACACCAGAATCATTTTTTGTTATCTCCCAGATCTTACTCGGAGAGCCTTCTAATATGCTTTCAACATCAGCTTCACCAACAACTTTCATTATTGGGCTTGTCGAATAAATAAATATTTTATTAACCTCTTGTCTGCATTTAGATTTTCTATATTCATAAATCTTCTCTCCACGCATAATTCTATCTACATATTGTGGATTTATAGATAACAATATTGCACACATTTTTATTACTCCTATATAAACAATTTTAAAGTTAATTATATTTGATAAAAAAGCAAAAATCAAGAGGCTTTAAATATTTTAATAAATTATATTTCTGTTAACTCCTCCTAATTCAACTATACTATCAAACTGTTAATCATGATGTCACTGGTTCGAGCCCAGTTGGGGGAGCCAAGAATGGCTGTAGGATTTATTTCCTACAGCTTTTTTCGTAATATGTATTTATATGTGTAGATACGGCTACTTATAGTATATGTATATCCCAATACTTCAAAAATACGTGAACTTAAAAATACTATTTTTCGGAGGATGTAATGTATATTAAAGATTTACTTGAAACTTCAGATTATGTAATTATATTGGATACTAATGTTCTTTTAAATATTTATAGGTTTTCTCCTGATTTTTCCGTGTTCGCTTTGAATTGCCTTAGAACAGTTTCTCAATATATTGTTTTACCTGCGACTGTTCATTTAGAATTTTGCAAGCATAATCGTGCAGAGTTTAATAAGATGACAAACCGTGTTAGAGAGGCGGGGACTGAAACAAAAGATCAGATTAGTAGGGCTAAAGAAAAAATTATTTCTTCTTGTAAAAATTTTGATAGATTAAAATTCCCAGATACTGATGAACTAAAATCTGCACTTTCTAAAAACCTTAATGATTTAGAAAAGTCTTTTGACGACTTTTTTGTAGATCATAATATTTTGGAGTTTATTTCTGATCCCTGGGAAGGAGTAGACCAATTATCTGAATTTGTAAATGATTTAGGAAAGTCAAATTTGGTAATGAAGGCTCCTTCTCAACTGGATTTATATAATTGGTGCGCTGAAGGGGAAATGAGGTATAAAAAACAAATTCCTCCTGGTTTCAAAGATGCAAAAAATAAAGATGGATTAAGAAAGTATAGTGATCTCATTTTGTGGAAAGAAATCATACGATATGCTACGGAGAAAAAAGTAAATGTAATTTTTGTAACAGATGATGTGAAAGCTGACTGGTGGGAAAACAGTGATGGGGAATTAACTTTTCATGATAAATTAATACAGGAATTTAATAAAACTGGACAATCAATTTTGCCATGCACTTCGAGTGATTTTTACAAGAAAATATCAACTGATTACGATATTCCTATTAATGATGCAGTTGATATTGCACTTAATATTTCTGATGAAGAATATATAGAAAAGGTTAAAGATGATATTTTTTCTGAAATCGAATATAAAATATGGTATTCTAATACAGATTATATTGATATTAGTTCATCTCACATTGGTACTGAAGGTATTGAAGAATTACAAATTGATAATTATGAGTTGAAATCTGCAGAACGTGTTGATAGGGATGATGATATAGTAACATATAATTTTAAGTTTTTTGTTACAGTATATGGTAGATCGTATGATTATTGGGGAAGAGATGATGACACACATGAAGTAATAACTTCACCGGGAAGAGATCATGAATTTGAAGGTGAATTTATTATTGAAGTTAAAAGAGAGGCTGATGTATTTTTAGATTATACATGTGACATAAGTTTCATATCTGCTGAAATATTATATGGGGATTTGAAAGAAACAAGTTACGATGATGTGAATGAGTACTATTATGAAGAGCCTGGTGAATTTGGTTATTGTCCTGATTGTGGTTGTCCATTAAACATTGATAATGATGGAGGGAATGGCTTTTGTAATAAATGTGCATGGAATCATTAAATTATAAATAGATAAACAATATAACTTAATATTTAGAGCATAGAGTTGAAGTTATAGATATATAATTTCAGCTCTTTTTTATTGGCAATCGTTTAAATTTTTTATTAGAACGGTTGCTTTTTTTTATTTACAAAAAATTTGAAAGGAATGATCAATATGTATTTTACCGACACACCCGAACTCAGGAAGTTTGAAAGAGAGATGCGGCAGAAGCCTAATTTTGACAGGCGCAATGTTGAGTGTGATGAAAATGAAATCTCACATTTCTCTGACAACAAAAAACTTATCACAAACAGGAATAAGAAAGACAGGGGTTGATTTTATGACTATAAAAATCAGGAGTCCTACTAATGGATATTGCTTGAATCAAAACTAAAAAAATAGGAGATGTATAACTTGAACGAATATGAAAGACAGCGCAGAATTGCTGAAAGCACAAAGAAATTGTATCCGCCGGGTACAAGAATTGAGCTTATCAGTATGAAAGACCCTTACGCACCTGTTCCGGCAGGAACAAGAGGAACGGTTAAATTTGTTGATTCGTTGGGTACGATATTTCCCGAGTGGGACAATGGAAGAACACTCGGTGTAGTTCCCGGAGAGGACTCATTCAGAAAGCTTACGCAGGAAGAAATCGAAGCAGAAAACCAATCCGAATCAGAAGTAGAAGATGAAGTTCCTGATGAGAACAACGGAATTAAAATAGGAATGTGAGGTGTTTTTTAATCTATAATTCTTCGGTGAGCTGAAGATTTATGACCATCAAATATTTTGATATGTTTGCAGGTATCGGCGGGTTCCGTTCGGGACTTGAAGCTATAGGTGGTTTTGAGTGCATCGGATACTGCGAAATCGATAAGTATGCAAAGCAAGCATATGATGCTATTTATGACACAGGAGGTGAACTTTACTTTGATGACGCAAGAAAAATCGTACCTGAACAGTTACCCGATTTCGATCTTCTTCTGGGCGGGTTCCCCTGCCAATCGTTCAGCATCGCAGGAGCAAGAAAAGGATTTGATGACACAAGAGGAACGCTGTTTTTCGAGATTGCTCGAATTGCTGCCGTTAAAAAACCTAAGTATCTCTTCCTCGAAAATGTTCCCGGACTGCTTAACCATGACTCAGGCAAAACATTTGAAACAATCCTCCGTACGGGGTCCCCGAAAAGCTGTAAGCTTTTTGGGGAGAGGAGGCACAGCATAGCGGACGAGCTTTTGACCGCTTGCGGTCGAAACGAGTAAGCAGAGCTTGTGCCGACGAGGGGTATGATGTGTGCTGGCAGGTACTTAACAGCAAAAATTTCGGAGTACCCCAATCACGAAATCGAGTGTTCATTATCGGATATCTTAGAGAACAATGTGCCGGAGAAGTATTATCTTTCACGCAAACAAGCGGAAAAGCTCTTATACAAAGAAAACCCAACGCAAGGTGAGCGAATCTACTCATCTAAAGGGCTAAGCTGTACACTGACAAGCGGTTCGGGAGGTTTCGGCGGTCATTCGGGACTTTATCTCATTGAAAATACCGAAAATTTTGGTTTGCCGATAAAATCTAAAACCAAAGACGGTTATCAGATCGCATATCCCGGCGACAGCATTGATACTGCCTTTTCAGGACAAAATTCAAGGCGTGGCAGAGTCGGAAGTCAGGTAGCACATACTCTGACAACTTCTGCAACGCAGGCTGTATTCTATCTTTTACCTGAAAGGGAAAATGATAGAATTAGCCATCGATCGTTGACACAAAGTGTCAAACTGGTCGGGCGACATGAATCTAATGAAATGGACACTCGTGTCCATTTCATCGACCTGAACCCCGAACCTAAGCTGACAGAAATTGCAAGGTGCATAACTGCAAGACATGATTCGGGAATCAGTAACCACAAGGCTGAACATTCGGGTGTTTTCGTAGAAAGCACGAATATTGCAGATGATGAAAAATTCGCAGTTGCTTTTGTTGAGCCAAACGGAGAAGTTCATATCGGCAGAATAAGAAAACTTACTCCGAGGGAGTGCTGGAAATTACAAGGCTTCACAGATGATCAGTTTGACAAGGCAAAAGCGACAGGACTATCCGACAGCAGGCTATACAAAATGGCTGGAAATGCTGTGACAGTGAATGTAATCTCTGCAATTGGTCAGATTATTAAAAAGGTAAACGATAAAAATTAAATAACAACTAATATCAATCGTTCCGAACGACTGGTATTGGTTTTCATATATAAGCCGTTGGTTGAGTTAAAAGCTTAATCAACGGCTTTTTGTCGTTTCTGGGGCGATTGGTATTCAGAAATGGAGTGATGAATATCAAAACCCCTGTAAGTTGGATGGGGAATAAAACTTCCATCCTTCATATTTTGTACGCCCTGTTTCCTCTGAATTACGAAAGGTATATTGAGCCGTTCGGAGGCTCAGGAGCTGTACTTTTAGGCAAGAAAAAGCCTGATAAGTTCGAAGTTTACAATGACTATAACCATAATCTTGTAAACCTCTTTCGCTGTATGCGTGACAGACCTATGGCATTCATAAAAGAGCTCGGATTTTATCCGCTTAATTCAAGGGATGATTTCAATGCAATCAGGGATTTCTTTAGACAGGAAAAGTTTGACGATAAGTACCTTGATGAGGAATTGGAACTGACGAAGATTATCCTGCCTGACTTGAAAGCAGAAGAAATTATTGAATTGTATATAAAAATGAAACAGGACTACGACTTGCGCAGAGCAGTAATGTTTCTTAAACTTCTACGATACAGCTATTCAAGCAGTGGAAAGTCATTTGCCTGTCAGCCCTTTTCAGTAGTGAGCCTGTTTCAACTGATAGAGCAAGTCGGCAAAAGACTTGAAAATACTGTGATTGAAAATCAGGATTTTGAAGTCCTGATAAAGCATTACGACCGAGATAATGCCTTTTTCTACTGCGATCCGCCTTACTATTCAAGCGAGTATGTTTATCAGTGCGGTTTCACTTGGGATGACCACTTGAGGCTGAAAAACGCACTTGCAAAAGCAAAAGGCAAATGGCTTGTATCATATAACGATTGTGAGGAAATCCGCAATTTATATGACGGTTACTCATTCTTTGATTTTACAAGGTTACACAATATGAAACAGCGAATCAATGCAGGCGAGCAATTTCCCGAACTGCTAATCAGCAACTACGATATGTATGAAAGGCAGAGAAATAAACCGTTGCAGTTGAGTTTGCTTGACTTAACAACCGAACAACAAATTGATTTAGAACAAATTTTGAAGGAGTGTATTATTAACAATGGAAAATAGAATTTATGTAAGCATACCGCTTGACGCACTTATTGTATCAGGAATCACATCCGACTGTGCTGTGCAGATTTCAGCTGTGGAAGGAGCAATTCTGATTGAGAGGTGCGATGATGATTGTGAAAATTTTGATGACAAGTGTAATTGTAGCAACTGTATCTGCGATGAGTGCAGAGCAGAGCTTGCGGAAAGCGAGGACGAGTAGTGCTTAAAATTTACAGAGTTCTCGGTAAAAAAGGAAGAATTACAATTCCTTTTGTAATCCGTCAGCGAATCGGATTCAGATACAACGATGTTTTATCATTCACACAGCAGGATGATGGCTCGGTTGTTGTCAGGAGAGAAAAAATCTGCGATAACTGTAATGAATTTGCTGAAGAATTCGAGGAAAATTTCACCCTTGAAGATTTCCTCGACAGCCTATCCGAGGAAGAACAGAGAGATGCACTTGTTCATCTTTCTTTGAAGTGGGTGGAAAAACAGAATGTTAGTTTACCGTTTGCGTCTGCCAAAAAGAAGTGATTATCAGTTGGTATTCAAAAATCTCTGGACATTTGAAATTCTTTGGATATACTTGTTGCTGAAAGGACGGCGATAGTATGAAAAAGAAAATCGCAATAATGATAAGCATAATATTAATGGCAGGAACATTCACAGCTTGTACAACAGGAGAAAAAGTGAATAACAGTTCTTTATCACCCACGGCTTCAACTTCCGTGGGTGTTTCTGCATCTGGAGGAAGTTCTGAAATGGCAACACCCGAAACAATGCAATCCACCGAAAAAGCCACCATTTCAAAAGAAACAGAGCCTTCGGGAAGAATACCAAAACAGAAGAAAAAGCCGACAGTGGGCAACATTCGGCGGTTGTTTCGGCAACGAATCCGATTCAAAAAACACAATCCGAGGTTCAGAATATCAGCAAGAATACAGCGAACAGTAATAAGCAAAAATCAGAATCGACTGCTAAAAAAGAAACTGAAAATTCTACTCAAAAGCCTGTGCAGAAGCCTACGGAAAAGCCAACGCAGAAACCAACGGACAATACTTCGCAACCGCCTTCCAAAGCAAAAACGGTTGATGTTCAGTATGCGGTGAGTGCCTGCATAGTCTACGGTCAACAGCTTGGTATGAAATATGATTCCTCACTGAATACAGACAACGCAAGCTGGTTCTCTCCGACAAACGCTTCATACTATGACAGCACTTCGGAACTGACTTTAGACCTCAAAAGTGATGTTGAGTATGTAGCCTACTACTACCAAAGCAGTGGCATAGCTCCGAGCGACTTATCATTCAATGTAATCACAGAAAACAACAAAATATATGTAGTCTATTGTTGAACAGACGATTAAGCAAGGCACTCACTTTATTGTGGGTGCTTATTTTTATGAAAGGATTGATCTTAATGAAAATAAACCAAATAACCCTAACAGATCTCCGCCGTATGAACGGCAAGGAAGGACTCATCTTGCAGGGATGCGGCGGTGAAACACAGGAATGGGTGGACGGTATCAATAAAATACTCACGGACAAAGGAATACTTCTTGACGATACAAAGTTTGAGAATATTTCTGTGTTCAAGAGTGACGGCGTAACCTGTATTCTCTATCCCTTTGAAGATGTCCACCTTGATATCGGCAAGCTGGCAATATGGAGATTGCAGTCCTACACAGCCTTTGCAGGAATGTGGCTGTCCGATTATGTGGACAACAGGCTCGGCGGTTTTGAAGCTGAGCAGAACAAAGAGGAAAAGGTAAAACCCGACTGTGCATTGATAGGTCAGGACGGAAATATATTCAATCTGTTGGAAATTGCAAGTCACACTCTCAAGCAAAACGGTATGGCTGACGAGGCAAAGGAAATGTGCAGTCGTGTTACGAGTTCGGGCAGTTACTGCGAAGCACTGAACATTATCGGCGAGTATGTAAATATCACAGACGGCAGTGAGCAGTCTGATGATATAGATGAAGATTTCAATGAAGGGCAGGCGATGAAGTTATGATTTACTTTATCTGAAAACAGAATATTTTATCAGCAGGCAGAGTCATAAGACTTTGCCTTATTTTTTTGAAAAGAGGTATTTTTTATGAACAAATTAATGTCAAACAAAAAATTCACAAGAATAACGGCACTTTTACTTGCGGTGTCAGTAATATTCGGAACAATGTTTGCACTTCCCGTAAGTGCGGCAAGCGGTGATAAGGTGACAATCACCTTTGATTACTGTTATGACAGCGCAGGAAACATAATCAGATATAAGCAGACAACAGTCAACGACGGTTATACTGTAGGTACAGTGGGCGAAGAGCTTTGCAAGATTTTTACAGACGGCAAAGAAGCCTACTGCATTGAACCCGGTCACACTCTCTATTCAGGCAATACTCTGACTGAGGACGGTTCAACTGTGTGGAAGAATTTAGGCTCGGCAAAGCAGAAAGCAATCAATCTTGCTCTGCTCTACGGCAAACCCGGTTCGGGAAAAAGCTTAAGCGGAACAGAAGATCAGAAATGGGTGGCAACACAGCTGATTGTATGGGAGTTTGTTTCAGGATGCCGTTCTACAAGCGAAGGCTATAAATGCACAAATACAAAGTTCATTGACGGCATCTGTGCAGGCGGAGCAAATCCCGGAGTCAAGTCGATTTACAATGTAATATCCAAAAGCATTGCCAATTACTCAACTGTTCCGAGCTTTGCATCGGCAATCGCTTCAAAGGCTGAAACCTATGAGATGAAGTATTCAGACGGAAAGTACACATTAACGCTTACCGACAGCAACAGTGTTCTTTCGGATTTCAGTTTCAAAACCACAAGCGGAATTTCCGTTTCAAAATCCGGTAACAAGCTGACCTTAACTTCAACTTTGCCAGTCAATGATGCAGTAACATTCAACTCTGCAAAGTCAATGCCAAGCGTAGGAAATACAACTCTTGTTCCATATGGTGACGCAAGCCTTCAGGATGTAATCACAGGAGTTGAAAATGACGCTGACCCGATAAGAGCATATTTCAAGGTCAAGACAAGCTCGGGCAACCTGAAGCTTGTTAAAACTTCTGAGGACGGAAATGTTGCAAATATTGAGTTTACCGTCAAAGGCGACGATTACAACAAAACAGTAAAAACAAACTCAAAAGGCGAATTTGAATTAACTGACCTTGTCCCCGGAAAATACACGGTTACCGAGCATACTCCGACAGAGTATGCCGAACAAAAATCAAAGACCGTAAATGTTGAAAGTGGAAAAACGGCAACTGTATCTTTCAGTAATGTTCTTAAAAAGTGGAATCTTACTGTTACTAAAACGGACGCTGAAACAAAATCTGCACAGGGTGACGCAACACTTGCAGGAGCAGTTTACGGCATCTACAACGATGGTAAGCTCATAGATAAATACACCACAGATAAGAACGGCAGTTTTACAACTTCAAACTATGTATGCGGAGATAACTGGACTCTGAAAGAAATTGAACCAAGCGAAGGTTATTTGCTTGACGAAATCGAATACCATATTGGTGCGGAAGCAAAGAAATACACCATTGAAAACAACAGCGTTTCAATTGGAGTAACCGAAGATATACTGAAAGGAAAAATTGCAATCATAAAGCACACCGATGACGGCAGTACAAAAATTGAAACTCCCGAAAAAGGTGCTGAATTTCAGGTGTATCTGAAATCATCGGGAAGCTATACAAAAGCAAAAGAATCCGAAAGAGATAATCTTATATGTGACGAGTACGGCTTTGCGGAAACAAAGGATTTGCCTTACGGCACATACACTGTTCATCAGACCAAAGGCTGGAATGAAACAGAATTCATTGCTGATTTTGATGTGTTTATTTTTGAAAATAATAAGACTTACAAATACCTCATCAATAACGCAAGCCTTGAAAGCTATGTAAAGATAGTAAAGCTTGACAGCGAAACAGGAAAACAGATTCCGTATGCAGGCGCAGGCTTTCAGATTTATAACTCAAACGGCAAGCTCGTGACAATGACCTACACCTATCCCGAGGTTACAACTATTGACACATTCTACACGAACAGCGAGGGTTATCTCATCACACCCGAAACTCTGCCATACGGCAAAGGTTATTCAGTCGTTGAAGTGCAGGCTCCATACGGATATATCCTCGATAGCACACCTGTATATTTTGACATTACGGCAGAAAACACAAGCGAGGAAAACGGAATTACAATCGTAAAAGCCGAGAAGAAAAACACTTCGCAGAAAGGTACAATTACCGTAGAAAAGACAGGCGAGATTTTCTCGAATGTAACTGCAGTCGGCGGCGGATATACTGATGAAAACGGAGATGATGTTGCACTTCCGACCATATATCAGCCTGAATATTCTGTAAACGGTTTGTCGGGTGCAGTGTTTGAAATATATGCTGATGAGAATATCACAACGCCTGACGGAACAGTTCGATATACAAAAGATACTCTTGTTGACGCCATTACCACAGGTGAAAAAGGCACAGCTATAAGCAAACAGCTTTACCTCGGCAAATACCGTGTTGTTGAAAAAACAGCTCCTAACGGATTTGTTCTTAACAGGACTATAAATCATATCGAACTCACCTACTCAGGACAGAATAAAAAGGTGACTAACACCTCAACATCATTTACAAACGACAGGCAGAAAGTTGTAATTGACCTTACCAAAGTGCTTGAACAGAACGAGAAATTCAACATTGGCAGTAATGACGAAATCCTCAATGTTTCATTCGGACTTTACGCTGATGAAGATTTGAAGGCTTCCAACGGCACAGTTATTCCAAAGGACGGACTTCTTGAAATCATCACCTGTGATGAAAAGGGCAAGGCAACTTTCACCACCGACCTTCCGATTGGAAGTTACTATGTTAAGGAAATCAGCACGGACAATCACTATATTCTTTCCGATAAAAAATACCCTGTTGTGTTTGAATACGCAGGACAGAATACAGCGACTGTTCATATATCAGTTAATGACGGTGAGCCGATTGAAAATGAAATCATCTACGGCACAATCAAAGGCTTGAAGATTGACCGTGAAACAGGCGAAAATATCGCAGGCACATTATTCGGATTGTTCAGTAATAATGAAACTAAATTCACAGAAGAAACTGCAATTCTCACCGCTGAATCAAACGAGGGCGGTATTTTTGAATTTACCGATGTTCCTTATGGCGAATACATTGTCCGTGAGTTAAAGCCTGCCGAGGGTTATCTGCCTAATGAAGAAAACTATACCGTAACAATTTCTGAAAACAAGGAAATTATCGAAATCACAATTGAAAACGATAAAATACCTGAACTCGGAACAACTGCAACTATTGACGGTAAAAAGGAATTCACAGTTAACGGTGATATTACCATTGACGATGTTGTTTCCTACAAACATCTCACAGCAGGAAAAGAATACACAATCAAAGGCGTCCTTATGGATAAATCCACGGGTAAGCAATTCCTTGTTGACGGCAAAGAAGTTTGTTCCGAAGTAACATTCACACCCGAAACAGCAGACGGCGAAGTCACTGTATCCTTTACCTTTGACGGCTCTGCAATTACCAAAAACACAGAAGTCGTTGTGTTTGAAACTCTCTACCGTGAGGGAACAGAAATTGCAGTACACGCTGACATTGAAGATGAGAATCAGACTGTAACTATTCATCCGCAGCCTGAACCTGAAAAACCGCAGACAGGTGACAATTCAAATCTTGGCTTTTATATCGGATTGGCTTCTGTTGCTGTCGGCTGTTTAATTGCATTTCTCATCATCAAATTTAAGAAGAAAGATGAGGACGATGAATAATGCGCAGGGTGTATATCTGTTCGCCTTTGGGTGGTAATGTATCTGCAAATATTGAAAATGCAAAACGATATGCCCGATATGCGTTAGAGTGCGGTATGGCTCCGTTCATACCGCATTTTTATGCGCTGATTTTAGATGACAGCAACAAAGAAGAAAGAAACCTTGGTATGCTTGCGGGACTTTCTATGCTTTGGGTGTGTGATGCGGTCTGGGTTTTCGGTGATGAATTAACCGAGGGTATGAAAACAGAAATTCGCTTTGCAGAAAAACTGAACATCGAAGTCAGATATATATCGGAGAATGATCTAAGAAAATCGGAGGTAAAAAATGATAAAGTCAAGAAAAATTAAGTTATTGAAGTGGTTGGCAGGAATATCAGTAATACTGTTAATGCTCGGAATATCGGCGGTAACAGTATTTGCCGCAGGAGATGTATCATCAGCAATCGAAAGTACATGGACCTCGGCGCAAACACAGATTAAAAATGTTGTAAATAATGTTGTTTTTCCTGCTGTAGATATGATTCTTGCTATACTTTTCTTTGTCAAACTTGCAACCGCGTATATGGACTATCGCAAGCACGGGCAGTTTGAGTTCACGGCGCCGGCAATACTTTTCGGTTGTCTTGTGTTCTCGCTGACAGCACCACTGTACATCTGGACGATACTCTGATAACAATAAAAATAAGGCTGTTGTGTTAAGTCATAACAGCCTTTTGTGGAGGTGATTTATATTTTTGACTGGTTAGGAGATTTTATCGGTGGTATCGGAAGTGCCATAGGCGGTGTGTTCGATTACCTCGGTGAGCAAATCTCAAACGCTATATGGAACACGATGTTACAGTGGTTCTATGAAACGATTTACAACGCTGTCGCAGACTTTTTCACTATGATGGGAAATATGGGCGCAGATGTGTTTGACCTTGAATGGGTGCAGGCGACAATAAATCTGTTTACTCTTTTTGGCTGGGCATTGTTCGTCGCAGGCACGGTCGTTGCCGTATTCGATGTTGCAATAGAGTATCAGAACGGCAGAGCAAATATCAAAACAACCGCTATAAATGTATTAAAAGGGTTCTTTGCCTGTTCGCTGTTTGGCGTAGTACCTGTTGAGTTGTATAAGTTCTGCATCAGCCTGCAAAACACATTTTCTAAGGATTTGTCGTCCATAATGGCAGGACAGCAAAGCCTTGATTTAGCCGGACAAAGCACAAGCGTTTTAGAGGGTAGTTTTGCAGTTTCTGTTCAAGTGAATTTTGGTTTGCTGAATCTGTTATGTATGATTGCTTTTGCCTACTGCGTAATAAAAATCTTTTTTGCGAACATCAAGCGTGGAGGAATTCTGCTCATTCAGATGGCGGTAGGTTCGCTGTATATGTTCAGTGTTCCGAGAGGTTATCAGGACGGCTTCAATCAGTGGATGAAACAGATAGCGGCGTTGTGCCTGACGGCATTTATGCAGACAACTCTGCTGTTCCTCGGGTTGCTGACCTTCCCCGGCAATATGCTTTTGGGACTTGGAATAATGCTTGCATCAAACGAAGTTCCGAGAATTGCACAGCAGTTCGGTCTTGATTCAAGCGTAAAGGTGAATATGACAAGCATTGTTCACGCAACTACAACTGCCGTGAACCTGACAAGAAGTGTTGCGAGAGCTGCAAAGTAAAGGAGGAGAATTTATATTATGACAACTTATCTATATCCACAAAACCTCAAAGCTACGGCCAATCTGTGGCTGTGGAGCTTACGGGATTTTGCAATTATGAGCATAGCGCTTTTGTTATCAATACTGATACTTGCACAGACGAGGATAATAGTACCGCTTGCAGTGACACTTTGCTTCGGGTTTTTGTCAATAAGGCTTGAAGATACAACAATTCTTGATTTTATCCGCTATGCCGTAAAGTATTTTATATCAACTCAACAGATATATTTCTGGGCAGAAAGGGGCAAATAAATGAAGAACAAGCAGAAAAAAACAAAACAAAAAGGTAAATCTGTTCAGGATTTGATGGGCATAAAAACCTTTACGAAAAACGGTTTAAAGGTCGGTAAGGAAGAGATTATCTTCTATATGGTTCAGCCGACAAATATTTCCGTACTTTCTCATACGAATATTGAAATCAAGGTGCGCCACCTGATGATGGTGCTTTCTGCTGTGCCGGATATTGAAATCACCTGTACCGATTTCTGCGAGTGTTTCGATACAAATAAAAGTTATATCAAAGGCAGAATTGAAGCTGAACAGAATGATAAGGTCAGAAAAATTCTTGCTAAAGATCTTGACTTTCTCGACAGTATTCAGACCGAAACCTCAACCGCAAGGCAGTTTCTGTTCATAGCAAGGTGTAAATCTTCAAAATCCGAAAATGTTTTGCAGAAAGCAAACAGGGTTGAGAAGATTATTTCAGACCAAGGCTTTGAAGTAACCAGAATGAAGAAAGCCGACATCAAGCGTTTTCTTGCAATATATTTTGACGCAAGTATGAACGGCGATTTGATGCCCGACTATGACGGCGAACAGTATATTTCGGAGGTGGAAAATGAAGAAGCATAAAAGGAAAATCCAAACGGGAATTGTGATAGGCCTATTTTCTGTAATTATAATTGCCTGTTTGATTTCAATATTTTCACGGATGTACACCGAAAACAAGGAAAAGGAAGCATTCAGACAGCTTGCAGAAATCGTTACTGAGGATACAACAGATGCAACCATTGAAGAAACAATTAAAAAGCCAAATGTATTAAAAGTCAGCGATTTTGATAATGAAGTTCAGGCTGAACAAACTGTGTATTGCACAACCTATTACGAACCTCATTCAATATCAGAACTCATTTCAATGAATTCCGAATGTTTCGGCTGGATAAGCATATCAGGAACAAATATCAATTATCCTGTTATGCATACACCCAGTAATCCGCAGAAGTATCTGAACAAAAACTTTTACGGCGAGTACAGTTATAGCGGTACACCGTTTCTTGATGCAAGGTGTTCAGCCGACAGCACCAATCTCATAATCTACGGACACCATATGAATAACGGCACAATGTTTGCAGACCTCTGCAACTATACCGATTATTCGTACTTTACAGAACATCCGACAGTAGTACTTGAAACTAAAAACGGGGCATTTGCTTACTCTGTCTTTTCTGTTATAAAAGTAAAATCCGATGATGATTGGTACAGATTCACAACAGTAGGAACGGAAAAAAGCTATAACTCAAGGATTGAATATGCAAAAGAGAAATCCATATACGACGCAGGAATTATACCTATTTACGGTCAGCAGATTCTATCGCTTTCAACCTGTTACGGCTACAATCAGGATGACCGCATACTTGTGTTGGCAGTCCGAAATTAAAGGGGGTAAAAATTATGGGTATATTCAATAGAAAACCAAAGGTGCTCACACCCGAACAGGCAGAGGAAATCTACACCAAAGATTTCTTTGATATGATTCTGCCGCCAACAATTAAGTTTTTCACCGATTATTACATTGTCGGCGACTCATACCGCAGTGTATGGGCAGTCAGAGAATATCCGCCGAGTACGGAAGAACAGGCGATACTCTCACAGCTTGCAGACAGAAACGGCGTTACGCTCCGAATATATCACAGACTTGTGGAGAGTATGGAACAGCGTAAAATCATACAGAATGCCACACGCAAAAACAAGCTCAAATAAAGCGGTAACGATGTAAACGAAACAATTGAGGCACAGGGCAACTTGCAGGATGTTGTCACCCTGATGGCAAATCTGAGGAAGAACAAAGAGCCGTTATTGCGTTGTAGTGTGCTTTATCGGAAACAAATCGAATAGGATGAATATTGGACTGTAGGCAATGCCGCAGTCCTGATTTTTAGCAAGAAAATGAATAATATACGCACTTTATTGATGTAAAAATCTAAAGATATTATTTCATATAATAGTGCATAAAACGTTAAATAAAATAAACACCAATGTTCAAAGGACAATTGACTGTTTAACCATAGGCGCTTATTATAATAAATTTTCCGGACGGAGAGAACTTTTTCAGTTATAGCGGTCGACGTAAGTTGTGGTAATATTTCCATCAATTCGACTAAGTCTTCTTTGGAAAGGCACATATATTTTCTGCGTACTGAAATTCGTTTGTTTATATTTTTAAATAAAATCATGTGTCCATACAATATCTTAGAACTAATAATACAGCAGAACAAGGAAATTGCATAATATTACAATTTCCTTGTTCTTTAAAATATTTTAATAATTTGTACAGCTGTATATGAAAAGAAACAGTTTTTTATTATCATCAACATAATGCGATTTGGTAACTTTATGAATAATTAAATTTTAAGAAATAGTACCGTTAGAGCTACATTTAATCGTAACCGACGTTGAAAAGTCCTTTGTTCCGGTAGATGCTTTTTGGGTAGCGGTAGCCTTTTCGGTAGCCGTATTACCTGATTTACTGTGCGAGGCACTTTTTATAGACCAAGCATATGATGGTGCGGTTGTACTATGAGAACAACTTGTGCATTTTGAACTACTTACGTTATAAGAAAATGTGCCCTTGATTGATACTGACCACAACACAGCACCATTACTGTTTTTGTAATACTTGGTTTTTGTTGCGGTTTTAGTGCTTGAGTTTACTGTAACAGAAGATTTATCTGGTGCTTTGTAGCTGATCACAGTTTCAATTCTATCACCATTATCTAAATACTCAATACTTGTTACTTCATCATTGAGCAATAGTGCACTTGTGGGAACACAAAAAATTGTACAACACATAAATGCTGTGATTAATGATATTAGTGTTATTTTTTTAACAGTATTCATAATGATAATCTCCTTTTTAAAATTTATTCTTCAATTACTTCATTTGAAAATAATGCTTCTTCCCGTAACAGCATCTGATGATTTTGATACCAAAAAGCACAAAACACCGATGTTAAAATTATCAGAATAATTAAAATTACTGAGATAAAAGCTTTAATATATTTTGAAGTTTTGATTTTTTTGACTATGTATTCCGTGTCAGCCGCTGAAAAATAATCGTTCACCACGTTATTCGGCAAGCCGTATTTTTCGTACAGTTCTTCTTTTGTTGTGATTTCCTCATCTTCGCAGTAGCTTTCAATATTCGCTTTTAATTTGGTGACATATCTTTTCTCACTTTTACCCATAATCGGGAAAAATGATTTAACCTCAGAAATATATTGTTTGCATATTTTATTCATCCGTTTTGCATCCCCCTTGCTCTTGCGACAGTACATTCATAATTTTTTGAATACCGTCCGTTGTGTTTTTGTAATTTTGCGAGATCTCTTTCAGAAATTCTCTTCCGCTTTGCTCAATTCTGTAATATATGCGAGTTCTCTTTTTGCCTACCTGCTTTGAATACTCGGTTATTTTACCTTCATTTTCCAGCTTGTAGGTGGCGGTATATATAGTGTTTTGAGATATTGTCAGTAAGCCTTCCGAAAAATTCTCAATGGACTTTACTATTTCATAAACATAGCTGTCATGACAATTCAGAATTGAGAGAATGAGCAATTCCGTAATACCGTTAATAAAATAATTTTTAGAAGCCATAAAAACCTCCTTTTCAATTACATTATACAACATCTTTATCTTAAATCAATATTACGGCGTAAAAAATATTTGTTGACAAAATAAATTCTTTATATTACAATGAATTTGTAAATAATAGTCTTTGATGAAATTCTCTCATATTTAAAAATTATCCCGATGATTTAAGGTGTTCAAAGTAATGTGTAAATATGGCATAGGTTAATATTTATTACCTTATGTAAAATTAATCAATATTTTAATATGCTCATCTATGGTTATGAGTACAGCGTGCATTTGTATGTAAGGTTAATATCTTTTATCTTAGGTGTATTTTAGATTATCATAATAAGGAGATGAATCCAATGGGAACTAATTTGTATTAATCAATCGCTTAATTTTGCATAATTAATTTCAACAAAGTAAAAAGGATGATGATTTATGGTTGCACATATGCGAAAAATTATAAAAACAATTGTATTCAGTTGTGTTTTAATTTGTGCTTGTTTAATAAGTACAGCTTGCTCCGGAAATGCGAATTTGACAGAAACAGAAGATAATATTAAAATTACTGCTTCTGAAAAAGTTACTAATGAAACAACAGCAAGTCAGGAAAGTACAACACAACCTGATTCATCTACTGCAGAAACTACGAAACCGGAGAGTACTACCAAATCTAAAACTTCTAACGAAGAAAAAACTCAATCATCGGAAAATACAAGCGGAAGTGAATCATCAAAACAGAATGCCACTTATTCAAAAGATAAAGTCACTTTTATCTTTAAGGATAATTCCGGGAATGTTATAGAAGGGATTGATGTGGTTATTCAACCGCATGCCAATGAAGGCAGCGCACATACAGATATTGCAGAAGTTGTTGGAACGTCTGACAAAAATGGCGCAGTAGCTTGGAAACCTATAGAAGGAAAGCATTTTTTAGAAGCTTCAAAAGGATCTGAAAATCAAGAATATGCTATTGATATTTTTGAATCTGACATAGGAACAGTAATTGAATTAATATGGCAGTCTTGAAATATAAACATTTTCCTTATTTCGTCGTAGCTATAATAAAAGCCACTCTCCGTAATTGCTTCTTCTTTCTATCTTAATGTAAATTTTGACCATTTCCCAAACCAGGAAATGGTCAAAGGCTTTAAATATTTAAGGGGCTGTCGCAAATGAGTAAAATTTGCAACAGTCCCTATTTTTTTGATAGATTAAGTTTTAGTAAGAATGAAATTTTAAAAAAAGTTGAAAATATCTTCAATGGCATATGCACTAATTCAGAGGGTGGATAAAATTTCCATCCTCTTTTTTCGGATTGTGTTACCGCTTGTATTCCTAACTGCCCGATTTTGCCGTTTTGATGAGATTTTCTCATAATACTCGAAGTGTTACCGAAAGGAAAGGTGAAAAATGGACAACGACTCAAAGAGAATAGGACTGTATATAGGTAAGGATTTACTCAAAGCCTGCGACAATGCAATCTCAAGAACCAATGCAACATCACGAAGTGAGTTTATTTCAAACGCTATTGAATTTTACATTGCTTGGCTAAACTCAAAGAGTGTTAGTAAAGTGCTTACTCCTGCACTTGAATCTGTCATCAGTTCAAAAATACTTGATACAGAGGACAGGATTGCAAGAGTTCTGTTCAAACAGGGTGTAGAGCTTGCAATGCTGATGCATGTTATTGCGGCGACAAATGAAATTACCGAAGGACAGCTTAGGGATTTAAGAAAAATATGTGTTGATGAGGTCAAACGAAACAGCGGTAAATACAAGTTTGATGATGCAGTCAGGTTTCAGAAAGGGTAAGTTATGCCGAGAATTATTATGAAATCACCGTATATCAAACCAAATTCTAAAACCCATATCGGGAATTATGTTTCATATATTGCGACTCGTGACGGAGTTGAAAAGGTTGACAGCACACAAAAGTTTATGGAAGCAACCGAAAGACAAAAACATATTATTAAGAAATTGCTTTCTGATTATCCTGACTCAAAGGACTTGTATGAGTATCAGGATTATCTTGATAAGCCAAACAGAGGTAATGCTGATGAATTTATTTTGCGGATTGCCGAAACCCACGCTGAACTATTCGGTGACCGAGAAAAATATGTAAGCTACATTGCACAGCGACCGAGAGTAGAAAAAATATCCTCTCACGGCTTATTTACCGATGATGGTGTGCCGATAGTTTTATCCAATGTGCAGAAAGAGGTTGCAGAAAGCAAGAGTAATGTGTGGACTCATATCATTTCTTTGAAGCGTGAGGATGCAGAACGGCTGGGCTATAACAATGCAAAAGCTTGGATGAATCTCATTCGTTCACAGCGAAATATGATAGCGGAGAATATGAAAATCACTCCCGAAAAATTCAGATGGTATGCCGCATTTCATAATGAAGGACACCATCCGCACATTCATATGATTGCCTATTCTACAAAACCGAACGAAGCGTATCTAACGGAAAAGGGCATTGAAAATATAAAGTCAAATCTTGCAAAGGTTATCTTCCGTCAGGACTTGATAAGTATTTATCAGAAGCAGACAGAACACAGGGATAAACTTCGTGCTGAGGCTCGTGATATTGTATAGAATTTGGTGTCAAAAATCAACTCTGAAATATATATCAGCGCATCAATTCAGCATAAGCTGTTGGAGCTTGCCGACAGGCTTTCAAAAACGAAAGGTAAAAAGGTTTACGGCTATCTTAAACTTGATGTAAAGGCGATTGTGGATTCTATTGTTGATGAGCTTGCAAGTGATGGCAGGATCAAAAAACTGTATGACCTTTGGTATGGGCAAAAGGAAAATACAATCCGTACTTACACAGATGAAATTCCTGATAGGATTCCGCTTGCCAAAAATAAGGAATTCAAGTCAATCAAGAATGCAATAATCAAGGAAGCGTTGAAATTAATTCCTAACGAAGATGAAGTGGAATCAAAAGAGAATACAGACGAAGAATCTGTTTCAAATCCCTTTGAATATGAAGAAAACACCTCTGCCGAATCAGTCTTTGATTCAGACAGAGATGTTCTGTATCCTCGTTATTCAATTAAAACCAACCGGAACAGCGTTGCAGTTTCTTCTCTTTATCTCCTGCGCTACCTCTGCAATATAATTCAAAGTAGGCTTCCCTTTGAAGAAAAACAGAAAGCACAAAGGACGGATAAAAAGTTACAGCAGAAGATTAATGATAAGAAACACGACCAGGGATTACATTTTTAATTATAAATATACGGTTTCATTGCAATTGTTGTATTCCCAAGCATAACTGCATTGTCAATATCATCATCTTCATATTCTAAAATTGAAAGTCGAAGTGTTTTAGCTTTGATATTATGATGCGAAACTTTTAGTATTAAATGAAGATACTTAGTAGATTTTTTTGCAATCTTTTTTGAAATATTTTTATTTTCATCTTCTATGTTTTTTATTTCAAAGTTGGCACTGCAATTTACAATTCTTTCAATTTCATTAGAAATACAATTATCGATAAATAGATATCGACCAAATAAATCCAAAGACATAGAGGTATATAGTATAGAGTATGGGATATTAAACCTATGAGTGTGTGAATAAGAATAATTATTTGAGTTTATGTAGGTTTTAATTATTTTCTCAAGATAATCATTTTTAAAATTGATTCCTGTTATCTCACGAATATCTTTAATGATTTTAGATTTATTTTTATTTATTAATGATAGTAAATTTGAATTGTAAACCTCATCATTTCTGAGCCGTCTGCAAGAAAAAGAACTAGCTTTATGCAAAGGACAACCCAAGTACTTCAATTGATCATGTTTGGGTAATCCTAAAATATTTTTTCCAGTATGTCTTGCATGCGTATTACGTTTTTTTGTTATTTGCTCTTCATATTCTTGCCCAAACAAATTAATAATTTGAATGGGGTTTCCACACTCTGGACATATTGCATAGTGCTTTTCTTTTCCTTTAGTATCTACCTGAAAATATGGCTCTTTTTTATGAGTAGCATCAACAAAGTTATCTATTGTAATTTCAAAAGGACCTTTAGTAAGTGTACTAAATACATTCATAAACGTTCACCTCTAATATTCTAAACTCATTATTATCATATTACTATATTGCTGAAAAATCAATAGGCAGTATATGTCCTGCCAAGGGGGCAACTGCACCCATACGCTGACTGGTGCCTCCTGTCACTGTGATAAGACAAGAACTACCCAATATAAGATATTACAGCAGAAAGAAAATATATTAAGACTAGGAAGTGATAACAATATCAACATACATTCATTTTACAAAAGAACAGAGAGAACGGGCAAGGCGAACAGACCTTGCGAATTTTTTAATCAGTCAAGGCGAGAAAGTCAGGAAATCAGGGTCAGAATATGAATGGCTTGACGGCTCGCAAAAGGTTACAATCAGAGGTCACCTCTGGTATCATCAGTACGAACAGAAAGGTGGAGATGCAATAGACTTCGTTCGCAGATTTTATAACAAGGACTATGTCGAAGCGGTTGAAATGCTTTTGAATAACTGTGGCGGTCAAATCATAACATCACCACCCATAGAAAAAGAGCATAAACTTTTTGAACTGCCACCGAGGAATGACAGAATGAGCAGAGTCTTTTCTTATCTGCTGTTGACTCGTGGCATTGACAAGGATGTACTTTTTGAGTTTGTGAGGAGAAAAATGATTTATGAATCTGCCAATTATCACAATGCGGTATTTGTCGGTTACGATTCAAGCGGTAAACCTTGCCATGCTCACAAGCGAGGAACTGTAACGAATAATCCGTACAAAGGAAATGTTGCAGGCAGTCAGCCCGAGTACAGCTTTCACTTTAACGGCACAAGCGAAAAGCTATTTTTATTCGAAGCTCCCATTGATATGCTTTCCTACATTTCAATGCACAAGAAAAATTGGAAAGAACACAGCTATGCGGCATCCTGCTCCGTTTCGGATAGGGTGCTTTTTCAATGTCTTAATGACAATCCGAATATCAAAAATGTTTTTCTTTGCTTTGACAATGACGAAGCAGGACAGACCGCCAACAAACGCATAGCCGATAAATTAAACTCAATGAATATCAAAAGCGAAATCCTCATTCCTACCCATAAAGACTGGAATGAGGATATTTTAAACGGTGAAAGGACTGATGAAATATGCCGTCAAGTGTTATAACTTTGATTATTGTTGCGGGTTCAATGTTTGCACTGTTCATAATAATTTCAACGGTCGGAAATCACTATTCACTAAATCGAATAAAGAACAAAACAGTTGGACAAGGGCAATACGGAACGGCTCGTTGGGCAACTAAAAAAGAGATAAAGAGAACCTACAAGCAGATTGACTTCAAACCCGATGAATGGCGCATAAATCCTGACAGCAGACCAACTGAACAAGGAATAGTTGTCGGCTGTAAGAACAGCAAAAAGGGAACAACAGCAATGGTTGACACAGGCGATGTTCACGCTCTGATGATTGGTGCGGCAGGCGTCGGCAAGACTGCATATTGGCTTTATCCGTGCATTGAGTATGCCTGTGCCACAGGTATGTCATTTTTATCAACCGACACTAAGGGCGATATTGTTCGCAACTATGGAACAATCGCAGAAAAGTATTACGGCTACAAAATTTCTATTATTGACTTGCGTAATCCCACACGCTCACACGGCAATAATCTTCTGCACCTCGTAAACAAATATATGGACTTATACAAAGCCGAGCCCGAACAGCTTGTTTACAAGGCAAGAGCCGAAAAATACGCAAAAATCATTTCAAAAACGATTATTCTTTCAGGTATGGACTCGGCTTCATTCGGACAGAACGCTTACTTTTATGATGCGGCAGAGGGACTTTTAACAGCAACCATTCTGCTTGTTTCGGAATTCTGCGAACCTGAAGAAAGGCATATTGTTTCGGTATTCAAAATCATTCAGGAATTACTCGCCCCGACCAACAAGAAAGGCAAAAATCAGTTTCAGCTATTAATGGACTATCTTCCCGACGACCACAAAGCAAAATGGTTTGCAGGGGCGGCTCTCAACACAGCCGAGCAGAGTATGTCAAGTGTTATGAGTACGGCACTTTCAAGGTTGAATGCTTTTCTCGACTCCGAGCTTGAACAGCTTTTGTGTTTTGATACAGAAATAGACGCTGAAAAATTCTGCAATGAAAAGTGTGCAATCTTCATTGTAATGCCTGAGGAAAACCCCAACACTTTCTTTATGGTTTCACTGATTATCCAACAACTCTACCGTGAAATACTTTCAGTTGCAGACGAAAACGGCGGTGTACTGAAAAATCGTTGTGTGTTTTTCTGCGATGAGTTTGGAACCATGCCGAAGATTGATTCAGCAGAGATGATGTTCTCCGCATCACGTTCAAGGAGGTTACAGATAGTTCCGATTATTCAATCCTTTGCACAGCTTGAGAAAAATTACGGCAAAGAGGGTGCTGATGTTATCATAGATAACACACAGCTGACCATTTTCGGAGGCTTTGCTCCGAACAGCACAAGTGCGGAAGTCCTATCAAAAGCACTCGGTTCAAGAACTGTGATGTCAGGCTCTGTAAGCAGAAGCAAAAATGATCCGTCACAATCCCTGCAAATGATTGAACGATCTTTGATGACTCCCGATGAGCTGAAGTCACTTTCGAAAGGCACATTTGTTGTTATGAAAACTGGCTTTTATCCGATGAAAGTAAAACTTAAATTGTTCTTCAAATGGGGTATTAAATTTGAAGAAAAGTATGAGGTCAAGGAGAACGGAAACCGTGAAGTCCACTATGCCAATCGTTCGGAGTTGTTCAACAACATAATTCAAGCATACAGTCCTGTGACTGACTCGGATTTTGATGAAGCGAGCGATGACAAAAAGAAGAAAAATGAAAATCTTAAGACCTCTCCAAATGCGGAACAGACCGACAGTGACGATACTATTAATTCAGAACAGCAAGACGAATCAACAGAAGAACCTGAAAATTCAAACGTTGAACAGAACGCAGACAAGCAAAGAAAAGTAGTTATAATAACCGAAAGACCACCACAGGAGGTGCTGGACAATGAGTAGATTAACTTTTCTCTATCAAATGGACTTACCACACAGAGCTGTAGCTGTTTATACCTACCTATATGACCGAGCAAACAAAAACGGTGAATGCTGGCCCTCTGTAAAAACAATAGCAGGCGACATAAAGCTGTCGCCTGCTACAGTCAGAAGAGCTATTAAAGATTTGAAAAAAGCCGGATTAATCGAAACCGAACAGCGTTATCGTGAACAGGGTTGTAAGAGCAGTTTGCTATATAGAATAAAAAATAAAACATTATAAAAGTATGATGGTAAGAACATATAATACATATTATTTTTTAGCCAAATACACATTAAAGGTATTAAAATCACATTTGAATGAATCAACCAACTCTAAATCAAAATTACTTTGTATATATTCGGGTGTTTTAGTTAATTCATTCTTTACAAACCAAACGGTATCGTTGGGCGGAATTTTATTGGAAAGTTCGTTTTTATTTATGCATTCTATATTATCAAATGCCACAAACCAAGGCTCACTGTAGGTGCAGATATGTGTGTATTCGGGAAAATAATAAGACATAATTCCAAATGAGCTGTCGCAATATATAAAAGTATTTGACGGAGAAATAATTTTGTCAAATCGTTCAAAAAATTTGTTCATTGATGAATTGTATTCAAACATTCCCGTAGCGATAACGCAAATGATGTTCAGCACACACAGTAATATACAAAGTGCTTTTTTGAACTTTACTTTTATGTTCTTTGTTCCAAAAGCAATTAACAATGCAAAAATACCTGAAACTACAACGCTGTACCGTGCTATGTATAACGGACGAATAAAAGCTGTAACAATCAAACCGATTATTTGAATACTTAAAATACTGAATATTGCAAATATTATCGGCAATTTGCGATTTCCTTTTTTAGTGAGAATTACTGCTGAAATTACAACTCCCGATATAAACACAATAATCGAAAGTGGTTCAACGCTTTTAAGCCAAAAGCTGCCGGAAGCTGACTCGGTTTGATATAGAAGCGGAAAAATCCAAGGGAAATACCCTATTATAATAGAAATATCGGAGAGGATTATTGTTTTTATCAGTTTTTTGCTTTTAGTGAAAATATAAATATTTAAAAATGCAAATATTATTCCGACTGCTAAAAGAGCATAAATGTGATTATATGCGGCAAACAGGGCGGCAATAACAAATATAATACAATGTCTGTATTTACAGCTTTTAATAAATAACAGAGCTTCTATAAAGCAAAGCGTAACAAAAAATATACACCACTCATATGACCTTTGCTGAACGCTGAAATATAGCGACATAGGAATTGCTCCTATGGTAAGTATATAGACCACTGATGTATCCGAACCGAAATGCTTCTTAACCACGGTACAGCCAAGCAAAAGCGTTGCAATGTAACCGAGTACCGAAAAAATTTTAGTTACTAAAATCGAATAACCGAAAATCTCACAGAAGAATTTCAGAGATATAAAGTATAGAGGAGGATGCATATCCGATTTTAATATTTCAATTACTTCGGAATAATTGTGCTGAATTAGCGACAGTGTATAAGCTTCATCAAACCATACATTATTGTTAAAAATCAGACTTATTGAAAACAAAGATAGTATTGTGAAAATTATATATGATAAATTGTTATAGCGATTTTTAAAACATTTCATTAGATATTCCTTTTCCTGATACTATAATTTGATTTTTAACATCAAAATTACATAAATAATTGTTGAAACAGACAATAGTATCAATGCAGATAGATTATATAAGTCTAAGAAAATATAATTTATTTCTAAAGAGCGATACTTAAGCACTTACATGATTATTATAAAACTCGAAAAAGCCTAGATAAATCGTAACTGAACAGTGTTACCGTGAACATGGGGGTAAAAGTAGCTTGCTATATAAAATGTTTAATAGGCAAAAATAATAACAATAAATCCAACTGCAAAACTTTTATATTTGCAATTTCTTTCCGATTCTTAATTCCATCAATTAGATCTCATCTTGTTGATATCAGTATTATTAGGTATTGGAATTTCTCATTATATAATGCATTTCATTAGTCAAGGAATTATATGATTCGATTACTGCGTTATCTCCGAATTTCAAACACAATGTTTGAGGTGAAGGTCATATCATCCTCATTGAATTTCATATTTATTTCACCGTCATATTTTTTAACTACTCTTTTAATGCTTTTTAGTCCCGTTCCATGTATTGCGTCAGATTTTTTTGATGATGCTATGCGGTTGTTCTTGACGGCTACAATATTCTTGACCGAGTTTGTAAGCTGTATTGACAGATATTTATTTTTGCGTACAAACGCCGAAAAATCTATAAATCCGTTCTCTGTATTTTGTGCCGCTTCAACTGCGTTCTCAAGCAGATTGTCAAGCAGAGCAGTTATGTCGGGTTCGCTCATAAAGCTAAAATCAGCACTTCTGATGTCAATATTCATCTTCACCCCGAACTTGTCACAGAAGGATTTGTACCTGTTGACGATTGAATTGACCATAGGATTGTTACAATAATCAACAGATTTATTTATGCTGAAGTCTTCAATAAAATCGTCTATGTACTCTGTAACAGACTTGTCTTTGGCAATGCTCTTAATGGCGTTTAAATGCCGTTTTATGTCGTGCATAACAATTTTTGAGTTTTCATTTTGCTCATTAAGTAAATCATAATACTCAGCCGTAGATTTTTCATTTTGCCTTTCATATTCCAATTCCATATTGTGTCTTTGAGTTTTCAAAGTAAATTCATATACCCAAAAAACCGCTATATTTGAGAAAAGTAATAGCACTATACTTATTATTAATAAATACATGTATTTTTGTTCTAAATCAAAATTGTGTAGTGCATATGATACTGCATACAGTAGCAGAATACTTGAGGCAGGTAAAACCAAAAGAGGTATAGAAAGAGAATAACTTTCTGATTTATGTTCTTTTATTGAGAATTTTGATACAAAGTAAATTATCAAAAAATATAACAGTTTACTGATAGTCGATTGAATAATGAGACTTAGAGAATTATCTAGGCAAGTGAATAAATCCGTACCGAATAATACCGTTGAAACAAACATAACAATACTTTCTGTGATTGCCATAAATATAAGTAATATGCTACAGTGGAAAATACAGGATTTAACACTTATGAAATAACAAAAATAAAGTAAAAAGAAGTTACACGCAAAAAATGCAATTAAATTAACCAATGTTAAATTCAATAATCGAGATAAATACAATAATACATACACAATAACAACTGAAAATAACAAAAACTTTTTACTTGCCTTTCTTTCAAATTTATTTTCAAAATAAAATAGTGATATCAGAATTTCTGCAAGAAAAATAAATGCATAGCAAATTGTATATACCATTTTTATACCCCTATGTATGCAAAATATGCCT
>OAVJ01000303.1_pt1 | contig 35496 bp, 34 predicted proteins | sample 1516901 | NCBI WGS metagenome assembly OAVJ01 (sample SAMEA2580073, study PRJEB22360) | human gut metagenome | biome: human gut; feature: human-associated habitat; material: faeces | place: Denmark | collected 2008/2010 | reverse complement strand
AGAGTTAAATGGGGGGGCGGGGGGAGCAGCCACAGGAGCCGATTCGTTAACCGATGCAGGAGCATTTGCCTGCATTACAACGGCAGGAGCGGCAGAAATTGCCTTTTCAAGACGGATAGCCGAACCGTCACCGTTTTTTATTTCAAGTACCGAAAGCGATGAGCCTTCAAGCATTTCGATAAATTCTTTAACATCGTTTTTAGAATACATAAATACAGCCCTCCGAATCAGATTTTCTTAAATACTACGCAAGCGTCATGACCGCCAAAACCGAGGTTTGTAGATGCGGCAACTGTTACATCACGCTTAACTGCCTTGTTCGGTGTGTAGTTAAGGTCAAGTTCTTCGTCCTGCTCATTTAAGTGAATTGTTGGCGGAATCATACCGTCACGGAGAGTAAGAACAGAAACAATAGCTTCGATTGCGCCTGTTGCGCCGAGCATATGACCTGTCATTGACTTTGTTGAGCTGATATTTGCATCGTAAGCCTTTTCGCCGAGAGCCGACTTGAACGCCATTGTTTCGGTAAGGTCGTTTAAGTGGGTTGAAGTACCGTGAGCATTGATATAAAGCTGATCGTCATCGGTTGTGCCAGCCTCTGCCATAGCAATTTTGATTGCTCTTGCAAGTCCTGCACCCTCAGGGTCGGGAGCTGTAACATGGTGAGCGTCACAAGTATTGCCGTAACCTGCAAATTCAGCATAAATCTTAGCGCCTCTTGCCTTTGCGTGCTCATATTCTTCAAGTACGAGCATACCTGCGCCCTCGCCCATTACGAAACCGTCACGGTTTTTATCAAACGGGCGTGATGCTGTTTCGGGATCTTCGTTTGTGGAAAGAGCCTTCATATTCTGGAAGCCTGCGATTGTAAGAGGAGCGATAACCGCCTCTGTGCCGCCTGCAATGATTGCGTCTGCATAACCGTCCTTAATTGCGTGGAAAGCCTCGCCGATTGAGTGTGTACCTGTTGCACAAGCGCTCATAACCGAAAGTGAAACACCCTTTGCTTTAAAGCGGATAGCTACATTACCTGTGGCAATGTTACCGATCATCATCGGAATAAAGAAAGGAGATACCTTTCTCGGGCCGCCCTCGTTAAGAGCGGTTACATTATTTACAAATGAGTGAAGTCCGCCGATACCTGCGCCGATATACACACCGAAACGCTCCTCGTTAATATTACCGAGGATTCCGCTGTCGTCTACAGCCTGCTGTGCTGCCGCAATAGCATACTGACAGTAAATATCAAGCTTTCTTAACTCTCTTTTTTCAATATATTTTTCCGGCTCAAAGTTCTTTACAGTACCTGCAAGGTGAACTTTGAGGTCAGAAGTATCAAATGATGTGATTTTTTCAACACCGTTTACACCTGCGAGCATATTTGCCCACATTGTATCTATATCGTTACCTACAGGGGTGATTGCACCCATACCTGTTACTACTACTCTTCTCATTAAAGCACCTCCGATTACATTGCAAGTCCGCCGTCAACTTTGATAACTTCGCCTGTTACATAGGCGGCGTCATCAGAGCAGAGGAACGCAACTACATTTGCAACATCTTCAGGTGTACCGATACGCTTTGCGGGAATCTGTGCTTTCATAGCGTCTTTTACCTTGTCCGAAAGTGCGTTTGTCATATCTGTGCCGATGTAACCCGGAGCAACGGCATTAACAGTAACGCCTCTGCCCGCAAGCTCTTTGGCAACAGACTTTGTCATACCGATAATGCCTGCCTTAGATGCCGAATAGTTAGCCTGACCCGCATTACCCATAATACCTACAACAGAAGATGTGCTTACAATTCTGCCGTAGCGTTTTTTCATAAAGTGCTTGTAGGTATGCTTAATCATATTGAATGTACCCTTGAGGTTTACGCCGATTACTGCGTCAAAGTCTTTTTCGTCCATATTGAGAACGAGCTTGTCACGGGTGATACCTGCGTTATTTACAAGAATATCAATTCCGCCGAATTCCTCGATTACCTTGTCAACAACCTCTTTTGATGCGTTAAAATCGGAAACATCGCAGAAATACTGCTCAACCTTTGTGTTGTACTCTGCAAGAGCCTCTTTTGCGGCAATGCCCTCGCTCTCATCGCCAACATAAAGAATAGCAATGTTTGCGCCCTGACTTGCAAGTTTTTTAGCTATTGCAAGACCGATACCTCTTGAACCGCCTGTAATAACGGCTGTCTTGTTTTCAAATTTCATAATATCCTCCAAAATCAAAGGTCAAGTGCTTCAAAATCAGCGGGTGTTTCCACCTTGAAAGCCTTAACGCTGTTGTCAATTCTCTTGATAAGTCCTGTTAAAGTCTTGCCGACACCGATTTCAATAAATGTGTCAACACCGTCTTTAATCATATTTTCAACAATTGTCTGCCATCTTACGGGATTTTCTACCTGCGCTCTTACAAGCTCCTTGTAGTCACCCTCGTACGGCTTTGCTGTATAGTCTGAGTAAATTGTTACTTTAGGCTGTGCAAACTCAATGTCCTGCATATACTCCGCAAGACCCTTTGCCGCATCTGCCATAAACGGTGAATGGAAAGCACCGCTTACCGCAAGCAATTTTGCTCTGCCGCCCACTGCTTTGACAGCCTCGCAGAAAGCCTCTGCATTTTCGCTTGTTGTAGCAACAACTGTCTGTGCAGGCGAGTTATAGTTTACAGGATATGTCTTGTCAAAGTCCTTGCAAACTTCTTCAACTTTTTCGGGAGTAATTTTCATTACGGCAGCCATCGCACCCGGATTTTCGGTCGCCGCCTTATCCATAAGCTCGCCTCTCTTGCAAACGAGTTTAAAAGCTTCTTCGTCCGAAAGAATACCCGAAAAAGCAAGAGCCGCAATTTCGCCGAGTGAAAAGCCTGCAACGCAGTCAGCCTTAACACCCTTTTCTTCAAGGAATCTCGCAGCAGCAAGGTCTGCCGTAAATACACAAGGCTGTGTGTTTACTGTTTTGCAGAGTTCTTCTGTTGTACCCTCAAAACACTGTGCAGATGTACCTTTGCGGATACCGTCTGCCATATCATATACGCTTTTGGCTGCGGCAGAGGAATTGTAAAGATCCTTGCCCATTCCGCTGTACTGTGCGCCCTGACCTGAAAAAACAAATGCTATTTTACCCATTTTGTAGCTCCATTCAATACTTCTTCAGCCTGAGTAAACATTTCTGTAATGATTTCTCTTGCAGGCTGTTCTTTTTTTACCATTGCGGCAACCTGACCTGCAAGAACCGTACCGTGCGAAACATCGCCCTCTCTTACAGCAAGTCTTAATCTGCCGACACCCATCTTTTCAAGTTCTTCGTCACTTACTTCCGATGAGTTGTACTCTGCCTTTGTATATTCACGGGTAAAGGAATTACGGATAGCACGAACAGGATGACCGAGTCTTTTACCTGTTACAACTGTATCAATATCCTTTGCCTTTATGATTTTGTCCTTGTATTCCTGTGCGATTGTACATTCTGTGGCAACCAAAAATCTTGTGCCTACTTGTACACCTACAGCGCCGAGCATAAATGCCGCAGCAATCTGTCTGCCGTCTGCAATACCGCCTGCTGCAATTACAGGAATGTTTACCGCGTCAACTACCTGCGGAACAAGAGCCATTGTGGTAAGGTCGCCTACATGGCCGCCTGACTCGCCGCCCTCTGCAATAACTGCGAATGCACCTAACTTTTCCATCTTTCTTGCAAGAGCAACGCTCGGAACTACAGGGATAACTTTAATACCTGCATCAAGCCACCTCTGCATATACTTACCGGGGTTGCCTGCGCCTGTTGTAATAACCTTTATGCCCTCTTCGATAACAACCTGAACTGCCTCTTCGACAAACGGACTCATAAGCATAATATTTACACCGAAAGGCTTGTCTGTAAGTTCTTTACACTTTTTTATTTCGGCACGGAGCTGTTCTCCGTTTGAATTCATTGCGGCAATAAGGCCAAGACCGCCTGCGTTTGAAACACCGGCTGCAAGAGAAGCGTCTGCTACCCAAGCCATACCGCCCTGAAAAATAGGAAATTCAAGGCCGAGTGATTTATCAATAACGGTAGAAATCATATGTACATTCTCCTTTTTTGTATTTCTGCGTCTGCTTTGTGTTTTTGAGCATAACGCAAAACAACATTTGTTCATAATTGCAGTTTTACACTATTGTTTAAATACTACCGCAAATTACATAAATTGTCAATACACATAATGCAAAATAGTGTAGTTTACATCAACAAGCAATTTTAATCTTTTTTATTTTTATTGGCAATCCACATAGTTTATTAATAACTTTTAAAAATCTTTAACTGCAATAGTCCTCCACTGCTCTTCTAAGCGCTTCCTTCCCTGTAATTTCAACACCTTTTTCAAGTTGCATTACATCGCTTTTCGGCAAATTTGAGGACATAGTTCCCGTTTTCAGGTAAATATTACCGCTTTCTTTATAATAAACATTCAGATAGCCGTCCTCTATTTTCAGGATAAAAACATCTTCCTCGCACTTATCCTCGGTATTGCTCTGCTGTACGGTTTGAGCCGACGCATCTGTACCTGTGGTAAATAAATTTCCCGTTACCGCACAAGCTATTAATATGATTCCTGTTGCACAAATAAGCTTTTTCACATCAAAAACTCCCTGTAATTTGCTAAATTCAATACTTTCTCGGCAATAAATTCAGCTTTATTTTTAACTGTTTTAACTATATATTTCCGCCTATTTGTATTATTATACATATATTACATTATATTATATAAAATTTTTCTTTGTAAAAGGCTTATTTTTTAAGAAAAATTTGGCTTTTTATATTTATTTTTTTATTCTCAAGTGGTATAATAATCATTAACTGATATTTTTTGTTTTTGGATAAAATTTAAGAGATTAACTTTGTTTTTGTCAAAGAAGGAGAAATTATGCGTAACAAGCGTGAAACAGACATCAGTCAATATAAAGATATTCAGCCGGAGATTAACCCTGCCGTTCGCAAGGTAAATCCGGTAAAAAGATTTTTCAAGGCGCTCGGTAAATTTATTTTTACAATTTTCTCGGTATGCGTTGTTGCGGGTCTTATCGCAACTATTTCGCTCGGAATTTACATTGCGAGCCTTGCGTCCGAACCGACAGGCATTGACCTCAGAGCAAAATCGCTTAACCAGACAAGTTTTATTATGGTACAAAATTCAGACGGCAAGTTTGAGCAGTATCAAACTCTTTACAGCACAGAAAACAGAATTTGGGTTGACAACCAAAAGATTCCGCAGGCTATGAAAGACGCCGTTGTTTCCATTGAGGACAAGCGTTTCTTCGACCACCACGGAGTTGACTGGACAAGAACCCTCTCTGCCGTAGTAAGTCTTGCCTCGGGCACAGATTCTTACGGCGGTTCTACAATTACCCAACAGCTTATCAAAAATATAACAGACGACAACGAAGTTTCTCTCACAAGAAAAATGCGTGAAATCTGCAAAGCGCTCAAGCTTGAGAACGAATATACAAAGGACGAAATTCTTGAGGCTTACCTCAATGTTGTAAACTTCGGCAACAACTGTCAGGGCGTTGAGTCGGCGGCTCAGCTTTACTTTGACAAGAGCATTGAAAACTGCTCTATCGCAGAATGTGCGGCTATCGCAGGCATTACTCAAAACCCGTCAAAATGGAATCCTCTTGCTTATCCGGAAAACAATAAAATCAGACGAGAAATCATCATAAACGAAATGTATGACCAGGGCAAAATTACCAAGGACGAATATGATGCCGCTATGAAAGAGTCTGCAAATATGACTTTTGTAGGCTATACAAGCGATCGTGACGATGAAGATGACAACGATGACGGTTATGTTCAGAACTGGTACATTGACGAGCTTTTCTATGACGCTCAGAAAGACCTTGCTCAGTACTACAACATCAGCGAGGACGCAGCATCTGATAAACTTTACACAGAGGGTCTTAAAATCTACTGCGCAATGGATGTAAGAGCGCAGGAAATGATAGAAAATGCCGCTCTGAACATTGACAAGAGCAGCGACCCCGAATTACAGATAGCTATGACGCTTATGGGGTTTGACGGCAGAGTAATTGCTACTGTCGGCAGCTCAGACAAAAAGACAGGGGCTTTAAGCTGGGACAGAGCGACAGAGTCATCTCTCCAGCCGGGTTCTTCAATCAAGCCTGTTGTTGTTTATCCATACGCAATCGACAACAAAATGCTCTACTTCTCATCTCAGATTGAGGACGCACCGCTCGAAAAGTACGAAACTAACGAGTACGGCGAGCTTGTTTCAGGCCCTAAGAACTGGTACGAAGGCTACAAGGGCACAATGCTTTTGCCTGACGCTATCGAAATTTCTTCAAACGGTACAGCCGCTCAGGCTATGAAAATGATTGGCGGTCCGAGCGTGGCTTACGAGCAGGTAGTAACAAAAATGGGATTTTCTCACCTTGACGAGCAGGACGCTTACAACTCGGGCGGACTTTCAATCGGTGGTCTTACAGGCGGTGTAACAGTTCGTGAAATGGCTGCTGCTTACAACTATATGGGCAACGGCGGTCTTTACTACAATCCTTACACCTACTACTACATCACAGACTCAGAGGACAACATTATTATTGATAACAGAAACGCTGTTCCAAAGCAGGCTTACTCACCAACAACAGCCGCTATTATGAACAGACTTCTCCACTACAATGTAACAAACTCAGTGAATACCGCCGCAGGCTCTGCAAGAATCAGCGGTTGGGATATTATCGGTAAAACAGGTACAACCGATGCCGACAAGGACTCATGGTTCTGCGGTATGTCACCATACGCTACACTTGCTATTTGGACAGGTTTTGACTACCCACACACAATTTCAAATACAAATGTTGCAACAAACACCTTTAACAAGGTTATGAGCTCATACCTAAGCGGTATGGAGCACAAGGACTTCAAATTCCCGTCTAACCTTATTGAAGCACAGTACAACCCTTATTCGGGTCTTATTGTGTCAACCGAAAATGTTTCGGGCAAATATGTCGGTTATTACACAGAGGACAATATGCCTTCAAACGGCGGTTGGGACGGTTACTACGACTCAAGCGATTCCGATAATTACGATGATTATAATTACGATTCATCATCTAATTATTCAGACAGCTCTTATTCCGGTGACGAAAATCACTCAGGCGGTGGCGACGGAGATACTTCTTCTGCCGAAAGCCAAGGCGGCGGTGAAGAGCCTAAGCCTGAAGAAAGCGGCGGAGATACCTCATCTGCCGAAAGCCAGGGCGGCGAAGAACCTAAGCCTGAAGAAAGCGGAGGAAATGTATCTGCTCCGGGAGCTTAAGTCAGTTTATCTTGAAGAACTGTCTGCTTACAGGCAGTTCTTCATTAAATACATAAGGAAGTTATAAATTCCAAACTGAAAGGAAAGGATTTAGAATATGATTTCAGTAGCAATAATGGGCCACGGCGTTGTAGGCTCAGGCGTAGCCGAAATTCTTACAACACACAAACAGAAGCTTTTTGCAAGCATCGGAGAAGAAATTTATGTAAAGCACATTCTTGACCTGCGTGAATTTCCCGACAGCCCTTTGGCCGACAGATTTACAAAGGACTTTAACGACATCTTAAACGACAGAGAAGTAAGAGTTGTTGTTGAGGTTATGGGCGGTCTTAACCCTGCATATGACTTTGTAAAGAAGTGCCTTAAGTCCGGCAAGAGCGTAGTAACATCAAACAAAGAGTTAGTTGCGGCTCACGGTGCAGAGCTTTTACAGATTGCAAAAGACGAAAATGTAAACTTCTTATTTGAGGCATCGGTTGGCGGCGGTATTCCGATTATTCGCCCAATCAGTCAGTGCCTTGTAGCAAATATTGTTGATGAAATTGCAGGTATTTTAAACGGCACAACAAACTTCATCCTCACAAAGATGATTGAGGACGGTATGCAGTTTGACGCTGCCCTCAAACTTGCACAGGATCTCGGCTTTGCCGAAAGAAACCCTGCCGCAGATATTGAAGGTCACGACGCTTGCCGTAAAATCTGTATTCTTGCTTCCCTTGCTTTCGGTAAGCATGTTTATCCGAACTTTGTACATACAGAGGGCATCACCGAGATTACTCTTGAAGATGTAAAATATGCAGAGGCTTACAACTGCGTTATTAAACTTATCGGCAGAGTTAAGCGCCTCGACGACGGCAAGATTGATATAATCGTTGCTCCTATGTTTGTACCAAACAAAAGCCAGCTTGCTAACATTGACTATGAGTTCAACGGCATTATGGTAAGAGGCGACTGCACAGGCGATGTAGTATTCTACGGCAAGGGCGCAGGTAAGCTTCCAACAGCAAGTGCAGTTGTAGCCGATGTAGTTGACTGCTGCAAACACTTAAAGACAAGAAAGTTCTTGTTCTGGGCAGACGGCAACGGCGACAATATTCTTCCTTATGAGGAGTCGGTAACAGCAATGTACATCAGAGCAAACACAACATTCGAGCTTGCTCAGGAAGTATTTGGCTGTATAGATAAAATTGAAAAGGCTGACAGCCCAGAGGGCGAGATTGCCTTTGTAACAGCGCAATTACCCTATGGTGAAATTATTGAAAAAATCGCAGCACTCGAAAGCAGAGGTGCAAAGGTTATTTCAAAAATCCGCATAGGTGATTTATAATTGAAAGAGGAGTAAAAGGACATGAGTTTGATAGTTCAGAAATTCGGCGGTAGCTCCGTAGCAAATGCTGAGCGTGTAATGAATGTGGCTAAAATCGTAACAGAAACATACGCTAAGGGCAACGATGTTGTAGTTGTTGTTTCTGCACAGGGCGACACCACAGACGATCTTATCGCAAAAGCCGAAGAAATTAATCCAAATGGTTCAAAGAGAGAAAAAGATATGCTTCTTGCAGCAGGTGAACAGATTTCTATTTCACTTCTTGCAATGGCTATCGAAAAGCTTGGTTACCCTGCTGTATCACTTCTTGGTTGGCAGGCAGGTTTTGAAACAACCAACATTCACACAAGTGCAAGAATCAAAAAGGTTGACCCAAGCCGTATCCGTCATGAACTTGACAAAAAGAGAATTGTTGTTGTTGCCGGTTTCCAGGGCCTTGCTAAAACAGACGATATTACAACTCTCGGCAGAGGCGGTTCCGATACAAGCGCCGTAGCTATTGCAGCTGCAATGCACGCTGACCTTTGTCAGATTTACACAGATGTAGAAGGCGTTTATACAGCCGACCCAAGAAAAGTTGAAAACGCAAGAAAGCTCAAAGAAATTTCTTATGACGAAATGCTTGAGCTTGCTACACTCGGCGCACAGGTACTCAACAACCGTTCAGTTGAAATGGCTAAAAAATATAACATCGAGCTTGAAGTCCTCTCAAGTATGACAAGAGCATCGGGTACAATAGTAAAGGAGAAAACAAAAATGGAAAAAATGTTAATCAGCGGCGTTGCTAAAGATACAGATGTTGCAAGAATTTCTGTAACAGGTATTCCTAACGAGCCAGGTCTTGCTTTTAAAATCTTCTCAAAACTTTCTGCTAAGGATATCAATGTAGATATTATTCTTCAGTCAATCGGTCACGACGGCAAGAAAGACATCAGCTTTACAGTTCCTAAGTCAAGAGGTGCCGAAGCTGCCGAGGCTCTCAAAGATTACATTGAGAACTTTGACGGTACAGAAATCCTCGTTGACAAGAGCGTAGCTAAGATTTCAATTGTCGGCGCAGGTATGGAAAGCCACGCAGGCGTTGCTACAAAGATGTTTGAGGCTCTTTACGATGCACAGGTAAACATCCAGATGATCAGCACAAGCGAAATCAAGGTTTCTGTTCTTATTGACGAAAACGACGCAGATAAGGCTGTTAAAGCTATCCACGCTAAGTTCTTTGATTAATCAAAACTTAATCGCATATTTAAAAGCTCCTCAACTAAGAGGAGCTTTTGTTTTGTGCTTTATTAGTTAAAAATTATTAGTTGGCATTTTAAAATTAAAAAATTTAGGTCGAGCCTTTTTAAAGGCTCGTGGGTTTGGGCAACGCCCAAGAAAGTCTGTGTTTATTACAATTTATAAGGCACAAACAGCGTTGCTGTTTGTGTGCTAACGCAAAGTTTGTCAAAACAGGCGACAGCCCTTTAAAAGAAATACTTAATCAATAAATAATAAAGAAGAATATTTTTGTTGTTATCGCAATTATAAGGCTTTCGCCAGTGTGTTCAAGCCACCAAACAGCAAGCTGTTTGGCTATCAGAATTTTGCGTAAGCTAAAGTATTGTGTGCTTTGCCCACACCCACAACCTTTATATTCGTGTAGAAAGTATCTACAATTCCAAAGTTTATAACTCCTGACCGCTAATAAGTTATTTTTGAAAACAATAATTATTATTTTCTTATTAATTGACAACACTAATTTAATATGTTACCATAATTTTATAAAATATACTTTTAGCAGTCCAATCAAATTTAAAGTAATCGGAAAGGCAGCAAATATAACAATGATTGCAGTGATAGGCTTCATAGCAAGTATGTGCTTACACAGTATATCGATGTTACATACTTTACAATATTTGTGTGCATTGCTTAAGCAACGGAATTAGTAGTTAACGTTTGACAATCTTAATACAAATCGCACAAATTTATTTTTAGTTATTATACAATTTATATCATTTTGTTATCTTAGCATATTTATATAAATATATATTGACAAATTTTACACTATGTGTTACTATAATTCTATATTATTTAACAAACATATAAGGAGGTTAAAAGCGATTAATTTTTAATATTTGTCATTTGGAGATGATAAAAGATTATTCTACAGCCAGTTATGTATTCTATTTTATTTGAAAATAATGTGACTATTATTCACTTAGCAAAGGAGCTCACTATGAAAAAATATTTTAAATTTGTATCTTCAATACTTACAGCAACAATATTAATAAGTATATTATATCCTAATATGGCTTTAGCAAAAACAGCACTTACACAAGACAATACAACAACACCTTATTATGATAATATATTATCTAGTCCCCAGAAAAACTTATTCAAAAATATTACATATGACAATTTAACAATGACTATTGAGGATAAATTTTTAAAAGAAAATAGTGGCACTATTTATCGTAAATCAGAGCAAGAATATCTTATAAATTTAGGCGAAATTAAAAGTTCAGAAAACATCTCACTACTTAATAATTCATTAGTCATTTCATATGCCTCAGACGAAAGTGGTACAAATACAAAAAATAAAACGGATGATAGTATATCTGTTAAGATAACATTAACCGTTGATTACAGGATTAGTAATAATACAGTAAAAATGTCTAAAATAACAAGTAAACTTATTGCTTGTAACGGTAGTACTACATCTAATGTTGGTTCTGGTGTTTTCATAATTGGAAATGAACTTACTTATGGTCAAGTTGATGCTGGACACTCGAGTCAAAAAACAACAGTTGCACTACCAACTAACGCATGCACTCGAACTTATTCTCCAACAAATTGGAAAGCAGTTTCAACTTCTGCAGGTATAGTTGGTGCAACACAGATAGTTACTTTACGAGGCAGAAATAGTAAATGGTCAGTAACTTTAACAAATAACATAATAGACTCCATGCCATAAATTAATAAGGTGAAAAAAATGAAAAAAATGCTCCCGATATGTATAAGAACATGTATAATTATAATGTCAATATTATTTTACATATTGACAAGATATATGAGAGAATTTGCTTCCATTAATTATGACTTAAAAACAGGATATATAGTTAATTCAGCTACCATATTTATTATAGCAATACTATTCACAATATCAATAAAACTATTTAAGATTAGTGGAAGAATTGCAAATATAGTAATGATTACAGTGATAGTGATTAGCTTCATAGCAAGTTATGTACTTACACCGTATATCGGCGTCACATACTTTACAATATTTTTGTGTGTTGCTTATGTTACAGAAATAATACTTAATAAAATTACTCAAAAATGAATAGGGTCTGTTTTTAATGTTTGATGATTTGGAATTATAAGCTTAAAAACTCTCAGATAAATAATAAAAATTTAGGTCGAGCCTTTTTAAAGGCTCGTGGGTTTGGGCAATGCCCAAGAAAAGGTGTTTCTATTGCAAATTATATGGCACAAACAGCAACGCTGTTTGTGTGCTAAGGCAAAGTTTGCTAAAACAGGCGACAGCCTTATAAATAAATTCATTTATTGATAAACAGAATGGCTTTTTGTTATGCTATCGGATTTATAAGGCTGTCGCCAATGTGTTTTAGCCGCCAAACAGCTTGCTGTTTGGCTATCAAACTTTGAAGTCTTTGTGGGCTTTGCCCACACCCACAACCTTTGAAAAGGTTGACCAAACTTTTTTATTCGAGTATAAAGTCTGTGATAATCCAAACAAAATTTTCCCGACCGTTGCTAATCCATAATATTCTCTCAGCATAATACAACAAAAAATCCCGACGGATAAATCCGTCGGGATAAAAAACTTTGGAAATTAAATTACTTAACTTCAACTTCAGCGCCAGCTGCTTCGATCTTAGATTTGATCTCATCAGCCTCGTCCTTAGATACAGCCTCTTTAAGAGTCTTAGGTGCGCCGTCAACGAGAGCCTTAGCTTCCTTAAGACCAAGACCTGTGATCTCACGAACAGCCTTGATAACAGCAATCTTGTTGCCGCCAGCACTCTTAAGAACTACATCAAACTCTGTCTGCTCAGCAGCAGCAGAAGCAGCCTCTGCAGGACCTGCAACAGCAACTGCAGCAGCAGCTGATACACCAAACTCATCCTCTACAGCGTGTACAAGCTCTGAAAGCTCGAGAACTGTGAGGCCTTTTAATTCTTCAATAATAGCAGTAATTTTCTCTGATGCCATTTTAATTTACCTCCGATATAATAAGTTGTAAAATTTAAGTTAATATTGCAGATTATTCTGCAGCAGGTTCCTCAGCAGGAGCCTCTTCTGTTGCGGCTGCTAAACAAGCCTCAACACCGCCCTTATCAACAACAGCCTGAATAGCTCTTGCGAAAGAAGCAATCGGTGCCTGGAATGCACCAAGTACATTTGCGAGAAGTACATCTCTTGTAGGAAGTTTTGAAAGAGCTGTGATTGTATCCATATCAATAACAGCGCCGTCAAGGTAACCTGACTTAACCTTAAAGTTATCGTGATCCTTAGCATAGTTGCAGAGGATTCTTGCAGCAGCAGCGTATTCGCTGTCGCTTGTAGCGAGAGCTGTTGTACCCTCAAGAACAGGCTTAATGCCCTCAAGACCTACTTCATCACAAGCACGAGATAAAAGTGTGTTCTTAACTACTGAATAGTGTACATTGTTTTCACGAAGTTCTTTTCTAAGCTTTGTATCGTCCTCAGTATTGATACCCTCGTATGAAACAACTAAACCTGTAACAGAGTTCTTAAGTCTTGCTGTAAGTTCTTCAACGATGACTTTCTTCTGCTCTAAAACACTTTGACTTGGCAATTATTTCACCTCCAAAATTTTTTAAACGCAGTATCTAAAGTTCTTAAAAAACAAGGCAGTCCGATTAGACCTCGGACTGCCGCAAAAATACAAAAATAATGTAAAATTGCATCTTCCTCGGCAGGCGGTATAACCTTTATGCATATTGCACCTGCTGTCTTTAGAACAGCGAATTTATATTCACACCAAAGGTGTAAACATTAAAGTAATTATAATCAAACACCAAACTTAGCAGGTGAAATACGAACGCTTGGTCCCATTGTTGATACAATGGCAACTGAACGAATGTACTGACCCTTTGCAGCAGCAGGCTTAGCCTTTACGATAGCTTCCATAAGTGTATCGAAGTTCTCGCCGAGCTTTTCTGCGCCAAAGCTTATCTTACCGATTGGGCAGTGAATGATGTTTGTTTTGTCAAGACGGTACTCAATCTTACCTGCTTTAGCTTCTTTAACAGCCTTAGCAATGTCAGGAGTAACAGTACCTGCCTTTGGGTTTGGCATAAGACCACGAGGACCAAGGATTCTACCTAAACGACCTACAAGACCCATGCAGTCAGGAGTTGTGATAAGAACATCAAAGTCCATCCAGTTTTCCTGCTGAATCTTCTGAGTCATATCCTCAGCACCTACAAAGTCAGCACCTGCTTCCTTTGCAAGCTCCTCATTAGCGCCCTTACAAATTGCAAGAACTCTAACATTTTTACCTGTACCGTTAGGGAGTACAACAGCGCCTCTAACCTGCTGGTCAGCGTGACGGCTGTCAACACCGAGCTTTACATGAAGCTCAACGGTTTCATCAAACTTAGCGGTGCTTGTCTTGATAACAGTTTCAAGAGCCTCGCCTGGTTCGTATAATTTTGATTTGTCAACGAGCTTAGCTGCGTCAACATATTTTTTACCGTGTTTCATCAGTTTTCCTCCATTGATAGGTGGTCAATCGGGAATTCCCTCCCACCCGGATAATTAGTCAACTACTGTAATACCCATGCTTCTTGCAGTACCTGCAACCATGCTGATTGCAGCTTCAAGAGAACCTGCGTTAAGGTCCGGCATTTTCTGCTCTGCGATCTTTGTGATCTGCTCACGAGTAATCTGAGCTACCTTTGTCTTGTTTGGTACGCCAGAACCACTCTCAATGCCGCAAGCCTTCTTAAGAAGAACTGCTGCCGGTGGAGTTTTAGTAACGAAAGTGAATGAACGGTCTGCATAAACTGTGATAACAACAGGGATAATAAGACCTATGTCATTCTTTGTGCGCTCGTTAAAATCCTTTGTGAACGCAACGATATTTACGCCGTGCTGACCAAGAGCAGGTCCAACAGGCGGAGCCGGAGTAGCCTTTCCGGCAGGTATCTGTAACTTAATTAAGCCAACTACCTTCTGAGCCATTGTGTTTGCACCTCCAAAATTCGTGGTAAATTGCGGGACACCACTATGTAGGTTCCCTCCCACAGGGAACATTTTGTTCCCAATAATAAGCCGTAAGGCAAATTATCTGCGATTAATCCTCAAGCAGTTCAGCCTGACCTAACTCAAGCTCAACCGGAGTTTCTCGTCCGAACATTGAAACAATGACACGGACATAGTTTTTGTCAGCGTCGATTTCCTCAACCACACCGACAAAATCATCAAGGGGACCATCGATAATACGAACTGAATCGCCCACCGAGTAGTTCACCTTTACAGAGCGGGTTTCAACGCCCATTCTGTAAACCTCAGCATCTGTAAGTGGAACAGGTTTAGATCCCGGTCCTACAAATCCTGTGCATCCTCTGATATTTCGTACTACATACCACGTTTCATCAGTGTAAACCATCTTAACAAATACATAGCAAGGATAAATTTTATTTTCAACCTCTTTTGTTTTGTCGCCGACGGTTTCGGTTACGATTTCTGTAGGTACTTTAACATCAACAATCATATCCTGAAGATTTCTGTTCTCTGCAGTTGTCATTAAGTCAGCTGCTACCTTATTTTCGTAGCCGGAATAAGTATGCACTACATACCATTTTGCTTCTTGATCTGCCATTTACTTTCTTCCTTTCGTAAGTTAGTAATAACAGAGATTAAGCTGAAGTGTTCATAACTAAGCCGAGCAGAGCGAAAAGTCCTCTGTCAAGGCCGAAAATGAACAGTCCCACAACTACAATTACGCCGATAACAATACCGAAGTTCTTTGTAGTCTGCTTTGGTGAAGGCCAAGTAATTTTCTTGAGTTCACCCTTGCACGCACTGAGGTACTTAAAAAGCTTTTGAAAAACATTCTGTTTGTTTTTCTTAGCAGGTTTCTTGGCATCCGCTTTCTTAGCGTCAGCCTTTTTAGCTTCAACCTTTTTGTCAGCCATTTTAAACCTCCATTATTTTGTTTCCTTGTGCGGAGTGTGTTTCTTACAGAAACGGCAGTACTTGTTCATTTCAAGTCTGTCGGGACTGTTTTTCTTGTTTTTCATTGTGTTGTAATTACGCTGTTTGCACTCTGTGCAGGCCAATGTGATTTTAACTCTCATAACGGCACCTCCCGGTTTTTTCGGAATATTTTAGCCTCCCTCAATAGGGCAGAAAAATAAAGCCCCTTTCAGAGGTATAACTATTCTATCATATACAAAACACTAAGTCAAGTGTTTTTTCGCAAAAAATCGCAGTATTTCTGCTTTTATATAAGATTAATCATTAAGTGTCGATGCTTTAGAAACATTCTTTTTCTTCGGCTTTTCGGGCTTAACCTTTTTGCCCTTGTATTTTCTTGCGGCTTTTGCGGCCTTTTTCAGGTCATCGCTTAAATACTCAAACACTGTGTTGAACTGCTCATCATCAAGTGCATTGAGCAATACTATGGTGATAATTGCGCGTGTGTCAGCATCGCCGTTGTTGTACTGAAGATTAAAGATACCAACGAGTTTTTCAAGCTGCGGCTTTGTTGCTGATTTTACATAATCAACAATCTTCGGAGCAATCTTTTCTTTTGCGAAAGTTGCGCCTCTGAACGGAAAATATCCGTCCTCTTCGTACTTGATTTCCTCTTTAAGTTCAGGAAAAACAGCTACAAAGCGCTTTGCAAGGAACTTTGGATCCGCATTGCCGTCATCGTCCTTTTTCTTTTTCTGCTTAATCTGCTTTGCACGCTTAACGGCAACAGCGCCCGAAACGCCCTCAATAAAGTCGTTTGAAATACTCTCGACATCTTTCTGTGTGCTTTCTTCGTCAAGCATCCATGTGGCAAGAGTTTTCCACTCGTTGTCAGGGCCTTCCTCTGTCATAGTACAGGTGCGCAGTACCATATGAGTTTTTTCTTTGTAATAAACTACCGAATAAGCAACATTTTCGCTTGTAAAAAGCGCTACAATTTCCTGCTTGTCATCGGCCGCTACCTTTTGTCTTGTATATCCGGCAGGAGCAAGCTGAGCCTCAACCTTACCTGCAATATATTCAAAAGCATTTTTTATTTCCAAAGTCATACATCCTTTCTAAATGTATTCACCAATATATTATACAGTTAATATGTGCACTTGTCAATTACAGAAAAGGGCAACGGCACGCATTATTTTTTTGTTTTAACTTGAAACCAATGCCTTTATATGTTATTATTAAGAGGTATAATTTTATGCAATAACGAAAAGAAGGTTTTAATATGTCTTCAGCTAATGCCATCGGTGTGTTTGACTCCGGGCTTGGAGGATTGAGTGCGGTAAGAGAATTTCTGCACATTCTTCCAAATGAAAATATAATATACTTCGGCGATACGGGCAGAGTTCCCTACGGAAACCGAAGCCGAGAAATCATTACAAAATATGCTTTTCAGGATACAAATTTTTTGCTTGAGAATAATGTAAAAATGATTGTTGCCGCCTGCGGTACGGTAAGTTCTGTTGCAGGCAAAAAGCTCGAAAGCAACCTGCCTGTTCCTTACACAGGCGTTATAAATCCGACTGCCTTTGCTACTGCAAAAAAGACAAAAACTGGCAGAATCGGCGTTATAGCCACAGCCGCTACAATAAGCACACATAACTACAAGGCTCGTCTTGAAAAGTTAAATCCCGAATTTAAGGTATTTGAAAAGGCTTGCCCTCTCTTTGTTCCGCTTGTGGAAAACGGATTTATACATAAAGACGATCAGATTGTTCGCCTCACAATAAAGCATTACCTTACGGAGCTTGTGGAAAATGATATTGACACACTCATTTTGGGCTGTACTCATTATCCGTTGCTTGCAGATGCGATTTCAAGCGTAATCGGCAACAGCATTGAGCTTATTGACTCCGGCTACGAAACCGCTCTATACACCAAAAAGGTGCTCGGAGAAAATAATCTTCTCAACAACAGCGCCGAGCAAGGCGCTTCATCATTCTTTGTAAGCGACACTCCCGAGGGCTTTGAAAGCGTTGCGGAGTTATTCCTTGGCAAAAATATGGAACACACGGTAACGCAGATAGATATTGAAAAATACTGATAATCGGAGGAATTTATGGAAAAAGAAAAGAATCCTTATATGATTTCGATTGTCGGTGAGCAGAAAGTTGAAGGACAAGACGACCGCATTGAAGTAATTACCGAGGGTAAATATATGATGAAAAACGGTCATTTCCTTATAAACTACAAGGAATATGACGAAGATTTGCCCGATAAGTTTCTCAACAACCTGGTTAAGGTTGAAAACGAAACCGTTACGATTTCACGCAAAGGACCGTTAAGTTCTCAACTTATACTTGAAAAAGGCAAAAGACATCAGTGTATGTACCAAACCATTGCGGGCACGCTTTCAATCGGTGTGTTTACAAAAACGCTGAACAACAATCTTAACGAAAACGGTGGTTCACTTGAGGTTATCTACACTCTTGACTTCAACTCGGACCTTGTGAGTGAAAACCGATTTAGAATAGACATTGAAAAGAAGAAAGAGGTAGAAAACAATGAACATTTATGCTGAAGCAGTCGGCAAGCTTAAACTTGCAATTAATTCTGCCATTGAAAAGGCAATTTCAGAGGGTGACCTGCCACAGGCAGAATTACCCGATTTTATTATAGAAACACCTGCCGACAGATCACACGGCGACTTTGCAACAAATGCCGCTATGGCAGGCGCAAAGGCTTTCCGTATGCCTCCTTTTAAAATTGCACAGGCTATCACATCACACCTCGACCTTGATGGTACAATGTGCGAAAGATTTGAAACCGCAGGTCCGGGATTCATCAACTTTTTCCTCGGTTCAAAATTTTATTCAGCAGTAGTAAACAGCGTACTTGAAAATCCGGAAACCTACGGCAATTCGGATTTTGGCAAGGGCGAAAAGGTAATGGTAGAGTTCGTATCCGCAAACCCTACAGGCCCTATGCATATGGGTAACGCAAGAGGCGGCGCACTCGGCGACTGTCTTGCCGCTGTTCTTGATAAGGCAGGCTACAATGTATGGCGTGAATTTTATGTAAACGACGCAGGCAATCAGATTGAAAAGTTCGGTTGCTCACTCGAGGCCCGTTATCTTCAAATTTTTAAGGGTGACGAAATCGTATTCCCCGAGGACGGTTATCAGGGCGTTGACATAACAGAACTTGCACAGGAATATGCCGACATTCACGGCGACAGCCTTGTAAATGTATCTTCCGAAGAGCGCAAAAAAGCTCTTGTGGATTTTGCACTTCCTAAGAATATAAGCAAAATGCAGAGCGATATGGCAAAGTACAACATCACCTATGACAAGTGGTTCTTTGAGAGTGAACTTCATAAGAGCGGCGCTGTAAAGGCGGTTGTTGACACACTCACGGAAAAAGGACTTACATATGAGCAGGACGGCGCTGTATGGTACAAGAACAAGCAGGTACTTACAGAAAAGCTCTTAAAGCAGGGCAAAACTCAAAAATACATTGACAATCTTGAATTAAAAGACGATGTACTCATCCGTCAGAACGGCAACCCTACTTACTTTACAGCCGACATTGCTTATCACAAAAACAAATTTGACAGAGGTTTTACAACTCTTATTGATATATGGGGCGCAGACCACCACGGTCACGTAATGCGTATGAAAGGTGCAATGGACGCTATCGGCTATGACGGCGACAAACTCAATGTTGTGCTTATGCAGCTTGTAAAACTCGTTAAGAACGGCGAAATCGTAAGAATGAGCAAGCGTACAGGTAAAGCAATTCAGCTTGGCGACCTCCTTGAGGAAGTACCTGTTGACAGCGCAAGATTCTTATTCAACACCCGCGAGGCAAATACACAGATGGACTTTGACCTTGACCTTGCGGTTGCACAGGACAACCAGAACCCTGTATATTATGTTCAGTATGCGCACGCAAGAATTTGCAGTATCATTAAGGCGCTTGCAAAAGACGGCATTAACCCACGCAAATGTACAGATGCGGAGCTTGCACTTCTCACAGCGCCCGAAGAAAAGGAGCTTATCCATCACCTCGCATCATATACAAATGAGATTGAGAGTGCGGCTAAGGACTATGACCCAACCAAGATTACCCGCTATGTAACACAGCTTGCAACACTTTTCCACAAGTTCTACAATGCCTGCCGTGTTAAAGGCGAAAACGAGGCACTCACACAGGCAAGACTTGCACTTTGCGAAAGCGTAAAGGTTGTAATCAAGAATGTTCTTACAATGTTCAACATCTCTTGCCCTGAGAGTATGTAATTTTAAATTTAATATTTTCAATATAAATAAGGTCTGCAAAGTTTTTAGCTTTGCAGACCTGTTGTTTTATTCGCTCTTCCACTCAAGATACGGACCATCATATTTAATTGTAGTAAATATGCCGTCTTTTATTTCCTGTTTATTATAGTGTCCATAGAGTAATTCTAACTTTTTGTTCACTGTATCATATCGTTCTCCTATCATAACCGATGAAACCGATGAAATATCAGCCGCAAGTGCAGTATCTGCATAATTTAAATACAAATAATTATTATAATAATAAACATCAGGTTCGTTTATCCCAATCTCAAACAACTCTGTTTCATCAAAAGTATCAAGCAATATTTCATAGCATTTTCGTTTAGCAAGTCCGGTATTATCACCTCTTCCTATATAATATAATTTATTGTTTTCTGTATCAAACGATAAACTGTATGCAGAATTTTTACTTACGGTTTCAAAATCCGAGCCATCTTTCTTTATACGACAGACTTTATTTTCTCCTTTAGACGAGTAATTCGCAAAATAAAGGTAATCGCCATACACTTTCATATCTTTTAAATCATAAAAATACAACTGATTTTTAGTATCACTTTCCGGTTCAAAATCATTATACATCAATTCTTTGCCGGAACCGTCAAGCTTCATTTTATATAAACCTGAATTTTCAAAATTAAAACTGTAACTGCCACCGTCAGGAGTATATCCGTTATTAAAATAATAAATATATCCGTCATCTATTGTATATGAAGATGCAACAACATCATACCAATCTACTTCCTTACCGTCAAAACTCATTTTGCCTATTTTATATAAGCTATCTTTTGAAACAGCACTCATATAATCCATAGACGGTTTAATAATAAAGTATAGGTATTGTCCGTCAGTTTTTAAATCATATATTAATTTTGAACCATACTCATCAGCAAAAGCATCTGAATTAATAGTAATCTCTTCTTTTTTTAATATGTTTTTATTATCGGTAAAAGTGTATTTATACAAATTACTTTCTTTTACACAATATATAGCATTATTTATATACACACTTTTATATTTACTTAGTTTTTCAGGTGCAATATTATCAACATATTGTACATTATTATTGTCTTCAGTCGCTTCACAACCAACAGCACTTAACTCTCCGTTTTTGCCTAAATTAACTATTATACCTGCATCTAAATAATAGTCATTGCCATTATTATTAACAACAACTTCATTACCTGTTGATGTTTTTTCGGATGACGAACAACCCGAAATCACAGTCATACCTATTACAGGCAATAACAATAAAGCGAATAATTTGTTTTTCTTTTTCATAATTGCACTCTCCTCAATAATTTATTACGACCATTTTCTAAATATTATATTCATATCATTCATATATTTAAGTTCTGCCTGAGCCTGTTGTGAATAATATGCGTCCAATGCTGTGTTGCACTCAATTTTCTTTAATGTGCGATTATTTTTTGATTCAATTTCTGCTTTCCTTACAGTTTCTCTGATTAACCTATCCCCTTTATTCTTCATATCTAATAAATCACTATAAATTCTGCTTTGATTATCGATTATAGTATCGAGCTTACTGTTTATCTCGTCTACTGTATATTGTAATCTGTCTGTTTTTATTTCTCTTTTTACAAGATAATATAATCCGTCGGTACCGCCAAGGTGATCGGTAATTTTAAGTCTTAAAAATTCATTCATATATCCTATAGGAATAATTCCCCAATAATTCTTATCAATGCCGCTTTTTAAATACATATCATACAATAATCTGCCGGACTCGCTCATCTTTTGTTTCAGCATATTTCTCTTAGTAATAAGTATTCTCTTTTCAGCCAATTCTGCATTTACCCTTGCGGTATCATTATCTATTTTTTCAAGATAGTTTTTATATGCTCTTTCATACTTTCTCTTTGCTCTGTCTTGTTGTTCCGATTTCTTTGCAAAAGTAATAATACTGCCTATAATTAAACCAATTGCAATCGCAATTACAAAACACCAAAAGCCAAACACCAAGCCACTGCCCAATGCCGAAAATTTAGCACCGCTTAAGGCTCCTCCTCCTGCTTTTTCTAATTTAATAAAAATATTTATTATGCTTATGATGAAAGCTATCAAAACACTTGCTCCTGCACTTTTTCCGATATAATTATCAAAATCGGCATAAACCGTTCTTTTTTCAGGTTCAGAAAAGTGTTCTTGTTTTCCAAGTCTTGATATTTGTCCGTCTAAATCATTTAATACATTTTGCATAAGATAAATATTCTGTTCCATATTATAGATGGTTTGTATTCCTCGTTGAAGTTCACTCATACCGCAATACCTCTCTCGAATTTATAACCGAATGGTTATTATATAAAGATTTTATCACAATTAATGTTATTCTGTCAATAGTAAATAATAAAAAGGGTGATAGAATGCATTACTATAAAAGATTGAGAGAATTAAGGGAAGACCACGATTTAACGCAAAAAGATGTAGCCAATTATTTGCAAATGAAACAACCGCAGTATTTCCGATACGAAAGCGGAAGCAGGGATATTCCCTCGGAGGTTTTAATATCTCTTGCAAAGCTGTACAAGGTTTCTGCCGACTACATTTTAGAATTGAAAGATACAACCGATTAATTTTTATAAGCAAAAAGCTGACGCAAACCGAAAGATTGGGCGACAGCTTTTTAACATTTTATTGTAATTATGTTAATTTTTATATTTAATGTAAATGTAATAAATTATTGTTTAACAAAATATTTAAACAAAGCAATTATAAAAGTTTGGTCGACTTTTTCAAAGGCTTGACCTAAATTTTTTAATTATTTGGCTTAAATCGTGTGCTAAACCATAATCCAAAGATTTAAGTTTTATCAATCAAATAAGTTTTTTTATTTTCTTAGTGTATGCTGACAGCATACACTTTTTTATTTTTATTTTTATATAATAATGTCAACGGATTTACATTAAGGAGTCCTGCAAATAAAAGTCAAGCCATAAAATGAAAACATCATCTAATTTGATATTGGAAACAGTCAGGCAATTTTGCGCACGGTTTTTCTCACCGGCAATAAAATTGGTTAGCTTGTTTCGATAACGGGTTAAATCCCTTAACTGATGAATATCAGCCGGAGGAATAAAGCTACCGTTAATTAAATCATGCTTAAAAAGGTCAGCAATCCATTTGGCATCCCTTTTGTCAGTTTTCTTTCCCTTAATTGCTTTAACATATTTTGGGTGAGTCAAAACAATATTGCAGGACAATTCAAGAATGTTGTAAACAGGAATCCAATATTTGCCCGTGGATTCCATACAAACATCCTTACAATCATTCTCTTTGAGCCAAGTTGCACATCGTTTCAGTTGATTAGTAAAAGTCGAAAAGCGATTGCTTTTGTAGGTGGTAATACCCTTGTTGTCGGTAGTTGCAATGCAACAATAGATAAAGGTTTTGTGGACATCTATTCCACAGCAAACAGGATAAACAATTTTTAACACAACACATCCCTCAAAATTAATATTTTGAGGAAACAAACAGGGATTGGATGCTCACTGAAAGATTGAGTAGTATATCTCTCCAAAGATAAGTTTACAGGGTTCAATGCCCTAATTAATTGTGCTTGAAAGAGCATCCGACACACATAAATATTCAGTTCAGTATACACTGAACCTACTCACCTCTTCGTGCTCTGTAGTGTGTTTGCTTTCTCAAGTACATTCTAACAATTTTTACATAGCTTTACTACAAGTTGCTTTCATTTATTTTTGCGCCTTGTAGCAAGGCGGAAAGGAATGGTCATAATTATGAAAAATACCGTTAAGAAAAATTTATGTACATTTATAGCTGTTATTGTTGCGGCGTCTGCTACAATAGTTTTTGCCGGATGCTCCGACAATGGAGCACCGCAGGCTTCGACAGGCAGTGAGGGCGTTGCAAGTCAAACAAGCGATGATGCATCTGCTGTATCACAGACAAAACAACCGGCAAAGAAGAGAGAAACAATTAAAATTGATGATATTGCATGGAATGTGGATCAAGGAATTGTTGACGGTGAAAAATATGTTCTTTTAGGCTATACAAACAATTCAAAATATACAGTTACGGATTTTGAAATGACATTTAAAGAAAAAGGCTCGGTAACGGAAGAGGACAAGGAAAATTTCTACAACGAGATTAAAGATAAATTTTCAATGAGTGATGATGATATTTCCGAATTAAAACAAAGGGATATTTCTATGCACGCAGAAACCGAAAAAATTGTTGAACCCGGAGAATCCGCAAAAAATATAAACTGCTATTATTACAGCGGTATTTATTATTTAAAAGACATAAATCACTTTAATTTGGTTGAACCCGATGTTGCTACCATAAAATACATTAATGACAATAAAATCTACACTTCATATTATGATTTCAGCACTAAAAAATATTCAGAAGATGAAAATACCGAAGAGGCATATTATTGGACCACATCGGAACTCGGCACAAAAATTCCTAAGCCTGATGTAAAGGTGGTAAAGAAATCCATAGATAATGAAGATTCTTTTGGATTTGAGGCTTACGGTTTATCTTTAGACCAATTTAACGAATATGTTGACAAATGCAAGCAACTCGGCTTTACCGTTGACGAAAGCAGTTATGAGGGTCATTATTCCGCAGATGATAAAGACGGCTATAATGTATATCTTTCATACAAAGAAGATGACGATTATATGACCGTAACCATTGATGCTCCGTCAGAATAAACAATACACTAAAAGGAATCTTGTACAAGGTTCCTTTTTTTATTATGTTAATTTTATATTTCAAATTATGGTTTATCGCACTGTTGAAGCTAAATAATTTAAAAATTTAGGTCAAGCCTTTTTAAAGGCTTGCGGGTTTGGGCAGAGCCCATAATGTCTTATGTTATAACAAATTATTATGCACTGACTGCTTGCTGTCAGTGTTCGTGAAACAAAGTTTAACAAAACAGGCGGCAGCCATATAAACAAAAACAGTCAACGCATTGCGCTGACTATGAAATAAGGTATATTTTCTTTAGTTGCTATCGCAAAACCTTTCGCCGTTGTGTTCAAGCCGCAAAACAGCAAGCTGTTTGACTATCGTTAGATTGCATAAACGGAAAGTATTTGTGGGCTTTGCCCACACCCACGACCTTTGAAAAGGTCGACCAAACTTTTACAATTGCCTTGTGAAGTATTCCGCTAAACCATAAATTACCCCAACTTTTGATAAAGAACCTTATTTCAATCAAAAACGGCAACACTTATGAATTTAATTTCAAAGTGCTGCCGTTTAATTATTAATTATTTTTCAAGAAAATCAACAAATTTCTCGCCGAGAACCTCTCTTGAATATACCTTACTGATTTTATCATAGTTACTTCTGAGTTGGTCATCCGTAACTTGTGGGAACTTACGAATCTTATCGAGCAAGTCCGCATAGGAAGTATAAATACAGCCGTCAATGCCGTTAAGAACTTCCCTTGAACCTGTGTTCTCTGTACAATAAACCATCTTTCCGTTGAGGATAGCCTCAATATACGGCATACCGAATGAATGGTTGAGAGTAAAGTCAACAACCGCATCGTGATTTTTCATCTGATTTTTCGGATTAGAAGTTTCGCCGCAATAACAAATATAATCTTCAACCTCGTTATCAAAAATCTTATCGAGAAATTCGTTAAGATAGTCGCCCGTACCGTAAACATCAATTACAATGTCATCAACATTCTGCTCTTTAAGATACTTGGCAAAGCCGATAAGATTGTTAATGTCAGCCTCACGCTCATGGCTGATTCTGAGCAAATACATACCGAGGAAGTAATCACGCTCCGGCACATCAACTTTCTTTTTATTATCGTCCTCTTCTTCCGCTCCTATGTCCTCTCTTGCCACACTTCGGCTTGACTCAAGAGTATTGCCGAGCACGATATAATCCTTATAGTTTTTAAAATTAAATTTATCAATGTAAAGCTGACGGTTTTCTTCACTTACAAATACAGCCTTGCCGATGTCGATTTTCTCCATTTTATTAACAATGTCTGGGAAAAGCTCATTTACAAGTGCGGCTGTACAATGGAAGAAATAGATTTTCTCCTCAATTTTCTCCGATGTAGCGTCATTAAGGAAAAGGTGGAGAGATTCTCTTGTTGAAATTACAGTCTTACTGTTTATATTCTCAAGTTTCTTTCTCATTGCCATACCTGCATACGGAGAAAGATTCTGTCTGCTGCAATCGCAGTCAAGGTGACCGTAAAGTCCTTTCCATCTAAAGAAGCCACGCTTTAAAAGTTCAATCTTTCTGCGTGAATTTGCCTTATACAATGCTGTAAGCTGCAATCCGTAAGGCATTTCCTTTGGCTTTGCGGTGCACTTTAGCGACAAAAGCTCTACAAGATAGTTTTTCTCAAGCAAAGCCTCCGCAAGCGAACGGGTAGCAAAAACCGTACCGCCTACACCGTAGAAGTTATAACCGAGGAATGTTACCTTATTCTTCTGAATTGCAGAAAATTCCTCATACATTCTGTCAATATGAGCACCGCTCTCAATAAAGTCATAATCAATCTCTTCCGGAAGTCTTGACTTAAAGAACGGATTTATCGTATAGGTTTCGTCGGCAATAGCGTCAACAAGCTGTCTTGCTTTTGTGTAAGAGCACTGCTCAAGCTCCTCTACCTCGCAGTAAAGGTTACGCTTTGCAAGGTAATTCTTTAAATCAGGCTGATACAAAATTACAGGTTTATTGAGCACCGTAAAGTCAAAGCCTACCGAAGAATAGTCAGTAATGAGGACATCATTTTTCGCAAGTTCGTCAAGCACATCTGTTTTGTGCGAATGAATAAACTTGATTCTGTCTGTCTTTGCACATTCCTTAAATTCTTCGATTTTCTCTTCATCAAAAAATTGGTGCAAACAAACCGTAAAAACGGAATTTGTTTTATCAAGATAATCGGCAAGTTTTTGGCTTGAAAGCACACCCTTAATCTGATGCATAAGCATCTGTGTCATATAGTTGTCGCCAAGGTACTCTCTCCATGTCATAAACCAAAGTATATTCTTGCCGTTCTGCGGCTGTGCATGGTATGCCTTGTGGCGCTTTACAAGCTCAATGTAGCGTGGCGGATAAATTCCGTAGTAAAGCTGATAATCTTTGAATTTATTGTAATCCATAAGAGTGGGCTTAATGTTCTTGTTGTAATACAAAAAACGGAACATATTATTATTGTAGCCATAGCCCTTATATTCAATAGCTTTAATGCCAAGCGTGCCGTGCTGTAAGTAAATAAGAGGCTTTTCTATGAAAAAGTCTGTCTTAAAAAAGCCGAGCTTTGTAGGAGTAATATCCTTGTAACTCAAAGAAACAAAGTAAATATCGGCATTTAAGTAAATCTTAAAATGCTTTACTGTGTTTTTCCAAACAACAAAACTCTTTTCTTTGTCAGAAAGAGAGGCGTAGGTTTCTTTATTGGCGGCATTTTTTTCAAGCACAATGTACTTGTCTATACCGTCCCTGCGGCGTACTACCTGTTTCCAAAAATAATATGAGTTATTATTTGAGGTTGCGGCAAGATTTTCGCCAAACAGCCATATAAAATTTCTACCCATCAAATTACTCCTTTAGTATATGGTTTATGCCTCGGTAATTTTACCGAAACCGCAAAATGCAAATTAAATAAACTGAAATTACAGCTCAAAAGTTGATTTTTCAGGCAAAAGTTTTTCAAATGCGTCAATGACGCCCTGCTTTTTTACCTCAAAATCCGTAGTTTCGGCTGTATCGTTAATACAAATCATATTATGCTTTTGTGAAGGAATATCCCTGCACAAATCGGGATAATTATACTCCTTGACATGATAGCAGTATGCAAAGCTGTCCCTGCGGACTGTATAATTGCCTGCCGCCAACTGCCAGAACTTCATAAGCCACTGGTTTACATTGCCTGTTTTTCTGAATTTATCCATACAGGTAGAATCCAGCACATCGTATTCTTTTTCCCAAATTTCTTCAAAAGTCGCTTTCATAAAGCTCGACGGAGTGTGCTGATAGTAAAAGCCCGGAAACCAATGCCACGGCAACAAAAGCGTAGTTTTTAACTGATTTTTCATTCCGTTCTTACCGCTATACCACTTTTTCCAGTCACGCTTAAAGACTTTTTCCTTATCGAAATGGTCGTTAATGATAGAAACATCCGCACCGTTAAAGAAACCTGCGCTGTCCTTATTAAAACAAATGCAGTCAAGCGCAAATGTGTCGCAAGGCATACCGTCTTTGAAAAAGTCCTCCGGTTTAGTCGGTGCGGTAATAAACATATCGTCATTAAAATACACAAACTGTTCCGAAAGTCCCTCTATACGGTGCAAATTAAGCTCAATAGTATGTGAATTAAAGGTAGGAAGATACTTTGACGGAATGTAATCTTTATGATTTACAATGTTAAGTTTTGGGTTTGTTGTATCAAGCCACTTCGGCAGATGTCCCCAGGTGACAAAGTGAATTTTATTTACCCAAGGGGCAAACTTTTCCACACCTCTGAACCAATACTGCAAGTTGTCCCAATCTCTGAAACGAACTTCACTGTTGGCATTGGTGACCGTTTTGCCGTCATACTTGGCTTTTTCCGCCTGCCACTGCTTATCGTTGCCGTCAACCCAAATTATTACAAAATCAATCGGGTTTGTGTTTTTCTCTTCCATACATACCTCACGGCCATCTTTCTTTGACAGCCTCGTAATTTCTCTTTGAATTTTCCGTATCGTACAAGTCAAAAAATTCCTTGTGTCTGTTTAAATAAAGCTCTGTGTTCGCAAACGAACGCTGTGCCATCTGCTCTATATAGTTCATAAGTCCCTGTTCTTCGTTATAAACAGGGCCAAATCCGTCCTCGGTATAGTCAAAATAACCTTTGCCGTAGTGCTGCTCCGAAAATCTTTCATAATCAAACTGAAAATATGCAAGCGGCTTTTTCATATAAGCAAAGTCAATCTGCACGCTTGAGTAATCGGTAATCATAAATGCCGAGCTTTTCATAAGCTCCTGCACGGTGTATTCGGGATATTTGCAGATTGTAAGGTACGGATTGCTCTTTGAAAAGCAGTCGATAAATCTCTGCATATCCCTGTGCGGGTAAAACATAACAGTACAGCCGTACTTTTCGCAAATTTCTTCAAGTCGTTTGCTGTTGATTATTTTACTCCAATTTTTAAAATAATCGCTCTCGCAAAAAGCCTTTTTATCATCTTCAATGCTTTTTGAAAGTGCGTCTGTACCGATCCAGTCACGCCATGTCGGCATAATAAGTATCTGATTCGGCACTGTTTTAAAATCGTGAAGCTTGTCCCAGCGGGGAAGTCCGAGTAATTTTACAGTGCCCTCGGGATAACCGTAATTATTGTTTACATACTCCCATTCCCTGTATGTGCTGGTGACAAACATACTCATTTTTGTGTTTTTATAATAAAGAAAATCAATATTTGTAAGAATTACCCCGTGTTGTAAAAACACACGGCTGTTGCGCAAAATTCTGTAAACCTCAAGCAGATAGCATACGGCATAGTTCGGCTTTCCGCCCTTTTGAGAACTGATGTTTACCTTTGCGGTAAGATATAAAATCCAGTGGGCAAAACTGCCGTACTTTACGGTTTTGCCGGTTTTTTTGACATTTTCGTAATCAACGCTGTTTTTATACACCGCATAAACGCAGTCCTGCTCGGGGTGATTTTTGCACACATATTCAAAAAAGCAAAATCCGTTGTCCGTTGCCTCCACTCCGTTATCGCACACAAGCCATAAATCTTTTCTGAAAATTTTATACACGAGTGCAATCGGCAAGGCAAATATAAACAGAAAAATATGCAGTATATCTCTCGGTTTTACATCTTTGAGTTTTTCAAAAAATCTTGACATACCGCCACCGTTAAGACATAAACTCTTCGTACAAAGGAAGCACCTCTTCGGTAGTGCCCTGCATCTTTACTACGCCATCGTGCAGCCAAAGAATATTGTCACAGAGCTTTCTGAGTGTGTCGGAGCTGTGCGATACAATAACAACGGTTCTGTCTTTGTTCATAATAAGGCTACGCATTTTTTCGTAGCTCTTCTTCTTAAACTTTGCGTCACCAACGCTCAAAACCTCGTCAATAAGCATAATCTCGGTTTCGAGAATCGCCGTAATTGAGAACGCAAGTTTAGAGTACATACCGCTTGAATATGTCTTTACAGGGCGGTCAATAAAGTCACCGAGTTCGGAAAATTCAATGATTTCGTCGAGTTTTTCTTCAATTTGCGGTCTTTCAAAGCCTAAAAGCATACCCGAAAGGAAAATATTTTCCCTGCCGCTTAATTTATTCTGAAAGCCTACGCCGATTGAAAGCAAGGAAATCGAATGACCGTGCAAGTCGATTTCGCCCTCATCAGGTGAAAAAATGCCTGCGATTGCCTTAAGAAGTGTAGATTTACCACTGCCGTTTTTGCCGACAATACCCAAAATCTGACCCTTTTCAACCTCAAAAGAAACACCCTTTACAGCCTCAAAATACTCAATTTTCTTATTCTTTCTCGGTGCAAAAATAGACTTTAAAAGCGAAACCTTTTTAAAACATCTGTATTTAATTTTAACATTTCTGACTGAAATTGCTGATTCTCCCATAATTAAATCACCTTTACATAGCTGTTTTCGTGCTTATAAATCGTTCTGATGCCAATAACACTGATAACGATGCCAACAACAAACCACGCAAGCAATGCCACCCAGTGTGGATCCTGATTATAAATAAGCACTCGTCTTAAATCGCAGATAATAAGAGCTATCGGATTACATTTAATCAAAAGCTCACCCAAAATACCGTCAAGTTTATTTTCGATTGAATAGAAAATACCTGAAATGTAGAATCCGAGCTGTAGCACAATAGTAATTACATTGAGCAAGTCCTCAACAAATACGCCAAAGTGGAGCATAATTGTACTGCAAGCAAATGTGATTACCACCAAAAGGGCCATAATCGGCAGTGCCCAGAACATACGCCAGCTTAAAGGCACTTGGTAAATAATCATCAAAAGAACCGTAAGAGCATAGGATACGAGCATCTTAAAACCGTAAACACCGATTTTTTCAAGAATAAATATATGCTTAGGTATATAAACTTTCGTGACAATCATCTTTTTGGACTGCACGACTTTTACGCAGCTTTTAACAACCTTGCTGAAGAACTGCCAACAGTTAAGACCGATAAATACGAATACCGGGAAATACGGCTCGCCGCTCTTAAATACAAGGATTGCGATAAACGAATACACAAGCATAAAGAAGAACGGATCAAGAATCCACCACAGCCAGCTCAAGAAAGAGCCCGCTACTTCGGACTTAAGTTCCGCCTTTGAAGAAAATACCGTGTAGTTAAAGAATTTTTTGATGTCCTTAAAAAATCTGCTCATCTTTAATAACTCACTTCCAAATCATAAAATTTCATTCTGACACATAATAACCTATCTTGAATTATATCATTATACTGTCAATATTTCAAGTATTGTGTATTTTTCGTGTGACGAATTTTGAGAGCTTTTCTGCAATTTTTCTGTTAAAGAATTTGCATATTATAAACATAATACTTACAATGTCTTAAAAAAAGAATTATTATACAAATTATACTTTACAATATTGTTACATTTAATTCGGCACAGAGTTTTTAACATAATTATAATATAATGTTAAAAACTTTGCCCGATTAAAAAATGACCGCAATCTTTATCGGATTTACGGTCATTTATTTTTTATTCAATTTACATTAATTATTGATATTTTCTTCAAGCTCGTCAACGCTTGTTTCTGTAATTACGGTGTTTCCGTTGTCAAACTTAAAGCTCATATTAAAATAATAATCGCTGTCTTTTCTGATAGCCGCTATGTATTTAAATGTAGTTGTTTTATCACTGTCAATCATTAAATTCAAACTTTGAGAATCATAATCACTGATAAAATATTTATAATTATCGCTTACAACCGCAATCGCTGTGTCTTCAGACGCTGAAATTTCCTTTAAATATACTTTTTTGCCGCTGTTACTGAAATTATCGGCATTAACGGTAAATTCATATATCGCAAAGGTTTCCGTATCATAAGCAACGCTGTCGTCAAAATCGCTTTCATCTAATGTAGCGCCGCCCGTTTGCAGGTTACTGCCCTTAATATAGGTATCATAAATATATTTTGTGCTCGGCTTTGTTACATCAGTTACTTTTACAGTACCGAAATCGGTATCTGCCTCTTCAAATAAACTGCTGTAAATTTTATCGCAGTTCTTTGTAAAAACAACCTTGCCTTTACTATCGCCGCACTCATAATTATAGTTTATCTTTAAACTGCCGTCCTCTTTACGATTTGAATCACAGCGATATATGGTAAATGTGTCGCTTGTATGCGGTTTTATTGTGAGTTTATCGGGATTTCCGTCAACGCTGACATTTGTAAATGAATAATTCATACTGCTGTCCTTGACGGTAACATTAAAATCATCAAAAGATATTGTGAAATCATCGTCGGTGGTATTTTCAACATAAAAATCAAACTTATACTCTTTAGGAGCATCATATGAGGATGTCATTGACTCTAACGAAAAAGAACCTGTTTGAATATCGGTCATTGTTATGCCGCCAAACAATGTTTCGGCTTTCTCTCCTACTTTGTATTGAGTAGAGTCAATTTTATCAACATCTGTGGGTTCCGACAGTTGTAAATCGAGACTGTTTACTATGGCCGACACTATTACAATTACCACACCTGCCAAAATTACTCCGCCAAGTATGCAGGCGGCAACAATTTTACCTGTTCTGCCGCTGTTATTTTTAGGTACAGGCGATTGTGTGGGAATAGGCGCAACTCCGTTCTGCCCCTGTACGGGAACATTTACAAAACCGTTTGGTCTTTGCTGTGGAATATAAGAAAAATTTGTCTGCTGTTGAGGCTGTGTACCCGAAAAATTACTTTGCTGCGGTTGAGCCTGAACATTTTGATAATTATTCTGCTGTGCAGTGTTGACATAATTTGTATTATTTTGGTTTTGTTCTGCCGATGCAAAATTGTTTAAGGGTTGTTTGTTTTCAATATTTATATATGGGTTCTGTTTATTTTCGGTTTGTGGTGATTGTGATTTAAGCGAAGTTCCGCACATTGTGCAAAAGTTGCCCTCGCAATCAAATCCGCAGTTTGGACATTTCATAATAAAGTTCTCCTATATTTATGTTTATACACTGCTATAATAAATCAAAAATAAACAAAAGTCAATGCATTTTTAGAATATTTTGCTATTGAATTTACAAAATTGTTGTTGAAATATTTTAGCCGCTGTTGTATAATTTTATTGAAATGTATCGAATAAACTTGCAAAATAATTGAATTTTTGCATTAAACAGAAAAAATATGAAATAACGGGAGTTTTAATTATGAGAGGATTGTATTCTTCAAAGACTAAAATTCGTCAGCAGATATTTACCGAAGTTGCTCGTTTTGCGTACGAGGGCGGTGATTATTCTAAATTTGAAAGTCTGCCTTACAAAATTATCCCGGGCGAGATTTCCACTTACAGAGAAAGCGTTTTCCTTGAGCGTGCCATTGTAGGTGAAAGACTGCGCCTTGCCATGGGACTTAACCTGTTGTCGGCAGATGAACAAGCGCCTATTTCGACAGGCGTTGAAGAAAGTATGATTGACGAAAAGGTATATGAACCGCCGCTGATTAATATTATTAAGTTCGCTTGCCACAGCTGTCCCCAAAAGCGTGTGTTCGTAAGCAACGGCTGTCAAGGTTGTCTTGAACACCCTTGTACCGAGGTTTGCCCGAAAGGCGCTATCTCAATCGTGCACGGCAAATCTTTTATTGACGAAGAAAAATGCATTAAGTGCGGCAAGTGCCAAAGTGCGTGCCCTTACAATGCAATTATAAAGCAGGAGCGCCCCTGCGCAGCTGCCTGCGGTATGAAAGCAATTCACAGTGATGAATACGGCAGAGCGGATATTGACTACAACAAATGCGTAAGCTGCGGAATGTGCCTTGTAAGCTGTCCGTTCAGCGCAATTGTTGACAAAAGCCAGATTTTCCAAACAATAAAGGCTTTACAGAGTGATACTCCCGTTTATGCCGCAGTTGCACCCGCCGTTGCAGGTCAGTTTGCAGGACTTCCCGCAACAAAAATAAGAAATGCGTTCAAGGCACTCGGCTTTGAAGATGTTGTAGAGGTTGCCGTGGGAGCCGATCTTTGCACCGTTGAAGAGGCAAAAGACTTTATGGAAGAAGTGCCTGACAAACAGCCGTTTATGGCTACTTCGTGCTGTCCCGCATGGAGCGTTATGGCTAAAAAGACATTTCCCGACATTGCGTCTTACATTTCTATGGCTCTCACCCCTATGGTACTTACAGGCAGACTTACAAAGCAGGATCACCCGGGTTGCAGAGTAGTATTTATCGGCCCTTGTGCGGCTAAAAAGCTTGAGGCAAGCCGCAGAAGTATAAGAAGTGACATTGATTTTGTGCTCACTTTTGAAGAAGTGGCGGGAATGTTTGCCGCCAAAGAGGTAGATTTTGCGGCGCTTGAACCCGATGAAAAACCGCTTTCTTTCTCAAGTGCGGACGGCAGAGGTTTTGCCGTAAGCGGCGGTGTTGCAAAAGCGGTTGTAAATGCAATACACAGAATGAACCCCGAGCGTGAAGTAAAAATTGCAAATGCACAGGGACTTGACGAGTGTATGAAATTGTTAAGAATGGCGAAAGCAGGCAAATATAACGGATACCTGCTTGAGGGTATGGCTTGTCCGGGCGGCTGTGTGGCAGGTGCAGGCACAATAAATGTACCCGAAAAATCTGCCGCAGAAAATCTGAAGAGTAAAAAGAGCAGTCCATTTGAAACCGCCTGCGAATCTCCGTATGTAGACATTTTGCCCGAACTTGAAAACCTCTACAATGAGTTTTCTCATAAAAATAAAGAATGATTTTAAAGTTGGGTAAATTATGGTTTAACTTACAGTTTAGCCAAGCAATTATAAAAGTTTGGTCGACCTTTTCAAAGGTCGTGGGTGTGGGCAAAGCCCACAAATACTTTCCGTTTATGCAGTCTGACTTATAGCCAAACAGCTCGCTGTTTGGCGGCTTGAACGCAACGGCGAAAGCCTTTGCGAGAGCAACAAAAGGAAATAAACATCATTTTCATAGTCAACGCAATGCGTTGACTATGTTTTTAGCATTTCTGTTTATAATGGCTTTCGCCTGTTTTAACAAACTAAGTCTTAGCACGCAAACAGCGTGGCTGTTTGTGCCTGATAAATTGTTATATCGGAAGATTTTATGGGCGCTGCCCAAACCCGCAATTTTTGAAAAAATTGAGTAAACTTTTTT
>OAVJ01000295.1_pt1 | contig 36229 bp, 36 predicted proteins | sample 1516901 | NCBI WGS metagenome assembly OAVJ01 (sample SAMEA2580073, study PRJEB22360) | human gut metagenome | biome: human gut; feature: human-associated habitat; material: faeces | place: Denmark | collected 2008/2010 | reverse complement strand
TACATTTACAGGTTTTTTTTCCGCCGGGGGGGGGCCGCCCCGCCGTACCGGGTGGCAATAGACGCAGGGCATGGCGGCAGCGACCCGGGCGCAAGGGGAGTAGTTGAAGAAAAACAGGTCACAGCAGCAACGGCTGCTGCGCTGCTTCAATGGTTAGAGCAGGATCCGAATTACATTCCGTTGCAGACCCGGGAAAGCTTTGATGAAACCGCGACACCTGCCCAACGTGCAGCCGCCGCCAGTACCCAAAGCCCGCAGCTGCTGCTGTCCATCCACGGCAACTCCGCAGCCAACGGCTCTACGGCATCCGGCTTTGAATGCTATCCGGCAGTGCCCGGGCGCACATGGCATCAGGAGAGCTTTTATTTTGCCCGGCTGCTGGCAGGTGGAATGCAGAGCATCGGCGCAAAGCTGCGCGGACGTGGGGGAGTGCGGTACATTTATTATCTGGAAAACGACCAGAAGCAGCTGGTGGAGAACACCTACACACAGGTGCGGCCTGAGCGCAGCTTTACGCTGCTGGAAGATGTGGATTGTCCGGCAGTATTGTCAGAACAGTGCTTTGTGACAAACGCCGAGGATGTAGAGCGATTTGGCAGCGAGGAGGGCTGCAAGACTGTGGCGCGTATTTATTACGAAGCCATCTGTGCGTACTTTGGCACAGAACCGCTGCCAGTGAAATGAGCATCGCATCACCAAAGCAGAAGAAGCGATACTGCTTATATAACATGACTGGTAACGCACCAGAACAGCCATCGCAGGCAGAAGTCAAACACTTGAACGTACTGGTAATACGTCCAGCGGTGTAGATGCAGGCGTATGCAAACTGAAACGCATCCACAGAAGCTGCCGGAAATCTGACAGAAAGAGAGAAGGGCAGCTTCTGTTTTTTGATTATAGTTATTTCGTATAATGCACGTTATGCGAAACTTAGGGGAGTGAAAAATACCCATTTCCCGGATTTTTGGCGTTTCAGCCCCAGCTGGCTCATTTTTAGGCTTGATTCAACCGCTTTGCACATTCTGCACTTTTTACCATGTTTTATTGTTTTATTTGTCTCGCACTTTCAGATGCTTTCCGTGTTATGCGCTGCTTCATTGGTTCGTTAGTAATTCATTTTGCTCCAGCAATTTTATTCCGGCAAGCATCTCTATGCGCTTGCTTTATAACATTTCATGTTACGGCTGTGGTTGTTCAGTTGCTTTTGTGTAGACATTACTTTGCGTGTTTCGACCAGATCGTTTCTTATGTATGGATGCTGACTGCTTATAATGTAAATTATAAAGACCTATGACTTTAATCCGGTCAAGCCGGATCGTGTCATAGGCCTTTGCATCGTTTCAAGCGCTATTCAGGTTATAAGATCTTAGTGGTTTAAGTATCGTTCGATGAGTCGTCGGTTTCTTCGGCAGACATTGCCGAGATATCTGCCCGAAAGCCATCCTGTGCAGCGCCCTCAAAGGCCGCCATAGGGCCGGACGGCTCAGAATCGTCCTCACCCGCCGGGGCATTTTCAGGTGGCATCTCCCCTGCCATTTCTGTTGTATCCAAGGTTGCTTTTGCGGTTTTTATGGGCAGTACCTTGCCCAGCGGATTTTCTTCAATGGCAGAGCGAACCTGAAATTCTTGCAGGTGCGTATAAATTTGCGTTGTTCCGACGCTGCTGTGACCCAGAAGCTGCTTGAGGGTAAGGATATCCACATTGCCGGTTTGATACATCAACGTAGCGGCAGTATGGCGCAGCTTATGAGTGGAAAAGCCCTTCAGTCCGGCAGCTTTCATTGCGCCGGAGATCAGCTGTTCTACCCTGCGGTTCGAGATACGCTCCTTGCGCATCCGCGTAATGAACACGGCTTTTTCCTTGGGTGAAAGCCCTTCCATAGTATTGCGCTTGCGCAGATACAACTGCAACGCCTCCACACAGGCATCATTCAGATAGACCATGCGTTCCTTATGGCCTTTGCCAAACAGGCGGATCTGCCGCTGCTCTAAATCGATGTCTCCAAGATCCATGCCTACCAGCTCCGCAAGACGCATACCGCAGTTGAGGAACAGCACCACCATGCAGTAGTCCCGCTCCGGGAAATCGCTCTGGGTCTGAGTGCTCTCCAAAAGCGAGATGGACTGCTCTGCTGTCAGATATTTTGGCAATACTTTATCCTGCTTGGGCGGGCGGATAGCCGCCGTAGGGTCCTCGGTTAAGCGGTTGACCTGATTGACCAGATAATCATAAAAGCCGTGCAGGCTGGCCAGCCGCCGGGCGGTAGAGGATTTTTTGTTGCCGCATTCCCGGTTCAGAAAATAAAGATACTCGTAGATGTCCTCTTTTGTTATGCTGCCCCAGAAGGCTGTGTCCAGCCCCTTGGGGTCAATTTCTTTAAATTCTGCATCTGTTGGCACAAGACCGCGGCGGCGCTTCATAAAGCGGCTGAAAGAGCGCAGGTCACAGTAATAATTGAAAGCCGTGTTGGCACTTTTACCGGCGATCACCTCAAGATACCGCACATATTCTACAATATCCGGGGCGGCATCCTCAAAGGGCGCGTGCTTACCGGGGTTTCTTTCGTCCAGATAGATCGACATAGGTTCCTCGTTTCATCACAGGCGGTCGTTTTTCAGCGCATTGATGGCATCTGCAATATAAGCTGCGCCAACCAGCTTCATGCCGGGATAATCTGCGGCATTCAGATGCGCAAGACTGTGCTTAGGGATAACTGCCCGCTCAAAGCCGATACGCTCTGCCTCGTGCAGGCGCTGTTCCAGATTGGGCACACTGCGCACTTCCCCGCCCAGACCTACCTCTCCGATGGCGATAAGCTTATCGCTGACCGGGCGGTCCAGCAGCGAGGAGACCATGCTCAGGCAGACTGCAAGGTCGCAGGCGGTATCCCGCAACGCAATGCCGCCTACGATGTTAACGTAGACATCCAGATTGCCAAAGAAGTACCCTGCCCGCTTTTCCAGCACAGCGATCAAAAGGTTCATGCGGTTATAGTCGTATCCGCTGCAGGCGCGGCGGGGTGCCGGGAAATTTGTCTTGGTGGCAAGCGCCTGAATCTCGCTCAGGATGGGACGGCTGCCCTCCATGGTGCAGGCTACACAGTTGCCGGAGACCCCCAGCGGACGCCCCTCCAGCAGCATCTGGGAGGGGTTTTCGATCTCGGCAAGCCCTGTGCCGGTCATGTCGAACATTCCCAGCTCATTGGTGGAGCCATAGCGGTTTTTTGCTGCCCGCAGAATGCGGTACGGCAGCATCTTGTCACCCTCAAAGTAAAGCACCGTATCCACGATATGCTCCATGACCTTGGGACCTGCGATCGCGCCATCCTTGTTCACATGACCCACGATGAACATGGGGATCTCCTGCTTTTTAGCTACCGCCAGCAGCCGCGCGGCACTCTCCTTCACCTGACTGACTGTACCGGACGAGGACGAGATATCCATGCAGCGCATGGTCTGGATGGAGTCAATGACCACAAGATCCGGCTTTTCCTTTTCAATCAGGCCGCAGATCTCATCCACGTCGTTTTCTGCCGCCAGAAAGATGTTGTCCTGCGGTACCTTCAGCCGTGCGGCGCGCAGTTTGACCTGCCGGACAGATTCCTCTCCGGTGATATACAGCACGCTGTGCTGGTTAGAGATGGCACCGCACAGCTGTAGCAGCATAGTAGATTTACCAACGCCCGGCTCACCGCTCAAAAGCACCACGCCGCCCAGCACGATACCGCCGCCCAATACACGGTCCAGCTCCGAGATACCGGTCAGGATACGGCTTTTTTCCTCAGTCGTGCTGATCTCTGACAGCCGCCGGGCGGTCAGGGTGGTCACGCCCTCCTGACGAGCCGCAGCAGCCTGCCGGGCAGCAGGAGTCCCTGCCTTTGGAGCTTCGGCAACAACGTCCTCGTTCATAGTATTCCAGCTGCCGCAGCTGGGGCAGCGCCCCATCCAGCGGGGGCTTGTCTCTCCGCAATTGGAGCATACATAGACGGATTTCAGTTTCATGTCTGTCCCTCATTTATTTATGGTCTTTTGTTATTGTAACACACTGTACCAAAACCCGCAAGAAAAGGATGCTGTTCACAGGCGGCTGCCCAGATACGAAAGCCCTGCCGCCGCACCGCACAGCGGCAGCAACACTACCATGGTCAGCAGATATTGTCCCAGCAGTGTCTGCACCCCGGGGCGGGCTTGTCCACCGGAATGCTTGCGGAAGGAATAGGCGTGGATTCGGCTGCTGACCTGCAAAGCGCAGGCCCCGAAAAAGCACAGACAGCCGCTTGCTGCTGCCGCCGGTAAGCCTGTCCACAGCAGTGCCGAGAGCATTGTTTTCCACCCGCCTGTTGTGCAAAGCTGTACCATAAGCAACCCGCTGCCCAAACCGTACAGCATCATGCTGCCAAAGATCATCACCGGTCCAAGGGCAGACAGCCCTAATACCAGAAACAGGCTGACCACAAGGCCGAGAGCCAGATATTCCATGCTAAAAAGCTGTACCGTCCCTTGCATACTGCCCGGTGCAAACATCCCTTGCCACGCTTCCAGATAATACCGCAGCAGCTCTGCCTGCCGGGCATCGCATACGGCCTGCAATACACCGGCTGCCGTGCACCCCAGCAGAAAGGCCGCAGCCAGCAGCCAGCAATCCCGGGTGGCGTGCCGCTTTGCCGGGATGCAGGGCTCTTTTGATGGCAATTGCTCTACGGGTTCCGGTGCAGTTTCCGGTACAGTCGGCAGAGCAGGCTCTGCTTTCTGCACCGGCAGGCTGACCGTCTGTGGCAGCAAGGACAGGTTTTCTTCCGTTTTTTCTTGTTCGTAGATCCACATACGCTGTTTTCTCCTCTGATGGATTCGATTTGCCGGATCGATCAACGAAGCGTGTGCCTGCGGCTGCGCAGGGTGACCCCAAGCAGCCCTCGGATACAGCCGCAGAGCAGCACCGCCAGAATACGGCACACTACAGCCGGCGCGGCAGCGGTGCCGTTCCACACAGCGGAAAGCGCCAGCGGCACTGCCAGAAATGTACTTTGAAGCAGTCCTGTCAACAGACCGCGCGCCTTTTTTCGGAACGCTGCCGCCAGTGCACACAGCGAACTACCCATGCACACGGCTGCTGTGGCAAGTACCGGCACGACACTGCCGGAGCAGCCATGCCCGACCATCAGCTGCGCAAAACCAGCCAGCGCCGCCGCTGTTACGGCCACCCCCAGCGCCCCGAAAAGCACAAACGAAAGAAGCTCCGCCGGGAAACCTCGAGACTCAGACATAACAAAACCGCCTCCCTGCACATAGTCTATGCAGGAAGGCGGTTCATGTATGCACGGTTAAGTGCTTACTTCTTATCGGCAGGAGCCTTGTCCATGTTCAGCTTTTCGACCGAAGAGATAGCAGACTTGGTGAAGCGGATCTTCACGCGGTCAGCGCCGGTCTCCAGAACAAAGGTGTCGTCCTTGATGGCGACAACGCGGCCAATGACACCGCCGATGGTAGTGACCTGATCGCCGATCTCCAGACTGCTGCGCATAGCGGCATCCTTCTTTTCCTGCTTCTTCTGGGGACGGTAGATCATGAAGTACAGCAGGACCAGCATCAGTGCCAGCGTGAAGAACAGGCTGATATAGCCTTCGGACGTGGTAGTCAGAAATTGCATGGGGCAAAATCTCCTCTCAAAAATTCAGATAATGCTATTATACCCTCTTATCGGCCTTGTTGCAAGGCTAAAGTTTAAATTCGGGTATCCAGAAGCTTCACGTATCTGTCGTGGAAGGCGGTAAAGGTGCCGGCATCCAGTTCATCCCGGATACGCTCCATCAGGTGGTTGTAGAACCACAGATTGTGCATCACGGTCAAACGCATACCCAGCATCTCGTCTGCCTTGAGTAGATGCCGGATGTAGGCACGGGAGTAATTACGGCACACCGGGCAGCCGCAGGCGGGGTCGATGGGACGCTCGTCCCGCTCGTACTTGGCATTTTTGATGTTGATGATACCGCTCCATGTATTCAGATGACCGTGGCGGGCATTACGGCTGGGCATAACGCAGTCAAACAGATCCACGCCGCGGGCAACGGCCTCGATGATGTTGCCGGGGGTGCCGACGCCCATCAGATAGCGGATCTTGTCCTTGGGCATATACGGCTCCACCCGACTGATCATCTCATACATCACCTCGGTGGGCTCGCCCACAGCCAGACCGCCGATGGCGTAGCCGTCCAGCTCCAGCTCGGCGATCTGCTTCATGTGCTCCACGCGCAGATCTGCATAGGTGCAGCCCTGATTGATGCCGAACAGAAGCTGCTCCGGGTTGACCGAGATGCCCTCGTGCTTCAGCCGTGCCATTTCGGCCTTGCAGCGCTTCAGCCAGCGGGTGGTGCGCTCACAGCTGTCCTTGGAGTAATCGTGCTGGGCGGGGTTCTCCACGCACTCATCAAAGGCCATGGCGATGGTAGAACCCAGATTTGCCTGGATCTGCATACTCTCCTCCGGGCCCATAAAGATGCGGTGACCGTCCAGATGGGAGGCGAAGGTCACGCCCTCCTCAGTGATCTTGCGCAGCTTTGCCAGACTGAACACCTGAAATCCGCCGCTGTCGGTCAGGATAGGCCCATTCCAGCGGGTAAACTTGTGCAGACCACCCATATCCGCTACCAGCTTATCGCCGGGACGCAGATGCAGGTGGTAGGTGTTGCACAGCATGACCTGCGCGCCGATATCCTTCAGATCCTGCGCCGACAGGCCGCCCTTGATGGCACCGGCGGTGGCAACGTTCTGAAAGGCAGGGGTCTGCACCGTGCCGTGCACGGTTTTGAACTCGCCCCGCCGGGCGTTGTGCTCCTGCTTGAGCAGGGTGTAGGTCGTCAAAGAAGGCATGGTCTTTTCCTTTCTGCGCACGGAAAACAGCCGTGCAGCCTCGATGCAGGCCGCAAGCCTGCAAGTTATCAGAATGATTACAGCAGCGGTCTGCCGTAATTGTAAAGGGAGCGGCGGATGCAGATCGCACCCTTACCTTTCACATACAAATATCGCAAAAAACGCAAATTTTGTATCAGACTATCAGCATAGCATCGCCAAAGGAGAAGAAACGGTACTTCTCTGCCACAGCTACCTCATAGGCGTGCATGGTCTTTTCGTAGCCGTACAGAGCAGACACCAGCATGATCAGGGTGCTCTCCGGCAGATGAAAGTTGGTGATCAGACCGTCGATGCAGTTGAACTTCACTCCCGGATACAGGAAGATGGAGGTGTTGCCGCTGCAGGCTTTGATCTCGCCGTACTTGGCAGCGGCAGCCTCCAGCGTGCGGCAGCTGGTGGTGCCCACGGCGATGACCCGGTGGCCCGCGGCCTTGGTCTCGCGGATGCGGCTGGCGGTCTCCTCGCTGATGGAGTACCACTCGCTGTGCATCTTGTGGTCGCTGATCTCGTCCTCCTGTACAGGGCGGAAGGTGCCCAGACCAACATGCAGTGTGACCTCGGCAATGCCGACGCCCATAGCGCGGAGGGTGTCCATCAGCTCCGGGGTAAAGTGCAGCCCGGCGGTGGGAGCAGCCGCGCTGCCCAGCTCCTTGGCGTAGACGGTCTGATACTGGCTCTGATCCTCCAGTTGCTTTGTGATGTAGGGCGGCAGCGGCATCTTGCCAAATTCATCCAGCTTTTCATAAAGCGTTTCGGTATCATAATAGAATGTAACGTACTTGTTGCCGTCCTCCATGGTCTCGTCCACCACAGCGGTCAGACTTCCATCGCCAAAGCTTACCTTCGTGCCGGGCTGCATCCTACGCCAAGGTTTGCCCCGCCCCCCCCCCGGGTCGCCCTTCACCTGCCGCAGCAGCAACAGCTCACACACGGCACCGGTGGGCTGCTTGACGCCCACGATGCGGGCGGGCAGCACCTTGGAATTGTTCACCACCAAAAGATCTCCCGGCTCCAGAAATTCCGGCAGGTCGCGGAACACCTTGTGCCGGATGCTGTCGTCCTTTTGGCTCAGAACCATCAGCCGCGCAGCGTCCCGCGGGGCTGCGGGCTCCTGTGCAATGAGTTCTTTGGGTAAATCATACCAAAAATCTTTTTTTAACATAGTGTGCATTTGCCTTTCCGATGATTGACACGGACAACGTATCAATGATATCATAGAATCTGTATAAACAGTATCTATTATATTGCATTGCTGTCCGGTTTGCAAGCCGTGTTGTGCACAATGATAAGATTTGCTGTTTGTTTTTTTGAAAGGAAAGGTGCTGGAAATGGATAGACAGTATAAAGTGGGTATTGTAGGCGCAACTGGCATGGTGGGTCAGCGTTTTGTGACTCTGCTGGAGAATCATCCCTGGTTCAAGCTGACCGTACTGGCCGCATCCGGCCGCAGTGCGGGCAAGAGCTATGAGGATGCAGTAGGCTCCCGCTGGGCCATGACCACTCCCATGCCGGAGAGCGTGAAGAAGATGACCGTTCTGGACGCTTCCAAGGTAGAGGAAGTTGCTTCGCAGGTGGATTTTGTTTTCTGCGCTGTCAATATGCCCAAGGACGAGATCAAAGCACTGGAGGAAGCATACGCCAAGGCTGAGTGCCCGGTGGTCTCCAACAACAGTGCCCATCGTTTCACCCCGGATGTTCCCATGGTGGTGCCTGAGATCAACGCCGACCATATCGAGATCATTCCCGCCCAGCGCAAGCGTCTGGGCACCAAGCGCGGCTTCATCGCTGTCAAGTCCAATTGCAGCCTGCAGAGCTATGTGCCCGCCCTGCATCCCTTGATGAAGGACTTTGGCGTGAGCAAGGCGCTGGTGTGCACCTATCAGGCTATTTCCGGCGCAGGCAAGACCTTTGACCGGATGCCCGAGATCGTGGACAATGTGATTCCCTACATCGGCGGCGAGGAGGAAAAGAGCGAGCGCGAGCCGCTGAAGCTGTGGGGCCATATCGAGGGCGACCAGATCGTCAACGCCGAGAAGCCGGTCATCACTGCACAGTGCTTCCGTGTGCCTGTCTCGGACGGTCACACCGCAGCCGTGTTCGTAAGCTTTGATAAAAAGCCCACCAAGGAGCAGATGCTGGAAGCTTGGGCGAACTTCCGCGGCCCTGCACAGGAACTGAACCTGCCCAGCGCACCCAAGCAGTTCCTGCACTACTTTACCGAGCCCGATCGTCCGCAGCCCAAGCTGGACCGCAACACCGAGAACGGCATGGCCGTGTGCATCGGCCGTCTGCGGGAGGACACCCTGTTTGACTACAAGTTTGCCTGCATGAGCCACAACACCCTGCGCGGTGCTGCCGGCGGTGCTGTGCTGCTGGCTGAGCTGCTGGCAGCAAAGGGCTATATGGACTAATGCCTGAATTTTTGCGCGATACACGCAGCAAAGGAGTTTTTTACTATGAAGAAGCCTGTCTTTACCGGCGCGGGTGTGGCCATCATCACCCCGATGTACGAGGACGGAAGCATCAACTTTGACGAGCTGGGCCGCATTATCGAGGATCAGATCGCCCGCCACACTGATGCCATCATCATCTGCGGCACCACCGGCGAGTGCTCTACCATGACCGATGAGGAGCAGCTGGCCGCCATCAAGTTCGCCGTGGATACGGTCAATCACCGCGTACCGGTCATTGCCGGTGCCGGTTCGAACGATACCGACCACGGCTGCGCACTGGCAGCAAAGTCTGCTGCCTGCGGTGCTGATGCCCTGCTGATGGTCACCCCCTACTACAACAAGACCTCGCAGGCCGGTCTGGTGGCACACTTTACCGCCATGGCTGAGGCTGGCGGCATCCCGGTCATCCTGTACAATGTGCCCTCCCGCACGGGTCTGAACATTGCACCCGAGACCGCTTTGGAGCTGAGCAAGCACCCGCTCATCAACGGCATCAAGGAGGCCTCCGGCAACATTTCTCAGGTGGCCAAGGTGGCTGCACTGTGCGGTGATGCGCTGAACATCTACTCCGGCAACGATGATCAGGTAGTTCCCCTGCTGGCACTGGGCGGCAAGGGCGTCGTCAGCGTGGTGTCCAATGTTGCGCCGGAGCTGGTGCATAACTGCTGTCAGGCTTTCTTTGACGGTGACACCGCCAAGGCCTGCGCTTTGCAGCTGGAAATGCTGCCGCTGGAGGAGGCTCTGTTCTGCGAGGTGAACCCCATTCCGGTCAAGTACGCCATGAACGTGCTGGGCTGGAACGCGGGTGAGTGCCGTCTGCCGCTGGTAGAGCCCAGCGATGCCCACAAGGCAAAGATCGAGCAGGCTTTGCAGGCTGCTGGTCTTATTAAGGAATAACAACAGCGTACAGAATGCCCGGGAATTTTCAGCTTCCGGGCATTCTGCCATATTATAGAAACGAGGAAACAACAATGACAGAGATCGTGATTCAGGGCATTGGCGGCCGCATGGGCCATGTGCTGTGCGATATGATCGCACAGCGGGAGGACTGCCGTGTGGTGGCCGGTATCGATATGAAGGACGGCGAACAGAACGGCATCCCGGTCTACGACAGTCTGGAAAAGCTGAACGGCAAGGGCGATGTGATCATCGACTTCAGCTCCCCTGCCGCAGTGGAAAAGGCACTGCCCTACTGCCAGACCCACAAGCTGCCCATCGTGGTGTGCACCACCGGCCTTTCAGAGGAGTTGCAGCTGAAGGTAGTGCAGCTGTCCCGCAGCGTTCCGGTGTTCAAGAGCGCTAATATGTCCATGGGCATCAACGTGCTGGCCGAGCTGTGCAAGCGCGCCTCTGCCGTGCTGGGCATCAACTATGATATTGAGATCGTGGAGCAGCATCACCACAACAAGCTGGATGCACCCAGCGGAACGGCACTGATGCTGGCCGATGCTATCAATGAGCAGAATGACGGCGCGTACCATTATGTGTACGACCGCTCTTCCGTGCGCCAGAAGCGCGACCCGAAGGAAATCGGCATCAGCGCTGTGCGCGGCGGCAGCATCGTGGGCGACCACGAGGTTCTGTTCTGTGGCCCGGACGAGGTGATCACCCTGCGGCACACCGCCTACTCCCGCAGCATCTTTGCCAACGGCGCCGTAAATGCTGCGGTCTATCTGGCAAAGAAGGAGCCGGGTCTGTACGATATGGGCGACCTGATCGCCGCCCTCTGAAAAATAAGCTGCCCCGGCATACGCCGGGAGAAGAGGTGAACGATGAAGCAGGAGCCTTTAAAGCGGCGGCGTCCGGCTGCCCGTAAGCGCGGCCGAAAGCAAACGCTCCGGGCGGTGGTGCTGTCGGTTCTTACGGTGAGCGTGATAGCACTGTGTCTGGGAATCTGGACAAGGCTGCCGGGAGAAGATGTACCGGTGGGCGGCATTGTGCCGCCGGAGGATACGCTATCCCCTGCTTCATCTGTTGTGGCACCGGAGCCGGAACCTGAACCACAGCCTGTGGTGGAAACGATCCGGTTTTCTGCAACAGGAGACAACCTGATCCATGCTCCTATCTACAAACAGGCCGCCCGTCGTGCAGGCGAAGATGGAAAGTACAGCTTTGATTACTGTTATGAGCATATCGCTCCTTTCTATGCTGAGCAGGATGTGAACTGGATCAATCAGGAGACCCTTTGCAGCGACACCCTTGCACCCTCCACCTACCCCAGCTTTTCCACCCCCGGCGACTGTGCGCGGGCGCTGTACCGCGCCGGGGTGCGGGTGTTCAGCCTTTCCAATAACCACACCTACGACAAGGGCGCGTCCGGTATTGCCGCCACTCTACAGTTCTGGGAGTCTATGCCGGAGGACGTGGTCACCACCGGTCTGTGGCGCGGCGAAGAGGACTATGACCGCATCCCGCTGCAAACCGTCAACGGCGTCACCATCGCGTATCTCTCCTACACCGAGCACACCAACGGCATCCGCCAGAACAAGAATATGACGGCCAATATCATCTACACCAGCCAGACCGATGTGATTGAGCGGCAGGCGCGTTTGGCACGCCAGCAGGCGGATTTTGTGGTGGTTGGGGTTCACTGGGGTGTAGAGGACAGCCACGCCATCGTGGACAGCCAACGCACACTGGCACAGAATCTGGCAGACTGGGGCGCAGACGTCATTGTTGGCACCCACCCTCATGTATTGCAGGATGCCCAGTGGCTTACCGCAGCAGATGGGCGGCGGAGTTTTGTGGCCTACTCGCTGGGCAATTTTCTCAGCACTCAGAGCCGCCCGGATCAGCTGGTGGGCGCTATCCTGACCTTGCAGCTGCAAAAGACCACACAGCCGAACGACTCAGTGCAATGTGAAGTGCTTGCGCCGCAGCTGCACCCCACCGTGACACATTACGATGCAGGAAAAGCCAATGTGCGCACCTATCTTTTGCGCGATTACACGCAGGAATTGGCGGCAGCGCATGGTGTGCGGGCAAAATATTCTGATTTCAGCCTTGACAGGATACAAAAAATCGCGCAAAATAATATCAGCGCATCCTTTTTGTCGCAAGACAAGAATTAGTGTAACATAAAAGCGGCGTATTTGTGCTATGCAATGCAGCGCTGTTGCATTAAAAGTTGAATTGCGATAGTACTTACATAAAAATGTGAAATGATTGAGCGTTGCCCGGTAGCCCGGGCAGAACGGAGGACTTTTTATGTACGGAGTATCGAAGATCAATATCGAGACTGACCTGATGATGATCAGCGTGCAGGACGTGGCGTTCCGGGGCAACAGTCTGTCCCGCTATCTGGATATCTTTGCAGAGACCGGCGTGGTGGTGGACATGATCAGCCAAAGCGCCCCACACGGCACTACCATTGATTTCAGCTTTACTGCATCCAGCAGCGATCTGCCGCTGGTGATGAAAGCAATCTCGGCGGCAAATCTGGATAAGGACGCCAAGGCTTCTCCTCTGATCAGCGTGGGCTACTCCAAGCTGAATCTGTTCGGCGAGGATATGGTCACCAGCTGCGGCGTGGCTGCGCGGGCGCTGAACGCACTGGCTATGGCTGGTATCGAGGTATTGCTGATCACCACCAGCGATCTGGATATCTCTCTGCTCGTCCACGCTGAAAACGAAGATGCTGCCTATGAAGCGCTGAAAAAGGCGTACGAGCTGTAACAGCAATAGGCCGGAGGGGGCAGTTGCGTTTCCGGTTTGATTTGCAGGCCATCAGCGGCTGTTACGCGCCAAAATGTAAAAAATGGTCCAGAAACGCCTACAGACGTTTCTGGACCATTTTTAATAATGCTTTTTTACAGCGTTACCTTGTGGTAGATCTTTTTACCCTTCTTGATCACGATACCCTTGGCCAGCTGCTCTGCGGTAAAGCTGACAGTGGGAGCAGCGACCTTTTCGCCGTCTGCCAGAACACCGCCCTGCACCACCAGACGGCGTGCTTCGCCGTTGGAAGCAGCCAGACCGGCCTTGACCATCAGGGTCAGGATGCCGATAGCGCCGTCCGTCAGGTCAGCCTCGGTCAGCTGGGTGCTGGGCATATGCTCGGTATCCATCGCGTTGCCGCTGAACAGTGCACGGGCAGCATTCTGAGCCTTTTCAGCCTCCTCCTTGCCATGCACCATGCTGGTCATCTCGTAGGCAAGGATCTCTTTGGCTTCGTTCAGGCGCTGATCCTGCCAAGTGCTCATCTCTTCGATCTGCTCCAGCGGCAGGAAGGTGAGCATCCGAATGCACTTCATCACATCGGCATCGCCCACGTTGCGCCAGTACTGGTAGAACTCGAAGGGACTGGTCTTGTTGGGATCCAGCCAGACAGCGTTGCCGGCGGTCTTGCCCATCTTCTTGCCCTGAGAGTCGGTCAGCAGGGTCACAGTCATGGCGTAGGCATCCTTGCCCAGCTTGCGGCGGATCAGCTCAGTGCCGCCCAGCATATTACTCCACTGGTCATCGCCGCCGAACTGCATATTGCAGCCGTAGTGCTGGAACATATAGTAGAAGTCGTAGCTCTGCATGATCATGTAGTTGAACTCCAAGAAGGACAGACCCTTCTCCATGCGCTGCTTGTAGCATTCGGCGCGCAGCATATTGTTCACGGAGAAGCAGGCACCCACCTCGCGCAGCAGCTCAACGTAGTTCAGATCCAGCAGCCAGTCGGCGTTGTTCACCATCAGAGCCTTGCCATCGGAGAAATCAATGAACTTCTCCATCTGCTTTTTAAAGCAGGCGGCATTGTGGGCGATATCGTCCTTGGTCAGCATCTTGCGCATATCGGTGCGGCCGGAGGGGTCACCGATCATGGTAGTGCCGCCGCCAATCAGGGCGATGGGCTTGTTGCCTGCCAGCTGCAGGCGCTTCATCAGGGTCAGTGCCAGAAAATGGCCGGCGGTCAGGCTGTCGGCAGTGCAGTCAAAGCCGATGTAAAAGGTAGCCTTGCCATTGTTGATCAAATCGATGATCTCTTCATCCGTAATCTGGGCTACCAGACCACGAGCTTTCAGTTCTTCGTACAGCGTCATGGGAAAAACCTCCTGTTTTTGGGGCAGAGGAAACAAAAACGCCCTCTGCCAAAAATAAATTTGGCAGAGGGCGAGATAACTTCGCGGTACCACCTCTGTTTGCCGTTTCCTCACAGAAACGGCCTTACGAGTGCACACCCCAGAGTAGAGTGACACTCCTGCGTCTTTAACGCTCGCACGCGGCACAGCCTACTAGCCTTACGCATTCAGCCTGCAGCTCCGGGAGGTATTTCCCCTGCTGTTCTGTGATCCCTTGCACCAACCGGGACTTCTCTGGACAGAACGCTTCAGGGTACTTGTTCCCTTCATCGCCATTAACAGTGTCTACTCTATCACAAGACCGCCGCCTTGTCAAGAGCTGTCTTTTTCTGCATAAATGCATTCCTATGAATCAACCGCTGTGCTTGCGCTCCTGCAGCATTTCCCGTGCATTGGCGCGGGAAAGTTCGGTGACATGGTCGCCGGAGATGAGACGCGCCAAGGCTTCTACGCGGCCATTTTCGTCCAGCGGATGGATCTCGGTATAGGTGCGCTCGTTGGACACGTTTTTCTGGATGAGCAGATGGCAGTCGGCCAGCGCTGCGATTTGCGCCGTATGGGTGATGCACAGGATCTGATGTCCCTGTGCGCTCTGGCGCAGCACCTCACCGATGCGTCCCGCCGCCTTACCGGACACGCCGCTGTCGATCTCATCATAGATCACGGTTGGCACAGCGTCCTTATCGGCCATTGCGTTCTTGATGGCAAGGGTGATACGGCTCAGCTCGCCGCCGGACGCGATTTTAGCCAGCGGCTTAGGCGCTTCCCCGGGGTTTGTTGAGATGTAGAATTCAACGCTGTCCTGCCCGTGGCTGGCCAGCGGACCGCGGGTGTGCCGCAAGGTCATGCGCACGCCCGGCATATTCAAAAAGTCCAGCGTGCCGGAAATGCGGGTGTTCAATTCCTCAAAGGCTTTCAGCCGGGTCTGGGTCAGCACCTCTGCTTTTTCCCGCGCTTTTGCGTAAAGACGCAATTTTTCCGCCTGCAAGGCATCATAGCGCTGCTGGGAATGCTGGATGCTATCCAGCTCCTCCCGGGCCTTCTGCCCGAAAGCGATCACATCCTCCACCGTGCTGCCGTACTTGCGCTTCAGCCGGTACAAAAGATCCAGCCGCTGCTCCACCTCGTCCAGCTCTGCATCGTTGGTGTCGTAGGCATCCAGCCGCCCGATCAGATCTGCGGCCACGTCCTTGGCATTATAGTATAAGTCCAGCAGCTGCCCAGCGGCGGCTGTAAGCGCAGGGTCCAACTGCGCAGCGGCATCCACTGCGTTAGAGGTTTCCCCCAGCAGATCCACCGCACCTGCAGCGTCATCACTGCCGGATAGCAGCGCATAGCTTTGTGCCAGACGATCCCGGATGGCAGATGCATTGGACAGCACCTTTCGGCGATTTTCCAGCGTCTGCTCCTCACCGGCAGTCAGTCCGGCATCCTCAATTTCCTGCACCTGATATTGCAGCAGATCGATCTTGCGCTGCTTTTCGGTTTCATCGGTGATCAGAGCATCCAGCTCCCGCTTGACCTGCACCAGTTTCCGGTACAAGGTATAGTACTCCTGAAAAACAGTGCGATTCTGCGCATAATCATCCAGAATCCCCAGATGGTGCGCCGGATTGAGCAGACCTACGGAATCGTGCTGACCGTTGATGTTGATCAGACCGCCGCACAGATCCCGCAGAACAGCTGCGGTAGCCGGCATTCCGTTGATGCGGCAGCTGCTTTTACCCTCAGCGGTGATCTCGCGGCTGAGCAGCAGTGCTTCGGAGCGCTCGTAGCCGGACTGCTCCAGCTTATCCAGCACAGCAGACGGCACCTGTTCAAAGGCGGCGCGGATCACCGCCTTTGAAGCCCCGGTACGCACCAAGTCTTTAGAGGTGCGGTTGCCAAGGATCGCATTGATGGAATCGATCAGGATGGATTTGCCCGCACCGGTCTCGCCGGTCAGTACGTTCAGTCCCGGTTCAAAGTGCACCTCTGCCTTCTGGATCACGGCAACATTTTCAATTTGCAGGCTGCTCAGCATGGCTTCGTTCTCCTACCGTCATCTCTGTCCCACATAACGGGTCAGCTCCGAACAAATGGTCTTGGCATCGCGCTCAGAGCGCGCAACGATTAAAAAGGTGTCATCACCAGAAAGGGTGCCAACAACGTTTTTCCACTGCAAAGCGTCAAAAACCTCGCAGGCGGCATTGGCCATGCCGGAATAGCATTTTACCAGCACAACGTGCCCGGCATAATCCACCTCCAGAACAGACTCGTGGAAGATAGTCTCAAAGCGCCCTTGGGTCTTGGGGTTGAAGCTTTCGTTCCGGCTGGAAACATAGCGATAGCCCTCAGTAGTAGCTGCCTTTACAAGGCACAGCTCCCGGATATCGCGGGAAACGGTGGCCTGCGTCACCTCAAAGCCCTCGTTCCGCAGGTGCTCCAGCAGCACCTCCTGTCGGCTGATGGGATGCTCCTGCACCAGACGCAGGATCGTCTGCAAGCGTTCCGCTTTTGTTTTTGTATCTTCTTTGCGGCTGCGTGCCATCTTAAAAATCGCCTCCCGTGTTATTGTCTTTTACGCAGTTTCTGGTCAATGGCCTGAAACTGGTCTGCCCGCCCAAAAGTGATAAGCTTGACGTTCTGATCAGACAGGCGGATCTCTGCGGTGGCACCCGCCTTGAGGGGGTAGCCCACACCACCGTCACAGCTGATAAACACTTCATCATCTGCCACCTGTCCCACACAGACATTCAGCTTGCGCTCCTGCGCAAACACCATGGCCGGACTGGCCAGACTGTGAGGGCAGATAGGGGTCACTACAACGCCCTTGGTCTGCGAGTCCAGAATCGGGCCGCCGGCTGCCAGCGAGTAGGCCGTAGAGCCGGTGGGGGTCGCCACAATGACACCATCGCCCCGGTAGTGCTCTACCAGAATATCATCGCAGTAAATGCTGAAGTCGATGGCCTGCTGCAAGCGCCCCTTGGTCACAACTACATCGTTGAGGGCATGACCTTCCCAGCCATCCTGACCAAGCACCCGGGCATATAAAAGCATCCGGTTGTCCAGCTGAAACTCGCCACGTGCCACGGCGGCCAGCTTTGTTTCCATTTCGCCGATCTCGCAGGTGGCCAGAAAACCGCAGCGTCCCAGATTGATGCCGAGGATGGGCTTTGCGTACCGGAGCGAAAGATTTGCTTCGTGCAGGATGGTGCCATCCCCGCCGATGGTCAGGATCACATCCGTGCGTTCCAGACACTGCTCCAGCGGCAGATAAACGACCCCTGCCGTGCTGCAGCTTTCCCGCAGAGCATCGCTCATCAGCACAGCGGCACCGTGGGTCAGCAGGATCTGCGCCGCACGCAGCGCGATCTCGCTTGCGGAGGTCTTGCCCGGATTGGGCGAAATGTAGATCGTCATACCGGCTTCTCCTTTGCTGACGGCTGAGCCTCAGCGATCCAGTGTGGTATGGCTTGCCGCCACCACCTGTGCGGCAGCTTCATCATCCAGCACTGCGGGCTGATCGCTCTTCTGCACAAACATCAGGTACTCGATATTCCCCTCCGGCCCCTTGACCGGGCTGTAATCCAGCCCGCGCACCACAAAGCCGTTTTCTGCAGCATAAGACATGGCATTGTGCAGTACCTCACGATGCACCGCGGGGTCGCGTACCACGCCGTTTTTGCCCACCTTCTCGCGGCCTGCCTCAAACTGCGGCTTCACCAGACAGACGCCCATAGCGTCCGGGGTGGTGATGCGCTGCGCCACCGGGAAGATGTGATGCAGAGAAATAAAGGAAACATCCACACTGAAAAACTCAATGGGCTCTGCCAGATCCTCCGGCGTGACATAGCGGATGTTCGTGCGTTCCATGTTTACCACGCGTTCATCCGTCCGCAGGCTCCATGCCAGCTGACCGTAGCCAACATCCACGGCATACACCTTCACTGCGCCATTTTGCAGCATACAGTCGGTAAAGCCGCCGGTGGACGCACCGATGTCCATGCACACTTTGCCGTCAGGGGTAAGCGGGAAGCACTTCATAGCCTTTTCCAGCTTCAGGCCGCCGCGGCTGACATAGCCGATATCGTGGCCGCGCACCTCGACAACTGCGTCCTCCTTGATCATCTCGCCGGCCTTGTCCACTTTTTGCTGGTTGACAAAAACCACACCGGCCATGATCAAAGCTTTGGCGCGCTCCCGGCTCTGCACAAGTCCGTTCTGCACAAGATATTGATCCAACCGAATTTTCACAGCTCGTTTTCTCCTTTCGTGAGGGCAGCCCGGACTGCCTGCACAATATCCGCAGCATCCAGACCGGTGCATTGCTTGATCTGCGGGACGGTTGCATGGGGCAGGCAGGCTGTGCGGACAGCACAGTGCAAAAAGCGGCCATTCCAGCCGTTTTGCTGCAAAGCGTAAGCCAGATGCTCACCGATCCCGCCGGCAGCAACGCACTCCTCTGCAAACAGCACGATTTTATATTTCGACACAGCATCGATAAGTTTACCTGTAAAGGGATATAACTTTACAAGTTTTAGAACATCCGCATTTTGCGATGCAGCGTTCAATTGGTCGGCAGCATCCAGCAGATCCTCCAGCTCGTCTGCATAGCTGACCAGAAGGATTTCTGCCCCGGGTAGCTGCTGCAAAAAGTCGTACTCCTGCTTTGTGCAGGGATACTGCGCCAGCTTTGTGTTCTCGCCGCCGCGGGGGTAGCGGATGGCACGAGGGCCGGAGATTGTATCCTGCAGCAGATAGTGCAGCCAGTATTGCAGTTCTTCGTAGTTGGAAGGCGCATAGACCGGGATGTTAAGCTGGCTGAGGAAGGCTGCATCGTAGATGCCCTGATGGGTCTCGCCGTCTGCGGGAACAAAGCCCGCACGGTCAATGGCAAAGAGCACATTTTCCTTTAGCAGATTGACATCATGGATGATCTGGTCATAGGAGCGTTGCAGGAAGGTGGAGTAGATGCACACCACCGGCAGCATTCCCTGACTGGCAAGGCCTGCCGCAAAAGTAACAGCGTGCTGCTCTGCCATACCTACATCAAAAAAGCGCTGCGGGTGGCGGTGGGCAAAGAACTGCAGTCCGGTGCCGTACTTCATGGCAGCAGTGATCGCACAGAGCTTCGGGTTTTGTGTTCCCTCCTGCACCAGCAGCTTACCAAAAACTGTGGAGAAGGACTCCTTCGGCGCAACCTCCGGATCCGGCATTCCATCCGGGTCAAAGGCAGATACACCGTGATAGTTGCCCGGGTTCATCTCTGCCGGCTGATAGCCCTTGCCCTTTTTGGTCACAACGTGCAAAAAGTGCGGACCCGGCCGCTGGTAGATCGAGCGCAGAGTGCGCTCCAGCTCTTCCACATTATGACCGTCTACCGGGCCGATGTACTCAAAGCCCATATCCTCAAACATGGTGGAGTGGTACATAGCGCGGCGCACCAGTGTTTTTGCGCCCATCAGCGATTTTTTCATCGGCGGGCCGATCAATGGCACACCGTCCAGAAAGCTGCGCACATTGTCCTTGGCGTCGTAATATGCCGTAGTCGTGCGCAGATGGGTCAAATACCGCGCCAGCGCACCTACATTTTTGGAGATGGACATCTTGTTATCATTCAGGATCACAAGCAGATTGTCCAGCCCGCCGATGTTGTTCATGCCCTCGTACACCATGCCGCCGGTAAAGGCGCCATCACCAATCAGTGCCACCACAAGTCCGGGCTCATGCTTGATCTTTTTTGCCCATGCCATACCAATGGCCAGCGAAAGTGCTGTATTGCCATGTCCGGCAATAAAGGCATCGTGCACACTTTCGTTGGGGTTTGGGAAGCCGGAAATGCCATCCAGCTGCCGCAAATGGTCAAACTGCTTCCGGCGTCCGGTAAGCAGCTTGTGGGTGTAGCACTGATGTCCCACATCAAATACGATCTTATCCTTCGGCGTTTCCAGCACTCGGTGCAGTGCCACGGTCAGCTCTACAGTGCCAAGATTAGAGGCCAGATGTCCACCGGTCTTGGAGATATTCTCCAGCATAAAATGCCGTATCTCCGCGCAAAGCTTCTCCACCTGCTGTGCATTCAGCTTTTTAAGATCGCTGGGCTGATCGATCTTGTCCAGCAACGACTCCATATTCACACGTCCTTTATGCGTTTGTTCTTTCGCTTTTTCTACCGCAGCCATTCTGCGCTGCTCTGTCGCAAATACAAAGCAGCTTCTGCAGAAGGCCGCATTTCATCACACGACTGGGAACAAAAAGCCCACCAGCGAGCCGAGCAGCACGCCTGCCACGACCTGCAGCGGCGTGTGGCCGACCATTTCCTTCAGATGCATATTCTGCAAAAAGGGAGCGTTTTTCTCGCTCACATCGATCCACTGGGCGATCATCTGGTTCAGCACCTTTGCCTGCTCGCCGGTCTCGTGCCGGACGCCCATAGCATCGTGCATGGTGATAATAGCCACCACGCAGGCCACCGCAAAAATGGGCGAGGAGACCCCGGCGCTGCGCCCGGTAACAATGGCCATAGCACAGACGGTCGCACTGTGTGCGCTGGGCATACCGCCATCGCCCCACATCCGCTCCAGCTGAAACTTGCCCAGCAGAATAAAGTTGATGATCGTCTTTAATACCTGTGCAACGAACCAACTGAGAAGCGATGCGGTCAAGATCTGATTGGCCGATAAGATGTTTTGAATAAGCTGCATATCTGTATTCCTTTTTCTTTAGTTTTTGCGCACCAGAAGCTGCTGTGCCAGCTGCTGCAGGAAAGCCGCCTTTGCACCAAAATGCTGCTGCAGATCACTACAGATCTGCTCGTTCAGCTTTTGCGCCAGCGCCATTGCACTGTCCACTCCGTACAGAGTGACAAAGGTAGTCTTACCGTTTTCACTGTCGCTGCCAATGGGCTTGCCCAGCTGCTCTGGAGTGCTGGTAACATCCAGCACATCGTCCACGATCTGGAACACCAGTCCCAGCCCGTATGCGTAGGATGCCAGTATCTCACACTGCTGCGGTGCTGCACCGGCCGCAGCAGCGCCCATCTGGACGGCAGCGTTGATCAGCGCACCGGTCTTGTTGCGATGGATAAGGCGCAGCTGTTCCTCGGTGGCTGCCAGCGCTTCATATTTCAGATCCAGCTCCTGTCCGTAGACCATGCCGCGGCTGCCGGCACCTGCGCCCAGCGCACGGGCGGCTGCTACGCAGATCTGCGGTGCAGCGGGCGCATTGGCGATCACCTCAAAGGCCTCGGTCAGCAGCACATCACCGGCAAGCATTGCCGTTGACTCGCTGAAGGCTTTGTGGCAGGAAGGGCGTCCCCTGCGCAGATCATCGTTGTCCATGCATGGCAGATCGTCGTGAATCAGCGAGTAGCAATGCAGCATCTCCACGGCTGCTGCAAACTGTGCAGCTGCCTGCATCTCGCCGCCCAGCATATCGCAGACGCTGAGCGTCAGAATTGCGCGGATGCGCTTTCCGCCGCCCAGCAGACTATAGCGGGCTGCTCTGCACACCTCCGATTCCTCGGGCAGAAAACGGGCACTGGCAGCATCCAGTGCAGCCGTAGCCTGCAGCAGATATTCCTGATATTGCGCCTTGTATTCCATTATTCTTCCTCCTGCTCCTGTGGTGCTTCTACGGTCTGTGCGAGCCTTGCATTGATCTCCTCGATCTGCAGCGACGTTTTTTCCAGTGTCGCGTGGCAGTACTGCATCAGGGTGGCAGCTTCCGCATACAGCTTGACGGAATCTGCCAGCGAGGTATCCTCCTGCTGCATCTGCGCAAGGATCGCGTTCAGCCGATCCATTCCTTCTTCAAAGCTTTTGGGTGCTCTCATTGATCTCCTCCACCGTTTCTACACGGCATCGTGCCTGATATTGCCGGCTGCGCACGCAGATGGTCTGCTCCGGCTGCAGCTGCTCCATGGTGCAGACCTTGCCTTTTGCATCGGTCACCAGAGCATAGCCGCGAGCCAGCACACGGTACGGATCCAGTGATGACGCCAGTGCAGCCGCGTGCTGCAGCTGCACGTTTTTATCATTCATACGCACTTTTTGCCGCGTCTGAACGGCCTGTTGCATCTGCTGTAGACGGCTTGAATACTGCTGTAAGATTTTATCCGGCGCGTTCTGCTCCAACAAAAAGTTGTATTGTTCCAGACCATTATAACACAACGCGAGCCGTTTTTGTATATTTTTGTGAATATTTTCTTCAATATTTTTTAAAATGCGCTGTTGCTCTTCCCGATCCGGCACTGCAAGCTCTGCGGCAGCGGACGGTGTGGGTGCACGCTGGTCGGCCACAAAGTCCAGAAGAGTGTAGTCGATCTCGTGTCCGATAGCGCTGATCAGCGGCGTTTTGCAGCGAAACGCCGCCCGGGCGATCTCCTCAGCGTTGAACACCCACAGGTCCTCCCTGCTGCCGCCGCCCCGTGCCACAATGATCTCGTCCACCCGCCCGCTCTGATCCAGTATGTGGATGGCGGCAGCGATCTGCCGGGCGGCTTCAAAGCCCTGCACCGTTACCGGGCACAGCAGCAGCCGGACAGACGGCCAGCGGCGGCTGATCACGTTGCGGATATCCTGCAGCGCCGCCCCGGTTTTACTGGTGACGACACCAATACATTTGGGGTACGCAGGCAGCGGCTTTTTATGTGCGGGGTCGAACAGACCTTCCTTTTCCAACCGAGCCTTCAGCTGTTCCAGCGCAAGCTGTGCCGCGCCCAGACCGTCCGGGAACATTTCGTTCACATAGACCTGAAACGCGCCGTCCCGCTCGTAAAGGGTAGCACGGCAGCGCACCACCACCCGCATCCCTTCCTCCGGGCGAAACGCCATACGGCGGGCATCGGTGCGAAACATCACTGCTTTTACGCTGCAGGCTTCGTCCCTCAGAGAAAAATAGCAGTGTCCGCTGCGGGCGTTCTGCACAAAGTTTGCGATCTCGCCGCGCAGGGCAAGATCAAACAGACTGTCGTTGACGTCCAGAAGCGTTTTGACATAATGGTTCAGCTCTGATACCGAGATCACATCAGCCATAGCCCGGCCTCCCGCGCAGCAAGAATGGATACGCCGATGGCGTTATCGCTGGAATACTGCCCCGGCACAAAATAGACCTGCGGCAGACGCTGCTGCACCCATGTGCGGATGATATCGCTGCTCATCACGCCGCCGGCACAGACCACCGGCAAACCGGGGTATTCCTTCTGCGCGGCCTTCGTCATGCGGACAACAGTATCTGCCACACAGAGCAGGCAGTACTTGCAGACGTATTCCGGTGCTTTTCCGGCAGCAAGCAGGGCGTTGCATTGGTTTTCCAGCCCGGAAAGGCTGCATTGCAGCCCTTTTACGCTGGATTTTGGGCGGATCTCCTCAGTGCACTGTGCAGCAAGGCGCGAGACCTCGGCACCTGCGGGGAAGCCAAAGCCCAGTCGTACGCCTACGCGATCCACCGCCTGACCGGCGTACAAATCGGTACTGGTGCCAAGGGTGGTGATGGTACGCACCTGATCGCACAGCAAAAGATCCGTGGTGCCGCCGGAGATATGGAACAACAGCACCTTCTGGGAGAACAGCGCCTCGCCCTTTGCGGCATACAGCGCCGCCGCAGCGTGTCCCTGCTGATGGGTGGTGTAGATCAGCGGAATGTCCCGCGCCGCCGCAAAGGCAGTTGCGGCGCTGACACCAGCCAGAAAACAGGGCATATAGCTGCCCTCCACCGGGCGCGGCTTTTGCGAAACGCCTACGGCATCTATTTTTGTCAGGTCGAATTCCTGCGCCAATTCCTGCAGCATCTCCGGCAGAGCTGCCGTATGATGGAACAGCGCATCGCTCTGCCGCAGGCCAAGCTGTCCGGCTTTTACCGGCAAAAAGCGCTTTTTTGCACAAACAACCTCCCCGGCTGTATCAAAAACTGCCAGAGAGGTTGCATAGTTGCTTGTATCGACCCCGAGCGTATAACGGCTCACTGTTCAGCCGACTCCGCGACGGCTTCATCACTCAGGCCGTGGTCGCGTGCCACAGCACCCAGCAGGCCATTCACAAACTGGTAGTCCTCGCCCGCGCCGTACTTCTTGGTCAGCTCCACAGCCTCATTGATGGCAACGCCGGGCTTGTTCTCGCCGCCGAACAGCATCTCGGCCACAGCCAGACGCAGCACGGTCAGGCTGACGCGGGGCAGACGCTCCATGGTCCAGTTACGCAGATGGGCACGGATCTCGTCATCCACCTCTGCGGAATGATCATAGTAGGCATTCAGCAGCAGACGGCTGAATGCATCCACAGGATGCTCTTCATCGTTCTCGGCATGGTTGGACAGTGCCTCGGCAAGAGGAATGTCACCAAAGGTCTGCGAAAACGCCAGCAAAAAGGCGTTTTCACGGGCTTCTCTACGGGGCAGAATATTTTCCATAATGTTCCTTTCGCAATACAAACCCTCCCCGCCGGGCGTGCCGGGAGGAGGATCGTTTCTGATATGATTTTTTGCTGAATTTGTTACTGCGCTTCGGTAAGGCCTGCAATGACCAGATCCACGCGGCTGACCGTCACATTGGTCATGTTCTGTACAGCAGACTTGACGTTCTCCTGTACCTTTTCAGCCACAGAGGGGATCCGTGCGCCGAACTGCATCATCAGGTGCAGGGTGATGCTGGCTGTGCCGTCCCGCATCTCCACCACCACAGGCGGCTGGATGCTGGCAGATTCCAGCAAGCTTTTCAGCTTTTTGTTCTGCACGCCGCAGGATACCTCGGCAACGCCATCCACTTCCAGTGCGGCGCAGCGGGCGATCTTACCCACGACCTCGGTCGAAATCTGAAGGCTGCCGCCCTGAAGATCCATGTTCTGTAAATCCATTGTGCTGTCCTCCATCCAAAGGCTGCTCCGGCGGCGGTCTCAAATTGTTGGAACCGGTCTGCCGTGCCCGCCTTTTGTGTTCAAACGCGCCCTTGTGCGGTGCATAAAGGCACGCAACATTCATTTTTGATAGAGTTATTATACCATCAATGCGGGGGCAATTTCAATACTTGTTTGGAAAAGAAGATGGAAATCAGCACGGAATGGCATCCCGGCAGCGCATACAGCTTTCTGCCTGCAAGAAAAACTGCACCTGCGCCGCCGGGGTGTCCGCATAAATAGAGTGCGATTACTTTACCTCCACCACCGTGATATTCTGGGCGGTCACACTGCTTTTGTTCATCACTACATCCCGGATCTGCGCCACCTGTGCCGCCGTGAGCGGCTCGCCTGCCGTCATCACGGTCAGGTCTGCCCTCCCTGCTTGTAAAAAGCACAGGCAGTCCGCAAAGCCCTTGGCGCGCACCAGTGTCTCGATCTCATTTTCTGCGTTCAGATCTTCCAGCCCTGCCGCCATTTGTGCGGTGTACTCCTTTTTCTCCTCCGCTGTCAGGGAGGAGGATTTCAGACTCTTTTGCAGGGTGTCCATGGCTTCATCGTGTGCCTTTTCCCGCTTGAGACGGGCCTGTTCAAAAAAGCGGGTGCCGCTGTCGTTTGCAACGCTGACAAGCTGTGCTTCGCCGTAGTTTTTGCTGGCACCGGAGGCCGCTTCTGCTTCTGTGGGCAGCGCATCCGTGATGGTGGTCTCGGCATCTGCTTCCACCGGCTCTGCCGAGACCATGAGGGTGTCGTCCTCTGTCTGCGGGGTGATGTCCGCCCGGGCATACTGCCAGTTTAAGTAGACGGCAATGACCAGTGCCGCCGCCAGTGTCAGGGCGGTGACCCTGCGGGTGTTTCTGGAAAGTGCTCTCATAAAACGCTTCCTCCTTTGGGTTTTCGGTAAAACTATTTCGGTACTTGATCAACAGCGGCTCAGCGCTTGCGCTGTTCCACACAGATGCGGTTCGTGGGCAGATCCAGCAGCGAATGCAGCAGCTCGGTGATGCGGGCTGCAATGCGGACATCTCCCCCGCCCTCACACAGCACGGCGACCCCGCAGACCTGCGGCAGATAGGTTGTCTCGGCAAGCGCAGAGCCATCCTGCAAAAGAACATGGGTCTCCTGCTGCTGCAGCTCCCCGGTCTGGGTGTCCACCGCATAGACGGTCTCCTCTCCGGTGGTCAGGGTGACCATGACCGTGGTGCGCCCCGCTCCCTGCAATTGACTGATAAGCCCTTCCAGCTGCTGCTCCAGCTGGGTCTGATACTGGCTGACGGTGGCTGTTTGGGCGGTGGATGCCGCCGCTTTCTGCGTATCGCCACCGGGTAAAAGTTCCGACAGCAAAAGCAGCAGCATTGCCAGTACACCGACAGCCACCGCCAGCGAAGTGCGGCCCTTGCTGCTTTGCAGAGAGCGAAAAACGGAAAGCAATTCGTTCTTTTTCATGGTGTGCTCTCCTCCGCTGCCGTGGGAGCACCCAGCGTCTGCTGCAAAAAGCTGAGCGCTGCCTGCTTTTGGGCGGCGGTGCAGCCCGCCGGGAAAGCAGCAACAGCCTTTTTTACCACGACCTGCTGCCCGGCTTTTTCCAGTGTGACTGTCACACGAATATCCAGCCCGAACTGTTGACGGCACTGTACGGCGCAATACTCCTCCAGCCGGGCTTTGGTCTGGGTCAAGATCTCCGTTTCCAGTACATCCGACTGTATAGCAGACGGAGCCGCCGGGGCTGTATTGCCCGAAAAAGCGGCCGCGACCCTGCCCTGCAGGTGCGGCAGCTGCGCAAGAAGGACTGCTAAAATATATAGCCCGGCTACGGCTTTTATGCACCGGCCAGCCCAGCCTTGTCCGCCAAAAAGACTGACCAGCTCCGCCCCGATGCACGCCATGCAGAACACTGCCGCAGCCCGCTGAAATGCCTGCATCTAACCACCCCCTGTCAGCATCAGCAGCACGATGCCCACCACAAACAACATGAAAAACAAGGCCGTGACTGCCGCCATGCAGCGCGCGGCTTCAGCAAAGCATTGCAGCAGCTTATGGCAATGCTCCAGCCCGCCGATCCCGGCAAGCCAGCTGCAGCAGGACAGAAAAAACAGATGCACCAGCAGCCCGAGATACAAGGGCGCAAACTCTGCCCCGATGCTGAGCAATGCAGCAATGCCAAGGGTGCTTTTGAGCAGCTGCATCCCGGCCAGCACTGCGTCTGCCGCGCTGCTCAGCGCCTGCCCCACGATGGGCACACTGCCGGTCAGCAGCTGTCCCAGACGGGAGGCTGAACGATCCAACTGCACCGTTACCACGCGCTGAATACTCATCAGGGCAGCGAATGCTTTGCCCGCCCAGCCGATAGCCTGCCGCAGCAGCCGCCCGGTCAGGGTGCAGCCCTCGGACAGGCTTTTGCGGGAGCTGATGCCGCAGGCCATGCTGATGGCAAGGTAGCTGCGCAGCAGCGGCTGCAGCCAGAGAGTGACCGCCTGTGCGATAAAACACAGCACCGTGAGCAGAAAGCCGTTTGCAGCCGCTCCGGCGTTCCACTCCCCGCCAGCCGCCAGTACGCCGCTATATACCGGCAAAAAGCCCAGCAGATAGCTTTTCCACCCGGCCATCCGGGTACACAGCGCGGCGGCAAGCTTGTCCAGTTCCTGCCACAATAAAACGCCACAGCCACCGGCAGCAGCCAGTTCCAGCAGTGCTTTGTCGGCAGTGTCCTGCAAGAGAAATGCCAGCCCGGCTGCAAGCGATAAAAAAAGCAGAATAGCGGCATATTGTTGCAGCGCATCCCGCAGCAATTGCACCGGCTCGGCGGCAAACAAACGCAGCAGGGTACCCAGCGGGTCTGCCGCAAACTGCTCGGCCTGCACAGGTGCTTTTTCGAGATAAGTCTGCCACGGTGCGACTTCTGCAGCCGCAGCTTTCAGAGCAGTTTTGCTGCACAGAATGCTCAGTATTACCACGCAAATGATAAGGCTGCGTTTTTTCATCCCACCAGCCCCCAGATCGTCTGGAATATCTGTTCCAGCAGCGGCCATACTGCCGCCAGTACAAGACACCGCCCCGCCAGCCCGGCGCACCATGCAAGGGCATCCGCTCCGGCTTCCTCGCAGAGAGTACGGACGTAATCTGCCAGCAGCAAAATCCCAGCGCTGCGCAAAAGGCAGGAAAATGCTTGCGCATTGGTGCGCTGCCCCAGCTGCACGAATGCTTGCAGTACCCCGCGCAGCGGCTGTGCCAGACGGAGCAGCAGCCACACCGCAGCACCCAGCGAAAGCAGCAGTGTAAACGCCGGGGAGTACCGCTGCAATAGAATGCCTGCAAAGGCTGCCAGCAACAGCGCCGTCAGTACCGGAACTGCCGCGCTCATAGCGCAAACAAAGACCGGATGGTAGCAAACAGGGTACTGATCTGCTTGACGAGAATGGAGAGCACCACCACAAGCCCGGCCAGCGTGGTCATCATGGCCTGATCCTCCCGCCCGGAGCGGATGAGCAGCTGATTGAGCACCGCGACTATGATGCCGATGGCCGCAATTTTAAACACAAGCTCGATATCCATCCGTTTCTCCTTTGTCCCATACAGCCTTTACAAAAAGAGCAGCGCCAGCATCATGCCGCCTGCCAGTCCCAGACGGTGCGGCAGACCGGCCTGCCGCTGTGCTGCGCGGCGTGCCTGCTGCAAATAGTCCTCGAACCGCGCCGTATAGTAATCCAGCCGTTCGCATTCCTGTGCGGTCTCTGCACGACCAAGACCACCGAAACATTCTGTGAAGCAGGCGCGTTCTGTCGCCGAAAGCTGTCCCGGTGCAGGCAGCTGCTGCAATGTACCGTCGTGAGTTTGCGCTAACACCCCCTCGCGGCAAAGCTGCCGGTAGAGGCTTTGCAGGTCTGCCCGGCGGTACTGTATCTCCTGCCGGATGCGCTGTAAGAGTTCGATGGTGCGCTGCAAGGCGGCAAGATGCAAGGTAGTTTTGGCTTGTACTGCGTCCCCCGCCAGCCAGCCGCACAGCGGGAGCAAAAGCAGACTAAACCCGCGCAGAAGGCTGCTCATACGGCACGCACCTCCCGGATGCAGCCCGGCGTCTCCCGCCCGGCAAGGACGACCAGCTGCCGCAGCATCCCGCGTTGCAGCAGGGTCTGCACCTGTGGGCGGCACTGCGCCTGTGCGGCATCCGGCGCATGGATGCTGGCAATAAAGTCCACCCCGCTGAAAAAGCCCTGTTCCAGTGCCATCGTTTCCTCCAGATTGCCCAGCTCGTCCAGCAGGATCACTTGCGGTGCCAGTGTGCGCAGCGCCATCTGGACGGCACGGGCTTTATCCACCCCGCCAACGCGCTCCAGCGGCGGCAGGGGCTGCTCCGGCGGGAAAAGCTCACCCCGCTCGTCCACCACTGCCACCAGACGCTGCCGCTCGGCCAGCGTCCGGGCGATGGTGCGCAGCAGGGTGGTCTTGCCGCTGCCGGGCTCTCCCACCACCAGCAGCCCGGTAAAATGCTGCTCCAACAGCTTGTCCAGCTCGGGCGGCAGGCAGATGGCGCAGCTGCGTGCGATCCGCAGGTTGAGCGAGGTGACCTTTTGCAGCGCAATGCTCTGCCCTTCCCGCTGCACGAACTGTCCCGCTACGCCCACACGGTTGCCGGCGGCAGTGGTCAGGTAGCCCTCGGCAAGCTCCCTTTCATGGGTGTGTACCGAGCCGTTGCAAAGGGTGTAGAAGATCTCCTCTATCTGCAGCGCATCCAGCCGCATGGCAGCCAATGCCGGTGGACAACCCGGCAAAACTGAAGCAGCGCATTGCCGTCCTTGTACGGTAAACGTGACCGCACAGCCTATACGCAGCCGCAGCTCCTGCACGCGCACTGCCGTTTGTACGGGCAACTGTGCCAGCGGCGCTGCAAGCCAAGTAGGAAGGGCTCTGACGGCTTGGTAATACTCGTCCACTTTGGTTTCTCCTTCCACGAAAGCTTTGTGCTAGCATTGTATGCGCTTTGTGCGTTCTTAGAACTGGGAACAATCAAACAAAAAAGCCCCTGCAACAGCGTTGCAGAAGCTTTTGAAATTATTTGTATTTTGACATTCGGAAGGTCACTTTAAGTCGTTTCCTGTTCTGCCGGGGCATCTTGCAGCATGGCAAGGAACTCCTGCTCGGTCAGCACCGGCACGCCCAGCGCCTGCGCCTTGGTCAGCTTGGAGCCCGCCGCCGCACCAGCCACCACATAGGCCGTTTTTTTGGAGACAGAGCCGCTGGCTTTGCCGCCGTTTTTCACGATCAATGCTTCGGCTTCGTTGCGGGAGAGGGTCTCCAGCGTACCGGTGACAACCAGCGTTTTGCCTGCCAGCTTGTCCCCCTTCGGCTCGCCCTTCCACTGCATATTGACCCCGGCATCTGCCAAACGGTGCACAAGGTCGGTGGTGCCTTCCTTGGCAAAGAATTCCACCACGCTCTGCGCCATCACGCCGCCAAAACCGTCGATCTGGCTGATCTGCTCTGCGGTGGCTTCCCGGATGGCCTGCAGCGTGCCGAAATGTTCTGCCAGCAGCGCGGCTGCCTTATCGCCAATGTTGCGGATGCCAAAGCCGAACAAAAGCTTATCCAGATTGTTCTGCTTGGAAGCCGTAATGGCCTGTAACAAGTTGTCCGCGCTTTTCTCCTTGAATTTGTCCAGTTCCAGCAGCTGTTCCCGGGTCAACGTGTAGATATCCGCTGCGGAATGCACCAGTTCCTTTTCCACCAACTGGGTGGCAACCGCCTCGCCCAAGCCATCGATATCCATGGCGTCCCGGGATGCAAAATGGATGATATTGCGCAACGCCTGTGCCGGGCACTCCGGGTTTACACAGCGTAGGGCAGCCTCGTCCTCCAGATGCACCACCGGCGCACCGCAGGAGGGGCAGACCGTGGGCATGGTGTAGGGTTCAGCGTCCTCCGCATGATAGGTGACCCCGATGACCTCCGGGATGATATCGCCTGCCTTACGCACCTGAATGGTATCCCCGATGCACAGCCCGAACTGCCGGATAAAATCCTCGTTGTGGAGGGTGGCGCGGGCTACCGTGGTGCCTGCCAGAAATACCGGGTCAAAGCAGGCGGTGGGGGTGAGCACGCCGGTGCGTCCCACAGCTACCTCGATGCTGCGCAGGGTGGTCTCCTTGACCTCCGGCGGGTACTTGAAGGCAATAGCCCAGCGCGGGAATTTGTTGGTAGAACCCATCAACTCCCGCTGGGCAAAATCGTTCACCTTGATAACCGCACCGTCCATGTCAAAATCCAGCTTGGCACGGTTCTGGCCGATGTTCTCGATCTCGGCAATGGCGTCCTCGATATCATGCACTACATGGTAGCGCGGCGAGACCGGCAGGCCAAGGCTCTTGAGGTAATCCAGACTTTCGGAGTGCTTGGTCAGGGTCTTGCCACGGATCTGCTGCACGTTGAACACAAAGATGGAAAGTCCCCGGCTACCGGTGATACGGGCATCCTTCTGCCGCAGAGAACCGGCCGCTGCATTGCGGGGGTTTTTGAAGGGTGCAGCGCCCTGCAATTCCTGCTCGGCGCACAGGTGCTGAAAGGCCTCATGGGGCATATACACCTCGCCGCGCACCTCCAGAAACTCCGGTGCATCTTTAAGGGTCTTGGGGATGCTGCGGATGGCACGCACGTTTGCGGTAACATCCTCGCCCACCACGCCGTCACCGCGGGTAGAGGCGCGGACAAGCTGCCCATTCTCGTACTCCAAGCTGCAGGAAAGACCGTCGATCTTAATTTCCACAACATATTCCGGCTCTACCCCGGCTTCGCGGACGCGGCGGTCAAAGTCCCGCAGCTCATCAAAGGAAAACGCATCCAGCAGACTTTCCATCTTAACGGCATGGGTCACCTTGGGCAGTTTACTGCTGGCGGTGCCGCCCACCTTCTGGGTGGGCGATGTCGCTGTGACAAGCTGGGGGAACTGCGCTTCCAGCTCCTTCAGCTCCCGCGTCAGGGCATCGTATTCAAAATCTTCCAACTCCGGCGCATCCTGATCGTAGTATAGCCGGTTGTTTTTCTCAATGACTGCGCGCAGTTCTTCCACGCGCTTTTTAGCCTGTTCCAGTTCCAAATATTCCACTCTCCCGCGATATGATTTTATTTTCTGCCTGCTGTGCTCAATGCAATCTACCGAGCGCAGATCGACCCGGGCAGAAAACATTCTGATTCTATAAACTGTACTTCAGTATACCACATCCATGGATGGTCTGCAAAGTGTAAAATACAAATCGTATTTTTGAGTGTTCTCATGCATTGAAATCGATATCAGTGCAGAGTTTGCGTTGATTTAAAATCACCTGTCGAAGATACTAATCGTATATTACTCATATTTTACAGCGATAATACGTCTTATTTTATAAGTTTTCTTTCCAATCTTTTTAGCAACTCTTCGCATTGCTTTTTCTGCGCAGGCACGAACAAAAACACCCCTCCCCAGCGCGGCAGCTCATACCGTCCGGGAAAGGAGTGCGTTTTTTCGATTATTTACAGCCTTACGTTCAGGTGACCGGGATCAGCAGCCGCTGTGCCTGCGGCAGGCTGGTAAGCTCTTCCTCCAGCTGGTTTGCCGCAAGGATCTGCGCCGGGGCTACATGGAACCGCCGGGCCACCGCAAACACCTCCTCCCCCGCCTGCGCGTAGTAGATGCGCAAGGCGATCTCGGGGTCGGTGTCGGGCAGCGAGTCACCAAGGGTGATGCTGCCGATGACCGGGCTTGTGGCACAGCCTAAGATCGTGCCCTCTGCCCGGACTGTAATCGTTGCTTCCAGCGTACCGCCCGCACAGGTGCATTGCACGTTCTCAGTGCTGAGCCAGCATTCCGGCACAAGCATAGTTCCCTCCGGCGGTGTGATGGGCAGCGGGATATTGACCTCCAAGGTTTTCTCGTAGCTTTCCAGCTCGCCGAGGGTATTTTCTGCGAGGGCTGTTACCACTGCTTTGGCGGTAAGCACCCAGCCCTCCCCTTTTTGGACGGTCTGCTGCGGACCGTAGTGCACAAACGTGCAATGCGGCGGCCCCCCTGCCTCGGGCGGGGGGCGGGAGCCTGTGGCGGTGGCGGTATCGTTCAGGGTGCAGAGCAGCTGCTCCGTGACAAGCGGCTGCGGTGTGAGCTCCGTTTCAAACCGGGTGGAAAAAGCATCCACCGCTACTTGCAGCTGATAGCTGCGCCATGCCCGCAGATGCAGCATGACGTTTGCCGTCAGCTGGGCAGCGGCGCTTTCTGCCTGCGACAGGGTAAAACCCACCGGCTCTGCCACGCACAGACAGCGGCAGTCCTCGGTGATGCCTTCTAGATCTATCACCTGCTGGAAGGGCAGCGCCGCCGCCTGACTTTGCAGAGCAGTGTCCCCTTCTGCCCGCCACGCGCACTGCACCCGCAACTCCCCCTTGACCACAGCTTTACCGGCAAGCAGCTTTACCTCTGCCACACAGGCGTTGCCGGTAATGTCCAGTACAGCCGCCGGGGGCTTTGCAAAGACAAGCTCGCCCTCCAAGGTGACCAGCTTATCCAGCACGGCCACGCTGCGCACGCCTTGCAGTGTGCGCAGCTGCTGCTCGATACCGCCATCTGCCAGCGCCGTAATGACCTCGGTCTTGCACTGTGTGTGTACCGTGACCACCAGCCCATAGGCACCTCGCACCTCGATGCGGCGCGGGTCTGCCGCGCGGGTGTTGAGGTACTCTGTCTGCCCTTCCACCACGGCTGTCCATGCGGTAAAAGCCAGCTCCGGCAGTTCCAGCTGCCGGGTGAAGGGCAGCTTTTGCTCGGTCTGGCACAAGCCTTTTTCCGCTTCGCTCTGGTAAAACACCGTGCAGCGCAGATAGCCCTCTAAGGTAAGTCTGCCCGGCTGCAGCTGCCGCTGCAGCACCACCGGGTGGACAAAGCACTTTACCAGCTTACCCACCGGCGGCAAATCGTCCGAAATGCGGATCTCGGTCTCCAGCGGAAGTTCTGCCTTTACGGTACAGCCCGCCCCGCCCTGCGGCAGCGTGTCCCGGAATATCTTCAGTTCCATGTGCAGTGTGCTCCTTTCCCTGTCCGTTTCCGTAAGAGTGTATGCGGCAGCAGACGGCGGTATGCCGACAGCAAAAGACCGGTGTGCAGCAGCTGCCACACACCGGTCTTTTATAGATTCAGTTCTCTTTGCGGATGCCGAACAGCTTGCGCAGAATGCCGCACAGCGCTTTCGGGCTGCGAATGACCACTACCTGCATCTCCACCCCGCCTTTCGCTCATGTTTACCCCATTATAGCGTCTGACAGGCAAAAATGTTCCGGGAATGGTTCAATCCGCGATGGTTTCCACCACCACCAGCGCGCCCTGCCGGGTGCTGATGGTGATGCAGCTTGAGCCTTCAGCGTACTCGTTGCTCACACCCAGCGGATAGCCTGCGGTGAGCACGGCATCTTCCAGCTCATAGAAGGAGCCTTTTTCGTACACACCCTCGGCGCGCCCCTCCATGGGGAAGGCCGAGAAGTAGAAAAACTCCTCCTTGGGATAGCTGCGGCTCTCGCCCGGCAGCACAAAGGTGATGCGGGAGCGCTCGTCCTGCAAGGCGGCGCGGATGCCGCGCTGCTCAAGCCCAAGGCCGGTGCACAGGTTGGCAAGGGTGTGCTCTACCCGCCTGCCGCCCAGTGCACCCAGCAAAAGCACCTCGTCAAAGCCCTTCTGTGCAGCAAGCTTTGCGGCATATTCGGTATCGGTGTCGTCCTTGACGTGGGGAAGAACAACGATATCGTCCGTATCCTGCTGCGGGCAGGGAGCAGAATCAAAGTCGCCTACAATGATATCCGGTTTACAGCCCAGCCGCACACAGTTGCGGTAGCCCGCATCGCAGGCAATGATAAAATCATCGCTGCGCAGCAGGTGCTTAAGCTCAGGCTGCACCGGGCAGGCGGAAAGGATCACACAACGGGACATTTTATTCTTCCTTCCGTTATTACACTTTCGGGCGCTGCCAGTCCTTGACATCCTTTACTTCGTCGTACATGGCGCAGTAGCTGTCGTACCGGGTCTTGGAAAGTTTGCCCTCTGCCAGCGCTGCCCGCACAGCACAGCCTTTTTCGCTGCGGTGGGAACAGCCGGTAAACTGGCACTGACCCAGATAAGGGCCAAATTCTGGGAAGGCGTGCTCCAGATTCTCCTTGGGGATGAACCCGGCACGGTTGGCTTCCAAGCTGGCAAAGCCCGGGGTGTCGGCAATGCGTCCGCCGTAGGCTTCAAAGACGGTCACCTCACGGGTGGTGTGTCGGCCGCGTCCCAGCTTCTGGCTGATGGCGCTGGTCTCGCGGGCAGCGTCCGGCAGCAGTGCATTCAGCAGGGTGGATTTCCCCACGCCGGAGTTGCCGCAAAAGGCGCACAATCTGCCATTGATCCACTGCTTCACTTCGTCCAGCCCGGCACCGCTTTCGTAGTCGATACGGATAAACGGCAGGGTGGATTTTGCGTAGGCGTTTGCCAGAAAATCTGCTTCGGCAAGGTCGCTTTTGGTGCACACCACCACCGGCTGTACGCCCTTATCCACCGCAATGGCAGAAAGCTTATCCAGCACCAAGGTGCTGGGGGTGGGCTGGGTAGTGCTTGCCACAAGAAACAGCACATCCAGATTTGCCACCGGCGGGCGCACAAAAACGTTTTTGGGGGGGGCGATCTGTGCAATGCCCGCCGCACCGTTTTCGGTCTCCAGCGTTACCTCATCTCCTGCCACAGGGGTGATCTTCTGCTTGCGGAAGATGCCGCGGGGCTTGCACTCCACGATGCCATCCGGCGTTTTTACATAGTAAAAGCCGCCAATGCCTTTTACGATATAACCGTTCATGCATATCCTCCGTCAGCCCAGCAGCGAGGACCACCAGTCCAGAATACCGCCGCCTGTGGAGCTGCTGCTGGAGCTCGGCTCGGCACCCTGCT
>OAVJ01000269.1_pt1 | contig 37918 bp, 47 predicted proteins | sample 1516901 | NCBI WGS metagenome assembly OAVJ01 (sample SAMEA2580073, study PRJEB22360) | human gut metagenome | biome: human gut; feature: human-associated habitat; material: faeces | place: Denmark | collected 2008/2010 | reverse complement strand
ACAACGAGATGGGGGAGGGGGGCGGGCCCAAACCCCGCCGTTGGAGCCGATGGCCCGCTTTTCACAGTTGGATGCTGCCTGCGTAAGGCCGGGCTGCCCGGCATGGCACAGGGATCTTGCAAACACTGCCTGCTCAAAAGCGGCATTGGCAGTGATGATCTGCTTGACCGTGGGCAGCACCGGTGCTTTGATACGGGCAGCCTTCATGGCGTCGGCCAGCAGTTGCTGCCCGCTGGCACCGTCCACCGCCACAGCGGCAAGGTCGGCTTTGGACAGAAAATCAAGGAGCCATCCGCTGCCTGTCCGGGTAGGGCGGCAGTCGATGGCTTCCACGAATATCTTGTTTTCTTTGGTCCGGCAGGCAACGGCCAGCGCACAGCTGGTGCCATCGGTGCTGAACTTGATGCCGACATAAAGCCTGCCGGTGAGCTTTGGCAGGGCGTCCACCTTCAGCTCGTCCCATTCGGTGCGGCTGATGGCAGATTTGAGGTTGTAGCGCAGCCACAGGCCCAGACGCTGGATGTTGAAGTCAATGGGATCGTCGCCGATCTCATCCGCAACGCTGCGCTCGGTAAAAATGGTGCCGAGACTTGGGTTCGTGCGGTACCATGCTTCCACGTCATGCGGGTCGGTCTGCTGTTCCACGCTCCACTCAGCCCAGCCGGTGTTCTGGGTATCACCCCGCAGCGCAGCGTTGCGCATTTTGAGGAATACCGTGCCGGAAGAGACCGGCGTAGGCGGCGTGCCGCAAAACAATGTCTGCGGGTTCTCGCTGTCTGTGACCACGTATTTCAGGGCACTGGCCTGATCGTCGGTGTATTCCTGCGCTTCGTCGATCACCAGTAGATCGAAACCTTCACCCAAACCGCCCTTGGAAGAGCGGGTGCGGAACTCGATGCGGCCCGCGCTATCTTCCAGCTGGATGTGCTCACGGCCCACCGCCTGAATGGATTTGTACGGGATCTTTGCTTTGTCCAGCAGATGGCACAGGCGCTCCCATGCTGCGCGCGAGGTGGTGGTGCGGTGCGCGGTGTGCAGGATGCTTTCGCCCTGCTTCAGGCCGTACAGCTCTCGGATGGCGGCGATTTCGTTCTTGCCGTTGCGGCGGGGCACTGCGTAGCCGAATTTGGTGTGCACCCAAAGATCATTCTCGTTGCGGGCAAGGATATCGTAGAGCAAAAGCTCCTGCCACTGCTGGGCCGTGCGCCCGGTGGTGTTGTACAGGTCAATTGCTTCTTGTCCACACGTTTCGGTGTAGGGCAGCACGACAGCGGCGGTAGGCGTCTGGCGGCCCAGCCTGACATCAGCTGCCTGTTTTCGCGTCCGCGGCATGGTGGGCTGGGTTCCTCCTTCTAAGATGTTGACGACAAATCGAAAATATGATATAAAATAAATAGAGGTGCGCCTCCGCTATATGGTGGGGGCTCGACACCTCTATTTTTTTGCAATAAAACGCTGGACCATGAGCAATTCATCTTTGCAGATAACAAGAATATCTACGTCTTGAGTTGCACTGGCGGTCAGCCTTTTTCGGAGAACATCTTTCAGCAAATCAGCAGAAATTATATTTTGCCCATAGTTCAAAATAATGCCGCCGGGATTTTCTTGAATCTGCTTCAGACCATGCCGAACAGCGCTGTTCGCAGATTTTTCCGTGGAAGCTGTTTTTAAGTCCCACATCTTCCCATTCCAAATATAGTCCGGTGTCATGGCCTTATAGTTGTTTACTTCGTTCAACAGTACAATGTTGCCGCCCAGATGGTCGTGCAGCCATTGTGCTGTTTTTACTTCATCTGCATGGCGCACCATGTCATAGCCTGTATCATATGTGATAGAACCAACACCCGGTGAAGCCGTCCGCAAATATTCCGGGAGAACGCTCTGCATAGGAATATCGCCGGGAATATGGACTTTGTTAGGGAGTGGTGTTTCTGCAAGCTCCTTACGGGACTGAAGGACTTCAGGCTCCTCTGTCCACGTTTTATTCCACACGTTCTGCCGTCGGCCCTCGCCGGGGTCATATTCCACCCGGCAGCGGCAGCGCTCGTGGCGGCGGTAAACATCTTTCGGAACATGGGGGTAGTCGTATGTCCCGGCCAGAGCGCTGCACCACTTACAGCAGCCGCTTTCGGCAATGCGGACGACGCGCGGCCTCAGACCGGCCCTGCCCTGAAAATCCACATTTGCCTTCAGGACATCGTCCACGGCCATGCGGGAAAAGGTGCGCACCGGCTCAGCCAGTGCCCATGCCGCATCCTCAAACCGTTCTGCTTCTGCCAGCTTGTTGAGCAGGCCGTTCACGCGGTCGGCATCCAGCACGGCACGCTGCGGTGCAATGCCGATCCGGGCCTGCCGGTTCAAAGCCTGCTGCGCAGCCGCAGCAGCGTCTGCGATCCTGGCATAGTCCTCCTCCAGCAGCGGGCGCACCACCCGATCGGCAATGTTCCAGTACAGCCTTCCGTCCGGCAGAATGTCAGCAGTCAGGTTGCGGCGGAAAGCGTCAGCCAGTGCGGAACCTACCAGCTCGGCATAGGCTGCAGCGGCAGTGTAGGTGTCAGCTTCCTGCTGCGCGTCGCCCAGCAAGGCCAGAAAGTCAGCTCGGATGCGTTCCAGCAGTTCCGGGGCAATATCTTTTTCGTCCATGGGCACCTCAGTTCTCGGTGCGGATGCCGGTCAGATCCCGCAGATTTTCCTTGCCGAAGTAGCCGGGGATCACGGCGTTTATCTTGCCCACGGCATCACCGATGCCGGACAGCGTGGCGGCGTCCGGTTCAAACACCGGCTCCCACACAGGGCGGGTCAGGTAAAGCTGCTGGCGCTGGTAGGCAAAATCGTCCCGCACGCAGGCCGCAAGATACCCGACATTCAGGAAGCCGCTGCCGAAGGTGCGCTGCGCCTTGCGGGCTGCCAGACGCAGGGCCTCGTGGCTGGACTTGATGGCCTCGGCGCTGCTGGGATTGTCGGTAACAAAACCCAGATCATCCAGCGTCAGGCCGGTCTCGCCTGCAAACAGCGCTGCAAAGGTGCGCAGCTGTTCGGTATACGGGCTCATGCTCTGCTGGGTGAACTGGCCCACAACGGGCTTGTCGCCATCCTCGTCTTTGGTGATCTCCAAAAGGCTGGAAATGGTAGCTTTCCATTTGTCCAGCTGTTCGGCTTCATTGGATGTGCCCAGCACATACTTTTGCGGGAAGGAGTAAAACTCGGCGCTGATCTCGCTACGCTTGAGGGTGCGCAGCGCGCCCTGCTGCAGGCCCATACAGGCGCGGGAAATACGACTGTGCCCAAACGGACGCTTTGCATCCGGGCGGTATACGATGGGCACCAGCAGCGGGGCAGGTGCGGAGTTCGTCACCCGATACGGTTTCTGGCCCTTGGGGTAGTACCATGTACTGCCCGCAGTGAAGTAGGCCTCCAGCGTGGGCCGATCGCTGTCGGGGTCGCGCGCCAGAACTGCATAGCCCTCCCTCAGCAGGCCCGTCACTTCATCCATCACGCCGGTGGCGTTGCCGCCGTCAATGACCTGCAGGCGCGGAAAACCGTTTTCAGCCTGACTGATATACACAAAGCAGCAGCTGGAAATGAGGGCCGACAGCACTGCGCTGTCAAACAGCACATCCGCATTGTTCATGCAATAAATGGTGTTCAGGTCAAAATTATCGTCCCGGAACTCCCGCCAGAGCAAGCGGTCCGCCAGCGAATCCACGGCCTTGCCGCACCAGCCCAGCACCTCTGTGAAGGTGCGGAACTCTGGCGGTGTCACCATGCCGAAGTCTTTCACGGCGTTCTTCATTTCATAATATTTGTAGCGGGTCTGCACCCGCACCCGCTTTTGCAGCAGGCGGCGGCGCAGGTATGCCATGCCTTTCAGGTCGCTCATAGGGCGGTGCTTTCTCCTTTCGCGAGAAAATATTCACAGTACGGTACGGGAAGGTCAGAGACCCCCCTGGGAGGGGGATATCCCCCCTGTTGTGGTGAGGAAGGTTTGATATCTGCTGCCTTGCTCAATGGCCGCGGTAGGCCGTCCAGTCGGTGCTCAGCGGCAGAGCCAGCGGCGCGTCTGCATCTGCTTCGACCTGCTTTTCTACCGGCGAAAACAACTTGTCGCTCTTCTGCCGGTTGCACCAGAAATGCGCCAGCTGAAGGTTGGCAAGGTCGCTGGGATGCCCGCCCTTGGCCACGGGAATGATGTGGTCGATGCACGGCGAAAGCGGATGCGGAAACTTGCAGCTGAAATCCACAGGTTTGCCGCAGATGCCGCACACGGTTTGTGTAGCATAGATCTTCTTTTTGTTGCGCTCAAAGGCCAGACGGTGCGTGCCGTCACGGTCTGGGCGCGTAACAGTCTTTGGCATATGCGGCTCCTTGGTCACGGCCTGCTGTGCACCCATCGGGAAGGAGCCTTTGCAGGCAGGGAGACTTCTTCGGGGAGGGAGTGTTTTCAAAGCCCATGGGTGCTTTGCAGGCCCGGGGGTATCAAAAAAGCCGCCCGGAAGATCCGAACGGCGAGAGATTCGCGGTCAGTGCGCAGCTGCCCACAACAGCAGCTTACTGGGCAGGATTGTAAGGAACCCGCTTGGCTGTATGCTGCCACGCACTGAAGATGATGCTACAATGACCTATATTTATCCAATGACCCCGCCGGGGTGCAGACCCTGACAGTGCCGCGGATAACAAAATAAGAATTGCCCAGCTGGTACATTCAGGCTGTTGGTCGATAGATGTGTGTTCCCCTGTCGCAGCCGGGCAATACAAAAGCCGCCGGGTGGTGGATGTGTGGTCCATCTCCCTGCGGCTTTCGACAGTTTACATTGTACCACGCCGAATCGGTGCGAAACAGTGCAAAACAGTGCTTTTACTGGCTTCTTCCGGAATTTTCAGCGCCATCACCGCAGCTTTGTGCCGACGGTATACGCGGCTCAGGTCCATTGGTAGGAGATAGGCAATGGTCTCCCAATGCTCACCACGGACGTACCGTCGGTAAAGGATCTCGTAATCCGTGAAATCTGGAATCTGATCCAACACAGCTTTTACGCTCTGCATCACCGCAGCGCACTGTTCCGCTGCCTGGGCAGCTTCCAGCTGGGCGGCCTCGATGCGCTCCACCGCGCGGGCCAAAGCCTGCCCATCTCCTGTGCCGCCGGGCATAGAAGAAAGCACCTGTGTTACCCGTGTGGCGGCAGTACGCTGCTGTTCCACTTCGTCCAACTTAATCTGTTCCCAACGCTCAGCCTTGCGGTAAAGCCGCAGCCATTGCTTCTTTTCTTCATAGGTCATTGGGCATCACTCCTATCCGTTACCGCCCCGCCAGGCGGCCTTTACTCAGGTAGCTGCGCAAGTGAACCGCTGCAGCATTTTGTCAAATTCCAGCCCGGCGTTGCCCACACGGCCCTCTTTGTTCTTGGTCAGGCGGCTAAAATATGTATCCCCGTCAGCAGACAGCAGCAGAATGGCGTCTGCATCCTGCTCGATCTGGCCGGATTCACGCAGATCGGCGTTGGAGGGCTCTGCCCGTGCAGCGTTACGGTTCAGCTGAGCCAGTGCCACCACGAGGATGCCGGTGGTCTGGGCCAGCTCATGCAGCGCAATGGAGATCTCCGTGATAGCCGTGTAGCGGTCGCTTCCTCCGCGCTCATGGATCAGCTGCAAATAGTCCACGAAAATGATATCTGCTTTCATGCGGAGGGCCTGAGCCTTGATCCACGCCACGCCCTTGCCCGCCGCAGAGCGGATGAACAGCGGCCAGCGCTTCATATCGGCCAGCCGGTCAAGTTCGTTCATGGACAGCGTTTTATTTTTGACTGCCGAAAGAGGCGCGTACAGCTGGTTTGCGATCAGGCGGGCTTCCAGTGTGGCAGGGTCGGTTTCAAGGCTGAAATAGCACACTCGCTTGCCCTGCTTTGCCATGCCTGCTGCCAGCTGAAGGCTCAGGGCAGTTTTGCCTGCGCTGGGTCTGCCGCCGATCACGAAATAGTTGCCGGGAACAAGGTGCAGATTTTCGTCCAGCTTGGACAGGCCGGTGCGGATGTACTGCGGCTTCTCGTTCAGGTGCCGGATGTAATCGTCCAGCAAATCGCCCACGCTCTGGAAGTCGCCCTTTTCGGTGTGGGTGTCCAGCGCCTGACCCATCTGCTGATAAAGATCCGGCAGATCATCAAAGGCGGTCGCGGCATCCACAGCCCTAAAGGCAAGGCTCTGGAAGCGGGCCTTTGCGGCATCCTCCATGATGATCCGTGTCCACTCTTCCACGCGGTCACGGGTCAGCCGGATACACTCGCTCTCGCAGGCTCCCACGCAGTCCATCAATGGCTGTTTCTGGTTCGGATAGCGTGCCACGATCTGGAGAATATCCAGCTGGCCGTTCTTGATCCAGAACCCCTGCACGGCGGCAAAAGCGGGCTGCAGTTCAGGCCGGAAGTGCTCAATGCTGAGTTCCGGCAGGGAATACGGTGCAAGCTGATCGTTCAGCAGCAGCGCACCGATCAATACGCTTTGCACATCCATCACAGATCCTCCCATGTACGCCCACCATACGGGCCAGCAGGCTGTGCGGCAGTCTGGCCCCATTCTTTCCGGTTCCGCAGCCAGTTGCGCGCCGCCGCTTTCCAGTCTTTCATTCTGGCTTTGCCTACCAGCCAGCCGTTGGCCGTGTACCGGTCAATGAACTTTTCGGCTTCGGTCTGGGCTGATGCAGACGGGAGACCCCGCTCCCGGAAATACGCCCTGACCTCTTCCACCTTGGGCGGTGAAAACCGAGTTGCGGACGGTCCTTTATTCTCGCTTTTATTATTATTTTTTTCTTTCTTGCCTGCACTTTTTGCAGGGGTAGAACTGCATTTTTTGCAGGGGTCAGACTGCACTTTTTGCATGGGTGCATTTTCTTCATGGTTGCAATTTTTGCGGCCATCATCCACAGCAGAACACGCCGCCGGGCGCAGAGCGGAATACCTGTTTGTGATTCTGCCGTTTACCGGCTCAGACCACTTACAGAGCAGCCCATCATCCACCAGTTCGTTCAGAATATCAACCACGGCCCGCTCGCTCAGCTTGAAATAATCCGTGATGTAGCGGGTGGAGCCATAAAAACAGGACTGTTCATCCTGCGAAAAACCCCAGATCAGGGCATAGATCAGGAGTTTGTTGCCTTTGAGGTTGTAGTCTGTCACCATCCACGGCTGCACCACAACATATCCGTCTGTTCTCATCCTGTTTGCCTTTCTCCATTAAAACGGCAGGTCGTCGCTGTCGTCGATCACTGCAAAATCGTCGCTCTCGGAATGCTCCGGCGCGGGCTCACTGGGCTGATATCCCGCCGGAGGCGCTTCGCCGCCCTCGTCCACCTGCTTGTTGGTGCCCTTGGAGCTGCCAAAGTTGATGTTTTCGGCCACCACAGCAAAGGCGGTGCGGTTGTTGCCATTCTTGTCTTGATAGTTACGGGTCTGGATACGGCCATTTATGGCGATCAGACTGCCCTTGGAAAAATACCTGCACACAAACTCAGCCTGCGCCCGCCATGCCACGATGTCCACAAAATCAGCCTGCCGCTGCTCACCCTGCCTGGCAAAGTTGCGATCACAGGCAATGCGGAACTGGCAGACGCTCACGCCCGCCGGGGTAGTGCGGAGTTCAGGGTCAGCCACAAGGCGGCCCATAATTGCTACAACATTAAGCATTGAGATAGTCCTTTCCAACAGCGGCCATCCACGCAGCGTGCGCACCGGGGCCGTTCTTTTCTTCATATTTTTTCTGAGCCGTTGCTTTCAGCGCCCAGGCAAGCCCGGCGTCAAAGTGGGCCGAATATCCCGGCTCGTTGTGATGCCGGTGGCAGAGCCAGACCTTTAAACCGTTGCGCTCTGCAAAGGGCCGCAGTGGCCCGGTGATAACGTGATGCTCCTCCATCCCGCGGGTGGTGCGGACGTTGTACCAGCGGCGGCAGATATAGCACTCCTTTTCTGCCTGAATGATGCTCTTGGCCATTATGGCTCCTTCCACTCCTGCCAGTAGGCAGTTACCATGGGATCATTCACGCCCATCTCAGCAAGGCGGTCAAAGATCCCGTCAATTAAATTTTTCATTTCAGCGGTGGTAAAGGTGGAGCTGCCCTGCGTGCACTTGACCGTGCAGCGGTTGTTGTCGAGGATCTCTACAACGTGCACCAAGCGATAGCCCCGGCGCAGGATTTCCAGAGCACCCGCCGGGACTTCCAGATAATCCACCTTCGCGCCGTATTTCTGCAGCATGTCCAGATAGCACTCTTCCGGGGTCACGCCGCCGGTGCGCCCGGCGTTGTAGGCATCAGCCATGATGGTGAGCAGCGACCACATGAGACGGTTTTGCTGGGTGCTGCGACCTTTGCGTTCCGGCTCCACGGTCAGGGTCAGGCGCAGGGGCTGCCCGTGGGCCAGATCGTCCAGACGCTGCAGGAGCTGGGTTTCCACAAATTCCGCAGAGCTTTCCACCTGCACCCGCCGGGCAGCAGGGTCATACACCACCGGCAGGCGGCCAATTACTTTTCCCATGTGATCTTGTGGCCATCTTTGTCCGCGAATTGGACGCTGATGATCTCGCCGGTATCCGGGTGACGCAGGAATTTATCTACTGTCAGCACCGTGGCCAGCTTATAGCCCGCCAGTTGCGGCGGATCGTTGGGCTTGCGGCCCGGCTTCTGCACCCCGACGATAGGCACCTGATCCGCACGCAGCACAATGGACGGCAGTGCCATCACGTCGCTGCCGATGCCCCAGAGTTCTGCCGCAGCCACAAAGCTGGTCTCTTCCTTCCAGCGCTCATGACTGCCCGGATGCTTGCCTTCCAGTGCGGCGGCATCCTTGAAACAGTAGTCGCTCATGTACGGGTTGAACACACCCACAGCGCACCACAGGCGGCTGTCCGCAAAATAGCGGCGTTCTGCCCAGCCCAGCGGACCGAAGGTTTCATTCAGGATGCCTCGCACTGCGGATGGGCTCGGCATCACAAAAAGCTTTACGGCATCCTTTGCCGTCTCCTGAACGATCACCACGGCTTCAGAGGGGTGCATCTGGCGCGGTTTGGGACATTCCAAGGGAAACTGTACCACCTGCGCCGCCGGGTGCTCCTGCGCGCTCTGTGCGGCCTTGCGGCGGGGTGTTGTTGATTTGGTTGTTGCCATAAAGGTCAACACTCCTTTCTGTGCTATACACTGGCAGTGGCTCTTGTTTTACCTCCTGCCACCATTGGAGGGCACGGTCAGCTCAGACCGTTCAGGACGGGGACGCTGCTTTCCCCGCCCACATAGGTGGGAAGCTTGCCATCCCACAGTGCATCTACGCCGGTGATGCGGTAGTATTCCAGCAGATTGCTGTCCAGACTGTCGGTCAGAGCATCGTTGGCCTCGGCCTTTTTCTGGGCGGCATACAGCTCGGCATCCGCAGCCACTTTGGACTTTTCAGCCTCTGCCTTTGCGGCGATCAGATCCGCGTCCGCCGTTGCCTGCGCTTCCACGCGGCGCTTTTCGGCATCGGTCTCGGCCTTTTCTTTTTCCTGCTGGGCCTTCACCTTTGCTTCGACGGCATCCGTAAAGGTATCCGTGAAATCGAAATTCGTGATGCTGATGTAAGAGAGGTCGATGTTGTACTGTGCCAAAACACTGCGCAGCTGCGCGTCCATCTGCTCTGCCACGGCATCCCGGTTGGAAATCAGACTGCTGGCATCATAGTGTGCTACAACTGCCTTGACCACCTCCGGGACACGGGGCAGGATCAGAACATCCTCGTACTTGCGGCCCACCTCTTTGTAGATGGTCATGGCATTGGCCTGATTGATCCGGTAGCCCACCGTCACGCTGGTGGCCACTTCCTGAATGTCGGAACTGAACGCCGAGAGGTCGATGCTGACCTCCTGCACCCGGTTATCCATTTTGACAATGGACTGCCACGGTGCCTTTACCACAACGCCTGCGTCCTTGGTGCCGTTTTCGACCTTGCCAAAGGTGGTCACAATGCCGGTGTAGCCGGTCGGCACGAACGAGACACAGGAAATAACGATCAGGACGGCCGCCAGAGCGCCGGGGATCACGGCAGCGGCCTTATACTCAGACCGGAACAGACAGAACGCTGCCAGCAGGGCCAGAATGCCAAAAATAAAAAAGATCATAGGTTCCTCACTTCCACATGGTTGAAATCATTCGGCCAGCGTTGAAGTAATGTCAGAGCGTGGCAGGTTAGGACGCCATTTCATGGGTACGCCTCCAGACGTGTGATCTCATAGATCGAGTTATACAGGTAGTGCCGCCCGCCCCGCAGGTATTCGAGGCTTTGCAGCAGCATTTCGAGGTGATACAGGGCAGGCGGCGGGTTGCTGCCTTTCAGGTGGTAGTGCAGCCAGTGGATCAGTTCCCCCAGCTGCGGATCAGACAGCCGCAGTACCGTGGATGCCTGAAACTTGCGCCCGCGATCATCCACCGCGTAATAGAGCACGCCTGCGTATTGCAGCCACTCCGGATCTGTGTTATACTCTGGAGTGAGAAGTGTTTCCATTCTCTCTTTGAGCTTGTCCGTGTTGGCGCACGGGCAGGCTCTTTCTTTTTGCCCGGTCATAAGTTGAACAGCTTAGAGAGAAAAGCTGCCTCCTTGCCGGTAAATTCTTCTTTGCGGTCAGCAAGATTCATTTTGTAGCGGGCAATAACGACAGTTTTCATTTCATTGGCAAATATACTTGCTGCATCCTGCAGCTGTGCATCTGTCAAGTCGGAAACGAGGCCGTCAACCAATGTTTCGACCATAACCATCATGAGTAACTTGATACGGTCGGATTTTTTACCTTTTCCAGTGAAGCTAATCGCAATGTGATCTCCGATTTCTTCAATGATATTTTTCATGCTGTACCTTCCTTTTCGTTTATGTCCTCCCGCGGGATCTTCTCCACATGGTAGATGTAGCGCCGCCGGGGGTTGTCTTTTTTGTGCTTGGCGTGGCAGACAGCCGAAAAAAAGCTGTTTCTGCTGGCATAGCCCATTTGCTGGACGATCATGTCAGCCGTCCCGCTGGCTATGATTTCGTCTGTCTTGGCCGAGTAGACCGTGTACCAGCTGCAAGGTTTAGCCATTGCTGTGCTCTTCTTTCATCAGTGCTATAAGGCCGTCAAGTTCCTCGGCCACAAGGTCGTAAACCTCGGCCCGCGCCTTGCAGCTGGCTTTTACCGGGGCAGCGGAAGCGTCCAGCAGGCTTGCGCTGTTCGTGTTACGCTGGGCCAGCCGCCTATACTGCCTGTTCAGGCTCTCCGCGTATTCAATCGCCGTCATGCCCATATCATGCACCCCGCCGGGCATCCTGATCCCGGCCATCGGTCACGGTCAGACCGTGGCACTGCTTCTCTGCGCTGCGCTTGTAGTGCTCACCGGTGGAAAGCAGTCCGCTCACACTCAGCAGCAAGCCAAAGCCCAGCGCGAACAGCACCCACGGCGCGGCCTTGATGGCCTCAGCCACGTCCCAGCCACCCCGCATGATAAGCAGGTGGGCAATGCCGGTGTTGATCCAGACACAGATTCGTGCGGCACCAACACCCATCAAAAAGGCAGCACCCCAGATTTTAAGATTCTTTCTCATTATCCTCGTCCTCCTCGTTTACCACTCGGCTTGCCAGATCGGCAGCCTTCGTCATTACACGGATCAGCCATGCTTCGGGGTCTGCGCTATTTGCGGCCAGAGCGGCCACCAGCGCAGTGCAAAGGTTTGTTGCGTCTATTCCGATGCAGGTTGTCTCAACCTCCGGGTTCCCATCGTCACCATACTGCACACGCAGGTACGGCTTGACCTTACCGGTCAGACTGCCCTCCTCGCTGGTCGTAATCTTCATGCTGCACCATCCTTTCATGCTCCAAAGCTTACCAGCCTGTTCGACTTGGCCGGATTCTTTTTGGCTCTCTTGGCCTGAATGGCCCACGGTTTGATAAAATAGCCATATATTTCATCAGGCGAAATGCTCAAAAGTTCGCCGATCACAACAATTTCATCCACTGGAAAGGGCGCTTTCCCGTTCAGCCGGTTACTTAACGTTGCCGGGCTATACCCATTCAGCCTACGGGATATTGCCGCCGCAAGCTCTTTCTGATTGTATCCTTTGCGCTCCATCAGCTGCTGCAGCTCAATGTAAGGTTTAATCAGCATCGTGCTCTCCCCTTTCGCTTAATCCGGATTGAAGGTCTGGAACCGGCCATCCTTGCCGTTTTTGAAACCTTGCAGCGCTTTGATCTCCTCCGGGGTGAGCCCGGTGTCCTCATACTGGCCGAGGCGCTGCACCAGTTCTTCCTTCTTGGCAGTGCTCCAATAGCCGCTCTTGATGCCGCTGCACCGCTGGTTTGTCAGTCGTTCCATGTGCCGTCCTCCATTTCAAGCCCCCATTCGTCACAGATGGTCCTGCACACCGGCTTAGGAAAACCGATTAGATCCTCACCCTTGGCGGCTGCCAGCAGCGCGTCACCGTTGAGGAGGCAAATGCCGCCACCCTCCCACAGATCGGATGCCCGGCCATTGTACGGCAGGCCGCGCAGCCTGCCCTCCTCGTTGACGATCAGGTCAATGCCGTCCACCGGTTCCCGCGCCCACGTTATGCCCAGACAGCTGGGCGTTACCTCGATAGGGCCGTCCACCAGCTCCTGCAGCGTTTCCAGTTTGATGCTGTCCCCGTCATCACAGGCCACCAGCCTGCACGGCCCATCCGCCGGGATGAAAATAATATACCGTTCCATGATGTATCTCCTTGTTTGATGTGCCTTCTTGCAGTAAAATGATTGCAGGAAGGGATGTGATTTACGTGGATTTTTCTAATATACCTATCAGCAATATGCCTACCAGTGCCCGCCAAGTGGGTGAAATGGCAGCGAAAGAAGAAAAGCGTCGTGCTGAAAAGGCTGCGGCCGATGCGGCGGAACGCAAGCGTCAGAAAAAAGTTGATGATGCGCAGCTTCAGGTCGCCGCCGACCTACAGAAAATGCGGGAAAAATATGAGGCGGACTTAAAAAGTCAGGCCAAAGAAAACAAGTTCAACCGTAAACTTTCCATAGCATCTTTTGTAGTTGCAGTGATATCGCTTTTCATCTCGTTTTTTAAATGAGCTTTGCCCAGCGTTCCGGTTCCGGCGGTTCGCTGGGCTTTTTGTTGTCCATGGGGTTCACCTCCTTGTGCACACCTCGTTTCTGCGGTAAAATAAAGAAATCAGGAAGGACGTGCAAAAATGGAAAATGTCGTAAAAGTTGTAAATCGAATCATAAACTGGCTGTGGAATCGTGAAAACGTTACACTTTTGATTGCAATTGCAGGTTTCGGAATGTCTCTGTACAACTTTTTTCGGGCGCTGTGGGATAAACGATGCTCGTTCCGGGTTGACTATGTAAGCCATTACTGCTGTTTATCCAAAAGCGGAAAATATGCGGAGCCTATGTTTCGCTTTAATTTTGTAAATCTGTCCTCTGCTCCGCTGACCGTCGTGCGGATGTTCTTGCTGGTTGATGGTAAGAAATATGAGTTTTTGTTCCCGGAACAGCAGGTTTATCAAATGACTCGCCGCCAAAAGGGCGAAACGATTCAGACCGGAGAAGTTAAATCTCAGAAATTGCCCTTTCGAGTAGAAGGAAAGGGCGCTCTTGGCGGCTATTTTGCGGCATATCTCCCAACCGATATGGAAAAGACCTTTCAATCAGCAGGAAAATGGCAGCTTGTCGTTCAAACCTCGCAAAAGGAAAAAGTGTTTTCAATTGTGGCGGATAAGCCAGGTTACGATATTGAGCAGTATGGATACTGATGCTAAAGCCAACGTGATTTTAGACACTGATGCATCCGCCCCTTTCAGCTCTTTTCTGTTACCACAGCAACATTGCCAGCCCAATCCGTTGTTTCAACAATAGCTTTACTCTGCCGCTCCTGTACCGCCAGTACAAGAGCGGCAATTTCTTTGGGATCGCCAGTGATTTTAATTTTCATCTTGTTCACCTCCTTGTAATCACCTTATTTTCGCTGTAAAATGATTCTGGAAAGGAGGTGATACGATGGAAGATATCGAATTAAATACTTTTCCGAGCTCCAATATTGAAGCGCTTGCCCTTCTGTACGTCCAGAATCAGGATTTGAAGGGTAAAACCCCGGCTGAGATTCATACGATGTATCAGGATGCACTGTATGAAATCAAGCTGGATTTGCGAGAAAAGCGGAACAATGGTTATTTCAAAAATCACCGTTGAGAACTTTATAAACTTTACACATGACATCTGTAAGGCTTACTAAAGTATCCGCATCTGCGTTCAAGGACTTCTCAGCGAGCAGCTGCAACTGCTTGTTGAGAAGTTCTTCGTTTTTTTCGTCTTTGTTTTCCATAGGGTTCACCTCCTTATATATTCATAGTGCCCTCTTTTGTCTAGTATGCTAGACATTTATGCTAAAAAAATATCGCTCACTTTTTTGTCCAAAGCGCCTGCGACTTTGGTCAGAGTCTCCGTGGTGGTTACCGTAATAGTACCATTTTCCAGCCCGATGATGGTTGCACGAGACACATTTGCACGTTTTGCAAGCTCTTCCTGTGTAAAACCTTTTTCTTTGCGTGCTTCTTTGATTTTAAAGGGCATCTGTTGTCACCTCCTCCGTACACACAACAGTCTAGCAGACTAGACAATAAATGTCAAGCAAGTTTGACAAAAGACTTGATTTTTTGTCTAGTAAAATGTATGATGTACTTGACACCATTACAAGAAAGGAAGGTGGTTCAACGTGATTCTGGGCGATTTGATAAAAGAGTACCGCCGAGAACATGGCTACAGTATGGATCAGTTTGCCAAAATGTCCGGGCTGAGCAAGGCATATATATCCATTCTGGAACGAAACGTAAACCCGGTAAACAACAAACCCGTTATTCCATCGCTTGAAACGATCAAAGCGGTGGCACAGGCGATCAACATGGATTTTAACGATGTGATAGCCGTGCTGGACGGAAATCAGCCCGTTTCGCTCAAAGATGAGCCAGAAATCCCCCCGGGCTTTGAGCCGATGCCCAAAATGAAGAAGGTGCCGCTGATTGGAGCCATTGCCTGCGGGGAACCCATCACAGCAGAGCAGAACATTGAAAAAATGGTGGACGTGCCGGAATATATCCGCTGTGATTTTTCCCTTACCTGCCACGGCGACAGCATGGTTGATGCCGGCATCCACGATAAAGATGTGGTGTATATCCGCACCCAGCCGGAGGTTGAAAACGGCGAGATCGCCGCAGTGCGTATTGATGGCGAAGCTACCCTCAAGCGGGTATATTACAACCCAGGCACGCTGACCCTGATGCCTGCAAATCCAGCTTATGCGCCCATGGTCTATACCGGCTCTCAACTGGAAGAGGTGCACATTGAGGGCAAAGCCGTAGGCTGGACGCACTGGGTAGGGTGACTTTGGATCGTCAAAGCTGCTCTCAAAAGAGGTAAGAAATATGCAGAATAAAAATTGGTATGAGTATCAACCTCAAATCATTGCGGGCGTGATCGGCGGCATTGCTTTTGCGGCCTACCGGATCTTTCGTGGGGCTGCGATCGGTGCCGCCGCCGGGCAGGGCGTTTTTGCCGGACTTCTTGTGTTTGGGGTGTTGTGTGCGATCTCCAATGCATTCAATGCGCAGAGCCAGCAGGATTCTCAAAATTTAGACAGGTTCATTGAAGAAAAGAAAAAAGAAGCCGTTGCAAAACCAATAAGCACAGCGTCACCAGCTTCACAGCGCCCGCAGTCTGTGCCCATGCAAAACGAACACGCTGCAAAATCATCCACGAAAGTGGAACGAAAAAGCAAGGGCAGGAGCATTGTTCGCATTCCCGGACATTATACTGTTGTTGATACCGAAACGACCGGGCTTGACCCTCAGGCAGACCGGCTGATTGAAATTGCAGCGATCCGCGTTCGTGCCGGAAAAGAAGTGGCCCGGTTTGAGACATTGGTAAAGCCTGGCCGCAAGCTCAGCAAGGCCATTGTCGATTTGACCGGCATTACGGATGGTGAGCTGACAAACGCACCGGAACCGCAGGATGCACTGCAGCGATTCATAGATTTCCTGAAGGATGACATCATTGTGGCTCACAATGCCAATTTTGACGTGAATTTTCTTTACGATTCCATGCAGCGCTGCGGTATGAATCCGCTGGAAAACAATTTTGTGGACACCATGCGCCTTGCAAAGTGCATTCGCCCCGATCTGAGCAATTACAAGCTGGCTACCCTTGCAAAGGCGTATCGGATCGCACAGCCGAAGGCGCACCGTGCGCTGGCGGACTGTGAGACCACGATGGCCGTTCTTCAAAAGCTGGATGAAGATGCAAGGCAGCAGAAAATCGACTTCACGCAGATCCAGAAAAAGGGATATTCTTCCCGTTCCAGAGTGGCCGGTATTGTGGCCGAACCCGGTAAAGAACGCCCGGAAAGTCCTTTCTATGGAAAACACTGCGTTTTCACCGGCGAGCTTGATTCTATGACTCGTTGGGAAGCAGCTCAGGCGGTTGTCAATATCGGTGGGCTTTGTACCGACAAAGTAACTCAAAAAACCAGTTATCTTATTGCTGGAAAGAATGAATTTTATGGGGCAGACTCTGAAAGAAAGACCATTAACCTACAAAAGGCTGAAGAGCTGATCCGTCAAGGTGCCGATCTTCGGATTCTAACCGAAGATGTTTTTCTTGATATGCTGAACGAATAAAAAAAAACACCCCCGGTGCTGCAAACACCGAGGGTGTCTTTGTACAAAAAGGAGGTTTTCTCATGCCGAATCGTGTTGGAACAGCCTCATGGGATGAAAAGCGCCAGCTCTGGCGTATCGATGTCACCAATGAGCAGGGAAAGCGAAAATCTTTCACCTCTGCCAAGCCGGGCCGCACAGGGCAGCGCATTGCCAATGCCAAAGCAGACGAATGGCTCGCGTCTGGCGTTGCTGTCCCCTCTTCCAGAGTAGAAGAGCTCTATGTCCAGTGGATTCAGGACGTAATGCTCACCACCGACAAAAGCAACTATCTGCCCATCCAAAGCCGATGGAAAAATCATGTGCAACCTCTGATCGGCCGCAAAAAGGTTTCTTCTCTCACTGAATATGATCTGAAAAATATTGTTGATGTCGCCTATTCCAAAGGGCTCTCCAAAAAGACGTTGACAAGTCTTTGCTATGATCTTAAATCATTTTGCAAGTGGATGCGCTTGAAACGCATTTCCACGCTACACCCGGAAGATCTCAAACCACCCGCCGGGGCCCGCAATTCTGTCAAGACGATCCTGCAACCGAGCGATGTGCTCAAACTGTTCAACATCGATACCACTCTGCTGCGCGGCCGCACGGTAGCGGATGAATATGTCAATGCCTATCGGTTTCAAGTCGTCACTGGCCTGCGACCCGGTGAGATTATCGGTCTGCGGTGGTGTGACATCCACGAAAGCCGCTGTGATGTACGGCGCAGCATCAATATTTACAAAGAGGAAACGCACGGAAAAAATGAAAACGCCGTTCGTTCTTTTGCTCTGACCGATACAGCAAAAGCAGTCCTCAACGCCCAGCGCGAGCTTACCGGTGACTTTGAAAGCGTGTTTTGCATCAAATCAGAAAGCACCTACCGGCATCGCTGGGCACTCTATTGCAGCTCCAATGGCATCAATCCGTGCACTCCCTATGAGCTGCGGCACACCTTCGTTTCCATGATGAAACGTCTTCCAGAAGGTGAGCTCAAACAACTTGTTGGCCATAGCAAAGACATGGACACCTTTGGCGTATACGGTCACGCATTTGGTTCCGATGCCGAAGATACCGCGCAAGCTGTCAACGGTGTCCTGTTTAAGATTTTGAATCCAGAATCTCGCAAATAGAATGCAATTTTTTCTTTTTTTATTTATGAGTGCGTGACCTCTTGCGTGAGTAAAAGAAAAAGAGCGTTAATCCTTAACGAATCAACGTTCTTTTTAGTGGTGGAGGCGATGGGAGTCGAACCCATGTCCGAAAAGAGTTCAGTGCAGGTATCTCCGGGTGCAGGCGATCTACAACATTCCCGCCGCGCCACGCCGATCGTCAGGCTAGTGCTTTGGTAGCTTCATGAGTTCCTGCCGGTCCGCAAAGCTTAGGTCCGTTCAGGTGCTGTGTCTAAAGGACGCCCCGGCCCCACACGACACAAGAGTGGGCGGAACGCGCAGCACTCAGGCTGCGAGCAACTGAGAATTGTTATTGTCAGTTAATTTTTTTGGAGGAGTTATAGAGCAGTTCCCCCACTGCTACCCGCTGCCCAGACCTCGCTCTCCCCGTCGAAACCTTTACGCCCCCTTATAAAGCACACCCTGCGGTGTGCAGAAAGCTTTGGAAAAGTTCCGCTTCAGGAAGCGGTCTGAAAGGATCAATAATACTTGCCGTTGGACTTCATGGCACGGTCAATGGAACGCTTTGCGTCGCGCTGTGCGGCGTCTGCACGCTTATCGTAGAGCTTTTTGCCTTTGCAAAGGCCCACTTCCATTTTTACGCGGCCATGCTTGAAATAAAGCGAGAGTGGCACAAGGGTGTAGCCCTGCAGCTTGCACTGCTGGTGCAGCCGCCGGATCTCACTTTTGTGTGCCAGCAGACGCCGGACACGCATGGGGTCCTGATTGAACATGTTTCCGTGGTCGTAGGGGCTGATATGCATCCCCTTCACCAGCAGCTCACCGTCTTCAATATCGACCCAGCTGTCTTTCAGGTTGACGCCGCCGGCACGCAGGCTTTTCACCTCTGTGCCCTTCAGCTCCACACCTGTTTCCAGCGCTTCCAGAACAAAATACTCGTGGCGCGCTTCACGGTTTGTGGCGATGGTTTTGGTCGCCGGACGCTCTTTGGTGGGTGCCATGCTGCGCGCCTCCTTTCTCCGTTTCTGTTGTATCAGTATACCATTTTTTCACGGTTTTGCAAGAGCTGTTTTTGAAGAAACTGTAAATTATTTCCAAATTACAGCTCGCCACGGCCAGAAAGTGCACGGTACAAGGTGGTCTCGTCTGTGTACTCCAGACTTGCACCTACCGGCAGACCGTAGGCCAGACGGGTAGTTTTGATGCCCAGCGGTTTGATGAGCTTTGCCAGATACATGGCAGTAGCCTCTCCTTCTACCGTCGGGTTCATGGCCATGATGACCTCTTTCACTTTGCCATCCCCCAAGCGGGCCAGAAGCTCCTTGACGCACAGCTGCTCTGCGGTGATGCCGTCCATCGGGCTGAGCAGGCCGTGCAGCACATGGTACAGGCCATGGTATTCCCGGGTGCGCTCAAATGCCTGAACATCGCGGGGCGTTTCCACCACGCAGATGACAGAGGGATCCCGCTTTGTGCTGGCACAGATGGGACAAAGCTCTGCCTCCGTATAGTTCTGGCAGATGCGGCAGCGATGAAGCTTGGTGTGAGCACCCTGGATCGCACCTGCCAGAGCTGCAGCGTCTTCATCCGACATGCTCAGCACCTGATATGCCATACGGGTAGCACCCTTGCGCCCGATGCCCGGAAATTTGCTGAACTCTTCGATCAGCTTTTCCAGCGGGGCTGCAGTATAGCCCATGTTCTTCCCTCCTGCCGGATCAGAGACCGGGGATGTTCATGCCGCCGGTCAGCTTGCCCATTTCAGCTTCGGCCGTTTCGTCCACCTGCTTGACGGTAGCATTGATGGCTGCAGCCACCATATCTTCCAGCATTTCAATATCATCCGGGTCCACAGCCTCCGGCTTGATGCTGATGGACAGCACCTCGTGCTTGCCATTCATCCTGACCGTGACCATTTCACCGGCAGCACTGCCAGTGTACTCAGCAGCTTCCAGTTCGGCCTGCTTTGCCTTCATGTCCTCCTGCATCTTCTGTGCCTGACGCATGAGGGCGTTCATATCGGGGCGGCCAAAGCCTGCGGGCATTCTTGCTTTCATAGTTGGTTTACTCCTTTTATTTATTGACCCTCTCAGTCCAACCCCTTCGGGAGAGCTGGCGCGCATGCGCCTGAGAGGGTTTTATTGCTTATGATCTCTTTTTTCTTGCGGAATCTTCAATGGACACATCCAGACCCAGCTTTTCCAGTGCTCGGAGAGACTGTTCCGCATTGGAAACAACCTTGCCTGCCGTTTTGGGCTCATAGGGTCCGATGGGCACTGCCACGCCGGATACATTGGCGATCAGCTTTTTGATGAGCCGCTGGCTGTCTCTATTGGCACGGATAAAATCCCGGAAGGTCTTTCCGCCGTCGATCAGCACACGGGTACCGTCGAAATAGGCTTTTGACTTGCGCAGGTAGGTGTACAGCATGGGGTCTTTTTCCTGCAGCTGCTGCACCACCTGCTCCCAGTACGGGAAGGGAGCGATTCCCTTCTGTACCGTCTTATCGGACTTGCCGGGTACAGGGCCTGCCGTTTTTTCCTGCACCGGCGGGACAGACGGCTGCTGAACCGTTTCCGGGGCAGCGGGCTGCTCCACCGATGCGGGTGGTTCCTCCCACGGCAAAGGAGTTTCTGTCTGCTGCACCGGAGGTTCCTCGGGAAGCGGCAGTGTTTCCTCCGCCGGAGCAGAAGATGTTTCTGCCTGTTCCGGCTCTACAGTCTGCGGTACGGATGCAGCAGACACCGCCGACTGTACCGGAACAGCTTTCTGGGACTGCGCCGGTGTCGGTTCGGCGGTCGGAGCAGGCCGGGCCGGAGCACTTGCAAATGGCTGCGCCGCCGGTGCCGAAGCAAACGGCTGCACTACTGCAGGCTGAGCCGCCGCACGGGCAGGCACGGCCTGTACGGGTACCGCCTGCATCTGCTGAGGCGGCTCCGAAAGGCTGAACAAGGCAAGTTCCAGCTCAATGCGCTGGTCGCTGCCGCGGGTCATGTGCTCCAGCGCACTGCCCAGAGCACGGATCGCACGGATGGCCTCCCGCTGTCCCAGCTGAGGGCCTTTTTCCAGATAAAGGGCTTCTTCTTCCGGCGAAACACCGGACAGCAGGGCCTGTCCGCCGGGCAGTGCCGCCAGCATCAGAGCACGATAGTGGGCGATCAGCTCCTCTGTCAGGCGCTTGACGTCCACCGACTGCTGACGCAGCTGGGCAAGCTGTGCCAGTGCCGCAGCACCGTCCTGCGCTTCCAGCGCATCCGAAATACGGAACAAATAGCTGCGGTCGGTCACGCCGGCCATACGGCGCACCACATCTGCGTCGATCTTCGCTGTCACGCCGGCGCAGGTGTCCAGAATGGACAGTGCATCGCGCAGTGCGCCATCTGCCAGGCGGGCGATCAGCTCGGCTCCGTCTGGGGTCAGCTCCAGCTTTTCCTCCCCTGCGATATACTCCACCCGGCGGGCAATGTCCTCCGGCCCGATGCGGGTAAAGTCATACCGCTGGCAGCGGGACAGAATGGTGGCAGGCACCTTCTGGATCTCGGTCGTCGCCAGAATAAAGATGACATGGGCAGGCGGCTCTTCCAGTGTCTTGAGCAGTGCATTGAAGGCTGCTGTGGACAGCATGTGCACCTCATCGATAATGTATACCTTATATTTACAGGCACTGGGCGTGTAAGCAGTCTCATCGCGCAGGTCGCGGATATCATCCACGCCGTTGTTGGAGGCGGCATCCATTTCCACCACATCCAGAATGCTGCCGTTGTCGATGCCCCTGCAGATCTCGCACTCGCCGCAGGGGTCGCCATTCACCGGATGCAGGCAGTTGACCGCCTTTGCAAAAATTTTAGCGCAGGTGGTTTTGCCGGTGCCGCGTACACCGGTGAACAGATAGGCGTGGCCCACACGGTTTGCCGTGATCTGATTTTTCAGAGCGGTGACGATGGCCCGCTGGCCCACCACGTCTTCAAAACGCTGGGGTCTCCACTTACGGTACAATGCGCGATACATGGTCTGTTCCCCCTTCCCGGCAAATCTGCAAACAAAAAGGACAGCGCACGACGGGGTTTTGTCCCCGCCTTGCGTAACTCGGCATACGGATGCAGGCTTACTGAAACGCACGAACGCACTGCTTAAGGCTGCTTGGTTCCCCACCTGACCTGGTTCACAGCGAATCCATCGTACAGGACCCGCATCCGTATGCCGAACCACGCAGCAGGCGCTGTCCGACACATTCATTGAATGCTAGGATATTGTACCATAAACGCAGGCAGATTGCAAGAGGGGCACGGTCGGTTTTTGCCGGTGCAAAAAAGCCGCGCCGGACGATTTAAAATGGCCTCCGCTGCGCTCTGGCCATTGTTCAGGGAATTGCATTTTAACGCAAAAAAGACTGCCGCACAAAAGAGTACGACAGTCTTTGAAAAGGCAGATGCTATTCAGCCGGTCGGCAGTTTAGGACTGGCAGGCAGTGATCAGACTCATCTTGTAGACCTCGTCTGCGTTGCAGCCACGAGACAGGTCGTTGATGGGAGCGTTCAGGCCCTGCAGGATGGGGCCGTAAGCTGCGTAGCCGCCCAGACGCTGAGCGATCTTGTAGCCGATGTTGCCGGCCTCGATGCAGGGGAAGATGAAGGTGTTGGCCTGACCAGCCACCTTGCTGCCCTTACACTTGACCTGTGCAACCTCGGGAGCAACGGCAGCGTCAAACTGCAGCTCGCCGTCCACAGCCAGCTCGGGATCCATTTCCTGAGCCTTGATGACAGCATCATGGCTCAGAGCGACCGTGCCGCCCTTGCCGGAACCCTTGGTGGAGAAGCTCAGCACTGCGACCTTCGGGTCAATGCCGAACAGCTTTGCGGTCTTGGCAGTCTCAACAGCGACCTCAGCCAGCTTTGCAGCAGCAGAGACCTTGACCTCGCCGGTAGCCTTATCAACGGTATCGGTGTAGTCGATGTTGACAGCGCAGTCGCCCATGGCAATGCGCTTCAGACCCTCTTCGCCGCAGTCGCGGTCCAGAATAAAGCAGGAGCTCACCAGATGTGCGCCCTTCTTGGTCTTGACCAGCTGCAGGGCGGGACGGATGGTATCGGCGGTGGAGTAGGTAGCACCGCCCAGCAGGCAGTCAGCCTTGCCCATCTTCACCAGCATGGTGCCGAAGTAGTTGGACTTTTTCAGCAGAGCAGTGCACTCCTCAGCGGTCTGCTTGCCCTTGCGCAGCTCCACCATGGTGTTGACCATCTCATCGAAGCCAGCGTAATTCTCAGGGTCGATGATCTCGGCAGCGGAAATATCAAAATTACCGGCGGCGGCAGCAGCCTTGCACTCAGCCTCGTTGCCCACCATGACGACCTTCAGCACACCCTCAGCCAGCAGCTTTGCAGCAGCCTCCAGAATACGGGGATCATTGCCCTCGGTGAAAACGATCGTCTTGGGATTTGCCTTCAGCTGTGCTACCAGCGGTGCAAACATATCAGCCATTGTGATTACCTCCGAATTAACTTTCCAATATTCGCATCCCGGCGTCTGTTGGACACAAGGATGCCTTTCTTCTTTATTCTAGCACACCCGGCAAAAAGTTCAAGACAAAATTAGCTTTTTGTGCTATTATTTTAGGAGAAAAAGCGTTTCTATTTGTGAATAAAATATCATACTATTTCAAGAGGAGATCGTGTCATCATGGATTGGGAAACTTTGCGATCGGGCTGTCTGGCCTGCACACGCTGCGAGCTGTGCAAGACCCGCACCAACGTGGTGTTCGGTCAGGGTGTTGAAAATGCCGAAGTATTGTTTGTAGGCGAAGGCCCCGGCCAGAGCGAGGATGAGCAGGGCCTGCCTTTTGTGGGCCGCAGCGGCCAGCTGCTGGATCGATATCTGTTCGCCATCGATCTGGACCGCAGCCGGAACTGCTATATTGCCAACATCGTCAAATGCCGCCCGCCCCAGAACCGGGACCCGCTGCCCGCCGAGAGCGAGGCCTGCATGCCCTGGCTGCGGGAACAGTTCCGTCTGCTGCGGCCAAAGATCGTGGTCTGTCTGGGCCGCATTGCCGCGCAGCGGATGATCCGCTCGGACTTTTCGGTGACAAAGGAGCACGGGCAGTTCATCGAGAAGGGCGGCATCCTGTTCATGGGCACCTTCCACCCTGCTGCCCTGCTGCGCCAGCCGCAGAATAAGCCCACTGCCTTCGAGGATTTTGTCGCCCTGCGGGAGACCATTGAAAAGGTGTGTGACCATACCTATCAATAAGAACGAACCAAACCCTTCCCTTTTGCATACTGTAAAGCAAAAGAGAGGTGTTCAGTTATGGAAACCACACGGCACGATCCCATTGATTTTTTTCTGGGTGCGACCACACCCGCCGGGTTCAAGGGCTACTTTGAACCGCTGCGCCGCGAACCCGGGATGCAGATGTACCTGATCAAAAGCGGGCCGGGCTGCGGCAAATCCACTTTGATGAAGCGGCTGGCCCGTGCTGCAGAGCAGAACGGGCTGCTTACCCAGCGCATCCACTGTGCCAGCGACCCGGACAGTCTGGACGGCGTGATCCTGCCCGGGCAGCATCGGGCCATTGTGGACGCCACCGCGCCCCACGTGGTGGAACCGGATGCCCCGGGAGCGGATGAGGTGGTGGTGAGCCTGTATCATACCATCGATGCTGAAAAGCTGCATCTGCACACTGAGGAGGTAAAAGCGCTGTTTGCCCGCAACGCCATCCTGCGCAGCCGGGCGGCGCGGTATATCGCTTCGGCGGGCAGTCTGCTTCTGGACAGCCGCCGGGCCGAGGCATGCAGTGCCAATTTTGACAAGGTGCGCCGCTACGTCAAGCGTTTGTGCGCCCGGGTGCTGCCGCGCACCGAGGGCACCGGCACCGAGGAGCTGCGGCTGCTCTCCGCCGTCACGCCCAAAGGTGAGGTATTCTATCAGGGTACCGTGCAGGCACTTGCCAGCAAGTTCATCGTGTTCCGGGACGATTACGGCGCAGTGTCGCGGCTTTTGCTGGAACTCATCCGCGCCGAAGCCCTGACCCGGGGCTATCACCTCATCACCTGCCCCTGCGCCATGCACCCGGATGACAAGATCGACCACATCCTTATCCCGGAGCTGAAGCTTGCCTTCCTCACGGACAATCGCTGGCATCCGGTGCAGCTGCCCGGCGTGCAGGCCGTGCGCTGCAGCCGCTTCCTTGACCGGGAAAATCTGGCCGGGTATCGTGCACGGCTGCGCTTCAACGAGCGCGCCGCTGCAGAATTGCTGGAACAGGCCAGTGCCCTGATGGCACAGGCCAAGAGCTGCCACGACGAGCTGGAGACCTACTACCGTGCAGCCGTAGATTTTGGCAAGGTGGATGCGGCAGCAAAAGAATGCATTAGAATGTTTGAATTGGATTAGCTTTTTTACGGAAAGAGCATTTCAAAGGAAAGGAAGTGAGCCGCCTTGTCCTCTATCCATCTGCCCATCCGCCAGCTGGTGGAGTTTCTGCTGCGCACCGGAAGCATCGACAGCCGTTTTACCGGCTTTGACCGTGCACTGGAAGGTGCACGCATCCACCGCAAGCTGCAAAAAGCGGCCGGAGAGGACTATCAGGCCGAGGTGTTTCTCTCTGCCGAGCGGCAGGCAGAGGGGCTCACGTTCCTTCTGGAAGGACGTGCAGACGGCATTTTTACCGACGGTTCCGGCACGACGGTCATTGACGAGATCAAGACCACCGCTGTTCCCTATGAAGCGATCACCGAGGATATGAATCCCTGCCACTGGGCGCAGGGCATGGTATACGGTGCCATTTACTGTTCCCGGCAAAGCCTGCCGGAGTTGAACGTCCAGCTGACCTATTATCAGATCGATACGGATCAGATCATCCGCTTTGTGCGTCACTTTTCCGCACCGGAGCTGGAGCAGTTTCTGCACAAACTTCTTTGTCAGTATGCACCATGGGCACGGCGGCAGCTGGACTGGGCGGCAAGGCGCAGCCAGAGCCTTGCCGCTCTGCCGTTTCCTTTTGCGCAGTACCGCCCCGGGCAGCGGGCACTGGCGGGGGAAGTCTACCGCGCCTGCCGCACCGGAAGGGATGCCGACCACAAAGGCGGCAGCCGTCTGTTCTGTCAGGCACCCACCGGCATCGGCAAGACCATGAGCGTCCTCTTCCCCGCCCTGCGGGCCATGGGTGAGGGCAGCGGCGAAAAGCTCTTTTACCTCACCGCCCGCAATACGACTCAGGCCGCGGCCGAGGATGCCATTGCCCGGCTGCGCACTGCCGCGCCGGAGCTTGCGCTGCGCAGCGTGACCCTGACCGCCAAGGAAAAGGTCTGTCTTCACCCGGACCCGGAAGGGCATCCCGCCTGTCTGCCGGAACTCTGTCCCTATGCCAACGGCTACTATGATCGCATCAAAGATGCCCTGTCCGCACTGCTGGACGGTACCGGCAGCTTTGACCGCGCCGCGCTGGCCGGGGCGGCAAAGCGTTTTTCGGTGTGTCCCTTTGAGCTTGGGCTGGACCTGAGCGAATGGTGCGATGTAGTGATCGGCGACTACAATTATCTGTTCGACCCCGTCGTACACCTGAAGCGGTTCTTTGATGCTTCCGGCGACTGGTTGTTCCTGATCGATGAGGCACACAACCTTCCCGACCGTGCCAGAGCCATGTACTCTGCACGCTTTTCTAAAAGCAGTCTGACCGAGGCAAAACGCGCCCTTGGCAAAGGGAAAAGTGCCCTCCGGACCGCGCTGACCCGCGCTGACCGGGCGTTTCTGGATATCCGGAAAGCCTGCGTGCGTCTGGCACCGCACCGCGGCCAGACCGGCGCACCGGAAACCGACACCGCTCAGACCACTCTTCTGCCGTCTTTGCAGGACCCTGTGCCGGAACTGCCCGAGCCGCTGTATGCACAGGACGGTACCGTGTTTTTGCGGGAGCTTCCGTCTGCTCTGCTCAGCCCGCTGCGGGCGGTGCAGGCTCCCTTGCAGGATTGGCTGGAAGCGAACCCGGACGCGGATGCTCACGCGCAGCTGTTGGAGCTTTATTTTGCAGTGCAGGATATCCTCCGCTCTTCCGAACGGTACGACAGCCATTTTGTCACCCAGCTGACTGCCCGCGGCAGTGAGCTGGAACTGCAGCTGTTGTGTCTGGACCCGGCGCCCTTTGTGGAGGCCAGCCTTGCTGCCGGACGCTGTGCCGCATTGTTCAGCGCAACACTCACCCCGCCCAGCTATTATCGTGGCGTGCTGGGCTGCGCGGATGCCCGGGCCGTGGCGCTGCCCAGCCCCTTCCCCGCCGAAAATCTCGGTCTTTACTGCATGGCAAATATCTCCACCCGCTACCGCGACCGGGAAACCAGTGTGCAGGCCGTTTCGGATGCACTGGCCCGGCTGACCAGCGGAAAAACCGGCAACTATCTGGCGTTTTTTCCAAGTTACGCCTATCTCCGGCAGGTATATGAAGATTTTGCAGTGCGCCATCCGGACATCCGCACGCTTGTGCAGGAGAGCGGCGCAGACGATGCGGCCCGGGCAGAATTTCTTGCACAATTTGTGCCGCAGCCAAAAGAAACTCTGCTGGGTTTTGGGGTGCTGGGCGGTGTTTTTGGCGAAGGCGTGGATCTTGCAGGCGACCGGCTCATCGGGTGTGCGATCGTGGGAGTCGGTCTGCCGCAGGTGAACCCCCAGCAGGAAATGCTGCGCCGCTATTACGATGCACAAAACGGCTCCGGATTCGACTATGCCTACCGCTATCCCGGCATGAACAAGGTGCTGCAGGCCGCCGGGCGGGTCATCCGTACACCGGAGGACAGGGGGGTGGTGCTTTTGCTGGATGACCGCTTTGCCCGGCCGGATTACGCCCGGCTGTTCCCGCCGCACTGGCAGCACATCCGGTATCTGCACAGCGCCGAGGAGCTTGGGCAGGCGCTGCGGGATTTCTGGCAGAAATAACCGCAGACAAAAACCACCGCCTTTCCGATCTTCTGATCGGTCCGGCGGTGGTTTTATTTTGTCTTATTTGCGACGGCCCAGCATCATTTCTGGTGCTGCAGCGTCTCCCAGGGCGGCATCTCGCTGCGCAGCTTTTCCCACATGGGCATTGCCGTACCGGTCTGCCTGCGCAGAGCCTCAAAGGCCTCGTCCAGATATTTCATTTCGGACACCGCGTTCATTGCGTGGTCCGATGCACACAAACGGCCCAGCGGCGTTTTTGCCATCACGAGCACCATGGCTTCCACCTGACGGCGGCCTGCAGAACCCGGCTTGTAAACATCCGTGTTTTCCTTGTCATTCACCGGGATGCCGGCATCCTTGAGCATCAGACAGGCTTCATAGGCAGCATCGATCATCGCTCCGCGCTGCTGTCGGGTGGCGCGGGTCAGGTCTCCATTGCAGGCGTAGCAGACATAGCACACCGGCAGGATAAAGGCAATGTGACACTTGAGCCACTCGTCCATATCACTGTAGAAGGTAAGCTTATATTTCGTGCCGTCAAAAGCTGTCTTGAGCCGGATGCGGAACGCACCGGACAGCGGTGCTGTTGCGCCGCCCACCGTCATGCCCACCCCGACGTGCGCGCTGACCACGCGTCCATGTTCCCGGTGCCCTGCAGAGTTCTGGAAGCCGAATGCGATCTTATCAGCCGGACGCTGCATGTACTCCAAGACCTGCTTTGCATGAGGGTCGTTGCCCACGAACACAAAGTACTGGCTCCTGTTCGCCTTGAGCACAGGCAGCACATCCGGCAGCTGCCCCGCCTGCACCACCACAAAAACAAGGTCATAAAAGTCATCCGGCGCAAGGACATCAATGGTCTTTACACGTTCTGTGGTCGTTCTGCGCTGCGCCCAGTGGCGGATGACCAGACCTTTCTGGTCGATCATCTCCTTCCACTCACCGCGTGCAAGCAGCGTTACAACGTTCTTTTTGTTCTGCAGCAGCACATGTGTCAGCTCACAGCCCAAAACGCCCGCACCATAAACCAGGATCCTCATACCGATACGCCTCCCTTGATGTGTGTTAGGGTGTATCTGAAAACAAAGAAAATGACGAATATTTCGCAAGCACAAGCGGGATTTAAGGCAAATAGCCGCAGGAATCCTTTGTGGATTTCAAGGCTGTTTCACGCAAAATCCAGCTGTGTTTGTAGAAATAGGCTAAATTTTCGACTTTTCGGATACACCTTAGGGTCTGCTTATTTTTTCAAGAACGAGAAAAAGCCTTTTTTCTCGTAAGGTGCACTCTTTACGCCTTTGACCTCGTAACCGGTGGCATTGATGGCATCCCGCAGCTTCTGCTCATCCAGCGGCTGCTCCGAATGGATCACGGTCTGCCCCTTGGCCTGCGAGGATGTGACCTTTTTTACCTCCGGAAAGGCCTTGCGCACTGCTTCGTTGACATGGCTCTCGCACATGCCGCACATCATACCATCTACTTTTACGATCGTTTCAATCATTTTATTCCCCTCCGGATGTCCTGCGCACACCGGCCCACAGGTATCCGCTCTGTTAGGAAATGCTAACCGCCGCTTTAAACAAAACGCCGCCGGGAACTGCCCCGGCAGCGGTGCGGAGCGGTTCCCTGTCTGCTGTCGGGTCTGCTCAGAAAAATGCACGCATGGTTTCTTGCCTTCATCATATCACACCGGTCGGATAAATGCAAGATAAAAATACCCCGCACCGGTGTCCTGTCTGTGTCAGTATTCAATGCCCTTCCGGGCCGCGATGCCCTTCTGGTACGGGTGGCGGCAGCACTTCATCTCGGTCACATAGTCCGCAGCATCCAGCATCCACTGCGGAGCGGCATGAGCGGTCAGGACACACTCCTGTGCTGCAGGCCGGGCCAGCACAGCTTTTTGCAGCAGGGCCTTATCCACCATATCCAGTTCCCACGCACTGCCCGCTTCGTCCAGCACCAGCAGATCGGCGTCTTCGGTCATAGCAGCAGCAAGGTTCCGGTTTTGCAGATCGCGGGTGGCGGCCTTTTCTGCTTCGTTCATCTGGAACACGAATTTCTGCCCGGCCTTGCCCCGGTAGATCTTTGCGCCCAGCTGCTCCAGCAGTGGGATCTCGCCGCTCTGTCCTCCCTTGAGAAACTGCAGGATCACCACCTTTTTTCCGCTGCCCAGCGCCCGCAGCGCAAGGCCCATGGCAGCGGTGGTCTTGCCCTTGCCGTCGCCGTAATATAGATGTAACAGCCCTGTACGCTCCATGGTCATTTCTCCTTTTGTCTTTGCGTTTATGGTAACACAAACCCAGCAAAAAAGAAAGAGGAAGCACTCGAAGGCGCTTCCTCTTTCAAACAGAGCGATATTTACTGATACAGCGGGAAGTCCTGAGTCAGCTTCAGCACACGGTCGCTGATTTCGTCCTTCTTTTCGTCATAATGCCAGATGCAGTCGGCAATACAGTCTGCAATGACCTTCATTTCGGCCACGCCCATGCCGCGGGTGGTGACAGCCGGAGTGCCCAGACGCACGCCGGAAGTCACAAAGGGGCTGCGGGTCTCGCCGGGAACGGTGTTTTTGTTGGCGGTGATGTGCACACTGTCCAGACGTGCTTCCAGCTCCTTGCCGGTGCACTCCTCGTCGCGCAGGTCAATGAGCATCAGATGGTTGTCGGTGCCGCCGGATACCAGCTTGACGCCGCGAGCCTGCAGAGCATCTGCCAGAGCCTTTGCATTTTCTACGATCTTGCGGGCATACTCCTTGAACTCAGGCTTCAGCGCCTCGCCAAAGCAGACAGCCTTTGCAGCGATGACATGCTCCAGCGGGCCGCCCTGCGTGCCGGGGAACACAGCGGAGTTGATGCGCTTTGCAAGGATCGGGTTGTTGGTCAGGATCAGGCCGCCGCGGGGGCCGCGCAGGGTCTTGTGGGTGGTGGTGGTCACAACATCTGCATAGGGCACGGGGCTCTGGTGATAGCCGCCTGCCACCAGACCGGCAATATGGGCCATATCCACCATCAGATATGCACCATAGCCGTGGGCGATCTCCGCGATCTTTTCAAAGTCGATGGCACGCGGATAGGCGGATGCACCGGCCACGATCAGCTTGGGGCGGACCTTCCTGACCTGCTTTTCCAGCTCGGCGTAATCGATCACGCCGTCGGCGTTGACACCGTAAGAGACGAAGTTATAGTTCTTGCCGGACATGTTCACCGGAGAGCCGTGGGTCAGATGACCGCCCTGAGACAGATCCATGCCCATGACAGTATCGCCCAGATCCAGCAGAGCAAAATAAACTGCCAGATTGGCCTGTGCACCGGAGTGCGGCTGAACATTGGCATATTTTGCGCCGAACAGCTTGCAGGCACGCTCAATGGCGATGTTCTCCACCTCGTCCACATAGACGCAGCCGCCATAGTAGCGCTTGCCGGGCAGGCCCTCAGCATACTTGTTGGTCAGGATGCTGCCCATTGCGGCCATGACGGCGGGAGAGACGATGTTCTCGCTGGCGATCAGTTCAATGTTCTGGCGCTGACGGTTCAGCTCGCGATCCATGGCTGCAGCCAGCTCCGGATCAACGGTATTGACCAGACCGATGGTGTCCATCATTTCATTGTACATAATATTCTACCCCTCTCAATTTCCGGGAGAAAGCCCCGGATCTCTTCAAGCCACCCTGCTCCGCGCACGAACCGAATTGCTTTCTCTTATCATAGCAGAAAGCTGCAGAATCTTCAACTTCCATTTTGACAAAAGGCTTGCTTTTTTCGTCTGAAGTGTTTATTATACTTGTATAAAAATGCAATGTTGTTTTTGTATATTTTTCAAGTCAGTCAACCTTCAGATGAAGCGAGGTGTTCTCCGGTGACGGTCAGTGAACAAAAGCAGGCACAGCGCCGGGCAGGCCGTACCGCACGCAGAGCACTTTCTGCTCAGGCACGCGCCGCAGCAAATGCAGCCCTGTGTGCGAACCTCTGGCAGCTGGATGCCGTACAGAATGCGCAGACCATCCTGCTGTACGCGGCGTTTGGTTCCGAAGCCGACCTTTCTGCCTTTGCGGAAAAGGCGCAGGCGCAAGGCAAAACGCTGGCCTATCCGGTGTGCGGCGAGGCGTATTCCCTTACCGCCGCTGTGCCCGGCCCGGACGGCTGGGAGGTGGGACAGTACGGCATCCGCACCCCCATGCTGAGCCGGTCGGAGATCCTGCTGCCGGAAGCGCTGGATCTGGTCCTTGTGCCCTGCACGGCTTTTGATGCAGACTGCTTCCGGGTCGGCATGGGCAAGGGTTATTACGACCGCTTTCTTCCCCGCTGCACCCATGCGGAAAAAATCGGCATTGCATTTGAAGCGCAGCGGGTCGCCCATGCCGCCGTGGACGGGCATGACCAGCGCCTGGACGCCTATGTAACAGAGAGGGGTATTTACCAATGGAAATGATGAAGCAGAGCTGTGAGCAGTTTCTGGCAGAACTGGCCGGCAAAGCGCCCACGCCGGGCGGCGGCGGCACAGCGGCACTGGTGGGTGCCGCCGGTGTAGCACTGGGCAGCATGGTGGGCAGCCTGACCATCGGCAAAAAGAAATATGCCGCTGTGGAAGCGGACATTCAGGCCCTGAATGCCCGGGCTGAAGTCCTGCGCAAAGAGCTGGAAGCTCTGGTGCAGGCCGACGCGGAGGCCTTTGCGCCGCTGGCCGCAGCCTATGGCCTGCCGAAAGACACGCCGGAACAGGCCGCACACAAAGCCGCCGTGCTGGAAAGCGCACTGGACGCCGCCTGTGCGGTGCCGCTGCAGATCATGGAAAAATGCGCTGAGGGCATTGTTCTGGTGGAAGAATACGCCGCCAAGGGCAGCGTGATGGCCGTCTCGGACGCAGGCTGCGCAGCCGCTCTGTGCAAGGCAGCCCTGCAGGCCGCAAGCCTGAATGTGTTCATCAACACAAAGCTGATGACAGACCGTGCACACGCTGCGGAACTGGACGCAAAAGCGGATAAATTGCTGGGTGAATTTGTACCGAAAGCAGATGCCGTGTTTGCATCGGTGACGGAGAAATTACGGATGCGGTGACCTACGGCCGAAGGCAGGAAGCTTTCTCCGCGAACAGCCCGGGACTCCAGTCCCGCCCCAACGCTTACGCGCCGGGGCCCCACCCCCCCAGGACATTCGCCGGAGAAACTTCCTGCCCCCGACCTGAGAAGCTGCTTTTACTATCAACCATTGAGAGAGGAAAAGTATTATGGCAACGATTTTAAAAGGCGCGCCGGTTGTGGCCGCCATGAACGAGCGCAACGCCGCATTGTGCGAGCAGCTCAAGGCAAAAGGCGTCGTGCCCACGCTGGCCGTGGTGCGTGTGGGCGAACGGGAGGACGATCTCTCCTACGAGCGCGGCGTGATCGCCCGCTGCGGCAAGGTCGGCGTGGAGGTAAAGCAGTTTCTGCTGCCCGCCGATGCCTCTCAGGACGAGCTGCTGAAGGTGATTGCCGAGGTTAACGCAGAGGATGCCATCCACGGCTGTCTGCTGTTCCGTCCTCTGCCCAAACAGTTTGACGACCGCACTGTGCGTGCGGCTCTGGCTCCGGAAAAGGACATTGATGGCATCACGGACGGTTCGCTGGCCGGAGTATTCACCAATACCGACCTCGGCTACGCCCCCTGCACTGCGCAGGCCTGCCTTGAGATCCTGAAGTATTACAACATTCCGCTTTCCGGCAGGCGTGCTGTCGTAGTGGGACGCAGCCTTGTGGTGGGCAAGCCCGCCGCTATGATGCTGGATCGTGAGAACGCCACTGTGACCATCTGCAATTCCCGCACCCGGGATCTTCCCGCCCTGTGCAGAGAAGCCGATGTGGTCGTGGTCGCCATGGGCAAAATGGGTGCCGTGGGTGCCGACTGCCTGCGGGAGGGCCAGACCGTGGTGGATGTGGGCATCCATGTGAACGAAGAGGGCAAGCTGTGCGGTGACGTGAAATTTGCCGAGGCTGAACCCATCGTGGATGCCATTACCCCTGTGCCCGGCGGCGTAGGCACCGTGACCACCTCGGTGCTGGTAGGCCACGTAGTGCAGGCCGCAGCCAAAAAGATCGGGCTGTAACGAATCATAAAACTATAAAATAAAAGACGCTTGATCCACTGCTGTATGCTTCCCTGCCGGGGAAACATATTCAGACAAGACCAAGCGTCTTTTTTATTGCTATATTTTAGCCGCGGACAAGGAGCAGCAGCAGGGCCGACGCCACGCACTGCAGGATCAGCCAGCGGGCCACCACCTGTTCGTCGCTCCACCCCTTGTTCTTGCGCACATGGTCGTGCAGCGGGGTGCGGGTGTTCTTGAGGATCGAAATGTGCAGGAAGCGCTTCAGGCTGATCTTGATAATGCCCAGACTTCCATCCACGATGAACACGATGGCCGCCAGCAGGAAGGCAAAGGGGTGGCCGCACTTGAGCGACAGCATTGCAATGAAAAAGCCCATGGCGCGGCTTCCGGCATCGCCCATCAGCAGGCTGGAAGGCTTTGCGTTGGACCACAGATAGGCCAGCAGTGCACCCATGAACACAACGCCTGCGGTGCCGTACTCGGCCAGCTCTGTTTTATAGGCCAGCAGGTAGGTGCCGATGGTCACGACTGCCACACTGGCAGACAGACCGTCCACGCCGTCGGTGCAGTTGACCACATTGATGCTGGCCCAGATCAGAATGACGATGAGCAGCAGGTACACTGCATACGGCAGGGTGAAGCTCCACTGCAAAAAGTGCACGCCGCAGCCGTTGAAGTTCAGGTAAGTGGCACCGGCTACAATGGCGATCACAAAATCGATCAGGCCTTTTTTGTACTCATTCCACGCGGTCTCTGCCGCATCGTCAAAGTAACCGGACAGCATGGACGCAATGAGCAGCACGGTGTAGATGACATACTCCACCTTGAAGGGCAGGAAGGCCATCGACACCAGCGCGATGCACAGCACGAAGATCAGGCCGGAACCGCGGGCCTTGCCCTTGGAAAGTGCACCATTCACCGCAAACTCGCGGCCATGGTCATGGGGGAGCCTGTCATGAAAAACGGAATCCATCAGAGCCGTGAGAGCAAATGCCAGCAGAAATGCCAGAGCATCCACGCCGCGCTGTCCCACGACCGAAAGCAGCAGTTCGATCATATTCAAAGTTCCTCTTTCTTTTATTCTTACTGTGAAAGAAGTGTATCACGCTCCCCGTAAAAAATCAATCACTCACAGCGAAAAATGTGTCTTTGATTGACTTTTGTCGTGCCTGCACCTATAATAGTGTATTAGTTTGTCAAATTCTGCTGTTTGGGCTGTTGCTTGCTTTCCGGGCTTCTATTCGTGAAAAAGCGTTTGGAGCGGGCCGCGGCCCACGGCAAACGCAAACTATAAAAATTTATTTTCCGCTGAATATGGCAAAGCGTATGCGGCGCCATTTTTTAATGTGTAATCAGGATAAGGAGAACCAATGACCATTTCCCTTGAGCAGCTCTCGGCGCAGATGCGCCGGGGCGAACAGGTACCGCTGCGGCACACCATGCAGGTGGTGCTGACCCTGAGCATTCCGTCCATCCTGCAGCAGATCGTGGTAACAGCGGTGGAATACATCGACGCAGCCATGGTAGGTCACATCGGTGCATCGGCTACAGCCTCCATCGGCATCGTCAGCTCCAGCACCTGGCTCATGCATGGGATGCTGGCCGGTCTGTACATGTCCTTTGCCATTCAGGTGGCGCAGTATCTGGGGGCCGACCGGCAGGCAGACGCCCGCGGCGTACTGCGTCAGTCTATGATCTTCAACCTTGCAGTGGGCCTTGCGGCAGCCGCCTTTGGCATCGGCATCAGCCGGTTTCTGCCCGGATGGCTGGGGGCAGACCCGTCCCTGCGGGCGGATGCATCGGCTTATTTTGCCATCTGGTCCGCTTCCCTTCCCTTTTTGATGGTCATGGGCACCTATTCCTCCATGCTGCGTTCCTGCGGCGACGCCCTGACGCCGGGCCTGATCAGCGTATTGACCTGCGTGCTGGATGTGATCTTCAACTTCTTCCTCATCAACCCTACCCGGCAGATGACGGTGCTGGGCCGCACCATGACCGTGTGGGGCCTTGGCTGGGGCGTGCCGGGCGCGGCGCTGGGCACCGCCTTTGCCACTGCCATCAGCGGCACGCTGACGCTGGCACTGCTGCTGCTCCGCGATGGCCCGCTGTGCATCCGCAAGCCCGGCTCCTGGCAGATCACCAGAGCCTGCCTGCAGAACCTCTGGAAGGTGGGCACGCCGCTGGCCGCCGAACGCGCGGCCCTTTCCTCCGCACAGGTGCTGCTCATCCGCATCGTGTCCGGCCTTGGCACCACTGCCATTGCGGCCAACAGTCTGGGCGTAAGCGCCGAAAGCCTGTGCTATATGGCAGGCTACGGCATTCAGGATGCCGCCCTTGCACTGGTCGGTCAGGCTGTAGGCGCAAACCGCCGGGATATGTCCAGACGTTTTGCATGGCTGTGCACCTGCATGGGCATAGGCATCATGGCTCTGACCGGTGTAGGCATGTATCTGTTTGCGCCCAATCTGATGGGCATCTTCACCGCAGACACCGCAGTCATTGCACTGGGGGCGCAGGTGCTGCGGATCGAAGCTCTGGCTGAGCCCATGTTCGGAGCCAGTATCGTTGCCAGCGGTGCCATGCAGGGTGCCGGCGACAGTGCCGGCTGCTTTGTGCTGAACCTCGTCAGCATGTGGGGCATCCGGCTTACCCTTGCCACCCTGCTGGCCCCGCGCTTTGGGCTGGTGGGCGTGTGGTTTGCCATGAGCTTTGAGCTGACCATGCGCGGCGTGCTGTTCCTTGTGCGGCTGGCACGCGGCAGATGGCTGGACAAAGGGGCATTGGCCTGATCGACCGCTGGCGGATCTATTTTCCTGTAAATAACAGCTCCCCGACCGGGAACCGCACTGCGGGACCTGACCGGGGAGTTTTGCTGTGGTTATTTGATTTGAGAAGAAAAAAGTGGAGAACAAGTTACTTTCTGCCGTGCAGGATGGGAGACAGCGGCTTGTAGATCAGCAGGCACAGTGCTGCGTCCAGCAGGCCCTTGACCAGCGTAAAGGGCATGTTAAAGATGACCAAACACTTGATGAGGCTGTCTGCGGAGGGCAGGATCGCCTGATACATGCCAAGGATCGCCTCCAGCGGCATGTGGTAGAAGGTGACATAGGCCGGATAGGTAATAAAGTAGTTGGACGGCACACTGAACAGGGCCATCACCACTGCACCGGCCACAGCACCCACGATCGCGGTCTTGCGGCTCTTGTTTTTCTTGTAGATAAAGCCTGCAGTTGCCGAGAAGGCTGCGCCCAGCATAAAGTTGCACAGCTCACCCACACACGCGGTGGAGGTGCCCTTGATGACGATGTGCAGCAGGTTCTTCATAAAGCTGATGACCACGCCGTACACCGGGCCAAGTGCGAATGCGCCCAGCAGAGCGGGCAGATCGGAGAAGTCCATCTTGACGAAGGACGGGATGAGCATCGGGATGGGGAACTCAATGAACATCAGGATAAAGGCCACCGCGCTGAGCATGGCGGCAACGGTAAGATTGTGGGTCGTGTTCTTTTTCATGGTTATGATTCCTTCCCGGGCAAAAGGCCCTGTAAAAATGTTCCGAAAGCTCTTTTCGTATCGCAGAAACTGTTCCCATAAGCATTGCACACCGCCTGAGCGTCTTTGTCATTTGGTACGCCCTGCTCATGAAAGCAGTTTCTTATTTTGGAGCGGGAAGGACAAACAGAAAAGCGCCCTGCTGCAACAAAAACACTGCAACAGGGCGCGTAGACAACAATTTGCCTGCCGTTTCTTACATCCGGACTATACCGTTGGTCCCGGAATCGCACCGGGTCAGCACCCACAAAAGGTGGTCGCGGACTTGGAGATCTCTCATTGCCCTTGCACGCCGTTTGAACTTTTTGTTCCTTTGGCACGCTCCGGCAACGAAAGCAGCTTCCTTACCGCCAGTGGGGAATCACACCCCGCCCTGAAACGAACTTTCTGGCACAGAGTATAGCGTGCCGGCCCCGGCTTGTCAAGAGGAAACTTTTTGATTTGTATATTTTTTATCAAGCATCGGTGTACAAGGGGTACAAACGAGATAAAATAGAAATGAGGGGCGATAGAGC
>OAVJ01000267.1_pt1 | contig 38118 bp, 34 predicted proteins | sample 1516901 | NCBI WGS metagenome assembly OAVJ01 (sample SAMEA2580073, study PRJEB22360) | human gut metagenome | biome: human gut; feature: human-associated habitat; material: faeces | place: Denmark | collected 2008/2010 | reverse complement strand
CAGCCACTGGCAGGCCTCCTTGGCGTCCTTGGCGGGCTGGGAGATGTCGTAGCCGTAGGCTTCGGCCATCTTCTTCATGCCCTTCAGGGCGCTGATCTGGCGGGCAATCTCCTCGCGCAGACGGATGACGTCATCGGTCATGGTGCCGTCGCCGCAGTTGGCAAGATCCTCCTGCTTGAACTGGATCAGGGCGTCGATGCCGTACAGGGCAACGCGGCGGTAGTCGCCCACGATGCGGCCGCGGCCATAGGTATCCGGCAGACCGGTGATGATGTGGGTGTGGCGTGCCTTCTTCATCTCCGGGGTGTAGGCATCGAACACGGCCTGATTGTGGGTGCGGGTGTAGTCGGTAAAGATCTTGTGCAGCTCGGCAGAGGGCTGGTAGCCGTAGGTGGTGCAGGCCTGCTCTGCCATCTTGATGCCGCCGTAGGGCATAAAGGCGCGCTTGAGGGGCTTGTCGGTCTGTAAGCCAACAATCTGCTCCAGATCCTTCAGGTTTTCGTCAATATAGCCGGGGCCGTAGGAGGTCAGGCTGCTGACCACCTCGGTCTCCATATCCAGCACGCCGCCCTTGGCGCGCTCGGCCTTCTGCAGCTGCTGCAAAGCACCCCAAAGCTTATCGGTAGCCTCGGTGGGGCCTGCCAGAAAGCTTTCGTCGCCGTCATAGGGGGTGTAGTTCTTCTGGATGAAGTCACGCACATTGACCTCTTCCTTCCAGATGCGGCCTTCAAAGCCTTCCCACTGTTCAAACTGGATCATTGGAACCTCCTTGCTCCATTACGCAGTTAGCGTTTTCTAACTAATGAGCCTTTGAAAAACCGCTCTGTATGGCGGCTTTCTGGGGGCAAAACGGTCTTGAACTGCCGACTGCGGCAGCCCCGACTACAAGGTGTAGACAAAAATGAAAACCTGCCCACAAAATCTTGCGTTATTATAATAGCAAGAACCACTTTAAAATGCAATAGAAAACAAGTGGGTTTTCTGCCAAAGCAAAGGGGCTTTCTTTGGGCAGAATGTAGAAAAAGCGCCGAAATCCCGGCGGCGCACCCCTTTTGCGAAAAAAATCGCAAAATAAGGGTTGACAAGACTAACCAGCTATGGTATTCTGTTCTCGCAACGAGGTTAGGCAAATCTAACCGATATGCCGGACTACGTTGCACCAGAAAAGCGGAAGCCTCTGCAAGGGCTTCTGCGAAAACCGGATCCGCCATGGCAGAGCTGCGGAGCTGTGTCAGGTGATCCCCAAGTTTGTCGTGGCGAGGCCACTCCATCTTGCTTACGCAAGACCGCTTTGTGGCTTAAAAGCCCCACTGGGGCTTTCATTGCTGCGCAAACGCCAATTCCTCCATTCCATTCTCTTTTTTCAAGTGAGCTGTGGTTTTAGTTTGCTCCCACGGCTCGATGCGCGGCATCCGGTGTGATTGGTACCGCACCGTGTGCAAAAGAAAAACAAAAACGGGACATGCAGCTTGACCACCTGCGTGCCCCGATTTTTGTTTTTAACTCCTTCAGTCATGGCTGACGCCACGCCAGCTCCCTCAAAGAGGGAGCCCTTGGCAGTGCGGAAAACTTTACGGTTTTGCCAAAGCCTCCCTCACTGAGGGAGGTGGATGCGAGTGTAGCGAGCAGACGGAAGGAGTTTTACTTCACGATCTCCACCAGCTGACGGTACACTTCTTCCGCGCCGCCCTTGGGCGTTTTGATTTTCACGAACTGGCTGTTCACGATGGCGGTGCCGTCGGAGTAGACCGTGACCAGCAGGCGGTTGTTTTCATCCGCATCGTAATAGCTCACGGTGACGGAGTCCACCGGGTATTCGTGGCTGTAGGAAGAATACTGCTGGTTGAACCGCTTGACGCAGGTAAGGCCGGAGAGCACGTTTGCGATCTGCTGATAGGCCGGGTCGTCGGCAGAGAGCAGCTGAACGTCCATCTCTGCGGAGCGGGCAAAGTTCTGAATGTGCTCCACCCGGACACTGGCCTGTGTGCTGGCCTTGATCCCGGATGCAAGATCGATCCGGGCAGAGGGAAGGATGAGCACCAGCGCCAGCAGGATGAGCAAAACGATGCCGAACCGGGACAGAATGCCTTTTTCCTTCATAAGAGTCATGCCTCCTTTGGCTGCTCCGCTCCCATTTGGCCCAGATGCCGCTGGGCAAAGAAGAAGCCCACGGCGCTGGCGGCGAACACCACATAATAGCTGGCGATGCGGTAGAGCATCATCACGCTCATCACCTCGCCCCGCTCCAGAAAGCTGCCGAACACCAGCAGGAATGCCGTCTCGATGGAGCCCATACCGGCCACATTGGGCAGGGCATTGGACAAAAACAACATCAGGCTGGTGAGCAGCTGCACCTGCCAGAACCCCAGCGGGGAAAGTCCCATGAACCGGATGCACAGGCAGGGCAGGCAGAACAGCCCGAACAGCTTGACCGCCTGCAATGCCAGAATTTCAGCGCAGCGGGGCTTATCCGCCAGCAGGCGGCGGCTCTCCTCGCCCAGAACATCCAGCTGCTGCTGCCAGTCGGCGCGGCGCTGCTGCCATTTTTCCGTTTTGGGCAGCAGACGCATCAGCCAGCGGGCAAGGTCCTGCACCAGCGGCGATACGCACACCAGCACCAGCACCACAATGATGGCCGCCACTACAGCGTATGCCATGGGCAGATAATTCATCACACCGGTGGTGTTGGCGGCAAGCCACCTGTGCTGCAACAGCAGCATCACCGTGGCATACAGCAGCACGGTGGTTTTGTGGAACACGTACTGCAGGGTCATCAGGCCCACACCCGGGCCCACCGGCAGGCCGCAGCGGTGGAGATACCAGGTCTGCACCGGCACGGCGCCTGCGCCCAGTGTGACCACATTGCCAAAGGTGCCGCACCACGCGGTATCGAATCCCTGCCGGAGCCTGAAACCCGGAATGCGGCTGCGCACGATGACCCACGCCACGCACCCTTCCAGCAGCGGATAGCTGAGGCCGATGGCCAGCACCACCAGCATCTGCCATGCGGACAGCTGCGAAAGTGCTGCAGTGATCTCGGCCCAGTGGTCCTTGAACAGCAGCACGATGATGCCGGTGAGTGCGGCGAGCACCAGCAGCGAAAATGTCGTCTTTTTGCGGGAAGGTGCGGCAGAGGTGGGTTGGCTCATAAAGAGAACAGGCTCCTTTCAGAAGGAATGATCTGGTAAAAGTATAGCACTGTGCAGCCGCCTCTTTGTGAACGGAACCGGAATTTTCTTGTGCAATTTCAGCGGAATGATAAAAAACGTTCTGCCCAGCCTGCGTCAGAGGGCCGGCCCGCAAAGGATCTGCAGCCGACAAAAAGCATCCGCAGCAGCACTGCCCGTGACTCCTTCTCGCAAACCCCGCATGTGCGGGGAAAAGAGCGGGTTGCCTGTCTCCGTGCCCACAAGGATGGGATCACCCCCGCGTATGCGGGGAAAAGTTATCGTTGACCTTGTACTGACCGAAAGGCACAGGATCACCCCCGCATGTGCGGGGAAAAGTTCCCCGCGCGGCGCTGCGACTGCGGGAGCACCGGATCACCCCCGCACATGCGGGGAAAAGTCGTTATTGAAACGAAGAACACGGCTACGATAAGGATCACCCCCGCGTATGCGGGGAAAAGCAGAGCATCAGCGCACCAAGCGTCGGTACGCAAGGATCATCCCCGCATGTGCGGGGAAAAGGGCTTCTTTACCTTCGTAGGCACTCCCATGTAAGGATCACCCCCGCATGTGCGGGGAAAAGGCTTCACAAGGAAGTCAGCAATAAACTGCGGCTCGGGATCACCCCCGCGTATGCGGGGAAAAGTTAGAGCCATCGTAGACGCTGCGCTTGAAGGGGGGATCACCCCCGCGTATGCGGGGAAAAGTGCTCGGGCTGCCATGCTTGGCAATAAGGTTTAGGATTACCCCCGCATGTGCGAGGAAAAGCGGCTATTGCAGCACGGCGGGTTCCAGCGGCTAGGATCACCCCCGCACATGCGGGGAAAAGGTGCGGGGAAAAGATCCGTTCCTTCACCTGCGGCAGTGCCTGCAGGTCTGGCCGGATCATGCCCGGCATCTCGTCCATCTCAGTTTCCTCCGCGCATGACGGTCATCAGCCCAAGGCCGTAGGCCTTGCCGCGTCCCATGCCCTGACACAGCAGTGCCCGGAACTGCTCTGGGTCGGTCACCTGCAAAATACCCTCGTAGGTCACTGCCAGCAGGGTCACAGGCCGGGTGCCGTGCTTGGCAAAGTGCTGCCACTGCACCCGGGTCACGGTAAATTCCTCTTCCCGCAAAGCAAAGCCATGCTTTGCGGCGCGGTCCAGCAGCCACTGCTTCTGATACTTTGTCGAACAGTGCGCCGCCACAGTTCCCCGCTCTGCGGGTGCCTTGGGGTCTTTGCAGCATTTGGTGGGGTTTGCGGTCAGCCGGAACTGCCAGCTGCTGCCCGGCTCCACCCGCTGCAAAAGCGGATCGTAGCTGCGGGTCTCCGCAGCCGCTCCGGTGCCGAACTGCTCCACCACACCGGACAGCTCCGGCACATCCTCGCTGAGCAGCAGCAGATACAGCCGCTCTCCCAGACGATCCAGCCGCCACAGCCTGCGGCGGCGCTCCCCCGTAAAGGCGCTTTCCACTGCGCCGTGCAATTTCTGCGGTGCCGCCAGTGCTGTCATGGTGCTGCGGCGGGTGGGATCGAGCTCTACCCGTGATAAATACATTCTCTCGCCCCCTTTACAATTCCCGGAACGGGTCATGCTCCGTCTTTTCCGGGCTGTCCGGCATGGTCTGCCAGAGCTCCCGCGCCGAGCGGTAGCCGTACTGCCGATGGCGCGGGTCAAAACTGACCGGCACATCCCGCTGCACAGCCGTGCCCGGCTCCAGCGGGTCGGCGTCCAGCACCAGCCGCCAATGCCGCCCCGGACACAGGGGCGGTTCTGTCTGCAGTGCTTCCTGCAAAGAACATTGCCGCAGTCCCAGACAAAGCGGCAGGGTGGGCGGGCAGGACCGGCGGCCCAGATACAGCGGAAAGGCCGGGTGCAGCAGCGCCTGCTGCAGCTGCTGCAAAAGGGCGGTGTCTTCGCTTTCGATCCCAGCCAGAAACACGGCATCCTGCAGATAGTGGCGGTAGGTCACATAAGAGGTCTTTTGGTCCTGCGTCTTTGCGATGTGGTAGTCCACCAGCAGCTGTCCTTCCCGCTCCACGCGGACGCCGAACCGCAGCTGTGCCAGCCGGGCCAGCGCTTCACTCTCGTCCCGCCGCAGCCCCAGAGCCGCCGCCAGAAGGCCGATGACGCCGCTCTTGGTGGGTTCCCGATTGGTCTTGCGGGTCTCAAATTTGGAGTCCGCGCCCCACGCCTGCAAAGGCGCCGCCAGCCGAAGCAACAGCGTTGCCATCACCCCACCTCATTTCCGGCAAGTGCGTCCCGGACAGCCTTTTCCAGCGCGTCCAGCATGGCCTTTGCCGTCTGCGCCGGAGCCAGTGCCTCCAGACCGCTGCCCACGGTAAAGCTCTGGGCAGGGGTCTCGGCAAAGCTGCTGTACATCTGCTGCGCATACTGTGCCAGCGCCGCCTTGGAAGGTTCGGCATAGCCCTGCATACTGCGGGGCACGGCACGCTCGAATGCACCACACAGGTTCACCGGCTGATCTTCCCGGATGGTCACATAGACTGCATCCGGCAGGGTGCGGTTTGCAAAGCTGTTCTGTTTGCCGGTGGGCATGGAGAACAAAAACGCCTCGCCAAAGGCCCGCACCGTTTCCGCTGCCTGCTCTGCACCCAGCTTCCCGTCCAGCTCCATCACGTTCACCGTGGCATAGCGGTACAGGGTGGAGGAGTTGTACTCCACTGTGCCCAGATGGCCTGCACCGGCATTGTCCTCTGCCTGACAGTCGTCCACTGCGGTAAAGTAATCGTACTCGTTCTGCACGGCATGGGTGGAGATGCTGTGGGCCACCTGCGCAGCGGCATCATAGTTCAGGGAAGGGTCATCTGCCACCATGCGGCCAAACAGTGCCATATCCATCGAAGGAGCTGCTTTCAACGCCTTCTGGTATTCTTTTTTGTCAGTGCTGCCCGCCACAGCCAGCTCTGCCAATGCCTTTGCCTGCGCAGTGCTCATGAAGAACAGGGCTTTGGTGCCTTTATCATCGAACTTGATGCCCGCATTCTCCAGCGCTTTCTTTGCCAGCTTGTCCGCATCCGCATCCGGAGCTAGTGGAAGGATCTGCTCCTTCACCAGATCGGCAACCTTTTTGGTGCGCTTGCCCACATCCAGCCGGGCGTTCTCCGCAAAGGCAGCGCGCATGGCGTGCTTCCACGCCTGCGAGGATACCCGGGCACGGGTCACACCGCCGTACACGGCCGTTTTGGGGCTGCCCGTATCGTCCCGGTTGATGCAGCTGGGCGGTACGGTCTGCAAAATGTGGAAATCAACATACAGGCGCTTGTTCATGGTCAATTCTCCTTTTCGTTCTCTTCCGGTGCAGTCTTAGAGTCACGGTACAGGTCCTGTCCCCACCGCAGACGGACGTTGGCGGGGATCTGCGCATACCGCGGGTCGGTGCATTGCAATTCATACAGGTCTGCCGCAAGCTGCGGATAGTCTAGCGGGATGCCACCATCCTTTGCGGCGCTCAGCAGCTGGATCATCCCCCGCAGATGGTGGCTGATCTCGGTGATCTCTTCTGCGGTGGCCAGCGCATTGAATCGCCGCAGCACGCTGGCTTCGGTCCAATCCTGTCCGGCGGGGGTGTTCCGTTCTGCCAGCTGCCGCACCGCCCGGCCCAGCGTATTGCCCGGGCGGTTCATGGGCTGGTCGTTTCCCTGCTGATGCACGGCGTACAGGGTCAGGGCAAGGTAGACCGCCCACTCTGCGTGGGAAGGGCCGCTGCGGCCCTGAAAGTCTTCCGGCATCCCCAGCAGAAAACTCCCCCACAGCTCCGGCAGATCGCCGGGCTTGCGTCCAACGCCCCGCCGCAGCTTTGCCAGCTCGGCCCGCCGCTGGTTGTCCGGCAGGGCCCAAAGCCAGTGCAGCCGCTGCGCCGTATAGGTTCTGATGTCCTGTGTTTTCATCCAATTCCCCCTTTATGATTCTGTTTTGGGATAGATTTCCCAAAGCTTTGCGCGAAAACAGTTATAGGCCCTTGGCGAGGTATACAGGATGGTGCGCTCCGTTTTTTTGCCCTTGTCCACCACAATGCGGTGTCCTTTCAGGGCGGCATTTCCGGCCTCCATCACCATCTGTTCCCCCAGCTTTTCCGCGATGTTTCGCGCCTGCGCCTGCCAGCGCAGAACGGCCTCGTCCGGGTCGTCCCTCTCCGGGTCGATCGCCTGCAGCCACTGCCGGAAAGGCTGATCCACTGCAAAGTAGAATTGTGCACGGGCGTCCTCCGTCACCTTCTGCTTATCCTTGAACCCTTTCACCTTATTGTAGTCCAATCCCCCGGCAAGCTTCAGCTCCATGCAGAGTGTTCCAATGTTTTTTGCAGTATCTTCACAGCGCTGTACTTCCCGGTTTATACGCACCGTCCATTTTCTGCCAAGATCGTTTAGCGTGGCAAGCTGCATTTTTAGCTGATCGGTATACACATCCTTAACAGATGCTCCCTGATCGTCATACCGTATTCCAACCACACTAATTACGATCTGTTCTTTTCCGCTCAGGATACGCAGACTTTGCAGCGTCTGGTTCCATATCAGAACACCCGGTTTACGGCCCTCCGGTTCCAGCATGGAAGGAAGCTCTCTCCACAGCTGCTTTCCCATCTCATGCTGCTGCGGTTCGTAGGTCACCTTTTCGTTTTCCTTCGATGTTCTGCGCCAAAGGGTCATCTGCTCCCCAAACGCATTTTCGCTGTTCCAATAGTCACCGCCCAGCACCTCGTACCCGACCACGCCGGGCACTGTTTCTGAACGTTTCAACAGAATGCGTCTGGATTGTAACGTCAAAAGCTCTGCCTGATTTTTCGGCATCACGATCTCAACGCTCTGTTCTGCCTTTGCGCACTCCTGCTCCCAGCAAGGTGCCTGTTTTTCCTGCAAGGCGTCCTGCTCTGTCGGAAACGCCATATTCCGCAGTAAGGTCTCGTACAGATTTTTCCCCTTGACGGCCACAAATCCGATCTGTCCCAACCAGCCGACACCATGCCTCGGTTTATTGCCAGCCTTCGGGCGGCCGCCGCGTTCATCGTATCCATTTTGATAGATCAGCCATCGAGCAGCCTGTGCATAGGTAAGCGCTTCACAGGCTTCTTTTGAAACGTTCTGGAACAACGGCGTTTTATTGCCACTCTCCGCGCGTTCCCCGTTCAGCTTTTTTCCATCAAATGCAATGCCATTGCTAAGGGTCGGCACCTGCCAGAAGGGATGTGTCGGGTGGAACAGCCAGAAGCGGCCGCCCGAATGTTCCAGATAGTCCCGCAGCGGCTGCTCCGGGAAATGCCCCAGCTGCCACAGGTCTCCCCAGCGAGCCAGAGCATCATCCTCTTCTTCAAACGGTTCTGGCTCACCTTCCACATTCACGCGGGAAAACACGGTAAACAGCACCGCCAGCAGCAGCCGCAGCATGGCGGCATCCTGCGTGGGCATTTCGCCTGCCAGATCCACATAATCCTGCGCATGGAGCAGTGCGTCCGTCAGAGAAACTTCCTGCACCGTATTGTCCGGCAGCCGAACCCGGACCCACGGCTCCGTCAACAGGTTAAATTCGATCTCCTTCATCCGTTTCCTCCTTTTGGTAGGTCAGGCCGTTTTCACGGTCATAACAAAGCTCCATGCCCGCAAGATGGGCGGTCAGGTTTTCGTCCAGCAGCAACACCAGCTCTCCGTGCAGCAGCGGAGACAGCTGCCACGCCGCAAGGCCGCTGCGGTTGTCCGCTTCCAGTTCCCGGATGACCTCGTCCACCTTCCACGCTTTGCCGAACACCGCCGGGAGCCGCAGCTTCTGCCGGGCGATCTGCAAAGCGTCTTCGGGCTGCGGCGGCTGGTCGGATGCGACCGCTCTGCCGTTTTCCTGCCACGGCAGGAAGTGGATGCTTCCGTCTGCCCGGCGCTGCATCACCAGCACCTCCACCGAGGGGTCGCCGTCCCTCACCGCCGCCCGGGCAGCTGCATCAGAATGTGCACTCACATTCTGCATCCAGCCATCCAAGGTATTGAGTTGTTTGAATCTTTTGTGCACTTTGGGCTGCGGCACAAGATACGCCTGCGCCCGCTCTTTGCGCTGGGCCTGCGCAAACTCGTAGGCTTTGCACATACCCTCACTCCGTTCCTCCTCAGGCAATACATCGGCCTGTTCCCAGCCGTAGACTTTCTGCACCAGCGGAGAGATATTTTCGGGCAGGCAGATGTTCTCCGGAAGGCATGCCCGGGTGCGCCAGAGCAGCCACTGACCGTACACTGCCTCGCTGCCCCTGTCAAATTCCTCTGTGCCCGTGTCCAGCACAGCACAGACCGCTGTTTGCAGCGGCTGCGGGCGAGACCGTTTTGGGTGGCGCTGCAGACGGCCGATGCGCTGTAAGAGCAGATCCATCGGGCAAAGCTCTGTAACCATCACATCGAAATCCACATCCAACGACTGCTCTAATACCTGCGTACCTACCACGATCAGCCCATCACGCTCTGCAGCGGTGGAGCGCTTACCGATGCGCCGCATCAGCTCCTGTTCCCGCGCGGCGCGGTCTGGCATCAGGAACTGTGCATGGAACACCTGCACTTCCTTTTCGGGCAGCACCTGACGCAGCCGCTGCGCCACCTCCTGCGCTTTGCGCACCGTATTGACGATGACGCCCGCGCAGCCGCCAGCCTGCATTTTCCGGGACAGGAAATCGGGCAATTCTTCCGTTGTCAGGCGCACCGTCTGCACATTCCGGGCGGCCGTATCCAGCGGGATGGTCTTTTGCTGCACCTGTGCACCGTCCGTCCATGTCAGCAGCGGATAGCCGCAGCTGGTTTTCCACGGCGCATCCGGGCCGGGGCGGCGCTTTTGCTGGTAAGCCTCGATCAGCTCTGCACGCCGCCGGGCGGGCAGAGTGGCCGACAGCAGGATCACCGGCACCCGATACCAGCCCAGCCATTCCAGCGCACGGTCCAGATAGCGGTTCATGTACGCATCGTAAGCATGACATTCGTCCACGATCACCACCTTGCCCGCAAGGCCCAGATGCCGCAGCATCACATGCTTCTGGCACAGAGCCGCCATCAACAGCTGGTCTACCGTGCCGATGACAAAGTTTGCCAGCAGCGCCTGCTTGCTGCCCCGGAACCACTGATGCACCTGCACCCGCTGCTCTTCTGCTTCCGGGTCGTCCCAGTCGTCCTCCACCCGCACCGGCCGTTGCTGCAGGCGGATATACTCTTCGTTCAGTTCCGCCATGCCGTGCGCAAGCCGGATCGATCTGGGCAGGTCATCAGGCTGATTTTCTGCCCATTGCAGCAAACGCGGAAAAAGCCCGTTTGCCGTTGCCTGCGTGGGCAGACCAAAGAAGATGCCGCCCGCTCCAAAGCGTGCCGCCAGAATTTCCGCTGCCGCCAGCGCCGCCTCGGTCTTGCCCACGCCCATCTGAGCTTCCAGGATCAAAATGCCCGGTGCATCCATGGTGTTGGCGGCTTCCATAGCCGCCTGCTGCACCGCATTTGGGGCAAAGCCAAACCGCTTTGCAAACTCCTCCGGCTCTGCAATGGTGGTCTGCGACGCCCAGGGTGAAGCAGTCTCCTGTTTATCCCATTCGCGCCACGCCCGATCCGCACGTTCCGGATAAACCTCCTCACTGCCCGGCTCTTCCACAGGGATCAGCGGGAAATAATCCGTGTTGCTGGCGATCCAGTCCGCCATGATCAAAAGCCCCGTCAGCAAAATCTCTTCGGGCTGGTTGAGCACCGGCAGCGCGTCCACCCCGGAATAGCCGCTGTCCTGCAGTGCCTCTTGAAGCAATTCGTTCCAAAAGCCCTCCCAGATGTCCTTTTGCTCTTCCGGGTAGTAGTTGACTTCCCAGCATGTAAACTGTTTGTCAACTTCTGTACCGTCCTGCGGCTTGCCATGATGGGCACCCGCGACCGAAGCAATCCCGCCAGGGCACCCCAATTTTCTCAAAATTGCTTCACTCGCCCGGGCATGGGGCGTTTCGCACCGGTTCAGTTTCTGGCAGCTCAGCGGTGTCAGGCGTTCCAGCCGTTGTTTCGCCTCGGGCAAGCACTGCATGATCGTGCTCTGGAAGATTAAAATTGCCTTACCCAGATCGTGTCCCCAGCCCAAAAAGCGAGCCAACTGCACCAATTCTTTCTCTTCCAATCCGGATGCCTTTTTTACGCTGTCGGGCAGCCATTTCCGCACCAGAAGCTCCATGATCTCTGCCGTATCCCGCAGGTGCATCCAGAGCGGCAGCCACAGATTGCTATTTTCCGGGTCCGTTTTGCCGGCCAGAAGCCGTGAGCGATCCAGCATCCGTCTCATTTTTGCTCCTTTCCTGATGGGTCGTGTATCCCATGTAGTAAGCATAGCAGCCGACATGTCCCATAATCCGTACTTTCATGGTTTTATCTCCGGAAATAAAAAACAGCCCGTCCGTTCCATTCTCATCCGGTCGGAATTTTCATCCTGCCATACTCTGATTTCCGTTTCAAAGATATGCCTCTGCCTTTCTGCTGTCAACGGCACCGCTCAAATTCATCAGAGTTCCGAAAAAGAGCTTTCTTCTTTGTGCAAAAAACCGCCCCGGCTTCCTGCTTCGGAAACCGGGGCGGTTCGTTTGCTTTATGGGTTTTTATTCGCGCTTTTCAAGCGCTCACACCATCACTTGCGGGGGTTCTTGATAGCAGCCTGGGCGGGTGCCAAAATTACAGAGCGTTCAAGTCAATCTACCTTCACTTACTCTGTCTGCTTGAGAGACTCTCCATAGTTAATATGGTAATGGCCGTTATTCTGCATCCTAACTTCAATATATTCCGAAAATGTCGTTCCTGAAAGCGTTGTATTTGTCAAATGCATCACAACGGCTACTCCTGCCAAATCATTATCCCAAATTTCCTTATAAATAGCATTATTAGCATATAATTCTAGACTTACATCCACCGTATCACCTGTGGCGAGTAGTGCTTCTATTCCACCTTGTCCAGAATTTTGACACGCCACCAACTCTGTTTTGCCCTTAAAGCCAACTACATCAACGCTATTCACCTGAATATGTCGAATAATTGATTCCGAAATATTTTGTAAGGAAAATTCTACCGTTTTAATATATTTTATCTCTTTTACAGAGGAATCGACATTCACGAGGATTTCACTAGTCTCATGTTGTACGGAGTCTCTATAATATGACCTGATAATCTTAAACTGTTTACACTGTGGCACATAGAAAGGTTCCCCTTGGTTAGCCATTGTCGGCTTACAATCCGGATTTACTAGCTTCACAACAGGCAAAAGTTTTTGCGCCATTATTTTTTGGAGCTTATTATTTTCTTCGCTCAAGCGCTCATTGACTTTCTGTGCGTCTTGCCCCTGCTCAACAGTGATAATGCCAAGTATAACAGTCCCAAACAAAGCTTGAAAGCCAGAAACATAGGAAAGCGCATCTCCTGCCGACCATTCAGCCGAAAAAGCACTGGAAAATTTAAAGAGGGTATTAACCACGATTGGAACAGCGATCATTGAGATCGTAAGCAACGCAATCAGTAACCATTTATATTTTGCGAATATCTTCTTCACAAAGATCCTGCCTTTCATCTTTATAGCTGTAACTCAATTATACCGTCCCACCACTCATAAAACAAGAACCTCCCCTCCTCCACAGAAAAATGCCTATGGATTACATTGGGAAATCCATAGGCATTTAAAAACTTATTTTCGAGAAGGCATAATCACCCTTCTACTATAATAATGGTCACTGTATGTTCGAAAGATAAGGTTTCAGCACCTCAACCAGTTCGTAAACTTTCGTTCCGGGGGCTGACTCAGAGGGCTTCCGTCCTTCGTTTTGCTTGTCCAATCGCTTTGCATTGGCAATCGCAATGTCCATGTAAGGCCGCAGTACTTCATACATATCCGGGCGGTTCTTCTCGTAACCACCTACACCAATGTTTTTCAGCCAATCGCTCAGCTTCGGCCAGTAACGAGATCTATCAATATCAGTGTCCATATACATAAAATGCAGCAAATACCACAATTCTACGCACTGATTCGACCATACAGCATGGTAAATCGTCTCACCTTGTGCACTGTATTCTTCGCACAGCTGTGCTACCATGTCGATATTTTCTGCCGGAAAATCATCTGTGTCATAGACAATCCAGACATGCTTAAACACAATGCCACTATTCTGAACGTATTGACGTACTTTCATCAGCAGGTTCACCGTATTGTCGCCAATACCCTCTACCTTTAGCTGGATTCTATCACGGTACTTAGCATTGATAATTTTCTGAATTGCGCCAAAATATTGCGGTTCTGTTTCTGTACCTTCAGACGCAATCAAATGGTATTCTGGCTGAATCATTCTCGCTTTATCGCGGCGATCTTTCATCCAGCTTTTCCCAAGGTCACTTTTCTTTGGAGGTTTCAGACTCATGCCCAATCCCTCCCTGTCAGCATATTGGAAAGATAGGGGTCTGCACCATATCGGCCTTCCAGATACTGCTTATCGAAAGCAGCTGTACTCTTGACGCGAGTATTGTCCTCCTGCCGGAACTCATAAAGCGAGTAAATCTCGCTCTCATGATTGTCATTCATCGCGGCGAACCAGATTTCATCACGACGGAAGACCGTATTTTTCATCGTGGTCAGGTCATGAGAACTGAACAGCAACTGTGCACCCTTCTTGTTCAGTTCCGGGTTCTTGAACATCTGAATCACATACCGAAGCAGCTTCGGATGCAGCTTGGCATCCAGCTCGTCCACAACCACTGTGCGTCCTTCCTGCAATGCTACCATCAGAACCGGCAAGGCTGCAATCATTTTCTTAGTTCCATCCGACTCTGCTTCAAAGGGAAGCTCATAGACCTTGCCATTGATCGTTCTTTGCGTAAACAAATGCTTGCTGTCCTCATCATAGCGATAGCCGGACAAATCAATGCCTACATCATTCAGTGCATGAATCAGGCTTTCCTTGGTTGCTTCATTCTTGGACACCAGCACAATATTTTCCGCTCTGGGGTTCGCATAGCTCTGCGTAATACAGGATTCAAACCAATTTTGCACTTCTGCAATCACAGGGATATTGTAATTGATCGCCAAAAAAGAAAGATACGGCATCTTCGGGTTGACATCCAGATTGATGCTCGCCTTACTGATACTCGCACCCAATTCAATCTTCTGACCATCTCGCTCAAAAATCAGACCCGTCTTCTTGCCCCCAAGAGTGCGCCACAGCAGAGACTCAAAAACAATTTCTTCCTTGAGTGAAATGTAATACTGGTACTCCTTCTCGCCGACACGGAAGAACACCTGAAAAATCGTAGGTTCATTTGCAGAGCTTTCATCCAGCATAAAGGGAGCCACACTGCTGCCCTGCTGGAAGATCATCGGCTGTCGGTTCTTCTCCAATGCATGGATCGGCTTTACAACAAGGTTAATCAGGCAAAAGAATGCCTGAAGCAGATTCGTCTTACCGCCACCATTGGGGCCGTAGACTGCACTGACCGGCAGTAAGTCTTCTGCTTTCTCCTGCCGGATCAAGGCATCCTGAAACTCCGGAATTGCCATTGCACGGAAATCAAATGTCGTTTCATCCTTATAAGACTTAAAATTCTGAAAAGAAAATTGGCAAAGCATTCTTTCAACTCCTTCCTGTTATTAGTATACCTCATTTTCAATTTTTATTCCAGCATTTTAGAAAATTTCATTCTTATATAAGTTTTATAGAGCGAAACCGAAGAGTAAAAAGTTTTTATTTATACAAAAAACGGAGCTTCCCGCAGCATTTTATCTGCGCAAAAGCTCCGCCTCATGGTCGCTTATGATTATCTTTTAGTAGAACTGAGTTTCGGCGCCGCTTTCCTCTGCAATCTGAATCACTTCATCCACGCATTGGCCCGCTTCTTCCTCTGTATCGGGGTCGTATGCGTAAATATCATTCATCTGCGGACCAAACGCCGCACCGTCTGCAATTATCAGAACCTTCTCGGATTTCATCGGGAAGATCTTTTGTTTGATGTTATTATTTGTACCTTCTGTCTGCTCACAAAACAAGATACAAAATGCCCACTGGCCCTTGATAAAGAAAACCAGACCTGTCTGATCGGACGAAAACCATCCCAAATGTCGAAACTGGATTTATTGCAGTCTGTAATGATTTTTCCATTCGACATAATGAATTTGAAGGGCAGAGATAGGAAATACGTTGCCTTTGATCAAATCGCCCTATAAGAAATCCCAAAAAGCAGTTTATTATCATTCTATTAGATTTCGATCTATGGATAACAGTGTCATAAATCACCAGATAGAATGCTATGCGTTTTTATAGTAGTTGTTCCTCCCGATCAATTTCTATTTGATTCATAACATCCTGATAAATCACAAAAAGAGGTGTTTTTTATGACAATGGCAAAGAAGCTTCCACTTTTAGCACCTTCCATTCATACTTTTGAAGTGAATGGAACGTATACCGATTGCGAAGCGAAGCGCACTATATTTATGGCAATTCAAAAAATGGTATCCGCCGAAAAATACTATCGGGTTCCGTATCATGGCTCCTCGAAAAAAGGCTACTCTTATAAAAGAAAAGATGGCGGTTTGACCATCACACTGGCAGAATACCCAGATTTCAGGAAGAGATACATAACGTTATCTGGTGTGAACCTCGCTCGGATTGCAGGTGATCCATCTCGTTTACGACCACGAGTATGACCCGGTGCGCCTGATCAAGCAGCTCAAGCGCATCAGTCCCCTGACCATCTACCGCAGCGGGCAGGCGATGAGCGGCCCGAACTATCAGAAGTATATGCACCAGATCCTGAAGGTCTACAACGGCTCCAGCCGCTCTAAGAGCCTTCCTATCAGGCAGTGATGTCTCTTCATGGCAGAAGTCCTTTCATGCCGCAAAAGCCGTCCGTTGGGCGGCTTTTGCCTACATAAGGAAGAGGGGGATGATTGCTACCGTTTATGTAACAAAGAATTTCGGTTTTCGCCGGGGCGAGATCTACTTTGCAGACCTTGACCCGCACTATGGTTCTGAACAGGGTGGTAAACGTCCTGTTATTGTGATTCAAAATAATACAGGGAATAAATTTGCGCCGACCGTGATCGTGGCTGCTGTAACCTCAAAAGTCTCCAAAAAGCCAAACCAGCCCACCCATGTTCTCATTGAGCAGAACCCTGCGTTCAGCCGTCCGTCTGTGGTGCTGCTGGAACAGATCTTCACCATTGATAAAGAGCGCATACAGCGTCTCCTAGGGCAGACCACGCCGGACGAAATGCACCAGATCAACGAAGCCCTGATGAACAGTCTGGACCTGAATGGAGGTCGATAATATCAATAAGAACGCTTCTTCTCCTCTCTCCCCCGCTGTTCCTCCCAACGTTTTCAGCATTGATGCAACCGCACTAAAGCTGATTTCCATTTTATTCGACAACGACCTGATCTCCGCTGAGATCTATCATCAGGTTCTTAGCAGATATTCTGCGTAATGTCAAGGATGTCGCTGACACCGGCGACATCCTACATATTCCCTTTCCAATCTTCTATACTACGGGCAAAGGAGGTATAGCGATATGAACATCACGCAAAGAATGTACTTTGGGCAATTCCCACTGGACAAGGACCGCAACCGCCGCATTGCCTTTTACGGTCGCGTTTCCACCCAGCATGAAGCGCAGGTCGATGCGCTTGGCAACCAGATGCAATGGTACGACGACCAGCTTCGATATCATCCCAACTGGCAGGTCGTTGACCGCTACATCGACGAGGGCATCACCGGAACCTCTGCCAAAAAGCGCCCGTCCTTTATGAAAATGCTTTCCGATGCCAAGTGCGGGAAATTTGACCTGATCGTTACTCGTGAGGTCTGCCGCTTTGCCCGCAACACCGTCGATACCCTTCAACTCACCCGTGAACTCCGTAATTTCGGCGTAGAGGTCTTTTTTGTATCCGACAACATCTGGACGATGGACGGCGATGGCGAACTCCGGCTTTCCATCATGGCGACCATGGCACAGGAGGAAAGCCGCAAAATTTCAGAGCGTGTTCTTGCCGGGCAAAAGATAAGCCGGCAGAACGGCGTGCTTTACGGCAGCGGCAACATTATCGGCTATGACCGAGATAAGGTCAACCGTACATACGTTATCAACGAGGAACAGGCTGCTACCATACGGATGGTTTTCACGCTCTATTCTCAGGGCTACGGGGAAAAGGCAATCGTCAATGAACTTTCCCGGCTGGGCCGTAAGGATGGGCACGGAAACGTCAGTTGGTCCTGTACAAAGATCAGCCGCATTCTTCGCAACGCAACGTATATGGGCTATATCTGCTACAACAAGTCCAAGGTCAACAACTATCTTGAAAAGAAGCGCATCAACAATCTGGACGAAACTTCCTTCGTCTATGTAAAAGGCAACTTTGAACCAATCGTATCAGAAGCCCTCTGGCATGAATGTGAGCGCATCCGTAAAAGCCGTATTGTCAATCTGCGTCTTCCTGATGGAGAAACACGACGCAAGGGCATTGACAGCACCAAATATTTATGGGTCGCAAAACTTCGTTGCCGCTGCGGTTCTTCCTACCGCATTTTCAACTGGCGTAAACTGAAGGACGGAACGCCGGTCTTTGGCTACCAATGCAATATGCGAACCGTCAATCCGACCCGTTCCTTCGTTCTGGAGCACAACATGACCCAGCAGCTCAGTTGTGATGCCATTTCCATCCCGGAGTGGAAGCTGGAACTGATGGCGAAGAAGATCTTTGAAAAGGTCTGGGGCAATCAGAATAAAGCCATCCTTCGTGCCTGCAAGATGATCGAAAGCTGCCAGAACGGAAAAGCCGCCACACGAATGTCCGCTGCACCGATTCAGGGCCAGATTGAAAAAATCAAAAAACGCAAGCTGAACTACGCTGCCATGCGTGCAGACGGCGAACTGCCACGAGAAGAATATCAAGCCCTTTGCAAACAGGCAGATGACGAGATTGCCCGCTTGGAGCAGGAACTGAAAGCCCTCTCCCCTGCGCCCGAACCGCAGACGGTTTCTTCGGACATGAAAGCGATCTACGATTTTCTCTCTCAGAAGGTCGATGTGCACAGTGCCCGTCTTGCTCCCGAATTGATCGACCAGTTCGTTGAAGTGGTCACCCCCTTTGCCGATTACTCCTACCGCTGGAAGCTGAACACCGGCTGCAAGAAGTCCAAAGAGGAGCGCGCCGATCTGATGGCTGTATCAGAAAAGCCCATCCTTACCTTCACCATCGACTTTGAAACTGCCAAGCGTTACCGGGAAGCCAACAAGATGCCCCACCAGTTCCGCCGTGTAGCGTGGACCGACCTGACCGTGGAGGTGTATCTGTGATGCTTCTGGGAAGCAGCTCTGTGTTAAACACAGTTCACCTCATACATGAGCAAATAAATAAGGCTCACCGCCAAAATTGACGGTGAGCCTTATTTTATGCCTGATTTTTAGCGATAATCCGCTATAAAATCCTTATGCTCTCGGTTTTTTAATAGCAGCCTGAGCGGCAGCCAGACGTGCGATAGGCACACGGAAGGGAGAGCAGCTGACGTAGTCCAGACCGACATTGTGGCAGAACTCCACGCTCGTGGGGTCGCCGCCGTGCTCGCCGCAGATGCCCAGACCCAGATCGGGACGGGTCTCGCGGCCGTCGTGGGCAGCCATCTTGACCAGCTTGCCAACGCCGATCTGATCCAGATGCTGGAACGGATCGCTCTCGTAGATCTTGTTCTCATAGTATGCGCCCAGGAACTTGGCAGCATCATCACGGCTGAAGCCGAAGGTCATCTGGGTCAGGTCGTTGGTGCCGAAGCTGAAGAACTCAGCTTCCTTGGCGATCTCGCCGGCAGTCAGGGCTGCACGGGGGATCTCGATCATGGTACCGACCTGATACTTCATCTCAACGCCGGCAGCAGCGATCAGCTCGTCTGCGACCTTGACCACAACGTCCTTGACGAACTTCAGCTCCTTGACCTCGCCGACCAGCGGGATCATGATGTGCGGGGTGATCACATGACCGGTCTCAGCAGAGACGTTCAGAGCAGCCTTGATCACAGCACGGGTCTGCATCGCAGCGATCTCGGGGTAGGTAACAGCCAGACGGCAGCCGCGGTGACCCATCATGGGGTTGAACTCGTGCAGAGAAGTAACCACGTTCTTCAGGTCATCGAAGGTCATGCCCATATCGGCAGCCAGCTCCTTGATGTCCTCGTCCTTGGTGGGCAGGAACTCGTGCAGAGGCGGATCCAGATAACGAATGGTCATCGGGCGCTCACCCATGATGCGGTACATGGCCTCGAAGTCACCCTGCTGGAACGGCTCGACCTTGGCCAGAGCAGCTTCGCGCTCTTCCACGGTACGTGCGCAGATCATCTCACGGACAGCCTTGATGCGGTCCTCTGCGAAGAACATGTGCTCGGTACGGCACAGGCCGATGCCCTCAGCACCCAGATCCACTGCCTGCTGTGCGTCGCGCGGGTTGTCGGCGTTGGTCATGACCAGCAGCTGACGAGCAGCGTCTGCCCAGCCCATGAAGCGGTTGAAGTTCTTATTGCCGGTAGCGGCCACGGTAGCGACCTGCTCGCCGTAGATGTTGCCGGTGGAACCATCGATGGAGATCCAGTCGCCCTCGGCGAACTTGTGGCCATTGATCTCGAAGGTCTTTGCTTCCTCGTCGATCTTGACCTCGTTGTCATTGCCGCAGCCGGAGACACAGCAGGTACCCATACCACGGGCAACAACAGCTGCGTGGCTGGTCATGCCGCCGCGGACGGTCAGGATGCCCTGAGAGACCTGCATGCCCACGATGTCCTCGGGGCTGGTCTCCAGACGGACCAGAACGACCTTCTTCATCTTGCCGGACTTGACCATCTCCTCTGCTTCCTCAGCAGTAAAGACGATCTGGCCACAGGCAGAACCGGGAGAAGCTGCCAGACCCTTGCCGACGACCTCGGCGGCCTTCAGGGCAGCGGCGTCGAACTGGGGATGCAGCAGGGTATCCAGCTGCTTGGGCTCCACGCGCAGGACAGCTTCCTGCTCGGTGATCATGCCCTCGTCCACCAGATCACATGCGATCTGCAGAGCAGCCTGAGCGGTACGCTTGCCGTTACGGGTCTGCAGCATGTACAGGTGGCCGTCCTCGATGGTGAACTCCATATCCTGCATATCGCGGAAGTAGTTCTCCAGACGGGTTGCGATCTCAACGAACTGATCGTACACCTCAGGCATCTGATCCTTCAGGTGGCTGATGGGAGAAGGAGTGCGCACGCCTGCGACGACGTCCTCGCCCTGTGCATTGATCAGGTACTCGCCCATCAGCTTCTTAGCGCCGGTGGCGGGGTCACGGGTGAATGCAACGCCGGTGCCGGAGCGGTCGCCGGAGTTGCCGAATGCCATCTGCTGAACGTTGACTGCGGTGCCCCACTCGTAGGGGATCTCGTTCATCTTACGATAGACATTTGCGCGGGGGTTGTCCCAGCTGCGGAACACGGCCTTGACAGCCTCGATCAGCTGATCACGGGGATCCTGCGGGAAGGGACGGCCTTCGTTCTCCTCGTAGATCTTCTTGAAGGTGCCGACCAGTTCCTTCAGGTCGTCAGCAGTCAGGTCCACGTCGTTCTTGACGCCCTTGGCTTCCTTCATCTTGTCGATCTCGACCTCGAACAGGCTCTTCGGGACCATCATAACGACGTCCGCGAACATCTGCACGAAGCGGCGGTAGCAGTCGTATGCAAAACGGGCGTTGCCGGTCTTCTTTGCCAGACCTTCAACAGCCTCGTCGTTCAGGCCCAGGTTCAGGATGGTGTCCATCATGCCGGGCATGGACTGACGTGCGCCGGAACGGACGGAGACCAGCAGGGGGTTCTGGTTATCGCCGAACTTCTTGCCGGTAATCTCTTCCAGACCCTTGAGGTGCTCAAAGATATCAGCAGTGATCTCGTCATTGATCTGACGGCCGTCTGCATAATACTGGGTGCAGGCGTCGGTGGTGATGGTGAAACCCTGCGGCACCGGCATACCGGCTGCGGTCATTTCTGCCAGACCAGCACCCTTGCCGCCCAGAGTATTCTTCATGGTGACTTTGTCGCCGCCGAAAGCATCATTGCCTTCGCTGAAGTAGTACAGATACTTTTTGCTCATGCGTTGTTTACCTCCCATTCGTGACTGCAGCACAGCCGCACCGCAGTCTCATCGTTTGCCTTGTCTTAAAAACTCGACCGATGAACATTGTTTGTGAATGCTAAACTATTATACCAGAAAATCCATTCCTTTCCACCATGCAAAATCCCGAATTTGTCTGTTATTTTTTATGCAAATCCCTTGAAATTTGCCAAGTTTTAAGGTAGTATAGAATGGGAGAAAGTTCGAGAGGTTTTTCGTTTTCTGACGCGGATTCCCCGCCTGTTGGATACAACTTTCTATCCCTGTAATTTCAGCTTTTCTTTTTTGTCGGCACATATCTCCTGTTGTATCCATCTTTGGATATGGATGCAACATTTCTCCGGGCAGAAAAAGCTGGTCTGCCCGCCGGGAGAGCACCGTGCCGGAAGGGAGATCTATCGTATGGAAAATTCTGTATCTTCTGCTGCGCTGAATGCAGCGCGTGAGCAGCTGGATGCCGCCGAAGCCGCCCGCGAGGTCATTCTGCTGCAGCATATCGCAAACGGTGTGGTCATCGACAGCCGCACCGTTCAGATCGCACCGGACGTGGTCATTGCTCCGGGTGCCGTCATTCTGGCCGGTACCATCCTGCGCGGCAGGACGGTCATCGGTGCGGGCTGCATCATCGGCCCCAACACCCTCATCGAGGACAGCATCGTAGATGAGGGCAGCACCGTCAACGCCAGTCAGGTGTACAGCAGCCACATCGGCCCCCACAACAATATCGGTCCCTTCACCCATGTGCGGGTGAACACCGTCACCGACTACGGCGTGCATCTGGGTGCATACGTGGAGACCAAGAACTCCAACTTTGCCCGGGGCAACACGGTGAGCCACCTGACCTACATCGGCGACAGCGATGTGGGCAAGTACTGCAACTTCGGCTGCGGCACCGTTACCTGCAACTACGACGGCAAGGATAAGTTCCGCACCCAGATCGGCGATTACTGCTTTATCGGCTGCAACACCAACCTTGTGGCCCCGGTCAAGGTGGGCGATGGCGCTTATACTGCCGCCGGCAGCACCATCACCAAGGATGTGCCCGCACAGGCACTGGGCATCGCCCGGGAGCGCCAGACCAATCTGGACGGCTGGGCAGAACCCAAGATGGAAGCCTACATTGCCAAAAAGCAGAAGCTGGAAAACGAGCAGAACAAGTAACGCTCTGCCCTCACGCTGAAGCTGTAATAAGCTTTTTGCGCAACATCATAATCTGCAAAACAAAAAGCATCTGCAACGATCGTTTCTGAATTTTCAGAAATCAGCGAGTTTTCGTTGCAGATGCTTTTTTAGCTGGCTTGCCCTCTCCGTCTGCTCACTATGTTCGCATCCACCTCTCCCAAAGGGAGAGGCCTTGGCAAAAAGATGCAGTTTATGTGGACTGCCAAAGGCTCCCACTTTGGGGGAGCTGGCAAATCCAAAGGATTTGACTGAGAGGGCGAGGCCGCTGCCCTCATCCGGGCAGCTTTATTTTTTGCTTATAATGTATATCTTTTTGCGCGCGCGTATGTTATACTTAGATGTTGTATCACACTATTATCAGGAAAAGGTATTATCATATCATGAATGAAACCGATATCTGGCTCATTGCAGGGCTGGGCAACCCCGAAGCAAAGTACGATGGCACCCGCCACAACACCGGTTTTGCCGCGCTGGACGCGCTGGCCGACAAGTGGAACATCTCTGTTGGCAAGACCAAATTTCAGGGCCTGTGGGGACAGGGCGAGGTGGACGGCCACAAGGTGGTGCTGCTGAAGCCCCTGACCTACATGAACCTCTCCGGCGATTCCATCGCCCCCATGGCGGGCTTTTTCAAGATCCCTGCCGACCATGTGCTGGTGCTGTGCGATGATATCACGCAGGCACCCGGCAAGCTGCGCATCCGCCCCTCCGGTTCTGCCGGCGGGCACAACGGCCTGAAGAGCATCATTGCCCGTCTGGGTGGGGAGAACTTCCCCCGCATCCGCATCGGCATCGGCGCAAAGCCCCACCCGGACTACGACCTTGCCGCATGGGTGCTGGGCAAGTTCCCGCCGGAGGACGCCAAAGCCATCGCCGACCGCTACCCCGACCTTGAGGCCGCCGCAAAGCTCATCATGGACGGCAAGCTGAGTCTGGCACAGAGCAAATATAACGGGTAAAGCGGAACGAACCCTCTCAGTCGCCTGACGGCGACAGCTCCCCCGAGGGGGGAGCTTTTCCGCATCACCTCATAAACTTCCCCTTAAATGATAAACGAGATCTCTTTGTCAAAAGCTCCCCCTTTCGGGGGAGCTGGCATCGCGCCAGCGATGACTGGGAGGGTTTCGAGAAAGGAGGTTTTTCCATGTACGAAGCCTTGCTCAAGGCCACACCGGAATATCAGAAGATCGCCGCCAGCTTTGCAAGGCCCGGCCCTGCCGCGCTGTTCGGTCTGCCGCCCGCAGGCCGCGCGCTGCTGTACGCCGCGCTGCAAAAAGACCTTGGCCGGGTGCTGTGCATCGTGACCCCCGGCGAGGCCGAGGCCACCCACTTTGCGGACGATCTCAAGGCGTTGGGCCTTTCTGCCGCCGTGTTCCCGCCCCGGGACTTTATGCTGCGCCCGGTGGAGGGCGCGGGCCGCGAGTACGAGTACCGCCGCCTTTCGGTGCTGGGCTCCCTTGCAGGCGGGCGGCTGAACGCGGTCTGCGTGCCCGCCGAAGCGCTGTTGCAGTACACCGTGCCCCGGGATGAATTTTTAAAGAACACTCTTACCCTCAAACCCGGCATGGTGTACAACCGCGAGGGTCTTGTGGCCCGGCTGTTCGCCGCCGGGTATGTGCGGCGCAGTCAGGTGGACGGCCCGGGACAGTTCAGCGTGCGCGGCGATATCGTGGATATCTATGCGCCGGATATGCGCCAGCCCGCCCGCGTGGAATACTGGGACGATGAGATCGATTCCATTTCCTCCTTTGACCTGCTCACCCAGCGGCGGGACAGCGCACTGGACAAAATTTATCTTTCCCCTGCCCGCGAGGTGCTGTTCGGCGACACAGCCGAGACCGCCGAGGCCCTGCGTGCCGCCATCAAAAAGGCGCGCGGCCGGCACCGCACCGCACTGGAAAAGGCCACGGAAGCCGACCTTGCTCAGCTGGACTCCGGCCTGATGCCGGAAGCCATGGATAAATACTACGGCCTGCGCTATCCGAGCCCGGCCACCCTGCTGGATCATCTGGACACACCGCTGTTCATTCTGGACGAGGTGGGCGGCATCCGGGACGCCCAGAAGGCCACCGAGTTCCGCCGCAGCGAGGAACTGACCGGCCTGCTGGAGGAGGGCGTGCTCTGCCCCGGGCTGGATGTGCTCTACCAGACCATGGACGACCTTGCCGCTGCCGCCCAGAAGCAGAGCACCCTGCTGTGCGAGAACTTCCTGCGCGGCATGAACGAGTTCAAACTGAAAGATCTCATCAACGCCGAAGCCTTTGCCGCACCCAACTGGAACGGCGACCTTGCTTCCCTACGGGAGGATCTGGACCCCCTCATTGCGCAGGGCTATGCCGTCACCCTGTTCTCCGGCACCCCCAAGGGTGCCGCCGCCCTCACCCGCGACCTTGCCGACAAGGGCTACTCCGTGAGCATGAGCCGGGATGTGCGGCCCACAAAAGGCATCGTGCAGGTGCTGCCGGGTCATCTGACCGCCGGGTGCACCTTCCCGTTTGCCCATGCGGCGGTGCTGTCCAGCCGTCGGCACGGTCTGGAGGAAGAGACCGCCGCCGAGACCAAAAAGCGCAAAAAGAACAAGAATGCCCTTTCCAGCCTTTCGGACATCAAGCCCGGAGACTATGTGGTGCACCAGAGCCACGGCATCGGCATGTATGCGGGCATCCAGCGGTTGGAAGTGCAGGGTGCCACGAAAGATTACCTCAAGGTACAGTATTCCGGCTCGGACGTGCTGTACGTACCGGTGACCCAGCTGGACCTGCTGAGCCGCTACACCGCCCCCGGCGACGAGGAAAAGGTAAAGCTGGCAAAGCTGGGCGGTGCCGAGTGGCAGCGTACCCGCGCCAAGGTGAAAAAAGCCACCGAGGAAATGGCGCAGGAGCTCATTGAGCTGTACGCCCGCCGCCGTCAGGCCACGGGTTACGCTTTCCCGCCGGACGGCGACTGGCAGCGGGACTTTGAGACCCGCTTTGACTACGACGAGACCGACGACCAGCTGAACGCCACCGCCGAGATCAAGCAGGACATGGAAAAGGGTTATCCCATGGACCGCCTGCTCTGCGGCGACGTGGGCGTGGGCAAGACCGAAGTGGCCCTGCGCGCCGCCTTCAAGTGCGTGATGGGCGGCAAGCAGTGCGCTATCCTTGCCCCCACCACCCTGCTGGCGTGGCAGCACTACAACACCATCCTCTCCCGCATGGAAGCCTTCCCGGTGAAGGTGGAGATGATGTCCCGCTTCCGCACCGCAAAGCAGCAGAAGGAGACCCTCCGGGGCCTGCAGTCGGGCAGTGTGGATATCGTGGTGGGCACCCACCGGCTGCTGTCCAAGGACGTGAAGTTCCATGACCTCGGCCTTGTCATCATCGATGAGGAGCAGCGCTTCGGCGTCAAGCACAAGGAAAAGCTCAAGGAGAACTTCATCGGGGTGGACATGCTCACCCTGTCGGCCACTCCCATCCCCCGCACCCTGAACATGGCCATGAGCGGCATCCGGGACCTTTCCACCATCGAACAGCCGCCCATCGAGCGGCAGCCCGTGGAGACCTTTGTGCTGGAATACAACGACGTCATCCTTGCCGAGGCCATGAAGAAGGAGCTTGCCCGGGGCGGGCAGGTGTACTACCTGCACAACCGGGTGGACAACATCGAAGCCTGCGCCGCCCATGTGAGCAAGCTGGTGCCCGGCGCACGCATCGGCATTGCCCACGGCAAGATGACCGAGGAAGAGCTGAACCCCGTGTGGCAGCATCTGCTGAACGGTGAGATCGACATTCTGGTGTGCACCACCCTCATTGAGACCGGCATCGATGTGCGCAACTGCAACACCCTCATCATCGAGGACGCCGACCGCATGGGCCTTGCCCAGCTGTACCAGATAAGAGGCCGGGTGGGCCGCTCCGGCCGCAAAGCCTATGCCTACTTCACCTTCCGGCGGGACAAGACCCTGACCGACATCGCCCAGAAGCGGCTCTCCGCTATCCGGGAGTTCACGGCCTTCGGCTCCGGCTTCCGCATCGCCATGCGGGATCTGCAGATCCGGGGTGCAGGCAGTCTTCTGGGCCACAGCCAGCACGGCCACATGGAGGCCGTGGGCTACGACCTCTACGTGAAGATGCTGGGGCAGGCCATCGCCCGGGCCAAGGGCGAACCTGTCCGGCGGGACAAGAGCGAATGCCTTGTGGACCTGCGGGTGGATGCCTTCATCCCGGAGAAATATATCGCAGACGGCCCGGGCCGCATTGAAGCTTATAAGCGCATTGCCGCCATCCAGACGGCAGAGGACGCCGCCGATGTGCTGGACGAGCTCATCGACCGCTACGGCGACCCGCCGCCCTCGGTGAGCGATCTGGTGAACGTGTCGCTGGTGCGCGTGCAGGCCAGCGCTGTGGGCGTGACCGAAGTGACCCAGAAAAAGGACACCCTCACCCTGCAGCTGGAAAGTCTGGATCTGCCCATGATCCGGGGCCTGCTGGTAGCTTTCAACGGCCGCGTCACCGCCGGTGCAGGCAACCGGCCCTATCTTTCTGTCACCCTGCAGCCCGACGAAAAGCCGCTGGAGCTGCTGCAAAGCATCCTCAAGGCGATGGCGGAGATCCTGAATGGCGGAGAAAAAGCAAAAGACAGCAAATGATCTGCAGCGTCCTCGCCTATCAATCATCAAATACTAGGAGCATTACCATGAAAAAGAAACTTCTTGCACTGGTCTGCGCGCTGGCACTCACCTTCAGCTTTGCAGGCTGCACCATTTCCACCCCGGACACCGTGGGCAGCATCGGTGATTTTGAGATCACCTCCGGCATGTATCTGCTGGCCCAGTACGGAGCCTATCAGCAGGCGGCACAGCTGGCCGGCAGCGATCAGGACGCCTCGGATGTAAAAGCCTTTCTGAAGGAGACGATCACCACCGACTCCGACAGCGGCGAGACCGCCGTGGTCAGCGACTACGTGGCCCAGCAGACCCAGCAGACGCTGGAAACGCTGGCTGCTGTGGATGCCCGCTTCAAGGCACTGGGCGGTGAGCTGACCGACGAGCAGATCGCCACTGCCGACCGTTATGCCCAGCAGATGATGGACCAGTACGGCGACACCTACACCGCCAACGGCATCGGTCTGGAGACCATCAAGGCCTACGAGCGCCTGCAGGTGGAGCACACCGCTCTGCTGGATATGGTCTACGGCCCGGACGGCGAGACTCCGGTGGAGGACGACGAGCTGACCAGCCATCTGGACGACAGCATGTATGAGATCTGCTACATCAGCATCCCGCTGTACAACACCAGCACCTATGCCTTTGCGAACGATGACCAGAAGACCAAAATGCTCCGGCTGGCCCAGACTGCTGCCGACAGCGTCAACGCTGCAGGCGGCGAGACGGTCTCGGATCAGGTGAGTGCCCTGCATGAGGCCGCACAGAATGCCCTGCCGGACATCTACGCTGTGCTGGACGGCGAAACTTCCGACGACAACGCCAGCGTCCAGACCGAGCTGCTGACCGAAAGCGATGTTGCTTCGACCTTTACGCAGGACGGTGCTGCCGATGCTCTGCGCAGCCTTTCCTACGGCGAAGCCGCTGCCGTGCAGATCAACGGCTACACCCTGCTCCTGCTGGTGCGTGTGGACCCGCTGAGCGTATCCTCTCTGGACGATCTGCGGGAGCAGGTCCTGAGCGATATGAAGGGCAGCGAGCTGGACGATGCACTGGCTTCCAGCGGTGCAGAACTGGCCCACAGCCTGAACAGCTCCGCCATGAACAAGCTGCCCGCCAAAAAGATCGTGAACAGCAGCGCCAACAGCTGAGAGCCTCTATGAAAAAAGAGCCGCCTGTGGTTTTCCACCGTTTGCAAAAGCATTGTGGAAAACCGCAGGCGGTTTTTATTGTTTAGCGTGCTTGCCCTCTCCGTCATCGCTGGGCGAGACCGCTTTTCTTTCACCGCGTCACTTTCGCAAACTCTGCGGCAAGGGCAGCATTCACCGAGCGGACGGCATTGGCATCCGGCTTGATCTCGGTCCGGTCATAGGTGAACAGCCCATTCACCTCATCCTCCACATCCGTCAGTTGGGTATACACCAGCGCCGAGAGTCCTTTTTTCAGCTGGGGCAGCACTGTGTCCAACTGCAGCTTTTTGCAGCGGGCCGTCAGGTCTGCGCGGCTCTTTGCCGTACCGTAGCCGTAGGTCCTGCCCGGAGCTTCGTGCCCCGGCATGGGCCATGCAATGCCGCCGTATTCACTCAAGGCCACAGTGCGCTTTCCGGGCTTTACATGCAGCGGATAGAAATAGTTGTGGATGGAGCACACATCTCCGCCGCCCTGATCATACCAGCCGCTGGCCTCGTCCACAAGGCGGGTATCGTCCAGCGTGCGGATGGCCTGCACTGCCCCGGCCGCGTCAAACTGGCCCCAGCCTTCGTTGAAGGGCACCCAGCAGCCGACACAGGGATGGCCGGAAAGCGCCTGTACCGTGGCTTCCAGCTCCCGGCGGTATTCTTCCCGGCTGCTTTCCTTTCCCCGGCCCAGCAGCCCCCAGAGTGGCTCTGCATCGGGCAGGCGGCGCAGCAGCGGCTGCAGCACATTGGTCAGATAGGTGACGAACCACAGCTTGTAGACGCTGCCGCCGTTCACCATGTCCTGCCAGACCACAAGGCCCAGCCTGTCGCAGTGGTAATACCAGCGCTCCGGCTCGATTTTTGCATGCTTGCGCAGTAGGTTGAAGCCCAGCGCTTTCACCTCGCTCAGCTCCCGCTCCACCGCCGCATCGGAAGGCGGGGTATACAGGCCCTGCGGCCAGTAGCCCTGATCCAGCAGGCCGTTGAGCAGGATGGGCTTTCCATTCAGGCAGAAGCGCAGCACGCCCCGCGCGTCCGGCTCACAGCTCCACTTGCGCAGAGCAAAGTAGCTGTGCACGGTGTCGAACTGTTCCTCCTCTCCCTGCGTGGTGCCCACGGTCAGGTCATACAAAAACGGGGTATCCGGGCTCCACGGAAAGAAATGTTCCTCCGGGATGTTCAGCGTCACCTCGCCGTCCCGGTCCGCTTCGTCGCTGCCCCAGTCCTCGGCAATGGTCACGCCCCCGGCCCGCACCACAGCCCACAGGTTCACCGCACCGCCGGGCATGGAAGTATGGGCCTTCACGGTCACGGTGCGGGCATCGTAGTCCGGCGTGACCGTGAGCGACTGGATGTAGTTTTCCGGCACGCGCTCCATCCAGACCGTCTGCCAGATGCCGCTCTGGGCCGGGTAGAACATGCCGCCGGGCTTCAGGGTCTGCTTGCCCCGGGCCTGCGTGCCGCTGTCCGTGGGGTCCTGCACGGCCACCCACAGGCTGTTGCGGCCTGTGCCGTTGAGCTGGGCGGTGACATCCAGTGTGAAGGGCCAGTAGCCGCCCCGATGGCCGCCCACCAGATGGCCGTTCACCTGCACCGCACAGGCATAGTCCACCGCGCCGAAGTGCAGCAGCACTCGGCCCCCTTCTCCCGGAGGGGGAGCAAAGGTGCAGTGGTAGTGCAGCCACTGGCCGGGCTGCAGGGTGCGGCCCACGCCGGAGGCCTTTGTTTCCGGCGAGTAGGGCACCAGAATGCTGCCGTCCCACGCAGCGGGGTATTCAGCTGTCTGGGTAATGGCGTACTTCCACAGGCCGTTCAGGTTCTCATAGCTGTCCCGGCGCATGGCCGGGCGAGGATATTCCGGGAGTGGGTGCATGGTTTCACCGCCTTTGATTTGTTGGTTTCATTCTAGCACAAGGCAGATGGCTTGTATAGACTGAGCAGCAACGATGCGGCGGCAAACGGCAGATAATGCCAGCGTTAAACACGCAAACCCGCTCCCACGCGATTACGCTCTGCACCGGAAGCATTTTCCACATACAAAAAGGCTGCTGCACCAAATGGCGCAGCAGCCCTTGCTTTTGCAATGATAAAACAGAAAACCAGAAGTCAGAGCTTACTCTTCGCCCTCATCCTCGTCATCCTCTTCGTCATCATCGTCCTCTTTCGGCTTATAGAAGATGCCGCTCAGGAAGATGCTGATGAAGTACAGCAGCACCATGGGGCCGGCCACCATGCACTGAGACACGATATCCGGCGGGGTGACAACAGCTGCGATGAAGAAGATGATCACGATGGCAATGCCGCGCACCTGCTTGAGCAGCTGCGGGTTGATAATGCCCATCTTGGACAGGATGATGGTGATCAGAGGCATCTCAAACACGCAGCCAAAAATGATGAACATGGTCAGACAGAGGTTGACATAGCTCTCGATACTGGTGGTGGTCTGGATGTACTCTGCACCCTCGATGCCGGTGCTGAGGAAACGCAGCATGAAGGGCATCATGAGCTTGTAGGCGAACAGCACGCCCACGCAGAACAGGATCAGGCCCAGCAGCATGACCATCTTGAAGAAGAAGCTCTCGCTCTTTTTCAGGCCGGGCTTTGCAAATGCATAAATGTGGTAGAACGCCACCGGAACGGTGACCACCACGCCTGCCAGAATGGAGACGCGGAAATACTGCATCAGCTTTTCCTGCGGGGCAATGGAAACAAACTCGTAATAGTCGCGGCCCATGGCAGTGAGCAGATCGATCAGACGGTCGGCGTATGCCAGCGAGACCACAACACCCACCACGAACACCACCGCGCAGATGATCAGCCTGTTCCGCAGTTCTTTCAGATGGCCGGTCAGCGTCATGCTGCCGTCCTCTGCCATGACTTCGGCTTTTTTCTTTTTGCGCTTAACGTTCGTAGCCACAATTACTCCTCGTCTTCGTCCTTCTTGGAAACCTTCTTCTCGGTCTTCTCCTCGGAATCATCGGAGCCTTCCTCGTCCTCCATGCCCTTCTTGAAGCCGTTGATGGTCTTGCCGAACATCTTGCCCAGCTTCGGCAGGTTCTTGGGTCCAAAGATCAGCAGAGCGACGACCAGGATGATCAGCAGTTCGTTAGTACCAATACGCATAATAAAAATCTCCTTTTTACTTTGCCGCGCCGCGTGGCGGGCTTATTGCATGTATCAGGCAACCGCGGGCGCGGGTGCATCCAGTAAGTAATCAGTCCTTCGGCAGAACATCATTCTGACGAGGGTCTTCCTCCACCGGTTCGGCCGCAGGAGCAGCCTCGGCAGCTTCCTGTGCGGGAGCCGCTTCTGCTGCAGGCTCGGCCTTTTCCTCTGCGGGTGCAGCGACAGGCTCAGCCTTTTCAACCGGGGCGGTGGGTTCTTCGGCCTTTTCGGCAGGTGCAGCGGTCTCCTCAGCGGGAGCGCTCTCCTCTGCCTTGGCGGCAGGTGCAGCGTCCTCTTCCAGCTCTTCCACCGGCTCCTCGGTCAGCTCGGTCACTTCCTCGGCAGCTTCTGCCTTGGCAGCTTCCTCCTTGCTGGTCTTGCCGATACCGGTAAAGCTCTTGGTCACATCCTTGACGCTGTTGTCGATATCCTTCTTGATATCGGTCAGCGGGGCAACGGCTTCCTTCAGGGGAGCCTGGATCTCATTCAGCGGCTCCACAACGTTCTTCTGGATCTCCTCAGAAGCAGCGCCGGTATACTTTTTCAGTTCACGCAGCATCTTGCCGATCTTCTTTGCGTAGACGGGCAGCTGATCCGGGCCGATGAACACGAACGCCACGATCACGATGACGACAAGTTCCCAAAAACCAATTTTCATACTAACTCGTTTCCTTTCCTGTGCGGCGGGACGTTTTCCGGAGCCGACGCATCCGCTTTGCAGTGGGTGCCGCGAACCCATTCTTTGCCCTGTTCTTCGTCCGCTTCCGTGGGAGTTCGGCGCTCTTTGCGCCTGTGTTGCCCTACTTATACCGAAAAGTGGTGAACTCATTCTGAACAATATATGAATTTTTCATGAACGAGCAGGTGAACGGGGTGTTTTTGTAAACTTATAATATTTTATAGCCAGTTTATTACAAAACGGATAGGATACAACAGTGCCGACTTTTCAAAACGGTCTGTTCTCACAGTTCAAAAGTCATGCCAGCGCTTTGCGCAATACGTCCGGGCTGACAGAGCACATAAGATTGTAGGCATTCAGCACATCCGTGATAGCCTGACGATTTTGCTGCGTTAATACATAGTCATAGTTCTGATATCCGCTAAATCGGAAAATTGCTTCCTGTGAACTTAATGCATCCCGCAGCAGTTCAATATCGAAATCTTCTGCTCTTGTTAAAAAACCCTCCACCCATTTGAGTTTACCCGTATTGATTTTACAAACATCTCGGCCGATCACACTAAAGGCATCTTGATCATAAGTATATTTGTTATCCCCTGCTCGCACGATGACCCTATTTGCATTTAGGAGTTCATCTCCAACATAGACAAAAGAAATCATTAAAACCAGTTCGTCCCTGTCACCATAAACACAAATGCTCGGTGCAACCATACATAGCCCCGTATTCAGCGTACTCTCAGCATAAGAATCCGATATTGTGTAATTATTTTCTACTCTGTCGTGTTCGACATTCAATTTCGCCAGCGCGTCCTTGATGCCAAGAATCTGCTGTGCTTCGGCCAACACATCAAAATTTGACACGCCCGCTTTAGAAGCATCGTCTAACTGGTTATAAGCATTGACAGCCTTTTCGACTGCACTGCGGTTCTCGCGCGTGACTGTCCCGATCTGTGCAATCAGCGTTTCCACTTCCTGTACCGAAGGCACTGCCGCAAAAGCCCCCATTGGCATTACCGTCAGCATTATCAGCACTGTTACAAGGATCGCTGAAATTTTTCTCCGCATTCTTATCTCCTCCCATTCACGATTCAACTTCTGTATACGAAATATCTGCAAGCGCTTTTGCACGCACCTTCTCACTGGCATTCAGATACAGGTAATACGCATTCAATACATCTGTGATAGCCTGTCTATCTTCTTCCGGCATTTCGCATTCTACGAAAACCGGCTTTGCGGTGTTGTATTTTGCGAATGTCAGCTCAACTTCTTCTGACTCTACAATATCTACCAATGCATCCAAATCATCTTCTGTCACAAGGCGAATTGCAGCCTCTTCTGTTTTTTCATCGCCGTTCGGAGATATTGTCAGCTTTTCCTTCTGAACATCAGTTATAAATGTTGTGTTTCCATAGGTATATCTATAGTTATCCGTATCAATTTCAACCGTATCCATATCCAGATACGTATCACCTATGTAATTAAACCCTATACATGCTATTGGGTCCACCGACGGACCAAAAACATAAATAACTGGGACAATGCAACTTTTTCCCTGTTTTTCGTTATTTTCGCAATTGGGGCTTACCCCCATCAGAGCATCACCGCCGTCAAATTCTTCATAATAGAAATTAACCGCATTCAGCGCATCTTGAAGTTCTTTTACCTGCTGTTCTTCGTCTGCCGCAATCTGTTTTGTTTCATCTTCTTTCTCACGAAGTATCTCATAGGGCTGTTTTTCTTCCACTGTGCTTTCGCTTACAGACGTACGTTTCACCTCGCTAGTGGAACCAGCAGACACCCCCGCAGAATTGCCACAGGAAGTAAACAGAACAATACACACACTTAACCATGCCATCGCCGCAAGTTTGCATTTTTTCATATTTCCTCCTTTTTTGAAAAGGCAGCAATCTTTTCTCTATTATATCATTTTTCAATATGCTGTAAAGGATTCCCATTTCCACAAAAAAGAAGCCTGCCATCGGGCACATTGTCCAATAGCAGGCTTCCATAATGCGGGGATCAGTGGCCGCAGCTCTCGCAGTGGTCGCAGTCCTCTTCGAGCTTACCCACGATGGGTTCCGGATCGATGCCCTGACGGCGGTAGTAGTCGGACAGAGCAGCCTTGACGGCCTGCTCGGCCAGAACAGAGCAGTGCACCTTGATGGGAGGCAGACCTTCCAGAGCTTCCACAACGGCCTTGTTGGTCAGCTTGAGGGCCTCGTCGATGGTCTTGCCCTTGATGAGGTCGGTGGCCATGCTGCTGGTGGCGATGGCGGCACCGCAGCCGAAGGTAAGGAACTTGACATCCACGATCACGTTGTTCTCGATCTTCAGGTACATGCGCATGATGTCGCCGCACTTGGGGTTGCCCACTTCGCCCACGCCGTTTGCGTCGGGGATCTCACCCACGTTGTGCGGATTTGCAAAATGCTCCATGACCTTTGCGCTATACATGCTTGCCATAATTACTGCTCTCCCTTCAGGCTGAACTGGCGGGCCGTGTTCTGGCCCTGCAGCCACATACAACTCATAGCACGGCGGCGGGGAATGACCTCCTCCAGCACGTCGCACAGATATTTTGCTTCTTCCATGGTGTTCTGCGGGCCAAAGGTGAACCGCATGGAGCCGTGGCCGATTTCCTCAGGCACGCCGATGCTCAGCAGGACGTGGCTGGGGTCCAGACTGTCGGAGTTGCAGGCAGAGCCGGTGGAGGCGCAGATGCCGTGCATATCCAGATCCAGCAGGATGGTCTCGCCCTCCAGACCCGGGAAGCTGATGTTCACATTGTTGGGCAGACGGGGGCTGCGGCCGCCGTTCAGGCGAGCTTCCGGGATATTCTTGAGGATGCGGTCGATGACGTAATCGCGCAGCTCGCTCTCGTGGGCCATGCGCTCATCCAGATGCGCCGTGGCGATCTCCAGTGCCTTGCCCATGGCAGCAATACCGGCCACGTTCTCGGTGCCTGCACGGTGGCGGGCCTCCTGACTGCCGCCATCGATCAGGTTCTGGGGCCATACGCCCTTACGGCAGTACAGTGCACCCATGCCCTTGGGGCCATTGAACTTGTGGGCGCTCATGGACAGCATATCCACGCCCAGCTCCTTCACATCCACGGGGATGGCACCCACAGCCTGCACTGCGTCGGTGTGCATCCAGACACCGTGCTTGTGTGCGACCTCTGCGATCTCCTTGATGGGCTGGATGGTGCCGATCTCGTTGTTGGCCATCATGATGCTGACCAGCGCGGTATCGGGACGGATGGCAGCTTCCACGTCCTCAGGACGGATGTAGCCCTCGGCGGTGGGTTTGATATAGGTCACTTCAAAGCCCATGCGCTCCAGTGCAGCCATACTGTGCATGATGGCATGATGCTCAAAAGCGCTGGTGATGAGGTGCTTTTTGTTCTGGCGTGCCTTGGTGAAGGCGGTGCCCTTTACGGCCCAGTTGTCGGCCTCGGAGCCGCAGCTGGTAAAGAAGAGCTCAGCCGGACTTGCATTGATGGCCTTTGCCACCTGCGCACGGCCGGTGTCCACGAATTCCTTGGCCTCATAGCCCACACTGTAATGGCTGCTGGGGTTGCCGCAGGCACCGCTCAGGGCTTTGACCATCATTTCCAGTGCCTCGGGAGCACAGGGAGTGGTGGCAGCATTATCCAGATAAACCACTTTTTCCATGTTTTCCATAGGAATGATCCTTTCTTATTGAACGCGTCTGCAGGAGCCTTGAATGCCCTGTGCAGATGCGGAATCCTTTCAACGGATAAGTTATACCATATCATTCCCTAGTATGTCAATATGAATACTGGATTTTCGTGATTCAGTCACCTTTTTTGCCCTTTCCGGTCAGTTTTCCCAGTAACACCTTCCACTTGGGGTAGCCCCAGCGCTTATCTTCGGCAAAATCGTCTGCCAGCTTCCAGGGAAAAACGCCGCCGTCGAAGTACAGATTTCCCTGTTCGTCCACGCGGTCCAGCTTTTTTGGCAGATACGCCTCATCGTAGTAGCTCTTGCGGCGGTCGGGCAGCACCCAGTGCAGGGTGCCGTCCTCGTCCATGCCGGACGCCCATACGCCGAACACGAAGGTAGCCGCTTCGCCGTAGCAGTGCTGCTCGAACCGGATAGCGCCATCATAGTAGAACTTGATGACCTCCAGCGTACCGGATTCCTTTTTGCCGTCCCGGCCCCGCGTGGACGGTTACCCCTGTGGAGGGGGGCAGCCGCAGTGGCTGCCGGCAAAGTCTTTTGCATGGAACGACATGGCGTGGTTTCCTTTCTTTCTGGTAGGATCGTTTGCTTTTTATATAAAGTACACGGCGGCTTTTCGCGGGACGATCTGGAATATCCTCCGCTGCGCTCTCTCAGGAACTCCCCCAGTCACGGCTACGCCGTGCCAGCCCCCTCTGGGATGGGGCCTTTGGCATAACGATGCAGTTTCCGGCTAAACCGCAAAGCTAGCGGGCGCGCCAGGCTCCCTCTCCGAGGGAGCTGGCAAAACCGTTAGGTTTTGACTGAGGGAGTCACGCCGGGCAGCTTTAAAAATGCCCCTCAAAATCTCCCTCGATCTCGTAGGGCCAGCTCAGGATGCCGCCCAGATCCCGCAGATTGGTGTAGCCCAGCGATTCCAGCTTCTGCACGGCATCGGCGCTGCGGCGGCCGGTGCGGCAGTAGATGAGCCACATGGCATCCTTATCCGGCAGCACCTCGGCGGCACGGCTCAGCACCTGACTCAGCGGCAGCAGCTTTGCCCCCGGAATGTGGCCCACAGCAAATTCGTCCGGCTCCCGGACGTCCACGGCAGTTGCCTCATGTGCATCCAGCAGACGGATGGCGTCGGCAGCAGTGATCTTCTCAGTCATACTCTCACTCCTTATGTTATCCTCTTATCCATCCTATGATAGCAGACCTTTTTTGTTTGCACAAGAGGATACCTTTGCAAAATCCGAGCAACGTGCTATACTATAGGAAGCAATAAGGAGAGGATCGCCATGAAATTTTCGACCAAAAGCCGTTACGCCCTGCGCCTGATGGCCGAGCTGGCGCGCTATGCGCCGGGCACCACCGTCAGCCTGAAGGAGATCAGTGAGCGGCAGAACCTGAGCCTGAAATATTTGGAGCAGATCGTCACGCCGCTGGCCCGGGCAGGCCTTGTCAAGAGCGAGCGCGGCAGTCAGGGCGGCTACCGCCTGACCAAAGCCCCTGCCACCTACACCGCCGGTGAGATCCTGCGCGCCATCGAGGGCAGTGTGGCCCCCATTCCCTGTCTTGGCAGCGAGACCAACGAGTGCCCCATGTGGGAGCAGTGCTTCACCCTGCCATTCTGGACCGGCCTTGACGAGGTCATCAACCAGTATATCGACAGTGTAACGCTGGAGCAGCTTGCCCGTCAGCTGCCCACCGCAGACAAAAAAGAGGGCTGCTGCAGCTGCGGCACGAAAAACGCCTGAATCTTGAAAGAAATACTTGACATTCGCCTTTGCATCGGCTATAATAACTAAGCATTCAGCGAATGCCTATAGGGGTATAGCTCAGCTGGTAGAGCAGCGGTCTCCAAAACCGCGTGCCGTGAGTTCGAAACTTACTACCCCTGCCATAACCGCACAGGTTCTTCGGAGCCTGTGCGGTTTGTTTTTGTACGCCTGCGGCAAGGCTGAACCATTTAGAATGGCCTCCGCATTCGCTCTGGCCATTTTCAGCGGAAATATCATTTTTATGTTCGTGTTCCGGAAATGACTGCGGTCATTTCCGGAACACTTTTTCACGGGAAGGGGCCGGAGAGGAAACCAGCATGTTTTTTGCTTTTTTGCAATTTTTTGAAATTCACGCTTGACAAGCAGGCGGTTTTTAGATATAATAAAGCACGTTCCGGCGGTAAGCACCGCACGAAACTTGAGCGATCATGGCCCGGTAGCTCAGTTGGTTAGAGCCCCAGCCTGTCACGCTGGGGGTCGTCGGTTCGAGCCCGATCCGGGTCGCCA